>VFSW01013151.1_pt1 | contig 11521 bp, 9 predicted proteins | sample 5358111 | NCBI WGS metagenome assembly VFSW01 (sample SAMN11554181, study PRJNA540505) | mine drainage metagenome | isolation source: sediment from site ElyBrook_90M | place: USA: Ely Copper Mine, Vershire, VT | collected 2017 | reverse complement strand
GCGGAGCCGTGATTGCGTTCGCGGACCCACGCGCCTACAGCGACCGACTCAACCACGTCTTTACTCCCAGCGGTTGGACTAGGACCTATGAGGTCAATACAGTCTCGTCAGTCACCCGGATGAAGAAAGACAAACTCATCCAGACGGGCAAGGTTCTGGTGACCTGCACGGTGACCATAGCCGGACTAGGAACCCATGCAGATAGCGGAGAGGAATGGGCTGACGAAGAGAACGCGATGACGAGCGCGCAAGCCCAGGCATTCAAGCGGGCGTGTATCTGCTTTGGCCTTGGGCGTTACCTCTACAAGTTCGCGGAGATGTGGGTGCCGCTCAACGAATACCGGCAACCGATCAACCTGCCGCCCCTGCCTCAGTGGGCTCTGCCGAGAGCCAGCACGATAAAGCGACAGGCCAGTACGCCACCTCCCGCTGCTCAGCGGGGTCCCGTCGATCAGATGACGACTGCGAAGATCGAAGGCTTCCAACGCATTCTCGGAGATCCGATCTACGGGGAGATTCTTTGGCGGGTATCGCGGGCGCGGCGCGCGAATGCAATTCCCAATGCACAACTCCAGACGGATGTCTCCGACACAATGGAACGTGCAGCGCGTGGTATCCGCAAGGCTCATTCTCTCTCGGAGGAGATCGGCGACACGCAGCTTGTCTCGGTGCTGGACCAGCTACAGATCCCGTCCATGGCCACCATACCCAATCTTGAGACGCTTAAGCGTCTGGTCACGACGCTCGAGGACTTGGCGGCACGCACCGCAGCGTAAGCGCAACGGCGTGGGTGGCAAGGATGCCGCCCGCGCAGTGCAGGAGGTTGTCATGTGCAATGTGCAGATGATTCGGAATGAACCAGGCCTGATCTCGATCCCACTCGATCGGGCGGTCTTCTGTGAAAACTGCCAGAGTGTGTCGAACTCGGTGTGGACTCGATGTGGTTCGTGCGGGTCCGACAATCTCCTCGAACTCGCTCCTTTGCTGGGCGGACCGTATGAACCGGGACCTGGACCTCCAGCCACCCCATGCGTAGTGTTACGGCTCGCAGCGTAAGTTGGCTGCCTCGGCCCGCATCGTAGGAACGCTGAAGAAATAATTCACTTGGAGGCTCGTTCTAATGACTCCTGGAGACAAGTACCCGTCGCTCATGGCGTATATCAAGGACCGCAGCAGCGCAGATGAAAAGACCGCATGGACTATGCTGCGCTCAGATGAAGCGGCTGCGGTTCAAGGCGGCTACGCAGACGTTGCGCTGGAACTCGAAAGCGCTCAGGCAGATTATGCAGCCGCCCAGATAGGGGAGGGTGGAAGCGGTTATCCCTACAACAGTGACATGGGCATCTTTCTCGGATTGCCTCTGCGAAGCAACCACGAGCCGCCGCGTGGGTACTACTTCGCCGGACAGGTGATGCGTCATTTCCGCTTTGGGGCCGCTAAGCGCCAAGTGGAGGCTCTGCTGGCCATGGGAGGCCATCTGAAAATCGTTGCTGCCCGCGACAAGACAACAGGTAGGCCTATCCGGTTTACAACCTACAAACCTCATCAGATTCAGATTGAGGGGGACACGATCGTTTGCCGCAATGACAAGAAAAGTGTCCGACTCTCCTCCAACTGGTCGATAGAAACGGCTCTACAGAAGGTGGCCGAGGCACTGCGGACTGGCAAGCACTACGGTTATGACGCTGCACGGGACGACGGGAAGGCCCCTGTACCTTCTTTGGCGATTCGCCGGCGTGCGGATGAGCCCGTGCTTTTTGGATAGAGCTACGCCGGAAATCACATCAACAACTGTCATTTAGAGCATATCTTTGCCGCGCTGAAAGCATAATGTTGCCGCTCCAACGCACCGCAACTGGACTATATTGTGACAACGTGCGCCCGCATCGTTTCCGGGGCTGGAAGCATAACTTTGCCGCGAGTACAGCCTGACGCAAAGCCCTGTCATACGAGGAACGTCGACTTTTCGGTTATTCGAGAAGGCGCAAGTTTCTGAGGATGCCCGCGGCAGGCATTCAAGTCACAATCAATCGGAATTTCAAGGTCATTTAAAGCATATCGTTGCCAAACGGCAAACTTATGCTTTAAATCACAACAACAGACTCCAAAAATCTGAGGTCAACCTATGCGTAATGTCGCACGCCTCAAAATGGGCTACTACCCTTTGCCTGAGAGCGAAGGGATTAATCTGCGCGCTCTCCTATCATTTCCTCAACCAGCTTCCGTCATCGATCCCTGCGTCGGACAAGGAACCGCGCTGCATCTTCTCACCGATGATGCGGAGGTTCGGCGTTATGGCGTGGAACTTGATGCCGAACGCGCCGGGATAGCGAGTTCAAGGGGCATCGAGACCATTCAAGGCAATGCCTTCGATGCCATCGCGAAGTCCGAGTCCTTCTCTCTGCTCTACCTGAACCCGCCTTATGATTCGGAGATCGGATCGGTTGCGAACAATCGTATGGAGCGGCTATTCCTCGACCACACCTACCGCTGGCTGGTGCCCGAAGGAGTCCTGGTGCTGGTCATTCCATTTGAGCGTCTCTATGACTGTGTTGGCGTTTTGGGCTCGCATTTTGGCAGATTGAGCGTCCTGCGGATGACCGATGAAGAGTCCGTACGATTTCGGCAGATAGCGGTACTGGGGGTGCGCCGAAACATTCGAGGCACCGCACTCGAAGACAATAAGCGGATGCTGCAGAGCATCAGCCCATACGGAAGCTACCACGCACTGCCAGAGTTGACGCCGCGTTCTTGCGCTCCTTATCTCGTACCGCCGTCCGGCGAGGCCTCGCTCAGTTACCGAGGTCTGCCATACGACCTGCTCGAAGATCTCTTGCCCCAATCGGGAGCCTGGAGGCAGACCCTTCCTTTCCTCATGCCACACGAGGACGTGGCAACCGGCAGACCGATCACTCCATTGCACGGCGGCCATGTGGGACTATTATGCACCGCAGGTCTCTTGAACGGTGTGTTCGGAGGCGGCGACGAGCGGCACATCGCCCGATGGAGGTCGGTCAAACACGTCACGACCTTTGTCGAAGATGACGGCGATACACAGATTGTTCACCACCGGGAACGGTGGACCAATGAACTAAGACTGGTTTATTCGGACGGTAGGACTCTGAAATTGACGGAGATGCCAGCGAAACCAGAAGGAGGTGCCGATGCAGAACGCACATCTGAGGCTCGGGCTGCTTGAGTATCAACGCGCCACGGAGAAGATCTCGACACGAATCCGCGTCCGAGTAGATCGTTATGTGGGAGAAGATCGCAAGGCGCATCTTTTGAGTGTCTTCGGCAATGATTCTGACATCGGAGCGATCACGGCTGCGGTGCATGAAAAAGCAACCTTCGCTTTGACGTTTCCTGACGGCACGAGCAAACAGGTCACCCTTGGGGAAAATCCCTCCTGCTACAAGGGGTCGATCAGTCTCGCGGATCGGAAACATCCCGTGCGCCATCTGGTTGCGGCCTCGCAAGAACTACATGCCAACGGAGGTGTCGGCCGGACAATCTTGCTCCGCTACCAACGGGAGGAAGCGTGGGCCACGCTTGTGAGCTTTCTCGGACTGCCCGGCGAGCCGACCTGGGCAAATCATGTCCTTGGTGTGATGGAGGAGAAAGGACGCATCACGAACCTCGACGGCATAGGCTGCCGGCCTGTCCTTCTGTCAGCCACGACCGAAGAGTTGCTCGACTCGATCGGGAAAGGCTTGCGCTCTCGAACATTAACCTTTCCGCTGAAGAACGGTCCGATCGCTTGGCCGTGCTTCTCCCTGGGACATGTATTGCGATCAAGCTCGGCATAAGATATGACTGAATCGGCTATGCATTCTTGCACCAGCCTTGTTGGCCGGCATAGCGGAACGGGGCAGAACTCAATGCCCGACATAAAGATGAAAGAGAGCTTTCTTGCGTTCTGGCTCATCTTGTACACTCGAGGGAGTGCCACGAAGCCGCATCCTCGCCCTTGTTGTGACCGCTCTGATGCTGGCGATGGTCTGCGTCCTGCTCTACGAAGCTTTTGACATCCACGACACGCAGCCTTTCGGCGTTGATCCGGAACTTCCCTTCTTCATGTTGGGATCGATGCTGTTGCTTTGCATCGGCATTCTAGTGTTGGTTGCACGACTTGTCGCTTCGCGATTAAACCAGTCAAAGGTTTCATCATTTTGGTTCTTGGGCAGTCCGACTGACGTACAAAGGCTAAGCAATCTATTTGAAGCTGAATGGCTCTTGTTCTCACCGCCTAAATCAATCATTTCCCTCCGAATCTAGTAGAAACTCCCGGCTCCGGTTCCTTCGCGGCGGCTTGCCTGCCTGCGTTTGCTTCTCGAACCATCGGCTTTTGGAGTTTCCATGAAAACCCATGCAATTGGCGCGCTGCTTCTTGCAGCGTTGCTCACCGGCTGTGCTCCGCACAAGTATCACGCCGCGCCGATCTCTCCCGCTGAAACGGCAGCGGCCCTGTACACCCGTAGCTTGGATGACCCGGAGCTGGAACGATGGATGAAGCAGCATGGCGGTTTTGAAGCTCCCTCATGGCCTTTGCAGGCGTGGGACCTTCGGGCTTTCGTTCTGGCCGCGTATTACTTCAATCCCGACCTCGACATTGCGCGCGCGAATGCCGCTGCTTCAGACGCGGCGATCACGACTGCTGCCATGAAGCCGAACCCTTCAGTCAGTGTTGGGCCGGGGTATCAGGGTCCAAGCGGCGCCCAGCCCATCGCGGCGTTCGACTTTTCCGTGCCCATTGAGACCGCCGGCAAGCGAGGTTATCGGATTGCGAACGCCACCCATCTGAGCGCCGCGAGCCGTCTCCAACTCGGCCAGACCGCTTGGGTTGTGCGGAGCCGGGTCCGCGTGGCACTTGTGGACGATCTGTTCGCAGTCAGAGCAGCCGAACTCCTGCAAAGAGAAGTAGACCTGCGGAAGGAGTATGTGCGGCTCACCGAGGCCCGCTATCGGGTTGGGGAGGTTCCGCTGCCCGATCTCACGACGGCTCGGATCGATCTGACCAGCCTTCGTCAGACACTCAGAGCTGCCGAGGGTCAGGTCCAGACGACGCATGCCGCACTCGCCGCTGCCATCGGTATTCCAGACTCTGCACTCATGGGCAAGACGCTGGTCTGGTCAGACGCCGACAGTCCCCCCGCTCCGAGTTCGCTTCCTCCTCAATCGGCGAGTAAGCTCGCCTTGGAAAACAGGCTGGATGTGCTGGGCGCGCTCGAAAAGTATGAGGCAGCCCAATCGGGGCTTCAGCTTGAGTTCGCCAAGCAGTACCCGGATATCAATATCGGCCCCGGCTACAGCTATGAGGAGGGCACGAACTTCCTGTCACTCGTGGTTTCGAGTGTGCTGCCCCTCAGAAACCATAATGAGGGTCCGATCGCCGAGGCTGAAGCGCAACGCAAGGTGGCCGGCGCCCAACTGCTTGCCGCCCAAAGTACGGTGCTCGCCGACGTGAACCGCTCACAAGCGCAATACGCCGCAGCCTACGCTGCTTTGGAGGGCGCAAAGACTGCTGTTGGCGAACTGAAACAACAGGAGCAATCAGCCCTAACCCTGGTCAACGCTGGAGAGACGGATCGATTGACCCTAGTCGCCGCGCAACTTCAAACATCCGTCTCGGAGCGCGCCCGGTTGGACGCGTTGCTTCAGACACAGCTTGCGCTCGGTCTCGTGGAGGACGCTCTGCAAAGGCCACTCGGCCCTAAACCCACGCCAGTATTTCCCCAAAGCGTACCCCGACCCTGAAGGAGTAACCATGAAATCGATCATTCGAAACGTTCTTCTTGTCCTGGTGGTTGTGATTGTGGCCGGTGGACTTATCTGGGGCTTTCTTGCCGGTCGTGGAGAGCAAGCTGCGGAGGCGCAGCGCGAAGCTCCGGTGAAGGCTGCATCGCGGGTCTCGACGGAAGATGGCAAGACGGTTCTCTCTTTCGATCCTGCAGCGCAGCGAGCGAACGGCATCATCACCTCGGTTCTGGCTGCAACGACGCAACGTGCGGAAGCGCAAGCCACAGGAGTTGTCGTCCAGCTCCAACCGCTGCTCGACCTCAAGGCGGCCTACAACACCCCGGGGACGGATCTCATCCGCGCACGGGCCAATGCACGCGCGTCCTCGGCAGAGTACGAACGCCTTCGTTTGCTCAATCAAGATGGCAAGAACGCCGCCGATAAAGCGGTCGAGGCAGCACGAGCTACTGCTGAGAGTGACGCCGCCCTGGTGCAGAACGCCCAGCAAGCGATCACGGTCTTGAAGGGAAGCGCGGTGCTTCACTGGGGGCCGATTGTCTCAGGCTGGATTGAGGGCAACTCGCCCCAACTCGATGCTCTCTTGATGCAGCGAACCTTCCTTCTTCAGGTGACGAGCACAACGGCTGGCCCATTTGCCGCGCCGAAACAGGCGGTCGTGCAGTATCCGGACGGCGTCCATGCGACTGCTCAGTTTGTATCCGTCCTTCCGCAGCTCGATCCGCGCCTGCAGGTGCCGAGCCTGCTGTACCTCATCGCTCCGCACGCTGGCCTGGTTCCGGGCGTCAACGTGAGCGTCTTTCTCCCATCAGGCGGGGAGCAGACCGGAGTCGTCGTTCCTTCGAGTGCGGTGGTCTGGTCGCAAGGGTCTGCCTGGTGCTATGTCGAGCGGTCGGCCGGCAAGTTCGAACGTTTATCGGTCGGGACCGGAAGGCCGGAGGCTCACGGATGGTTTGTGACAGAGGGCATTCAGCCTGGCGCGCGAGTCGTGACCGCAGGTGCGCAGACGCTGCTTTCCGAAGAGTTTCGTTCTCAGATTCAAGCGGATCAGGACTGATCGAGGCCAGGGAGAAGACTTTATGTTGAGTGCAATCGTTCGCTTCTCGCTCCGCTTTCGCGGCGCTGTTCTGTCACTCGCTCTGGCGATGCTGGGCTATGGTCTGTTCACGCTCTCGCACGCGAAGTACGATGTTTTTCCGGAGTTTGCGCCGCCCGTTGTGACCATACAAACGGAGGCACCTGGCCTTTCGCCTGAACAGGTTGAGCTTCTGGTCACGCAGCCCATCGAGAACGTCATCAATGGCGTCACGGGGATCGATTCTCTGCGATCGAACTCGATTCAGGGCTTGTCCATCACTTCCGTCATTTTTCGCAACGGAAGCGACATCTACCTCAATCGCCAGCTTGTGAATGAGCGCCTTGCCACGCTCGCCGGGCAGCTTCCGCATGGTGTATCCGCCCCCATCATGACTCCCCTAACGGTCTCCACTGGGACGGTGCTGGTTATAGGGCTCACCTCGTCAAGCAAATCCCTCATGGACTTGCGGACGGCGGCGGACTGGACGCTGCGTCCGCGTCTACTGGCAGTTCCTGGAGTCGCCAGCGTCTCCGTCTTTGGAGGCGAGGTCAAGCAGATCCAGATTCAGCCGCGGCCCGAAAGTCTCGTACGCTATGGCCTTTCATTGAACGATATCGTCACGGCGGCGCAGAAGGCGACGGGAGTTCTGGGTGCCGGGTTCATCGAAAACTCGAATCAACGGCTGATCGTTCAAACGCGGGGGCAGTCGATCACCCCCGCGCGAATCGCGGCCACGGTGCTGGTTCGCCAGAATGGTGCGAACGCGACTCTGGGGCAGGTAGCCGATGTGGTCGAAGGGGCAGCCCCGCCGTTCGGCGCTGCTTCGGTAGAAGGGAAAACTGGGGTAGTTCTGGTCATCTCCGGACAGTACGGCTCGAACACCGCCGATGTCACGGCTCGGGCGGACAGCGCGCTTGCGGAGTTGAATCCTGCCCTGCGGCAGCAAGGCATCGCGATGCGCACCGATCTCTTCAAACCGGCGAATTTTATCAATGTCGCGGTTCACAACGTGCGGATCTCTTTGTTGCTTGGGTCTGCCTTTGTGATCGTTATCCTCTTTTTGTTCCTGTTCGATCTGCGGGTGGCGGCTATCTCCTGCTCGGCGATCCCCTTGTCGCTGCTTGTGGCGGTAACGGTCATGGATCGCATGGGCTTCACGTTGAATACGTTGACCCTGGGTGGTCTGGCCATTGCAATCGGAGAGGTCGTGGACGATGCGGTGATCGATGTCGAAAATATCCTGCGCCGGTTGCGGGAGAATGCTGCGCTCGGACACCCGCGCTCGGCCTTCTCCGTCGTCTTCGACGCTTCAATCGAAGTGCGGAGCGCGGTGGTGTACGCAACCTTCGCCGTTATCCTGGTCTTTATTCCAATCCTCACCCTTTCGGGTGTGGCAGGCAGGCTCTTCGCCCCGCTCGGGATTGCGTACATACTTTCGGTGCTGGCATCGCTGGTTGTGGCGCTCACTGTCACACCGGCACTTTCGCTGCTCCTGCTGGGTCATCGCAAGATTCGCTCCACCGAACCTCCTGTCGTCCTCTGGCTCCAGAAGCGGTACGCCGGAATTCTGGCACGGGTGGAGCGCGCCCCCCGACTCGTAATCGGCTGCGTCGCCATCGTCACGATTCTGGGTGTCGTAGCTCTCCCTTTTTTCACCTCTAGCTTTCTACCAGAGCTTCGCGAAGGACACTACATCGTTCACATGATCTCGGTGCCTGGATCGTCGCTAGACGACTCCCTGCGTGTGGGCCGCGAGGTCACTGCGGCCCTCACCAAGCTGCCATTCGTTCGTTCCGTTTCACAGCGGGTAGGAAGAGCGGAGCAATCGGAAGACACCTGGGGACCGAACTACAGCGAGATTGATGTCGACTTGAAGCCGATGGGCGGCGAAGCGGAAGAGGCTGCCGTCGGCACGATCCGCGATACGCTCTCGCAATTCTCCGGGCTCAGCTTTTCCGTGTTGACCTTCCTGACAGAGCGGATCGAAGAGACGATCTCCGGTTACACCGCATCGACCGTGGTCAATATCTATGGCAACGATCTCGATCAGCTTGACCGCGAAGCCCAGCAGGTCGCACGCGTCCTGAACGGAGTGCCGGGAGCGGCCGACGTGCAGATGCAATCTCCACCGGGAACCCCGGAGATGGCCGTGGACCTCAAGACGCCGGAGCTGTTGCATTGGGGCTTCGATCCGGTCAGCGTTTTGCAAGACGTGCAAACAGCGTATGAGGGACAGCAGGTAGGAGACATCTACGAGGGCAACCGGGTCTTTGCCGTCACCGTGATTCTGCCGCCGGGCGACCGGACAGATGTGAACTCCATTGCCACGCTGCCGCTGAAGAGCCCTGAGGGGATCTATGTGCCGCTCGGAACGCTGGCCAATGTGTACCAGAAAGCAGGCCGGTACAACATCCTCCACGACGGAGCGCGACGTGTCCAGACGATCACTCTCAACGTAGCCGGAAACAACACGGCTGCCTTCGCCAGCAAGGCGCAAGCGGAGATCGCAGCAAAGGTCCACCTTGCGCCAGGAGATTACGTACAATTCACCGGCACCGCTGCGGCTCAGGCACAATCGCGGCGCGATCTACTTGTTTATTCCTTGCTGGCCGCGCTTGGCATCGGCCTGCTGCTTTCCATCGTCCTGATGAACTGGCGCAACCTTGTCCTGGTGCTGGCTAATATTCCTTTCGCCCTCGTCGGAGGCGTGCTCGCAGTCTTTGCAGGAGGGGGCGAACTCTCACTAGGAGCCATGATCGGGTTCGTGACGCTCTTCGGCATCACGCTGCGCAACTCCATCATGCTCATCTCGCATTACGAGCACCTGGTCGAAGTCGAAGGAAAACAGTGGGGGTACGAGACAGCCGTCCAGGGAGCTGCGGAGCGCCTGGCTCCGATTTTGATGACAGCGCTCGTTACAGCACTGGGTCTTCTGCCTCTCGCCATCGGTAGCGGCGCGGCAGGACAGGAGATCGAAGGTCCCCTGGCGATCGTCATCCTTGGTGGCCTGGTCACATCGACAGCTCTCAACCTGCTCGTATTGCCGACACTGGCACTGCGCTTCGGAAGGTTCGAGCGGCGATCCAGTGAGGTATGAGCTCAGTTACTTACCGTTTTCTGTTCCTTCCGGGCTGCGCTCCAGACCTCATGCGCGGCATCTGCATTCAAAGCCGCGATGCCAAGACCGACGACCAGATCGGGCCACCCGGAACGGGTGTACACCGTCACCACGGCAGTCACGATCATTGCAACATTTGCGAAAACATCGTTGCGAGATGAAAGGAACGCTGCTCTCGTGAGGCTGCCACTGTGTTTGCGAAACATCAAAAGCAAGAATGCGCAGCATAGGTTGATTGTCAAAGCGCCAGCCGCGGTCATGGATAATGGGACTGCGGCAGGCGGCAACGGACTATGAACCTTCTCCCATGCGGCCCAAAGGGTAGCAATTCCTGGGATGAGGAGATTACCGGCAAGGACCATGCCGAGCCGCGCTCGATTACGGTCACCCCATCCCAAAGCGACAGCGATGAGGACATTGAGCGAGGCATCTTCCAGAAAATCTACGCTGTCGGCGAACAGTGAAACGGAACCGATGGCCCTCCCGACGGCAAACTCCACGCCGAAGTAGGCCAGATTCAGCAAAGCGATAATTACCACGACTCTGCGGAGGTTCATCCTTTGAAGCTATCAGAGGCGCAGAAGTCCACAGATGGCACCCTGTGCGGTTAGACCAGCTCATCGGATGACGGCAACTCTGCGGCAGATGGCATCGATGTTGATCGTCGGCTTGATTATGTGGCCACTAAGTGAATCAGAAGCCTCTATTGGAGAGCACTTCATGTCGCATGACAACATAACTGACATCTACACATATCTGCGCGCCCACGCCGCAGAATTAGGCGCGCGCATCCTTGAAACTTATCCGCCGCTCCAAAGCACCAAAGACCCTGTCGCGCCGGCAGTTGCGACGCTGCTGCGTAAGGCGCTGCCAGCCCAGGGGCTCGTCATCACCGGAACAGCCAAGTATCTGCGCGAGGCGAAGGCAGCCCGCATCGTCGCAGAGTGCGGAGCGGGCAAGACCTTCATGGCCCTGGGGACGATCCATGTCCTGACGGCTGGCGGACCGTGCACCACACTTGTGATGTGCCCATCGCATATCACCCATAAATGGGCGCGAGAGGCACTGCTTACCATCCCACGCGCCCGAACCTTCCTGATCGAGGACATGCGTAACGGCGGCGATCCAAAGAAACACCATGGAATCTGCGAGGTGAAGCTGAGCAAGGGCAAGACCGTATATGAGGGCAAGCACCTTACTCTCGCAGAGATGCGGCGCATGGGTCGCCGCGAGTGGCGCAAGCGTTTCTCCGGACCGGTCTTCTTCATCATCGGCAAGGACAAAGGCAAGTTGGGTTACTTCTGGGACCACGCCTATCTCAAAGCGAAATCAGGCCCTAATCTCGGCTCGATCGTCAATCCCGACTCCGGTCTCGCAATCCTGGACTCCGAGAGGCAAAAGCTGACACACCTTGACTTTGACGACAAGGTCAAGATGTCTGAGACCCTCATCTCGCCCAATCTAGGGACGACGCGGTTCTCAGCGTTGTGGCAGGCCGACCGGACACGCATTCAGCGGATGGCGCCGATCGAGTACATCGGCCGTTACATGCGCGGATGGTTCGATTT
>VFSW01013150.1_pt1 | contig 11522 bp, 8 predicted proteins | sample 5358111 | NCBI WGS metagenome assembly VFSW01 (sample SAMN11554181, study PRJNA540505) | mine drainage metagenome | isolation source: sediment from site ElyBrook_90M | place: USA: Ely Copper Mine, Vershire, VT | collected 2017 | reverse complement strand
TCAGCGCGAGCCAGCCGGCCGCGGCCCCCGCCCCGACGGCGGGCGCGCGCCGCCGCGGACCGGCAGCGCCGAAGAGGAATATCGCTAGCACCGAGAGGAATACGACGAGGGTCGCCTCCATCCCGGAGAACACGAACCACAGGTTGTTTCCGCCGAGACACGCGAGGCCGACGGCGAGCGTCGCCTTCGCGGCGGTCACGCCGGATTCGACTGCGGAGCGCCCCCGTGCGCAGTCCCGCAGCGCCGCCGCCAGAACGAGATGACCTGAGCCGCAGAAGAACGCGACGTTGAGCACCCGCGTGTAGACGACCGGGTCCGCATGAAACCATCGATAGTTGGCGGCCAGGAGCAGCGCCCACAAGTAGCTCGTCGCGCCGGCTCCGAAGTGCCCCGGCGAGTAGCCGAGCGTGCCCGTCTGGGCGAACGTGCGGGCGACGACCTGATGGATCCCTGCGGCGGCGAGCGGGAAGCCGTGGACGATGGGCCAGGGGCCCGCGAAGCCGAGGAGCCCAGCGATCTCGATCGCCAGGAGCGCGCCGTGGGCGGCGCACCCGTGGGCGCGGACGCGCCGGATCGAGGCGGTGACTTGGAGGGACGAGGACATCGGCACGTCGCAAGGCACCCACCCCCTTCCCAAGCGTGGGGCCGGGCACCTCTCACGGTCGGCTCGGTGTGTGCCACAGCAAGCACGCGTTGGCCAGCGACGAGTCATGCCGGTGGCTCGATGCTTCGGCATCGCAAAACGACGCCGGCGGAGGCCGCTCCACTCGCACGCGACCCGTCACAGCCTCCTAGCCGTTTGTCAAGGCGCCCCCAAACGACTAGGCCCTTCCGCCCGCATGGCCCCGCGACCCGAGCCGGCGAACGCACGCGAGCGCGTCGAGGCGGCCGCCCTGGCGCTCCTCGCGATCGCACCGGCCGCGCCGTACGGCCTCGCCCTGCTCCGCGGCGTCCCCCGCTTCTCGATGTTCGGCGACTACGCCATCCTCGAGATGGTGACCCGCTTCGTCTGGAGCGGGCGGACGCTGGTCGGGCCGTATTCCCGCTTTGGATTCAGCCATCCCGGCCCCCTCTACTTCTACCTTCTCGCGCCCGTCTATTCGCTTCTCGGGGAGCGCAGCGTCGGGATCTTCGCCGGGGCACTCCTCATCAACCTCGCGGCGATCGCGACCATCGTTGTCGCGGCGCGCCGCTTCGGTTCCCGTGTGCACGCCGCCGCGGCCATCCTCACCGTATGGGCCTGGTGGTCCGCCTTCGGCAACATCTGCGACAACCCCTGGAATCCGCTCGTCATCGCGCTGCCGCTCGTCGCGTACCTCGTGCTCGCGGCGTTCTTTGCGCAGGGAGCGAGCCTCGCCGCGTGTCCGGCGGCGTTCTTCGGCGCCCTCGTGGCGCAGACGCACGTCGCAGCCGTGACCACGGTTGCCGGAGTCGGCGCCGCGACGACCGCGGCCTTCCTCCTGGCCCGGCGCCGCGTAGGCCTGGGTCGGCGAGAGCGCCGTCATCTGTCGATTGCGCTCGGCATCCTGCTCGTGACGAGCGTGCCGCCCGTCATCGAGCAGGTCATCGCTCCCGGGCACGGCAACCTCCGCAAGCTCGCCTCGTTCTTCCTCGACCGCCCGGAACCGCTCCACCCTTGGTCCATCGCTCTCCACGACTGGGCCACGGCAACCTCGTGGCTGCCGGATCGGGTCCTCGACGCGACGCTCGGGTCCGACCGAGGCGTCCCCCTGCCGATGCGCTGGGACGCCATCCCGCCGACACTGTCGCGCACGGCACGGACCCTCGCCTGGATCCACGTCGGGAGCCTCATCGCCGGCGGCGTCCTCTGCTGGTGCCGGCGCGACCGCCGGAGCGCCACGCTCCTCGCGGTCGGGGCAGGCGCCGAGGGGATCGCGATCTCGACGCTGCGTGGGATCGTGGGAGAACACTTTCACTACCTCGTGTTCTGGGCGGCTGCGGGAAACGCCGTGGCGTGGCTGGGGCTTCTCTCGGCACTGGGGAACGCGGCCAGCGACGCGCTGAGACGGCGGACGGACGCCGCTCGTCGAATCGCTTTCGCAGCCTTTTCGACGGGCGCCTTCGGCGCATGGGCGGCGACTGCATGGCTCCAGTGCGTCTGGATCTCGCGGAACGTGCCCACGGCCTTGGCGCGCGACGAGGTGCGGGATGTCTACGCGGCGCTCTTGGGCAGGCTTCGCCGCGAGGGCGACAGCCCCGTAGTGCATCTCGACGGCGCCTGGTCGGTGGCCACCGTGTTCGTCCTGGAGCTCTCCAACGACGGGATCCCGGCATACCACGTGGAGCGCGAGCGCTGGATATTCGGACGCCCGCCGACTTCGGACGAGGCTCCCCGGCCTCTTCTTCACGTCTACTTGCAGGAGCCCGACCTCCCGCTGAAGGTCGCTCGTTGCCTCGAGCCCTTCGCGAGGAGCGGGAACGTCGAAGTGTTTGTGTCTCGCTCCGACGTGGAGCTGTGTCCGTGAGCGGCTCTCCCGCGCAAGGGCGGTATCGCCGCGAAGAGGGGGGCGCTTCGCCTACATGCCCTCGCCCTTACGACGGCGAGGAGAGTTGCAGGCGGGTCCGCGGGTCCGTACGGTTGAGAATCTTGAACGGGAATGAGAAGAGGATCTTCTGCGCGCTCTCTGCGCTCGCGTCGAGCGTGCTCTCGATTGCGTGCAGCAGCGGCGCCGCGACCGGCACGGCGGACGCCGCGGTGAGCACCGACGGTGGGATCGAGTCCGGCGACGACAGCGCCGGAGGCGGCGGTCCCGACGGCCCCGTCTATATCGAGGAGGGCGGCGTGGCTTGGCCTTCGGCCGCGTGCCAGACCTACACCGCCGCCATCGTCGCGAAGATGACGCGCATTCAGAAGGCGGAGCAGATGGTGATCGCGAACAACGCGATGCCGGCCACCCTCTCGGCCAACGGCCCGGGCGCCGCCTTCGCACCGGCCGGCTTTTTGCCGCCCACGGGGCGCGACGTCACCGCGTGGGCCGCGCTGACCGACATCTACGTCGCCGCTGCGTCGAAGGCGACGCTTCAGATCCCCATCCTCTCCGGGCGCGACGTCATCCACGGGATGAACGCCGCCGCCGGGACCGTGATCTTCCCGCACAACGCGGGCCTGGCGTCGTCGCGCAACGCGAATCTCGTGTTCCAGGTCGCGCAGGTCGAGGCCAGCGAGATCCTCGCCGCCGGCGTCGACTGGGCGTTCGCTCCCTTCGCGGGCACGACATGGGACTACCGGTGGGGGCGAGTCTACGAGAGCTACAGCGAAGACCCCACGTGGGCGGGCGAGATGCTGACGGCCGAGATCCAGGGGTTCCAGGGGATGGGCGGCCTCGGAAGCAGCACGCACTTGATGGCCTGCGCCAAACACGCGGCCGGAGACGGGCAGATGGAGCCGCCGAGCCACCTGAACGGCGGGATCGTCGATCGCGGAGTCGTCAACATCGACGTGCCCACGATGCGCAAATGGGGGCTCGCTCAGTTCATCCCGGCGATCGGCGCCGGCCTCGGCTGCATCATGGCGAGCGACGCCTTCTGGAATGGCACGAGCATGACGTACGGCGCGTCGGGCGCGACCATCATCGGCATGCTCAAGGGGGAGTACGGCTTCAAGGGGTTCGTCGTCACGGACTTCGACGCCGCGGACGGCAACGAAGGCAACGCCATCAACGACGGGGTGGACATGATCATGGCGCCGAGCGACCCGTGGACGGTCGCGATCTCCAGGATCACCGCCTCCAGCGCCAGCGACGCCAGGATGAGCGACGCTGTCACGCGCATCCTCGACGCCAAGTGCCAGGCGGGGCTCTTCCAGCTGCCCGGAGGGCCTGCGCCTTACCAGCGCGACCCGTCGTTGATCCCCGCCGTCGGCAGCCAAGCCCACAGGGCCGTGGCACGCCAGGCCGTCCAGCAGTCGCTCGTCTTGCTGCAGAACAACAACAACGTGCTTCCGATCGCGAAGACGGCAAACGTCTACGTCGGCGGCAGCGGGGCGAACAACCTGAGCAACCAATGCGGGGGTTTCACGATCTCGTGGCAGGGCAACGGCGCGGCGACAACCGGGACCACGATCCAGCAGGCGATTGCGAACGTCAGAACCCCGGTGGCGACGATGGCCGAGGCCGACGTCGTCGTCATCGTCCTCTCCGAGATTCCCTACGCCGAGACTCCGGGGGACTCGCCGACGCTCGATACGCTCTGGAACGACACGAATCCTCCGGGGGCGGACTTCACGCTCCTCCAGCAGGCTCGCGCGTCGGGCAAGCCCGTCATCGCCGTCATCTTGAGCGGGCGCCCCGTCCTCATCAACGGCCCGAGCCACCCCGACGCGCTCACCGACGCCGACGCATGGATCGCCGCGTGGCTGCCCGGGACCGAGGGCGACGGCGTCGCCGACGTGCTCTTCGGCGACTACCATCCAACAGGCAAGCTCAGTCACAGCTGGCCCGCGGACGACACCTCCTACAACATCATGTGCGCCATCGGGTACGGCAACATCGACGGCGGAGTGACCTGCCCTGGAGGCTACAAGCCGCTCTTTCCGTTGGGCTTCGGGCTGACCTTCTAATCGTCACGCTTCACCTCGCACGCTATGGGTCAGGCCCTCGCGCCCATGGACCCCCGCCACGCCCCTCGCCGATCGCCCGTCTGGCCCGTCTTCGTCGCCTACGCAGTCGCGCTCGTCCTCATCTTCTTCGGCTCGGCGGTGCTCGTCTTCGCGGCCGCGGAGCTGCGCGTCCCGGGGGCCGGCGTGCAGCGGCTCACGGACGCCGCGTTGCGATTCGCAGGCTCGGCGCCCGGCATGCTGGCGGCGGCGGCAGTGAGCGAGGGGACGTTCCTCGGCGTCGCCATCGTGACCGCGACGCTCCTCGGCCCCGACCTCGCTTCGACACTCCGACTCGGGCCGACCCGCGCGACCCCCGTCGGGTACCTCGCCGCGCTCGCCGGCACGTCGAGCCTCAGCGTGGCCACTGGTTCGGCGGCCGACCTCGCCGGGCTCCGCGGAGCGGGAGGGACGATGGACATGATCGCGTCGTCCCTCGCTCACGCCGGGCCCCTCGTCTTCGTGTTGGCCGTCCTGATGCTCGGGGTCGGCCCCGGCATCGCCGAGGAGACATTCTTCCGCGGCCTCGTGCAGACGCGCCTGACTCCGCGCCTCGGCCGCTGGGCCGCCATCACGGTAGCCGCGTTCCTCTTCGGCCTGGCCCACCTCGACCGCGTGCAAAGCCCCCTCGCGTTCCTGCTCGGGCTCTTTCTCGGCTGGTCCGCCGAGACTCTCGGCGGCATCCGTCCGTCGATGCTGGCGCACGCCACGAACAACGCCGTCTTCGTAGTGGCGGCGTGCTCGAGCGGCACGGCAGGGGCAGGGCCCAACGACGCGCGCGGGGACGTCATCGGGATCGCCGCGGGAGGCGCAATCTTCGTCGGGTCGGCCTTCTTGCTCCGATCCCGCGCGTCCGTCCGAGGGAGCTGACGTCGGCGCGCAGCTACAACATCGAGACGCGCTTCATCAAGGCCCCGCAGAGGTCCGACCCGGGGCTCCTCTCGCGCTCGATGGCCAGGGCTGCCCGAAAGACGGTGCTGGCTCCTTCTTCGTTCCCGAGCACCACATGGCACATGCCCAGCATCTCGTAGTCTCCCGGCTCGCCGTGGGCCGACACGAGCTCCGTCAGCGGCTCGACCGCGGCGCCGTGGGCGGCGATCATCGCGGGCGACGCCGGGTTGGGGACGCCCTTGGCGTACACCATGAGCTTTAGTGCCTGACGCCGCTCGGACGGCTCGTAGGCGCGAAACGTCGAGGACGAGAAGAGCGCGCGGTAGCCCTGGTAAGCTGCGTCGAGCTTGCCGGAACGCGCGTTCGCGACGATTTCTTTGACGGCGGAGACGAGGGCCTCGTTGGCCATGGCCGTGAACCTACCCGAGTCGCCCCCGGTGTGGCTACTGCGCGAGGAGGGCGCGGAGGCGTGGTGCGAGGTAAGACACGGCGCCCTCTCCCTTGATGCCTCCCTCGAACTGGTTGCCCGAGGCTCGACCGTCCGGGCCTGGCAGCGCGAAGAGCGGAATGTACTTCTTCCATGCGTACCCGGCCGCGGCCAGGCGCTCGCCGTCGCGGTCGGCGTCGAAGGCGACGAGGGTCACGCGGGGGAACTGCGCGTCGAGCTCGCCGTTCAGCGCGGCTCGATGAAACCGCTGGCAGGGCTCGCACCACGTGGCGCCCACGTAGACGACCACGCGTCTCCCTCCACGCTCGGCGCCGAAAAGGGCGTCTTTGACGAGGGAGTCAACGCTACCTTCGGGGGCGGCCTCCTCGACCAGAAGCCTACCTGACGGAGGGGTAGGCGAGACGGAAGGGGCCGGATGCGAACGCGACGGCTGCGATGGCGCGTCGCACGCGGCCGAGAGCGAGAGCGCGGCGACGAGCAAGAAGAACCCTCCGGGGGGTACCGACGTTGCACCAGCGGCCCTCCGAGCCCGCTTCTCGGCGCTCGTGGCGTCCCGCCACGTCGCACGAGACCGGCGGGTCTTTTCGGAGGTCATCATGATTCGTTTTCCCATGTCGCGTTCTCGTAACCTGATCCGTAGCTCCCGGTCGTGGCCGTGCTTGCCCCTCGCGAGCCTTCTCGTAGCCCTGGCCGGGTGCGGCCATGAGAACCAGTCGAACCCGCCGGCTTCTGCGCAATCGCAAGCCCCGTCGCAACAGTCGACGACGGCAGAGCAATACGGCTCGGCCCTCAACCAGCCCGGAGGCACGACTCAGCCGCAGGAGATGAACCCGCCGCCGTCCCAGCAGGAGCAGCAGGGGACGATGAGCAACCCGACCGAGCAGCAGACGCCCGGAGCGGAGCAAGCGCCCGCCGCCGGGACGCCGTCGACCACGACGACGGTCGACGTCTCGTCGCTCGACGACGCTCAGATCGCCGCCGTGCTCGACGCGATCAACGCGGGCCAGATCCAGCAGGCGAAGCTCGCCGAGAGAAGCGCGTCGATGCCCCAGGTGCAGCAGTACGCCAAGCAGCTTCTCCTGACGCACGAGAATATGCAGAGCAAGCTCAACGCGCTTTACGAGCGCTCCCAGATCCGGCCGAGCCCCAACGCCCTCAGCAATCAGATCCAGAGCGACGATCTGAACGAGGCCACCTCGATGCAGAGCCTCCGCGGCAAGGACTTCGATCGCACCTTTTTGGACCACCAGGTCCGCGCGCACAACCGCACCCTCGAGCTCCTCGATCGGTCCATGCCGAACGCGAAAGACCCGCTGCTCAAGGCGGAGCTCCAGGAGGTGCGCGCCCGCGTCGACGCGCAACTTCGCGCGGCCGAGCTGCTGCAGCAGCAGGCGCAGCAAGGCGCGACGAACCAGCAAGGCGCTCCTCCGTACCGGCGAGGCTCGATGAACGTCCACCCCGAGGGCAGCCCGTCGCAGATGCGGTGAGACCTCCCGGTCACGTCCGGGGCCTGCGCGTGGGCTCACCACGCGTAGGCTTCCGGGGCTTGATTGCCGGGCCCCGGCCAGATCGCGTCGAGCTTCTTCAACGTATCGCTCGAAAGCTTCAGCTTCTCGGCGTGGAGTGCGTCGTCGAGCTGCTCGAGGGTGCGCGGGCCGACGATGGGGGACGTCACGCCCGGTTGGTGAAGCAGCCACGCGACGGCGACGTCGGCTGGCTTCTCCCCGAGCTCGGCGCACAGCTTTTCGTAGCTCTCGAGCTGCGGCCGCCGCTTCTCGATCTCCTTCACGATGCGATCGCTGGCGGTCCGTCCCCCGCCCTTGCCCTCGCTCGCCTTCTTCAGTGCACCGCCGAGGAGCCCTCCCCCGAGCGGCGACCACGGGAGGATGCCGACGCCGTAGGCGCGGCTTGCCGGCAAGACTTCGAGCTCGATCGACCGCACCGCCAGGTTGTAGAGACTCTGCTCGGACACGAGCCCGAGCAGGTGGCGCCGCCTGGCCTCCTCGTTGGCCTGCACGATGTTCCACGCGGCGAAGTTGCTGCTCCCCACGTAGAGCACCTTGCCCTGCTGGACGAGGATCTCCATCGCCTGCCAGATCTCGTCCCAGGGCGTTTCCCGGTCGACATGGTGCATCTGGTAGAGGTCGATGCGGTCGGTCTGGAGGCGGCGGAGGCTGTCTTCGCAGGCGCGGCGGATGTGGTAGGCGCTCAGGCGGCCCCCGTTCGGTACGTCGTACATCTCGCCGTACACCTTAGTGGCGATGACGACGCGATCGCGCCTGCCACCGCCTTGGGCGAGCCAACGGCCGACGATCGTCTCGGTCTTTCCCTTGTTCTCCCCCCAGCCGTAGACGTTGGCCGTGTCGAAGAAGTTGATCCCCGCCTGGACGGCGCGGTCCATGATTCGATGAGCGTCGGCTTCTTCGGTGAGCGGCCCGAAGTTCATCGTCCCGAGGCAAATGCGGCTCACCTTCAATCCGGTTCGTCCGAGGTGCGTCATGTCCATCGTTTGGCTACGCCTCCTTCCGCTCAACATAGGCGATCGAGCTCTTGACGAGCTACCCTACGGCGCGTGAGCTCGCGGGAGCGTGAGGGGCGCGCGCGCGCGAAGAAGCCGGAGGAAGCCTTTCGTCCGGGAGAGGTCGTGGGCGGTCGCTACCGGGTCGAGCGGATCGTGGGCAGCGGCGCCATGGGGGCGATCTACGAAGCCTCGGCGAGCGGCGCCGACGGCGCGCGATTCGCGTTGAAGGCCCTCCCGACGTTTGGCAGCGCGTTCGCCGGGGCGGACGCCGAGGAGCGACGCGCGCGCTTCGAGCGCGAGGCCGCCGTTTGCGCGACCGTCCGCCACCCGCACGTGGTGCCCGTGCTGGGGCACGGCGTCGACGAGGCGTCGGCCGTGCCTTATCTGGTGATGCCGCTCCTCCGCGGCCAAGACATGGCGGCGCTGCTCGACCGCATCGGGAGCCTTGCACCCCCCGTGGCCGCGGCGCTCTTCGTTCAGGCCTGCGACGGCCTGGGGGCCGTGCACGCGAGGGGGGTCGTTCACCGAGACGTGAAGCCGTCGAACCTTTTCCTCGTGGAAGAGGAGGACCGCATCATCCTCAAGGTGACGGACTTCGGGTTGGCGAAGGTCCACGGCGACGACGACGCTTCGGGCGGAGGGCTGACGGCGACGGGCCGGTTCATGGGGACGCCGCAGTACGTCTCGCCCGAGCAAGCCGTGAGCGCAAAGCACGTCGACGCGCGGAGCGACGTCTTCAGCCTGGCGATGTCGCTCTATCACGCGCTGTCCGGGGCGCCGGCGTTCGCCTACGCGAATTCCTTCATGAAGCTCGTCCTCGAGATCACGTCGCGCGAGGCTCCCAGTCTGGCGAACGAGGCCCCCTGGGTGCCCGACGAGCTGGTCCGCGTCGTCCACGGCGCCTTGCTGCGCGATCCGGCGGCTCGGTGCCCGAGCATCGCCGAGCTCGCCCTCGCGCTCGACTCCGCATGCGGCATCGACGCCACGCGGCAGACGGTCCGAAAAGAGATGCTGCGGCCGGTCTCCGTCGAAGAGCGCCGCAGTGCGGCGCGAGGTCGTGAAGAGCTGCCCTCGGAGTGGGCAGATGTTCTCAGGACATAAATACGTTCAGTGTCTCAACTCCGTTACGATCGGCGTTCCCTCCACCTTGCTCCGAGCGCGCTGGCCCAGCCCTACTACACTCCCCCCGATGCTGCTGTGCCCCCGCTGCTCGGCGCCCGCCGCCGCCGAGGACCACGCGTTCTGCTTCAGCTGTGGGGCCGAGCTCCCTCGTGCGGCGCAGCGGACGGACGAAGACCCGCTGCTCGAGAGGGTACTCCCGGGAGGATACCGCGTCACGCACCTGGTCGGCGTCGGTGGGATGGGGCGGGTGTACTGCGCCGAGCAAGTGGCGCTCGGGCGCACGGTCGCGGTGAAGGTAGTCCACCCGCAGCTCGCGCACGACGACCTCGCCACGTCTCGGTTCCTGACGGAGGCTCGCGCGGCCAGCCGCCTCAGCCACCCGAACTCGGTCGCCATCTTCGACTTCGGGCGGACGCAAGAGGGCCAGCCGTACATCGTCATGGAGTATCTGCGCGGGCAGGACCTCGGCCGGCTCGTCGGGGCGGAAGGCGCGCTCTCCCTCCGGCGCATCGTCGACATCCTCGGACAGACGCTCGGCGCCCTCGCCGAAGCCCATGCGCTCGGCATCGTGCATCGGGATCTCAAGCCGGACAACATCGTCGTCGAGCCGCGCCGCACGGGCGTCGACTTCGTAAAGGTCGTCGACTTCGGCCTCGCCAAGCTGCTCGAGGACGAGCCGTCGGCAGGCAACGGAAAGCACAAGCTGACGCGCCCCGGCCTCGTTTGCGGGACGCCCGAGTACATGAGCCCCGAGCAGGGGCGAGGCGATCCGCTGGACGGCCGCGCGGACATCTACTCCGTCGGGATCGTCCTCTACGAGCTTTTGGCGGGGCGCGTCCCCTTCCTGGCCGACACGGCGACGAAGACGCTCCTCATGCACCTCAGCGAAGCGCCGCCCGACCCCAGGGAGATCGCCCCCGAGAGGGACATCCCGGCGCCGCTGGCGAAAGTCACGCTGCGCGCGCTCGCGAAGGAGCCGACCGACCGCTATCAGGACGCCAACGCGTTCGTGAAGGCGCTCGAGGCGGCCTTGATGGAGTCGGAGGGGCGCATCAGCGATGCGGGCCATCCGCGGACGGCGATCCGCTGCCGGTCGTGCGGCGTCCTCAACCCGCTGGGACAGAAGTTCTGCGGGGACTGCGGCGCTTCGATCTCTTCGAGCACGCCCCCCGCGACGCTGTCGGACACGCCTCGCTGGAGCAAGCGACCGGCCGGCCTCGTCGGGAACACCTCGAGCAAGAACCCGCCGAAGGGGCCGCTGCCCCTCATCGCCCGAGAGACCGCCCTCGACTGGCTGGAAGCCCGACGGCACGAGGGCGATTCGAGGTTCCATGTGGCTCACGTCGTCGGAGACGAAGGCTGCGGGAAGACGCGGCTGGTCGACGAGTTCGTGGCGCGATGCCTGGAGCGCGGAGACCAGATCGTTCGTGTCGGCCCCGACCCTACGTGGGCGAAGATTCGGGACTTCTCGCTGCGAGAGGCGGTCCGGGCGCTTGCGGCGATCCGCGAGGTCGACGTCGATGCGGGCGCCGATGCCGGCCCGTTCGCGGGAGCCGATCCGCTCGCGCAGCGCGGGCTTGCGCTCCTCTTCGGAACGAAGGCGCCTTCTTACTCTGCCGTGGACCGACGCGCCGCCCTCGAAGCGGCTCTCCGCTGGGCCTTGGCGAAGACGACCGCGCGCGTCGTCGTCGTGGAGGATCTCGACTTCATCGATGGCACGAGCCGCAACGCGATCGTCGATCTCGGGGGCCATCCTCCGAGCACGCCCCTGCTCGTCGTGCTGACGTATGCGCCGTCGCACCCGCCGAACGAGCTTCTCGCCCCGGACCGTTTCGTCCTCGAGCCGTTGCCCCCCGAAGCTTTCGCGCATCTGCTGCCGCCGAGCGTCTCGGCGAACGGGCCGCTCACGCCGCTGCATTTCGAGC
>VFSW01013149.1_pt1 | contig 11522 bp, 8 predicted proteins | sample 5358111 | NCBI WGS metagenome assembly VFSW01 (sample SAMN11554181, study PRJNA540505) | mine drainage metagenome | isolation source: sediment from site ElyBrook_90M | place: USA: Ely Copper Mine, Vershire, VT | collected 2017 | reverse complement strand
AGGATAGCTGAAAACATTCTTAAATGGAAATGTTATTTCTTAACAGTGCCTAAGAGAACACCCCTTATTCTGGCCGGGCCGGGATTACAAGAACCGGCCGAACCTCGGGGCGCGTATGCGCGGGTCCGGAAAGGGCCGCTCGCTGTTGTTGTCGGGACACATCGACACGGTGCCCCGCGGCACTCAGCCGTGGACCCGCGATCCATTTGGCGGCCAGATTGAAGGAAATCGGCTTTACGGGCGCGGATCGAACGATATGAAAGCCGGCGTCGCGACGAATCTTTTTGCGATTCAGGCGCTCCGAGAACTGAATATTTCGCTGGCCGGCGAACTGATGTTTGAGACGGTAGTGGACGAAGAGTTCGGCGGCGCCAACGGCACACTGGCCGGGCGTTTGCGAGGCTACAACGCGGACGCCGCCATCGTCGGCGAACCGTCGTTCCTGCGCGTTTGTCCGGCGCAGCGCGGGGGCCGCATCGCTCACATCACACTGGAGGCGCCCGGCGGCGTGCTGACGGAAAACGCCTTCCCATCCGGAGTGGTGGATCAACTCACTTTTTTTCTGACGCAGGTTCGCGAATTCGGCGAACAGCGCCGGCAATCGGCCCGCCGCCACGCGTTGTACGCCGCACACATCGACCCGGTCCCTGTCGCCCTAACCAAGGTGTTCACGTCTCCCTGGGGAACCCGTGAACCCGTTACCGTTCCCGAAGAGTGCCTCGTCGAATTTTATTGGCAGACGATGCCCGGAGAGGAACTGGCCGATGTGGAGAACGAATTTTTCGACTGGCTCGACTCCCTTTGCTCCGCGCGTCCCGGCCTCTTCCCGAAGCGTCCGCGAGTGGAATTTCCGATCCGCTCGCTGCCTGGTTCGGCAATCTCCGCGGCCGAGCCGCTGGTGATGGAGCTGGCCGGCTGCGCCAGGCGCGTCCTTGGCGAGTCCCCAATCGTCGCGGGTTTTGAAGCGCCATGCGACATGTTCGTATTTCACCAGGGCTTCGCCATTCCCGCGGTGCTATGGGGCGGCCGGGGTGGAAACACCCATGCGGCGGATGAATATGTGGAACTGGACTCGGTGAGAGACGCCGCGAAGGCGCTACTTGTTTTCATCTGCCAGTGGTGCGGCGCAGTGTGAAGGAAAGGCGGGCGAGGGCTTACTTGCCGCGATGTGTCCGTACGTAATCGCCAACGGCCCCCACCGTATCGATCCAGACTCCGTTGGCGGGATCGCGAACGTACCGCAGGAATTCCTCCAGCGCGGAAGCCTCCGTCGTCTGATGGGCGGCGGCGCCGATTTCATGGCCGGCAAACACCAGCCACGCGCCATGTCCGGCGGCTTCCGAAACCATGTTCTTCATTTGGTCGAAGGTGAGGCCGTCCGATTCCACGCCCAGAATCTGCGCCAGGTCGCAGTGAACGGGGTCGTTCGGTCCTTCATCGCGAAAGCCGCGGCCGGCCAGAAATCGGACCGCGACCAGCGGCACATAGCTCTTCACGCCTTTGCCACGGCCAACGAATTTCTGGCCGCAGGGATAGGCGAAAGTTAACGGCGTGATGCCGAGCAGCCGCTTCATTTCGGCGGTCGCGGCATCGATCTCCTTCGCCATCGAGGAGAGGGTATAGTTTTCGAGCGCGTTGTTCGCCGAGAACGGGTAATTGACGGTGCAAGGATGGCTGTTCGTGTGGCTGCCGATCTCGTGGCCGCTCGCGGCGGCGCGCTTCCAGCCATCGAGCCGGCTCTCCATATGCGGCGGATTCACATAGAACGTGGCCTTCACTTGATGCCGGTTCAGCAGAGGTAGGCCCACATCGATCTGGCTGGTACGGGCGTCGTCGAACGAAAGACTGACTGCTACGCGCTTGCCTTCGGGCCAGAGAAACGTCATCTTCGGATCCTTTGCAGCCAATGCGGCCGGCATGGGGAGCAGACACCCGCCCGCCAGCCCGGCCATGACTTTGCGACTCAAAACTCCCGATGCTGAACGAAATCAAAGGCCGCGTCCAGACGGGCGCTTCGACTTCTCGGCGGGCCCGGACGAATTTTCACGAAATAGAGAGCCACGACGCCCGAGCAGACCACCACCACTCCGGCGTAAAGTCCCCACGACCACCCAAAGAAGCCCGCAATGAACGGCGTCAACACGGGCGCGAAAAATCCTCCCACCTGCGCGCCGGTGTTGAGGATGCTGGATGCGCTGCCGACGTGGTCGCCGGACATCTCGGTGACTGTCGCCCAGAACGGGCCTTCACAACAGGCGGCCAATCCGAAGGCGAGAGAAAAACAGCCGACGGCGGCGAGGCCTGTGCTTGCCGTACCCGCGCAGGTAAATGCGGCTCCCAAAGTGAGGCCGGCGATCGGCACCCAGCGGCGGCCGAACTGAGGCCCATAGGCGCGGGACAGGCGATCCGAAGCGAGTCCGCCGAGCGGCATGATCGCGCCTTCGACAAGGAACAGAATGGCCGTATAACGGGCGCTCGCGCTCTCTCCCAAGTGAAGTACGCGGCCGAAGTAGTAGTACATCCAGTAGAAGAAAATGTATTGGAAATAGCCGAGCGCGCCGTAGGCGTAGGTGAGCAGCATCAGGTTGCGGTCCGCGAACAAAGCGAGCCATGGAGCGGAGTTCCGCGGTGCGGCGATAACTTTCGAAGCCGGCCCTTCGCCGGGCGGATTATCCCGAGCGAACCAAAGCCAGACCGCGGAGAGAATCGCCGGCGCGAGCGCGGCCAGGAGAAACGGCGTCCGCCACTCGAAGCGGCCCAAGAGCCAGGTAAAGAAGACCGGCGATACGGCGGCGCCGAGCGAAGAGCCGGCGATGATCAGCCCCTGTACGCGGGCGTGGAAGACGAATGGGATCCAAGTGCGTGTGACGCGGGCGGAAGCGGGGTAGAGCGGAGCGGTTACGGCACCCAGCCCGAAACGAATCGCCACGAGGACGGCCACCACGTCCATCCAGCCGGGCACGAACGAAGTTCCCGCGACGATGGTCAGTCCGGTGAAAGCGGCCGAACCGAAACCCATCAGCGCCAGCGTGCGGTGCGCTCCGATTCGATCCGCCAAGTGCCCGCCCGGAATCATGAAGAGCGCATAGCCCAGGATGAACGCCGAATAAACGCTGCCCATGGTGGTGGGCGAAATGCCGAAGTCGCGCATCATCCGCGGGCCGGCGGCGGAGAGGATGATGCGATCGAAATAGCTGACCGTGCTGAAGGCGAACAGCAAAAAAATGAGCGTGAACCGCTGGGTATTGAGTTTTGCCATGCTGGCCGCGCCGGAACGATCCTCCACGTCTCTCCTCAGTCCACCTTCTTGGCGAAGATGATAGCCTATCCTCGATGAAGATTACGAAGTTGGAGTTCATCCCGGTCAGCGTTCCGTATACTCACCGCGAAGTGAGCTCCCTCGTCAATCGCGACGGAGTGACCGACATCGTCGTGAAGGCGACCGCCGAGAATGGGTTGGTGGGTTGGGGGGAGAGTTGCAGCGGCGCCGACGTGGGGTCTGTTTTGGGCGCTCTGGAGGCGATGAAGCCGTTCGTGATTGGCCGCGATGCGTGGGAGAGCGAGAGCATCCGCCAGCGGTTATGGCACCACGGCCTATGGTCCTGGAGACAACACACGGCTTGCTTTGCCTATCCCGGTATCGATCTGGCGCTGTGGGATCTCTGCGGGAAAGAGAGCGGGCAGCCGCTGTACAAGCTCTTCGGCGGGAAAGTACGAGAGAGCGCGAGTTACTTTTTTTACTGCTCGCAAGGAACGCCGGAGCACATATCCGATCAAGCGCGTCAAGGCGTATCAAAGGGATTTCGCGTCTTTTATTTAAAGGCCGGATTGAACATCGACGCGGAAGTGGAGATGGTGCGCACGTTGCGGGAGACGATCGGACCCAAGGCCAAGATCCGGCTGGATGCGAACGGGGCGTGGAAAGTGAACGAGGCGCTGCGCAATCTGGAGCGGCTGGACGAATTCAACATCGACTTCATCGAACAGCCCGTGGTGCCGGATCCGGTATCGAACATGCAAGAAGTGAGGAGCCGCTGCCGCATGGCGGTTTCGGCCAACGAGGGCACCTGGACGCCGGAGGACGCGCTCCGTCAGATGCTGGCCCGCGCCGCGGACGTATATTGCTTCAGCCCATACTTCACGGGATCGTTCGCGCAGTTCCAGCGTCTGTCGTGGATGGCGCATTATCAAGGCTTGCAGATTTGCCGCCACACTCATGGCGAGCTGGGCATCTTCGCGACAGCCTGCCACCACATGTTACTGACGCTGCCGAACGTGGTGGAGGGAAACCAGCAGACGGCGCACATGATGACCGGCGACATCGTCACGGAGACCCTTCCGATTACCTACGGGCCCGATTGGGGCGTCCCTGGAGGATGCGGGATTGGGGTGGAGATCGATGAGGATCGGCTCGGAACCTACCACGAGCTTTATCGGCGACAGGGCCAGTTTCAGCCCTACGATCCGGCGTTGATTGGGGCGGAATTGTCTCGATGACCGGTGATATGATCGTGGGGTCCGAGGATGGCTCCTAAGTTAAAGACGATCCGCGCTGGAATATTGGCGGTCTTGATCGCCGGTTCCTCCGCGCGCGCTGCGGCCATTCATTTCGACAAAGACATAGCGCCCATCTTCCAAGCCAACTGCGTCAGTTGTCACGGAACGCAGGTGAAGCTGAAGGATCTGAATCTCACCACCGAAGAGACCGCGCTCAAAGGCAGCGAATCCGGGGCGGTGGTGGTTCCCGGGAAACCGGAAGACAGCATTCTTTATCGCAAGGTTCAAAGCGGCGCGATGCCGATGGGCAAGCCGCATCTATCGGAAAAGGACGTCGCGACGATCTTTTCATGGATTCGCGGTGAGGACTCCGCCGGCGCCGGGGTTGCGGCGAAGGTTGATAATTCGCCGGTCACCCAACACGATGTGATTCCCATCCTCCTCACGCGCTGCACCGTCTGCCATGGGCTGCGGCGGCAGGAAGGCGGGTTAGACCTTCGCTCGAAGGCCTCGATGCTCAAGGGTGGCAAGTCGGGTCCGGCCATTGTGCTGGGCAAGCCCGAAGAGAGCTTGCTGATCCGGCGCGTCAAGGCGGGCGAAATGCCGCCGAAACAAAAACTGATTGTGGTGGGCGTGAAGCCGATCACTCCGGCGGAAACCGAAAAAGTTGCGCGCTGGATCCTCCAGGGTGGGCCCGAGGTGGAGGTGCCTCCGCCGGTGGCGGGAACCCCGCTCGATCCGCTTGTCACCGACAAGGACCGCCAGTTCTGGTCGTTCCAAACGCCTGTCCGTCCGGAAGCGCCCAAGGTAAAGCATGCAGACCGCGTACGGAATCCCATCGACGCGTTCGTGCTTTCGAAACTGGAAGCGAAGGGGCTGTCGCTGGCGCCCGAAGCGAATCGCGAGACACTCATCCGGCGCGCTACTTTCGACCTTACCGGCCTGCCGCCGGATCCGGACGAAGTGAAGGAGTTTGTGGCGAGCAAGGATCCGCTCGCTTACGAGAAACTGGTGGACCGGTTGCTCGCCTCGCCGCGTTATGGCGAGCGCTGGGGCCGCTACTGGCTGGATGTAGCCGGTTATGCCGACTCGGAAGGCGGCAAGCTGGACGCCGACCTGCCCCGCCCATTCGCTTTCCGTTATCGCGACTACGTGATTCGCGCTTTGAACAGCGACAAGCCTTACGACCGGTTCTTGACAGAGCAAATCGCGGGCGACGAATTGGCCGACTACGAACATGCTCCCACCGTGACCCAGGAGCTGTTGGACAACCTGATCGCGACGGGATTCCTGCGAATGGCGCCCGACTCGACGACGGAACGCGAAGTGAACTTTGTCGACGACCGCGTCGACGTCATCGCCGATGAGATCGAAACCGTCAGCTCGTCGGTGATGGGACTGACGATGAAATGCGCCCGCTGCCACAGCCATAAGTACGATCCTTTGCCGCAGCGCGATTACTACCGTTTCAAGGCCATTTTCAAAGGCGCGCTGGACGAGCACGACTGGGTGTCGCCCTTGACTTTGGAAAAATACGGACTGTATTTCCCCGGCCGATATCTGCCCTACGTCACGCCCGGCGCCACCCCAATGCAATTGATGGAAGAGCAGCGCCAGCGTGAATTCGTCAACAAGAATCTGGAAGTGGAGATCAAGGCCGTTCAGGCGGCTTGGGACGAGAAGCTCAAAGCGCTGAAGAGTAAGATCATCGAGAAGCGGATCGCCGAGCAGCACAGGGACCTGCAGGATGATCTTCGCAAGCTGGCCGCAACGCCCGCGGAGAACCGGGATGAAGTGCAGAAGTATCTGGCGCGGAAGTTCGAGGCGCTACTGAAGGTGGACCGGGCGGAATTGAAGCACGATCCAACGGTAGCCCAAGAATCGGAGGATGTCGAGCGGAAGATCAAGTTACTCGAATACAAGATGATCCCGGAGCCGAAGATCCGCGCGCTATGGGATCGCGGCGCTCCCTCGCCCACTTATATCTTGCGGCGCGGTGTGGCAACCAGTTTCGGACCCTACGTGGAGCCAGGACCTCCGGCCGTACTCATGACCGCGAAACTGACTTACCAGCCAACGCCTCCCTGGCCGGGGAGCGAGAAAACCGGCCGGCGGCTGGCGCTGGCCAGATGGCTGACGAATTCCGAGCATCCGCTGACGTCCCGCGTGATGGTAAATCGAATGTGGAGGCTCCATTTCGGCACGGGGATTGTGAAGTCGATCGGGAATTTCGGAAAAGCGGGCGTCCCGCCCACGAACCCGGAGCTGCTGGACTGGCTGGCGACTGAATTTGTGGCGCGCGGCTGGAGCATGAAACAAATGCACCGGCTCATGATGACCTCTAGCACATACCGGCAGTCTTCGGTGGTGAGCGAGGAATCGGAGCGCTTGGACGGCGACGACGCGTTATTCTCACACATGCCGCTGCGGCGCATGGAGGGCGAGGTATTGAACGACACGCTGGTCTATGTGGCGGGGCGGTTGGACGAGACGCGCTTCGGCGTGCCGGAGCCGGTTCTGGTTCGCGACGACGGCCTAGTTACGCCGATCGAAACGGAGAAGGGATGGAGGCGCAGCATCTACACGAACCAGCGCCGCTCGGAAATCCCAACGCTGCTCGACAACTTCGACCTGCCCCCGATGAGCCCCAACTGCATCGAACGGATGGAATCCACCGTATCGCTGCAGGCGCTCTATCTTTCGAATAACGGCATGGTGAAGCAGCTTGCCGGGGCGACCGCGCGGCGCGTGGCGCGCGAAGCGGGGCCGGATCCGCAGAAGCGGATCGACCGCCTTTTCTGGCTGGCTCTGAGCCGTCCTCCCACTTCGGAAGAAGCGAAGGTAAGTCTGGCGGCGCTGGTCAAGCTAAAGCAAGTGGAACCCAATGACGCCGGCGAACTCGCCGCACTTACTAAGTTGTGCCACACCGTATTTAACTCCGCGGCTTTCATTTACATCGACTAACGATTGCGAGAAACCTTCCCATGGCTCACGAACAATGTAAGCACTGTAATCCGGGCGAAACTTCCAAGCTCTCGCGGAGGGCGTTCTTCGATCGTGTTTCGGACGGTCTGCACGGTGCGGCGCTGGCGACGCTGCTGAGCCGCGACCTCTATGGTGCCACCGCCGGATCGGAACAACCGGACGGCCATCGCGCGGTCTACGACCTGAAACCGAGGGCGCCGCAGTTCGCTCCGAAGGCCAAGTCGGTAGTCCATTTGTTCATGAACGGCGGACCGAGCCAAATGGATTTGTTCGATCCCAAGCCGATGCTCGATAAGCACCATGGCGAGCCTTATTTCGACAAGCTGGCGGCCGACATCACAACACCGGAACAGAGCGGCGGCCTCATGCGGAGCCCATTTAAGTTCGCCCAGTATGGCAAATCCGGCATGTGGGTGTCGGATGCGATGCCGCATTTGGCCGACGTGGTGGACGAGATCTGCATGATCCGGTCGATGCATACGATGCACCCGAATCACGAGCCGGCGCTGTTCATGATTCAAAGCGGGCGCATCATCCCAGGCCGCCCGTCGATGGGCTCGTGGGTGGTATACGGCCTGGGGTCGGAAAATCAGAACCTGCCCGCGTATGTGGTGTTGGACGATCCACTGGGATTGCCGATCAACGGCACGCAGAACTGGCAAGCCGGCTTCCTGCCGCCGCTCTATCAAGGCACGCGGATCCGGTCGGTCGGATCGCCGATTCTGAACCTGGCTCCCGAGACTCCGGAATCGAGCGAGGTGGTGGAGGCGGGGCGCGAACTGCTTTCCCGGCTCGATCTGATTCATAAGAGGAGCCGGCCGAACCAGTTGCAACTCGACGCGCGGATCGCAAGCTACGAGTTGGCGGCGAATTTGCAGATGACCGCGAGCGACGCGCTGGACATAAGTAAAGAAAGCCCGGAAACGCTGGAGATGTACGGCGTCGGAAAGCAGCCTACCGATTCCTACGCCCGCCGCTGCATCATGGCGCGCCGGTTGATAGAGCGGGGCGTGCGCTTCGTACAGCTCTATATTAACGGCCAGATCTGGGACAACCACACTTACTTGGCTCGCGATATGAAGGCTGCCGCGGCGCGCACGGATCAACCGGCGGCGGCGCTGGTGAAGGATCTCAAGCGGCGCGGGCTGCTCAACGACACACTGGTGATTTGGGGCGGAGAATTCGGGCGCATGCCCATCGCGCAGATGGAGAACGGCATGGAGACCGCGGGCCGGGATCACAACCCCAGCGCGTTCAGTTTGTGGATGGCGGGAGCCGGCGTCAAAGCGGGAATCGTTCACGGGGCGACCGACGAACTGGGCCACGAGGCGGTGGAGAACAAGGTCAGTGTTACCGACTGGCACGCGACGATCCTGCACTTACTGGGGTTGGACTCGCAGCGCCTGGTTTTCGACCAGAACGGGTTGAAGGACAAGCTGACTTCGGTGTTCGATTGCCGCGTTGTAACCGAGATTCTGGCCTAACCGGCTGGCGCTCCGGTGCAATATACTCTTTGTTGTAACGAATTGAGCGGGAGGCGTTGCCATGGATAGCGGGCGGGCGCGATGACGAGGCGGGCATTTGCCGGCGCGGCGGCGTTTATGATCGTTCCTCGCCATGTTCTCGGCGGGCCGGGCTTCGTCGCGCCGAGCGACAAGATTCAACTGGCCACCATCGGGCTGGGACGCCAAGGGCATGCGGTGACGATGGAGGTGTTGGCGCGCCCGGTCATTCAGGTGACCGCCGGTTGCGATTGTAATAAGAGCGGCAGAAATTATGTCGAGTATGGGCCGAACGCGTTATTGAAGCAGGCGCGAAAGCTGCTCGGGCCGGGTTATGAAAATTGGGGCGCCGATCTCGCATCGCCGGGGTCGGCGTATCTCACCCACAGTTTCGAGACGAGTCTCGGAATGGGTGGACGCGAACCGGCGAAACGCCTGGTGGAAGCCTATTACGGCTCGCGTAACGGGACGGCCTCCGGAGCGTACAAAGGATGCGCTGCGTACGCGGATTTCCGGGAGCTGCTGGAGAAGGAGACGGGTCTCGACGCGGTGTATGTGGCGACTCCCGACCACTGGCACGCGCCGATCGCGATGGCCGCGATGCGCAAGCACAAGCACGTGCTGGGGCAGAAGCCGATGGCGCATTCGATCGCCGGCGCGCGGCGGATGGCGGCGGCCGCGCGAGAGATGAAAGTGGCGACGTCGCTGACGGTGAACAATCCGTCGACTGAGTCGACGCGGCTTATTTCGGCGTGGATCGCCGACGGAGCGATCGGAAACGTGCGCGAGGTTCACAATTGGTCGAGCCGCCCGTTCTGGCCGCAAGGGATCGACCGGCCGAAAGAGGTTCAGCCCGTCCCCGACGGCCTCGATTGGGACATGTGGCTGGGACCGGCTCCGGAACGTCCATTCAACAACGCGTATCTCCCGTTCGTTTGGCGCGGCTGGTTCGACTTCGGCTGCGGTTCGTTCGGCGACATGGGCTGCTACAGTTTCGCCGGAGTATTCAAGATTCTGGGACTTACGCCGCCGGTGAAGGTGGAAGCGAGCTCGAGCGGCGAATACGCGGAGACGTTCCCGCAAGCGTCGATGGTTCATCTCACCTATCCGGCGCGCGGCAGCCGGGCGGAGGTGCAAATGTCGTGGTACGACGGAGGACTGAGGCCGCCGCGCCCGGCGGGATTGAAGGAATCGGACCAAGTGCTTTTCGAGGGCGGGGAAGACGGCGAGGGCATCCTCTATGTCGGCGACAAGGGCATCTTACTCGCCGGATTCAACGGCAACAATCCGCGCGTTTATCCCGAATCGCCCAAGTATCAGGCTCCGCCGAGGCAGCGCGGCGCGCGGCCGGCCGATGCGGCGATCGACCAGTGGGTCGCGGCCTGTAAGGGCGGCCCGGCGCCGCTCGCCAACTTCGAGATTCAAAGCCCGGTGACGGAGTCGTTTTTGCTCGGCTGCATGGCGCAGCGTTCTCCCGGCGCGCTCATCGAATGGGACACGGAAAACATGCGGGTGACGAACTCGGAAAAACTGAACGCGCAGGTCGATCCGCCGGTCCGTAGCGCATACAAAATCTGAAGCGCGGCGAATCGTCAGACGTTTAAATTGCGGAGATAAGGAACGCTGGCCTTCATCATCTCCAGGTCCATTTCGACGAAGTAATTCTGAATCCCGCCTGTCTTAGCGGCGGTGAAGATTTTGGTCCAATCGAGCGTCCCCTGGCCGATCGGCGTGATCTTCTTTGTCACGGCGGACCATCCCTGCGCATGCATGGATACAAACCGGCCGGGGTACTTGGTGAAATATTCCGCGGCGTCGAAGCCTTGGCTGATCGTCGATACTTGAAACTGGAACTTCACTAACTTCGGATCGAGAAGCTCGAACAATAGATCGTAGGTGCGCTTGCCGTCCACTGTTGTCAGCTCGAAGTTCTCGTTGTGCAGGCCCTGTTGGATGCCGGCCTGGGCGGATTCGGCGGCCATTTTGTTGTATTCCTCGGCCGCGCGTTTTACGTCGTCCATCGTTGGATTGCGCGGTCCATCGAGGCTTGGAACCATCATTTGCGTCAGCCCGATCTCCTTCGCCCAGGCGATCCGGCCAGAGAGGTTCTTTCTTAATTCCTGAATGCTGAAGTGGGAACTGATGCAGGTGACACCGATGTCCGCGAATAGGCGCCGAAGCTCCGGTCCTTTGTATTTCGCGACGCCGCCGAATCCGGAATTGGCGTAGCCTACAGGGGAGCACAACTCGATCGTCTGAAATCCGGCGCCGGCGAGTTGCTTGATCGTGCCGGGAAAGTCGACGGCGATCATTTTCCTCACGGGGTAGGTCTGGCATCCGATCGGCAAGCCAAGGGGATTGGCGCTAAGTATCCGCGCTCCGGCGGCGAGCAAGGCGGTATTCTTGAAAAACTCTCTTCTCGAAGTGGCGGGCATGGGATGTCTCCTGCGGTATTTTCTCATATGCGGCATCCCGGCAACGGACACACTCTTGTCTCATGCAAGATGAGCCTGAACTGGGGACCGGATTCTCACGCAA
>VFSW01013147.1_pt1 | contig 11523 bp, 17 predicted proteins | sample 5358111 | NCBI WGS metagenome assembly VFSW01 (sample SAMN11554181, study PRJNA540505) | mine drainage metagenome | isolation source: sediment from site ElyBrook_90M | place: USA: Ely Copper Mine, Vershire, VT | collected 2017 | reverse complement strand
AGCCATTGGCCTCCGCTAACGCCATACCGGAATCATTGACCCCGATCGTGCCGTAGCCCGTCAACGGAGAGGCGACAGCGGTCGCGTTCGCGTTGCAGGTGAGAATGGTCGCAAGTACGCGATTGAGTCCTGCTCCGCTAGGCATTGTCTGTCTCCTTCGTTAGAACGTGCTTGGGTCGAATCCGGTGTTTCCGCTTGGTGACGGATCCATAGTAACGGCAGGATACGAGTCAACGCACTTGCCCGATACCACCACCTTCAAGTTGCTTGCCGTATCTCCCGCACCCGTTACGATGCGTAGCGAGAGCGCAGGAGCCACAACCGGAATCGAGGGGTTGCTTCCCTGGTACACCGTGTCGTACACGGGCGGAAGATAGGTCTGCGTCGTTCCTGCCGCCGCCGTAACGGATACAGGAGCAGTAAAGACCGTGGTGCCCGCAATCGCGAAGGTATCGACCGTTCCAACCGTGCCGGGCGTTCCTACGCCCGATACGATTTGAATGGCCGGCGAACCCGAGATCGCGGAGGTCGTTGCCGAAACGTGCATGACCTTGAAGTCAGCCGCCAGCGGCAAGAGAGCCTGGATGCCTGTGACCGCCGTACTCGCAGAAACCGTGCCGACAACATCGAACGGAATCTGAATAATGCCGTCAAACTCAAGCGAGCGTTGGTTATGCGACTTGTCGTAGGTCGCCATTAGATATTCCCAGCAGCGCCTTGGCTTGCGACGATGCCTCTCCAACCAGCCGCACCGTAGGTATAACGGTCCTGGACCTTTTGGTTGTAGTTGCCCGTTTCGTCATCGCGCCATGCTTTGAACTGATTCTGTTTCTTGAACGCCGCGAACAACTGATGACTGTAGCCACCCTTGAACGGGTCGCCTTGGTTGCCGAGAACAAACCAAGCATTTGCGTTGGTCAGGTAACGGTTGCCAAAGACCTCAACCGTGCCCTCAAGCGGGTTGATGCGATTGTCGTTCGAGAACGGAGCCTTCGCTGAACCCACGATTTCCTGGGCGATCTTGACCATCGCCGGGGGAACCATGAGGGTGCGAGGAGTGCGAGCATCTGGCAAACCGCGATCGTTGTAGAGCGTGGCGAACAGGATGTAGGCTTGCTGCAAGGCTTCCGGCGTTAAGGCCGTTGCCGAGAGCGAGTTCGAGAAGGTCGCGCCAACCGAACTGTAGATGCCCGTTGGCGATGACACCGGACCAAGCGGATGCGCGGTCGAGAACAACGGCTGGCCGTCGTTATACAGCACGTTCGCATTGAAGCCGAGGTTGAAAAGTTGGTTAATCACCAAGTCCTTCGAGACACGCGAACTCTTTGCGAGTTGCGACGGAATCTCGGCAACCAGGCCGCTAATGTCATCCTCTTGGGATTCCTCGGTGGCCTTCACGCCTAACGCATAGGTGAAGAAGGTTGCCGAGATTGGGATGAGTTCATACGGTTGGTCGTATGCCGGAGCTTGACCCTCGCCCTTGAACTCGGTCGTCCCAAGTCCCGCAAGAGGCAGCACGGTCATAACCGAACGCTTTGCCTGCGGCGTGATGACATTGACGATGCTCTGGAAAACAGGCGGAACACCCGCCTTGATCTCGTTGTAGAACGTCGTTTCCAGAACCTTGGTTTGGGCCTGGTCGGAAGTACGGGTTGTTATGATAGCCACTTTTGCTTATCTCCCTTAGCTCAGAGCCAGGCCGGAGTTGAATTGGACGATGATGCGAACGCCAAGGTCGCCTGTGCCACCTTGAGCGGTCGGCCCGATATACACGCCATCGCGCTTATCGGTGATCGTGATGATTTTGTTCGTTTGACCAGGGTCAACGATGAAGAACCCGGTGGTCGCATCGAGCGCGAGGCCCGCCGTGGTGCCGAGTAAACTCGGATACCAGGCGGTCGTGTTGATGAGATTCATTTCAAGGAGTTGGCCTTGACCAAGGCCGGCAACGTAGAAGCCTTGAGCCTCAAACGGAGCCAGCGGAGGGATCCCGGTATTCGCGCCGAGGCGAGAACCAGGGCCGACATTGAACGAACCGCCGCTGCCGTCGAAGAAGTTTTCGTTCGAGGCGTTGAGCGCAAGACCAACGATACCGCTTGACGGGTTCGTGGCCGCACGATTCCAACCGATGTTATTTGTGAGCGGGCTCGTGACCGTGTAGGCCGAACCGAGCGATGTTGGGGCAGCGTTTTCGAGCGAAAGGCCACCCGGCGTAATGCCGATGTAGGCGTTCCAGCCCGTCGCCGCCGCAGGCGCACCAGCAGAAGCAACCGTCACCGTTGGCGTATGACCAGCGGGCGAGTTGACAACGTAGGTTTGCGACGGTGCGGATTCGGTAGACGAACCCGTGTAGGTAACGGCGATGTAGTACGTCGTTGCCGCAGCTCCCGAAGTGGAAGCCGAGCCGAACGTCACAGCCGAAGTCGTGGAAGTGCCTGGAATCAGCGCAGCGAGTGAGCCGCTTCCTGCTGGCGGAGCGGTAATCGTACCTGTCGTCGAGGAGATAAGAATATCACCCCGTCGCCATGCCGCACCTTGCAACGCCTGACCAAGAAAAATCTTGGGCTCTTTGAGATTGCCGCTTCCGACCAGGCGCGGTTCGGTGTAGCCAATGGTGTTCGCCATGTAAATGCTCCTCTAAGCAAGCCTTCTGCAAAACAAAATACCACGCAGGACCAACCTTCCGCAAGGCCCTGCGCGGCATATTGTGTAGATTGCCTAGAGAACACCCACTACAGGTAGTGGTTAGTAAACCCTCTCGGACCTCTTATCCGTGAACGCATCCACCTCGCCGCGGAAGCCAGCCGCACCGAATTGCTCGTTGAGTTCCGCCTCCACGGTCGCCCGGTTGATCGCCGCCCGTTGCATGGATTCCACCTCGGGGGCTTCCACGAGTTCGGACCACCATTGGGGGCTAATGCAGACGAGAATATGCTGCATCCAGAGGGTATCGCCCGTGGGCGAAGTGGAAACCGCCGCAAGCGGGTTCGTGGCATCGAGTTCCGCGAAGGGAACCGGAACGTATACGCCCGACCGAATGTAGGCATGGGTTTGGTTGGCCGACGCCAACGGCCAAGCATAGTGCCAGCCGCGATGGTTTGAGCGCCAGGATTCCTTGACGACCTCTTCGGCAGAACCGAGGAGCGACGCGGAAGCATTTTTGACGTTGTAACGTCCTTTGATGAATGGCGGTGCCGCGACGCGAACGCCCATTGGAAGAATCGAGGTTGCCTCGCCCGTCCGCGCACGGCGCATTTCAAACGAACGCTTTTCGTCGAGTGCCCGCGTTTCCGCTTCGCCCTCGTTTGCCGGCGGCGCGACCGCCTGCGGTGCAGGAACGGGATTTGCGGTTTTCTTGGGACGACCGCCCTTATTGACGGGTTGCTTCTCGTCAGCCATTAGTTGCCTGCCTCACTCGCGGAGTCCGCGATCGCTTGCATATCTTCTTCGCTTAATCCGGCCTTCTGCGCCCACGCAAACGCGGTCGGGTCAACCTGCGCTAGCGACTTCTTGCCGTTTGCACCCAGACCAGCAGAGGAACCGCCGCCTCCGCCAAGATTCGCAGGCGGGGCAGGAGGCGCGTCTTTGCGCCGCTGTTGGACGTAGACCCCAACAGCCGCATTCCATCCGACCGTCAGCATTTGCTGCACGGCGGAATCGGGAGCCGCGCCGAGTTGGTCCATCGAAACGCCTTGCATATTCTGCATGAACAAAGGAGCAACCGCCTCATAAAAGGGGTCGCTTGCCTTCGAGGCGATGAAGCCATTGAGCGCCATACGCCCGAGCTTGGCGTTGATCTCGTTCGCCTGCGGTTGGACTTGGCGGGCAAGTTGCTCCTGCACAATCCGTTCCGTAGCCGCGTTCGGGTCAGCGAAGAATTGGTCGATTCCTACAGGCGGCTCTTCCATTTGCGGCGGCTGTTGCGGCGCGAGTTGCGCCATGTAGGCCCGCATATCGTTGAGGCTTTGCCCCTGCATTTGAAGCTGGCGCTGCAAGTCCTCATTCGCCTTGAGGAGTGCTGCCGCTTGCTCCGGGGTGACTCCGGCAGGTTGCGCAGGGTCGGTTGGCGGCGGCGCGGGTGGAGTAGCGGGAGGGGCTGGCGGGTCCAGCAACCCTTCGAGTGGGTCGGCCATTAGAGAGTCCTCCGAAGTTCTTTCAGATGCGGCGGGGCAACCTCAACGCCGGAGTGTTTGTAAAGTGCGCCGATAACATCCAGAATCCCATCGCGTCGGCCCGTTTCGTACAAAGCCTTTTGCGGGGCTTCGTTTCGGATATGGTCAAGTATTGCCGTCGCTTGGTTATCGAGCAACCCTTTTACGATCTTCTCGACAAAGAACTCAAACCCCGGCGATTCCCGCAGGTCGGTAAGGAGTTCTATGTCGTCCTCATTGAGTTTTGCCATGATAGGGTTGCCGTTCAAGGAGCAGTAAACGATTCCTGCTACCCTTGCGGGTTGTAATTATAGTGGATTTGCGGCGGCGGACTCGGCGGACCACCAGGCGGACCGGGCGGATGCGGCGGCCCACCGGGCGACGGCGCACCACCAGGAGGCGCACCACCCTGGCCCTGTTGCGCTTGGGCCTGCGCTTGCTGCGCCTGTTGCGCCTGCTGAATCTTCTTGAGCAAGTCCTGTTCCGTGCCGAGAATCTTGTCCGCCTCGGGACCCCAATCAAGCGACTCGACGAGTTTTCGCGTGAGCGCGTAGGTGTGCATCGGATCCTGGCTTACGATCGGGTTGCCCATGAGCAGTTCGTAGGCATTCGCGGTTTCCGCCCGACGCGCACTCGCGTCGATCGGGTCACTCGCACCCGAAACGTCAATCTGATAGTCCTGGTTGATGACCTGCAAAGGCAGAGTAAACGCGCCGCTTTGATCGACGAAGTTCTGGTTGTCCGTAAGGTACTGCCGCTTGAGCGCAAAGGTGAAGTTAATCAGCGGGCGGATAGCCATGCGGAAGCGCATAGCCAAGAGCCCGGTGCGCGTCATCGCCGCCGCCTGCCACATGCGGGCCTCGGTCGCAGAACGCTTGCCGCCGCTTTGCATCCCAAGCATGGGATTCGCCATGCCCGTATATTCCTTGGCATCCTGGACAATCAGCGATTCCTCGGCAAAGGAACTCTGCGGAACCGGGCCCTGCTCCAATCGCTTAAAGTCCGTCGCCGGGTCGTCCGTCCACCACGTTTGATTCGGCCCCCATGCTAAGCCGCTATCCTCAAGCGACGAACCTTTTTTCCCGACCCAGGGCGGCGAAAGGCGGATGCTTCCTTCGTCAAGGCGTTGGTTGCGAAGCGCATCGCGCTCGTTCTGCAACCCAATCAAACGACCAACGAGCGAAAAACCAATCAGGCGGTTGGGCCGGCTGAAAGGAGCAAACGGGAAGAACGGGCGAACGCCCGAGAAATACTCATAGCGCGTCCAACCAAGCAGCCGCCAGGTTTTGCTATGCACCCAAAAAATGTTCTCCTCGGGAGTGCCGTCGCCATCGAGGTCGTACTGCCGCGAATGTATACGGTACACTTCCACCGGGCCGCGGTTGCGGAAGAACTTCGTCGTTTGCGTCCCCTGTCCAATGCCAATGGAGATCGTATCGCCTGCCGTATAAGTCGAAAGCGGTTGCGGCGAGGAGGCAAGTTCGGTGCTTCCAGAGGGAACAAACGAAAGGGCCTGCTCTACCTCGTCGGCATCCATGTGGAGCTTATCGCTATGGACCATTTCGTTGAGTTGGTCCTCGTAGAGATAATCCACGCGAATGACGGCCATCGCGTCCTGGATGCTCGTTGCCTCTGCCGGAATCGTCAAGACGTTCCGCAGTTCGACGGCCTTCCAGGTTACGTCATTGTAAACGTCCTCAACCTCGTGCAAGACGCGCTCGGTCATCGGCAGGCCATCGGGGCCAAGCACGGGAGCCATCGCGCCCTGCTCGTCGGGAGCCATTTTCTGCGAGATTTGATAGACCTTCAGCTTGGTCTTTTTATATTTCCACAGGCACTCGATATAGCCCAGGCCATCGCGTGTTCCGAGGTGCAGCCACTCGACGAGTTGCTCAAACCAGGTGGAATCCCCACGCTGGCGTTTAAGTTCGGAGTTCGCATAGCGTTCCACATCGTTCGCCGTTGCGGCGGCGATCTGCGTAAGTCCGGACACGAGAAAGAGGCGTGGAACGAGAACCTGTCCTGCGATATAGGCCACCAGGGCTTCGAGTTCGGTCGCCACGAGCGGGGTAACGAGGTTCGAGGAGTTCGGCCACGGCCAATCCTTCTCGGTGGTGAGCATTTCGTAAACGTCGTTCCACTCGGCCAGGTTTTGCTCAAGCGGTTCGCGGCCAGCGAGGGCCGCTTGAACGCCCGACATTAAGTCAATGGAAAGGTCGTTCCATTGTTCCTTGGACAGCGTTTTTCGACCCGCATACTCGATTTTGCCCTGCGGCTGCGGAGTCGATTCGGACCAAATGTTTTTCACGCGCTATTGGCGCATGGCCCGGCGCAGCGATTCGGGTTTCATCTTCTTGTCACGGAACCCGACTTTGCGCTTCTTGTCGCCCTGGCGAAGTGCTTCGGGCAGGTCGTCCGGAACGGCATGAGCCGTCGAACCGCCCTTGCCTTGGTGCATGGCATCGTTCAGGCTTTTCGGCTTGGTGCCAATCTCGTTCGTTTCGGTGCGTTTCATGGTTCCTCCAAGTTGGTGCAAGGTCATCCTAGCATATTCCTAACGCCCTGCCCACGTTCCGGGCACTTTCTTTCGCTCTGCCGGCCCGTCATCCTCGAATTCCAGCATTTCCAACCGCTCCAAGTCATCTCGATAATCAAGAACGCGAGGCGGCTTCGTCATCGTCCGAATATGCGCCAGGGCATCGAGCGCGTCGAAGTGGTTTCGGTGCGTCGGCCCATCGTAGTGGTTGTATTCGTGAATGAGTGCGGTATTGTAGCCACGACGGAAGAAGATTTTCCCCTCGCGAAATAGGGGTTCCAACGCCTCAATACGTTTCGCTTTGCCCAGGATTCCCTTGCCCACTTTCTCGTCATGGGTGAGCCCCTTATACGAAGTCAGCCGGGTAACGACCCCCGCCTTCTTGAGCGAATCCCGCAGCGGGTCAAGCCAAAGAACCTGCTGGCCGAGAACGTCGATCGAGATTTCCTCCGGGCGGTACAGATCGGCCAGCGCCGTAATGCGAGCAATGACCGCAGAGTTGACTTCCTTGCCCTTCCATGACTCATGGATAAAGTAGTCCGATTCCTCGCTCGTCATGGCGACGATGATTGCCGTATAATTCGAGTCCGTCCCGACCGTCGCCGCCGGGTCAATATGGATGGTGCAACGCACGGCGCGACGCGCCCCATCGAACGCCCCACCCTTTACCGTGAGCGTGGCCGGCTCGTCATCATCCGGCTCGTAGACGGATTCCGCATCGTAGAAGCGCAGGAATTCCGGCTTGAATACTTTGCTCTCGTCGCTAATTACCTGATTGAGATACCAAGCGGTGAACAATTTGGTATCGGTCGATAAAGACGACCGCTTTTGTTCGATCACGGCCTCGGAAAGATGGTCCGGGTAGTAGAGCGACCCATCCTCGAGATACACCCCTCGGATGAGCGTTCTCCATGCAGGAGGCTTGCCGTGTTCTTCGAGCGAAGCGTTCAGATCCAGGACATAGGCGGCGGGGTCATTGTGGCCCCACCGGGTGCCGACGAGGATAAGGCTTCCCCATCGGTTCATAATCGGTTCGAGCGACTTGAGCTTCATGCGGGCGCGGACCATATCGCGCTCGGAGTTGTAGTTCGTTTCGTTGGCAAGGTCGTCCGCAATCACGAGGTCAACGTGCATCCCGGTTTGCGGGGATTCCACGCCTCCCGTCGATACGGTTGGTTCGCGGTAGTTCGTATCCCGCCAATTCATCGTTATGGAGTCAGCCGACCAAACGACCGATCCGGATGGTCCAAGGCTGCCGAACGCCTGTTGCAAGACGGGGTTATTTGTGCCGAGGTCTTGGGCTATTGCGCCAAGGACTTCCTTCGCCGCCTCGCGGTTGGAGCGGATGAGCAGAACGCGAACGTCGTAATTATAGAGCCTTTTCCACTTCAGAATGAAGTATTCCGCGAGGCCCTGCGCGATCGAAGTTTTGAGCGTTTCACGCGGTGCAAGCAGCATCCCCTTGGTCTGCCTAGCATGTTTCATCCGGTCAGGCGGTGGCGGCAACAGTCCTTCGAGGAACTCGCACATTTCGCGGTGCGGCTGTTCGTAGAGCGTATATCCCATGCCCACGGAAACGTAGGTATAGAGGTCCGTGAGCAGATGGTCCGCGAGTGCCCCGCGTATGCCGCTAGTCGGAGCCGCCAAGGAGTTCCTTCACGCGTTCTTCGCCAAGCATCCTACTGCCGAGTTTGATATACGCCTCAAGCACTTTCGGTTCGACTTCATCCTCGTTCTTGGCGAGGGCCTTCCGGGCGTTCTCAAGGCCGAGTTTCGTGCGCGTTGCCACGATCTCCACTTCCTCGGACTTCGTGACCTCGATGAACTTAATGGCCGCGTTCGCCGCGATCCCCTGGTCCTTCATCGCCATGACGGGTTCGCCGTTATCGTTCATGCGGTTGGCCTGGTCAAGCATGGATTCGACGTTCCGCGCCGCGAGGTTCTTGATGCGATAGACCGCTTGGCGGGTCGAGCGGTAGCGCACTCGGTCCATAAGGGCTTGCACGGCAGGGTGTTGCCAAGCACGTTGCGCCCGCGTCCGAATCGCCGGGTTGTTTAGGGCCAGCGAGAAGTTCGGGTCATCGCGGGTAGCGATGTAGTAGGCAAGCGAGAAAAGTTGCTCCTCGTTGCCCTTGATTTTTTGCATGATGAGGTAGTCTAGGACGCAGACGAACTTGGCGAGGATTTTGTCGCCCTGGTAGAACGAGGTGAACTCTACGCGATCGGTTTCGTCGAGCGCGGACCACCATCGAATAAAGAGTTCGTCCGGGAGTTGCTTTGTCTCGAATACGTCGTGCGGTGGAGCGAAGTATTGGTCTGCCTGATTCTCACTCATGGGAGAGTAGTTTGCTCCTTGAACGAGAAAACCTCGCTAGCCCGAAGGCGAACGAGGTTTTTCCTGTAGGGCGAACGGTTAGAGCCCGAGATTCGCCGCCGCCGGGCCGCCATCGGCCACGAACAGATACGAACCGTGCTTGCCAAGCAGGTCGCCCGTACCGAGCAAGCCTGCCTGCCCGCTTTGAACGTCGCTCACGAAAGCCGCGAACTTCGTCGCCGCATTGGTCAGCGTCGTTACGAGCGTTCCTTGAATCACGCCATCGGTCCCGAGGTCTACGAGGAGCTTCGAGACTTGATCGGCAAGTTGCGCCGTTGGTTGCTGCGTCCCCGCGATGACAGCGGTAACGTCGGCAAGAATTGTGGCGATCTCGGTGCCGGAATTCGTCTTGACGACACCGCCGGCGATGAGAGCGTTTAGCAGTGCGCTGGCCTTACTGAAGAACGCGAGAATGTCAGGGATGTTCATTTGGTGCCTCCTTGGGCGGGTGCGTTGAGCATACGAATGACTTGGTTGCCGATGATGCCGAGAGCGCCGAGAATGGCGAGGGCAAGGGCTCCGTGCCCAGCGGTGATGGTATCGAGCATGGCGGCTCCCGGCGTTCCGACCGTAAAAGCGGATGCAAGGCCGACGATGAGCGAGGCGAGTGCGAGAATGTCGTTACGGTGCATGAAGTGGCTCCTTTGTCTCCATGAGGAGGAAGTACGAGGCCAGCAAGCCTCGGAAGTGTTCGGTTGGGATGACCATGGCCGAACGGCTTTCGTCCGAGTCATCCTGGAACGCGATGGTTACATGATCGGCCATCGGTTCGTCCGGGTGAATCGTGAGGGTTTTCCCCTCACCGGACGAGTAGAACACCCGTCCTTCGTCGAGTTCTCCGACGATAATGGACATTTAGCTGCGTCCCTTATTCCGGGGACGGCGGTTGGCATCTTTGATGCTCTTGCGTTTGAGCTTCAAGGTGGCAAGCGCATCCTTTTCCATTTTCGCCATATTCGGTTTGACCTTGCCGATTTTGATTTTCTCAACCCGTGTGGTCACTTTTGGACTCACCTTGGTGACCTTCGCCTTGGGCGACTTGGCGACTTTAACTTTCGGCACGGGCGTTCTTTTGCGGGCCATTATTTCTTGGCCTTTTTTTTCTTCGCCGCGATCTTTTTCATGTTCTCCGCAAAGATGGCCCGCTTCTCGGCGAGTCCGCCCTTGGCTTTTGCCTTGGCGATTTTCTTCGGGGTGGCCTTGCCGAACGCGCCTTTGGTTCCTTTGGCTTCCATCTTGTCGGAGGCCGCCTGGATCCATTTGCCTTTATCGGCTTTCCCTTTCCCGCCCTTTTTGATCTCGTGAGCCTTGAGGGCTGCGGGCAATTTCTTTTTCGCCATGTTTTTCGCTCCTTGAAGCAAGCATGATTGCTTCGACTATATCACGCTAAGGTGTTTTTGTCCCATTCCAGGCCCGATACGGCATCCTCGTAGTCGGCCCACTTCAGCCCGAGCGCCGCGCAGGCCATGCGCTCGACCGCCGTGGCGAAGTTATGCTGGTTCTGGTAGGGAGCATCCGGGTGATCGCCAGGTTCCGAATCGCTCGTTATGCGCTCATCATCGTCCATTGAGAAACGGCTCTCCTGGAGCTTGCGCTGGTCCTCGTAGGCAATATCAAACGCCGATACGCGCTCCTCGTTGACTCCATCATTGAGACAGAGGGCCGCTTCAATCGCTTCGTGGATGCCGACAAGGAACTCGAACCGCCAATCGTCCATTAGCGATACCTTGATGGTGATTTCCGGGTTTCCGCGAGTGCCGGCAACGAGCCAATCGCCGCAGGTATCGTAGCGTTGGGCATCGTGGGGAATTGTTTCAATCGTGAGTTTCATGGTTCTCTTTTTCGTCTTTGAAGAATCCGAGTATGTCCCAGCGGGCTTCCCAGGATGACGGCCAGCGCAGGGCCATTTGGTATATGTTTTCGAGTTTCTCTTTATCCGTCAACGTGCTTGGTTTTGCTTGCGAAGTGCCAATACCCGCAAGTCGAGCATTGGTAGATGAACAGGTGCTTTTGCAGATTTTCCTTGGCCGCCTTGCGGGTGGTAAAGACGCGCTTGTGGCTTCCGTCCTGGTTGTAGCAGGTACGCGGACCCATTCATTTGCCGCATACGGAGAAGTTGTGCGCGTCGTCCTCCTCCACCTGAGTCAAGAAGTTCACCTCGTCGTCATAGCCTTCGATCTCGGCTAGCAGGTTGGACTCGTGCATGATGTAGTGGTCCTTGCCTTCGTAGTGGACGGTCGTGAAGGCGTAAGGGTTATTGGCGAAATAGACGCGCCCCGATGTGATTTCCGAGCATCCTGGGTGGGCATCGGTCACGCGATAGAGTAGGGAAATGGCACGGTTGTCCATGCCCTTGGCTTCGGAGTGGTCAAAGACGAAGATGCCGGAGCGCGTTAGACCGGACGGGTCGATGGGTGTCACGAACGCGGTATGGGGTTTCAGAAGCGTCATGCTCATGCTCC
>VFSW01013146.1_pt1 | contig 11523 bp, 13 predicted proteins | sample 5358111 | NCBI WGS metagenome assembly VFSW01 (sample SAMN11554181, study PRJNA540505) | mine drainage metagenome | isolation source: sediment from site ElyBrook_90M | place: USA: Ely Copper Mine, Vershire, VT | collected 2017 | reverse complement strand
GGAAGATGCCGATGACGATGAAGGCGATCAGGATCGAGAACGCCACGCTGATCTCGACCACCAGCGGCATGCCCTTGGCGCCGGTCGCCGCCAGCACCAGGCCGTTTTCCAGCGACATGAAGCCGACCACCTGGCTGACCGCATTACGCCGTGTCACCATCATCAGCAGGCCGAGCAGCACCACCGCGAGGGCGAACGCCAGATCCTCGCGCGCCAGCGGATCGGCGGTTTGCGTCACCCGCAGCATCACCACCATCGACAGCGCGACCAGCGCAATGCCCGCGAGCATGGCGGTGCCGACGCCCACCACCTTCTCGATCTCGCGATGGATGCCGAGCCGCACGATCAAACGGTGCAGCGTCACCGGAATGACGATGGCCTTGAACACCAGAGCGATGACGGCGGTCACGTACAGGTGTGGAGCATCCTGGATAAAGGCTTGCCACGCCACCGAAGCCGCGAGCACCAGAGCATGCGCGGCATAAACGTTGAGCAGCGCATAGAGCCGGTCCTGATACAACTCAAGGAAGCTGACCAGCACCAGGGATCCGGCGAGCAGATGCGCGATATCGAAATCGATGCCGCTCATCAGAAGCTCCCTGATACGAAGCGCAGCAGCGTCGCCAGCAGGCCGAGCATCAGCGCCGCGCCAAGGAATTCCGGAACGCGGAACACGCGCATCTTGGCGATTGAGGTCTCGAATAACGCGAGCAGAAAGCCGCCGACCGCGAGTTTGCCGATATAGGCGGCGGCCCCGACGGCTAGCGTCGGCACCGCCGCGCCGGCAGATTCGATGCCCCAGGGGGCGAACAGACACGCGATCACCGAAACGTACAGGAGAAGTTTGAGTGAACTCGACAGCTCGATCAGCGCCAGGTGCCGGCCCGAATATTCGAGCACCATGGCCTCATGCACCATGGTCAGTTCGAGATGCGTTGCCGGATTGTCGATCGGAATGCGGCCATTCTCGGCGATCGCCACCATCGTGAGCGCGAGCAGTCCGAGGCCGAGCGATACGCGCAGGCCCACGGCGGAAGACGCCATGAAGGCGGCCATGGTGGAAAGCTGCGTCGAGCCGGCGATCAGCGCCAGCGTGAACACGATCATGATCATCGCCGGCTCGGCCAGCGAAGCGATCATCACCTCGCGGCTCGAACCGATGCCGCCGAAGCTCGTGCCGACGTCCATTCCGGCGAGCGCCAGCAGGAAACGGGCACTGCCCAGAAGCGCGATAATGGCGATGAGATCGGCCGACCAGGAGAACATCAGGCCGGTGCGGAATGTCGGCACCAGCGATGCCGCCACCCAAATCGCGGCGAATACGATGTAGGGAATGGTGCGAAACAGCCACGACGCGCTGTCCGCCAGCACCACCTCCTTGCGCACCAGGCGGACAAGATCGCGGTAAGGCTGGATCAGCGGCGGTCCCTGCCGGCGCACCAGCCGCGCCTTGACCTTACGCACATATCCGGTGAACAGCGGCGCCAACAACAGCACCAGCACCATCTGGGCGCCCTGAATGGCGAAATTGCTGATCAGGTCCATATCGCCAGCACCAGCAGCAAAATCACGAGCGTGCAGAACACCAGCGTGAGAAACTGGCGGATGGTCAGGAACTGAAAGCGGTTGAGGCGGTCCGCGGCGAAGCTGATACCGGCGGCAAGCGGCGCGTAGATCGCCTCCCAAATGAGATCGTGCAACTCCACCTTCAGCCGCGCCGGCCGGGTGTCGCCGGGCGGCGGTATCTCCACCTGCTCGCGCGCGCGAAACACGACGGTGCCAAAGACGCGACGGATCGGTTGCGCAAAGCTCGTCGCCGAGTATTGCGTGGCGGGGCTTGCATCGGGATAGCCGCAGTCCCAAGCGGGTGCGCGGCGCAGTCGGTCCGAGGCCAGGCGATGAATAGCGAATGCCGCGAGCATGCCCGATATCGCCATGAACAGAAAGACCAGCAGCCCGTCATAGGAGCTGCGGCTGGCGGCAATCGGTATGATCGAAAGCCATTGTGCGCCGATCTGCGGCGGCATGTGTTCGCCGATCAGAGCGGAACTGACCGGCGCCAGCGCATCGATGAATGCGCCCGGCAAAATGCCGACCAGCAGGCACAACGCCGCCAGTATCAACATTGCAGCCAGCGAATAGGAATCGGTTTCGGTCGCGCTTTCGGCTGCCGGCGTGCGCGGGCGGCCGAGAAACGTCACGCCGTAAGCCTTGACGAAACAGGCAGCCGCCAGCGCGGCGGCAAGCGCCAGCAGCGCGCCGACCGCCGGCACCAAGAGCTTCAGCCCCCAGGACGGCAGCTGCGGACTGAGCAGAATCGCCTGAAAGGTGAGCCATTCGGAGACAAAGCCGTTGAGTGGCGGCAGTGCCGAGATTGCCGCGCAACCGATCAGAACCAGGAAGGCGGTCTTCGGCATGCGATGAATGAGGCCGCCGAGATGCTCCATGTCGCGTTCGCCGGTCGCGGTCAGCACCGCGCCGGCGCCGAAGAACAACAGGCTCTTGAACAAGGAGTGATTGAACACGTGCAGCAGCGCAGCGGTCAGCGCCAGCGCCGCGGCAAACAACATGCCGTGAGCTTTGAAGGCAAGCGCGAGTCCGAGACCGATGAAGATGATGCCGATGTTCTCGACTGTATGATAGGCCAGCAGCCGCTTGAGATCGTGCTGCATCAGCGCATAAAGCACGCCCATCACGGTGGTCGCCCCGGCTAGTGCAAGGACGACGACGCTCCACCACCAGGCCGGTCCGCCGGCGAGATCGAACACGATGCGCACGAAACCGTAGACGGCGACCTTCGTCATCACGCCGCTCATCAGCGCGGAGACGTGGCTTGGTGCGGCCGGGTGGGCGAGCGGCAACCAGACGTGCAGCGGCACGAGACCGGCCTTCGAACCTGCTCCGATCAGCGCCAGGACAAGCGTCAGCGCGCCAAGAACCGCGGACGGATGCGCCGAGCGCATCTGTGCAAACGCGTAGAGGCCTTCAGGCCCGGCAAGCAGGCCGAATGCGAGCAGCAGAGCCATCGTCCCGAAACTCGCCATGATGAGATAGATGTATCCGGCGCGCACGTTTTCCGGCACGCGATGATGCGCCATCACCAGCGCCCACGACGTGAGCGACATGAACTCCCAGGACAGCAGAAACGTGTAGGCGTCGTCGGCGACCAGAACGAGTGTCATGGCGGCGAGAAAGGCGGGGTAGAACGGCAACACGCGGCCCGGCGCCGTCTCGTGCCGCCCGTAGCCCAGCGCGAACAAACTTGCGCTCATCGCGCCGAGATCGATGACGACAAGAAAGAAGGCGGAGAGCGCGTCGAGGCGCAAATGCGCGCCGAGCCAGGGCACGCCGACCGGCAGTACGATGCTTTCCGGTGCGGCTGCGCCGAGCAGGTGCATCAAAGCGGCCACCAGCGAAATCGCCGATGCGACGATGCCGACGCCGTACACGAATGGTGTCGCCGCAGTGCTGCCCGCGAGGGCGACGGCGAGCGGGGCAAGGGCCAGCAAAACCGCGGCGCAGACAAGAACGATCGCCAGCATCAAGACGACGCCCTCTTGAGCCGAACGCCACGGCCGCCGTTTTCGCTCGCCGCATTGTCGGCGATAAGGTCAATGCCGAGCGTCTCGAGCGCCCCAACAAGCTTCATCAGCGAGTCGACGTTGCCGCGAATGACGCCGTCGCTGGCTTCCATCCGCTGGATGGTCGGTAACGACAACCCGGCCGATTCAGCCAGCGTCCGCTGATCGATACCGAGAAGGGCGCGCGACGCCCGCAGTTGACCTGCTGTTATCATGCAATTGAATCAGAAATTGCATTAGAAATGATGTTTAATACATCTGTTTTCGTATAAATCAACTCTATTATGATGTTGCTGCCGACTACCGTAGGTTGCCGGAGCCGAGCGTTCAACAAAGATAAAACCGCGCTGCGATGATGGGCAGACGCCGACCACCGCCGATCACGGCAAAACTAACAGCGCCCCGTCTGCAAACCGGCGAGGACGACTGAGAGTACGGGAATGAGAAACAGCTTCAGCGGCGCTTGCGCCGCAAACGCACCACGACGTCGATGCGGGCGATCTCATAACCCTCGGGCGGGACCGGGGCCTTACCGACAACAACGTCGGATGCCGGGATGTCCATAAGATCGTTTTGATCTTCGATGAAGAAGTGATGATGCTCCGAATTATTGGTGTCGAAATAGGCTTTCGAACCGTCAACGGAGACCTGGCGCAGGAGCCCTACTTCGGTGAACTGGTGCAGCGTGTTGTAGACCGTAGCGAGCGACACCGGCACCTTGGCGTGGTTTGCTTCCTCATACAGCATCTCGGCCGTGACATGCCGGTCGCCCTTGGCGAACAGAATCCAGCCGAGCGCCATACGCTGCCGCGTCGGACGCAAGCCCACTTCGCGCAGCTTCGCCTTGACGTCATGCCACGGGCAACCGGTCAGATCGCCGGCTGTGCGCTGCTGGCTGACAGCGGCAACGAAGGCGGCGGATGCGGTGGGACGCAGCTGGGTCATTGCGGCACCTAACGGCCTCGTTACCGGGCCGAGCACGACGGTTACAATTGAAATCATTATACGCCCCCCTACGTATGCTGCAACTCTCAAAGCCGCCGCCGCGCCGCATTTTTGCAGCGCGGCATCAGGCGCCGGTGGGGGTGCGGCTTTGCCGCCAAAGTCCCATATGTTAGGGAATCAGGCACAGCAGTCGGTGGGGGCGGAGACGGAGGTATGCAGGAACGACGTTCCAACTTCGAGTACGAGGACCTGCTGGCCTGCGGGCGCGGCGAGCTTTTCGACCATGGCCCCCAATTGCCGCTGCCGCCGATGCTGATGTTCGACCGCATTTCCGAAATTGCGGAAGTCGGCGGCGAATACGGCAAAGGGCTGGTGCGGGCGGTGCTCGATCTGAAACCCGATCTCTGGTTCTTCCCCTGCCACTTCAAGGGCGATCCGGTGATGCCTGGCTGCCTCGGCCTCGATGCGCTGTGGCAATTGCTCGGCTTCTTTCTCGGCTGGCTCGGCGCGCCCGGCAAAGGCCGCGCGCTCGGCATGGGCGAGATCAAATTCTCCGGTCAAGTGCTGCCGACCATGAGGAACGTGGTGTACGGCATCGACATCAAGCGCGTGATGCGCTCGAAACTCGTACTCGGCATCGCCGATGGCTGGCTCTCTGCCGATGGTTCCGTCATCTATCGCGCGCTCGATCTCAAAGTTGGGCTGTTCCACGACGCGGAGCCGCAGGCGAGCGGCGCCTGATCGCCGGCGGCGTGCGGCGGTACAAGGTTGACGAGGCGAAATATGAGACGGGTCGTCGTCACCGGAATGGGCATCGTCTCGTCGATCGGCAATAACACGCAAGAGGTGCTGGCTTCGTTGCGCGAAGCGAAATCGGGCATCGTGCGCGCCGAAAAATACGCCGAACTCGGGTTCCGTTCTCAAGTGCACGGCGCGCCGACGCTGGATGCGAGCGAGGCGGTCGATCGCCGCGCCATGCGTTTTCTCGGCGGCGGCGCCGCCTGGAATCATGTCGCCATGGAGCAGGCGATCCGAGACGCCGGCCTCGAACCAAACGAAATCTCGAATGAGCGGACCGGCATCGTGATGGGCTCGGGCGGGCCGTCGACGCGCACTATCGTCGAAAGCGCCGATATCGCGCGCACGAAAGGACCAAAGCGCGTCGGCCCGTTTGCGGTGCCGAAGTCGATGTCGTCGACGGCGTCGGCGACGCTGGGGACCTGGTTCAAGATCAAGGGCGTCAGCTACTCGATCTCGTCGGCCTGCGCGACGTCAAATCACTGCATCGGCAATGCCTACGAGCTCATTCAGAACAACAAGCAGGACATGGTCTTTGCCGGCGGCTGCGAGGAGCTTGACTGGACGCTGACGGTCTTGTTCGACGCGATGGGGGCGCTATCGTCGAAGTTCAACGACAAACCGGCCAAAGCTTCGCGGGCCTATGACGCCGATCGCGACGGCTTCGTCATCAGCGCCGGCGCCGGCGTGCTGGTGCTCGAGGAGCTCGATCACGCCAAGGCGCGGGGCGCGAGAATATACGGCGAGATCGCGGGCTACGGTGCGACCTCCGATGGCGCCGATATGGTGGCGCCTTCGGGCGAGGGCGCGGCGCGCTGCATGCGCATGGCGCTGGAGGGCGTAAAACTGCCGGTGGACTACATCAATCCTCACGCCACCTCGACCCCGATCGGCGACCTCAAGGAAATCGAAGCGATCCGCGAGGTGTTCGGCGCCGGCGAGAGATGCCCGCCGATTGCGGCCACCAAGTCGCTTACCGGGCACTCCCAGGGCGCGACCGGCGTGCACGAGGCGATCTATTCGCTGTTGATGATGAATAACGGCTTTATCTGCGAAAGCGCCAATATCGAAACTCTGGATCCCGCCTTTGCCGACATGCCGATCGTGCGCGAACGTCGCGACAACGTGACGCTCAACTGCGCACTGTCGAATTCTTTCGGCTTCGGCGGCACCAACGCTTGTATTGTATTCAAGCGGCTGGATGTATAAGCCGCATGCTCTTCATGGTCATTGAGCGATTTTGTCATCGCGATCCTGTGCCGGTGTACCGGCGGTTTCGCGAGCGCGGGCGCATGATGCCGCACGGGTTGCACTATCGGGGTAGCTGGATCGAAACCAATTTCGATCGCTGTTTTCAGCTCATGGAATGTGATGATGAAAGCCTGTTTGCCGAGTGGATAGCAAACTGGAATGACCTCGCGGATTTCGAAGTTGTGCCGGTCGCGAGTTCGGAAGAAATGCAGAAAATGTTTCCTCGAACCTGAGTGGCGCCATGCCGGGCCTGATGAATGGAAAACGCGGCCTGATCATGGGGGTCGCCAACGATCACTCGATCGCCTGGGGCATCGCCAAAACCGTTGCCGAGCACGGGGCGCAGCTCGCCTTCACCTATCAGGTCGAGGCCCTCGGGCGGCGGGTCAAGCCGCTCGCTGCATCGGTCGGGTCGGAGTTCGTGGTGCCCTGCGATGTCGCCGACATCGCCTCGGTCGATGCGGTGTTCGCCGAGATCGAGCGGCAATGGGGCAAGCTCGATTTTCTGGTCCACGCCATCGCCTTCTCCGACCGCACCCAGCTCGGCGGCCGTTACGCCGACACCACGCGCGAGAATTTTCTGAACACCATGCTGATCTCGTGCTTCGCCTTCACCGAAGCGGCGAAGCGTGCAGCCGCGCTGATGCCGAATGGCGGCGCCATGCTGACGCTCACCTATAATGGCGGCGACCGCGCCATGCCGAATTATAACGTCATGGGTCCGGCAAAGGCGGCGCTTGAATCGTCGGTGCGCTATCTCGCGGTCGATTTTGGTCCGCAGGCGATCCGGGTCAACGCCATCTCGTCCGGCCCGATCCGCACACTTGCCGGGGCGGGAATCGGCGACGCGCGCGCGATGTTCGCTTTCCAGCAGCGCCACTCGCCGCTGCATCGTGGCGTGACGCTCGACGAACTCGGCGGCGCCGGACTTTATCTGCTGTCGGATCTCTCCACCGGCGTTACCGGCGAAATCCATTTCGTCGATTCCGGCTACAACATCATCGCCATGCCGCATCCGGAAGCGCTTGAGGCCGATCGCAAGCGGGTCGGCGATTAAAGGACAAGCGGCGCGGCCGCCGCGTATCGCGGCGGCGGACAGTCCGAGTTCAAGCCGTCGAAACGGCTTCGGGAGCGAGCGACCGCACTTCGTCGAGGATGACGGAGTTGAGGATTTCTTCGAGGCGCAGCAGTGCGCGGGCGACGGTTACCCCGTTCATCACGCGGTGATCGTAGATGATCCGAACGTCGAGAACGCCGTCGCTGCTCATCACGCCGTAGTTGAGCAGCGTCGTCAGCGGTGCCAGAGGATGCAGCGATTCGGCGCCGAGCGCGGAATATACTGACACCGCGAAGGTACCGAAGAAGTTGCCGCGCTGCCGGCCAATATTCAGGCCTAACCACCAGAGCGCTCGGCGCAGCGGGCGCGGCAGTCGCGCCAGCTGCCTGGCTATGCGGAAGCCTTTGATGTCTTCGACCGGCGCGGCCGTGGCGTGCTGCAGCTGATGCCCGATGTCCTGCAACGACTGGCGCGCGGGGTCCTTGATCGACACCGGGCACACTACGACTTCGCCGCGGTAGTCGCGTTCAATGATGATGAGGGCTTTGCTGACGGGATATTCGTACAAATGCGGCCACGGAATCTTGACGTAGGCCCGTCGAAGCTCCGGAAACTCGTGGGCAACCAACGCATAGGCCTTGGTGAATATGGCGGTCCACCGCGGCCGTTCGCGGCAAGCGGCACGTACCGCAGCCAGTGCGCCGAGCGACACGCGCCGTTGCACCGGCACGGTCGGAATGCCGGTTGCAAAATACAAAAAATCGATGACCATGCGTCGCGAAGCCGATAACCGGATCGCTCGCCCGCGCATGTTGCTATCTTTGTGCTGACCGGGGGATGACTAGATGAGCCATGGAATGAGCTGCTTGGTTTCGGTCATGTAGGCGCGATAGTCGTCGCCGAAGCATTCAAGCATCATCGCTTCCTCGCGTCGGATGCGAAAAGCGTAGAACGCCCCTGCTCCCAACAGCCCCGATGCGTCCGGAAGCCAATTCGACAATAGCAACATTTGCGCGACACCCAGGAGGAAAAACGAAGAATACATCGGATGCCGGATCAGCCGGTAGACGCCGGTTTTTACCAGCGCATGCTGCTCGCGGAGCTCAAGCGAGATCGACCAATTTCGTCCGAGGTCCACATGGCTGCGGCGAAACAGCCACAACGCCGCGCCCAGCGGCACGAGGCCGAGCCAGGCGATCGCGGGGATAAACGGACGATCGAGCGATGCCGGAAATCCGGTAACAACGTAGAGGCACGGCATCACGAACAGGCCAAGCAACGCAATCGCCAGAACGCTCGACTCCCGCCGGTCGAACAGCGACTTTCTCACCCCGACCTTGTTCGCCTTTCGTTCAAAGGGATAGCGGATGATGTACCACCCGACCACGCCCGCGAACCAGACAAGTGAAGCGACTGTGTGTGTCACATGAGATCGTCTTAACGGTGAAGGCAATTGGCTTTTTTTTCATTACATTTTCATCCTACGCGCGTCTATATTTCGGCACGCGAAGCGGCTCTTGACCGGAAACTGCGCTGCCGTGGAGATGATCGTAGGGCGTAGATATGCGATCGTTTAACTTCCGTATTGTTTCGCTCGGCACCTTTGCGTTCTTAGGTCTCGCTATGCTGGCGCCGACGTTGTGCGGCGCCCGCGAGATCGTGAACTTCAGTGGCTTCTCGGCGGGCACGATTGTCGTGAAGACGAACGAGCGGCGTCTCTATTACGTTATCGGCGACGGCAAGGCGATCCGCTATCCGGTTGGCGTCGGCAGGGCCGGCATGGCGTGGTCGGGAACGGCTTCCATCGACGGTAAATATATCAAGCCGGCCTGGTCGCCGCCCGACATGATAAGACGCGAAAATCCCAGGATACCGATCGTCATCCCGAGCGGCAGCGCATCAAACCCGATGGGTGCGGCGGCAATGACCCTGAGCGGCGGCGGCCAATACGCCATCCACGGCACCAACAATCCAGGCTCGATTGGCGGGTTCGTCTCTCACGGATGTATTCGCATGTACAATAGCGACATCCTGGACCTGTATGACCGCGTCAGTTTGGGCACGACAGTCGTCGTATTGCGCTGACTCCGTCCTTCCCGTGCGCGTAAGCAAGGAACTGCAATGAAGCTGCGAACAATTCCATTCCCGCTATTTGTCGGCGCGACTCTTGTGGCGTCGGTATCGCCGGCGCTGGCTTGGTGGCAATTCGTTGCGCTCGGCCCGAACGGTGAGCGGCAGGTTTCCGCCCGATTTAATACCGAAAAGGAATGCATCGCCGCCCTGAAAGCCACTGAGGCCCGCCTCGAGAAAAAATATCCCGATCCTGAGCGCTTTCCGCTGGTCGGGAGCTGTGAGGAGTATCACTGAGGCCCGTCCATCCGGCTACAATTTTTGATAGTTTCCTTCCCGAGCCGATGCCGTTTTCTTGCAGGAGAATTCCACACGCTGCGCGCGGTCGCGTGGCACCTTTGCGACCGGATTACGAAACAACCGATTCGGCCCGGCAATGGACTCGGTGCCGGACCGAACTATTATCAATCGAGTCGGAATAATATAACGATAACAGTTATTTGCGCGCTTGGCGGCGGGTGTAAGACCTCAGGAAGGCATCGGCCGGCAGCCTAGTAGGTGGCAGGACTCGATCAGCGTTTCCCGCCCAATCGCGCTCGCTCGGAAACGCCAATAACGGTGCCCGATCTGGGATGTAGCAGAAAGGTTGTGAGTGTGACTTTTCTGCACTAGCCAACATTTGAATCTGGCTATTAAGGTAGCGAAGCTGGCCACTGGCGGTTAGCCATCGAAAGGGGGGGGTCCTGATGAATAGGTTCCTCGTTGTTATCTGTTCATTGCTGTTGGCGATCAGTGTCGCTGGCTGCGTCGGCAAGGCTCCGGTGGGTAAGGGCAAAGCGCCCGTTCCGCCTCCGGTCGTGACCAAGGGCTAAATAAAGCTCCGGCTTTAGCGATCTTCTTTCCAGCGCGAACGGCGAGAAAAATTAGTTCTCGTGGGGTACTGGGCGATCCGGTGCCCCTGTTCGCGATGGATGAGATCTGTAAACTAACTCAGGTTGGGTTAGGGAGCCAAGTTTAAGGAGCCAAGTCATGAAGTGCCGTTTGGGTACCATCGCTGGTTTCCTGTCCGGCATCGGTTTGGCTGCAATGATGGGGCTGTATTGCCAGGTTTCAGCTTGGGCGCAGGATGCCCAAGCTGTGGTACGCACCGCGCCATCTTCGGTATCCTCCGGGGGCATCGCACGTCCTAAACTGGCCTCGCTGTCCGCCAAGGCAGGCAACGCCGCTTCAAGTGCGCCGGCCAAGAGATATTTCGTAGAGTTTCGCGCCCGCAACGCCGCGAGCTACGGCCACTTTTACGTGATGTACGGCGAAGTGAATGCGCGCCAGGAGATCGTAAAAAGCCACATCGCCGGGTTCTTTCCTGCCGGCGACAGTAGAGACTGCGAGAATTGCAGTGTCTTCAACTGGACGATCGGGCACGTGGTATTCGTGCCGTCCGAAATCGGCGCGAGCGACGGCGACCTTGAAGAAAAATACGTGACCGCCCGCTTTCGCGTCTGGCTGAATGCAGCTCAGTACAACAGGCTTGTCGCCTACATCGAGGAAAAGAAAGCTAACAAGCCGCTTTGGAATGCGCTGTGGAAAAATTGCGTGACTTTCGGACGCGACGTCGCAGCATTCCTGGACTTGAAACTTCCATTGCTGCTCGCGGTTGCACCGAGCGTTATGATCTACCCGAAGGATTTCGTTGAGGACCTTCGCGAAGCGAACGGCGTAATGAACGAGCAACCCCCCCTAAAAGACGCATCCGGTTCGCTCGCGGCGCCGGCTGGCGCGGAATCGATCACGTCGCCGCCGCCGCGGAAACCCAAAGTGCAG
>VFSW01013145.1_pt1 | contig 11523 bp, 9 predicted proteins | sample 5358111 | NCBI WGS metagenome assembly VFSW01 (sample SAMN11554181, study PRJNA540505) | mine drainage metagenome | isolation source: sediment from site ElyBrook_90M | place: USA: Ely Copper Mine, Vershire, VT | collected 2017 | reverse complement strand
CCTCGAGCTCGCTCGCCAGCCGAAAGCCGATGTTGCCGCCGCCCGCGATCACCACCCGCCGCGCCGGCGCCTCTTCGCGCCGCATCTCGTTCATCACCATCCGGATGTCCTTGCGGGCCGCGAGGAAGAACACTTCGTCGCCGTCCTCGATGACCGTGGTGCCCTCGGGCTTGATGCTCTTGCCGGCGCGGTAGATGGCGGCGACGCGCGCATCGGCGGTGGGAATGTGCTCGCGCAGCGTGCGCAGCGCCTGGCCGACCAGCGGCCCTCCCTGCAGGGCGCGGATGCCGACGAGCCGCACACGGCCGTCCGCGAAGTCCAGAACCTGCAGTGCGCCGGGATAGCGGATGAGCCGCGCCACGTATTCGGTCACGAGCTGCTCGGGACTGATCCAGACGTCCACTGCGACCGCGTTCTCGCCGAACAGCGTATCGCGCTCCGTGAACGCCGCCGATCGCACCCGCGCGATCTTCTTCGGCGTTCGGTACAGCGTCCACGCAATGTGACAGGCCAACATGTTGACCTCGTCCGAATTGGTGAGCGCGACCAGGATGTCGGTGCGGGCGATGCCGGCCGCCTCGAGAATCCGCGGACTCGCCGCATTGCCGTTCACCGTCCGGATGTCGAGCCGATCCTGCAGGTCCCGCAAGATCTCCTCGTTCGTGTCGACGACGGTGACGTCGTTCGCCTCTTCCCGGGACAGGTGGTAGGCCGCCGTTCTGCCGACCTGTCCGGCGCCCAAAATGATGATTTTCACAGCCGCGCTAGTTTACACGACCTCGAGATTCGCATAGGAGAGCATCAGCCACTTCGTGCCCTGTCTCTCGAAATTCACGTGCACGCGGGCCTGGGGGCCGTTGCCCTCGAAATTGAGAACCACGCCGTCGCCGAACTTGGAGTGGCGCACCCGGCTGCCCAGGCGCATCGCCGGGACCGGCGTCTCCTCGAGCGTCGCCGAGCGCTTGATGAACACCGGCCGGGAGATCTGCAGCCGCGGGCGGATCTCTTCCACCAGCTCGGCGGGCAGCTCCTGGATGAAGCGGGAGGGTTGGCCGTACTGATCGACGCCGTATAGGCGCCGCTGCTCCGCATAAGTGATGTACAACTGCCGCATGGCGCGCGTCGTGCCCACGTAGCACAGCCGCCGTTCCTCCTCGAGCGCCGCAACATCGGCGGCGGAGCGCTGGTGGGGAAACAGCCCCTCCTCCATGCCGGCCAGAAATACCACCGGAAACTCCAGGCCCTTGGCCGAGTGCAGCGTCATCATCTGCACGCAGTCCGAGTAGGCGTCCGCCTGACCCTCGCCCGATTCGAGCACGGCGTGCGCGAGAAAGGCCTCGAGCGGCTGCATGTCGGTCTCGCCGTCGGGCGAGAACCCGCGCGCGGCGCTCACCAGTTCCAGCAAGTTCTCGATCCGGCCCTCGCCACGCTCGCCCTTGTCCTTCCTGTAGTGTTCGATCAGGCCGCTCGACTGCACGACATGATCGACCTGGTCGTGCAGCTCCAGCCCGTGTGCCTGCGCGGCCAGCCGGTCGATCGCCATCAGAAAGGCCTTCAGGGCCTGGGCGCCGCGCTGCGCGAGCCCCGACTGCACGCAGATTCCCGCGGCGGCCCACAGCGAGGTGCCCTGCGCACGCGCGATCTCACGGATCGCATCGAGCGTCTTGGCGCCGATGCCGCGCGCCGGCAGATTGACCACGCGCTCGAACGAGGTGTCGTCCGCGCGGCTCGAGACCAGGCGCAGGTAGGCGAGCGCGTCCTTGATCTCGGCGCGCTCGAAGAATCGCAAACCGCCGTACACGCGATACGGCATGCGCGCGTTCAAGAACGCCTCCTCGAACACGCGGGATTGCGCGTTGGAGCGGTACAGCACGGCGACCTCGCTGCGCAGCCCGCCGCGCTCCACCCAATCGCGAATGCGGTTCACGACGAAGTCGGCTTCGTCGCGTTCATTGAAGGCGGCATAGAGCTTGACCCGCTCGCCGTCCGCGCCCGAGGTCCAGAGCGTCTTGCCGAGCCGGCCGGAGTTGTTCTTGATGAGCGCATTCGCCGCTTTCAGGATGGTGCCCGTGGAGCGGTAGTTCTGTTCCAGCTTGTGAAGCGCCGCTTGCGGGTAATCGCGGCGGAACTGGTGCAGATTCTCGACGCGGGCGCCGCGCCAGCGGTAGATGGATTGATCGTCGTCGCCCACCGCGAACAGCAGCCCCGAGGGACCCGCGAGCAGCGTCAGCCACCGATACTGAATGGCGTTCGTATCCTGGAACTCGTCCACCAGCACGTGGCGGAAACGCGTGCGGTAGTGCTCCAGCAGCGCGGGATTGTCGCGCCACAGCTCGAAGGCGCGCAGCAGCAGCTCCGCGAAGTCCACCACGCCGGCGCGCTGGCAGGCCTCTTCGTAGGACTGGTAGATCTTGGTCAGCTGCCGCCGCGTCGGGTCGCCGTCGTCGTTGATGTGCCTGGGCCTGACGCCCTCGTCCTTCTGCGCGTTGATGAACCACTGGATCTCGCGCGGCACCCAGCGCGTCTCGTCCAGATTGAGCGCCTTCAGCACTTTGCGCAGCAGGCGCGCCTGGTCCTCGGAGTCCAGGATCTGGAAGCTCTGCGGCAGACCCGCCTCGCGCCAATGCTGGCGCAGCAGCCGATGGGCGAGACCGTGGAAGGTGCCGATCCACAGCGCCCCGCCGGGACGCCCAAGCAGCGTCTCGATGCGCCGGCGCATTTCCGCGGCCGCCTTGTTGGTGAACGTGACCGCCAGGATGCTGTGGGGCGATGCGCCCTCCACCTGGATAAGCCAGGCGACCCGATGCACCAGCACCCGGGTCTTGCCGCTGCCCGCGCCCGCGAGCACCAGCGCCGAGCCGAGCGGCGCGCCCACCGCCTGACGCTGCGCGTCGTTCAAACCGTCGAGTAAATGAGATACGTCCATGGGGGCGCGGATTGTACTGTAGGCGCCCGCGACGGGCGAGATTGGCGAGCCGCCCGGGATGTACTCCCCCGCTCCCGCCTTCGAGCATGACCCTGCGGATGGGTCAGGAGCAGCTCAGGCGGAGCGCGCTGCGCCCGCGGTCTCTTCGGCGAACTCGATCAGCGCGAGCGCGAGCGACAGCACCACCGGGCCGACGATGATGCCGATGGCTCCGAAGGCCGGGATACCGCCGAGGACTCCCACGAAGATCGCGAGCGCCGAGATGCGCGCGCGGCCCGAGATCAGGATCGGACGCAGTACGCGCTCCAGCCCCGAGACCATGAGGCCCCACGCCAGCATGAAGATCGCAAAAACCCAGCGCCCTTCGTACAGGAGCCACCCCACGGCGGGAACCCACACGATGCCGGCTCCGCCCATGGGAAGCATGGCCAGCAGCGCGACCACCACGCCAAGCACCACCGGCGAGGGAAGTCCCGCAATGGCGGTGCCGATGCCGACCAGCACTCCTTGAATCAAGGCCGTGAGCGTGGTGCCGAGGACGATGGCGCGCGCCACGTCCGAGAGCTGGCGGAACAGCCGCTCCTTGCGCTGCTCATCGAGCGGGATGAGCCCGCGCGCGCGCATGCACAGCGCATCGCCGTCGCGCAGGAAGAAGAACAGCAGAACCAGCATGATCGAGAATCCGATGACCGAGCCCAGGGCGCCCAGGAAGAACGTTCCCGACATGCCCGCGGCGCGTTGCAGCAGATCCTGGGTCGCGGACAGCACCCAGCCGCGGATCTGGTCGGCGGAAATTGCCGCGTGCGCCTGCAGCCACGCGTTCGCCCGCGCGATCAGCGGAAACTGCTGCAGATCCGAGAAGCTGCGGATATCGAGCTCACGCGCACGCTGCTGCAGCGTGCGCATCAAACCGGACACCTCGGTGGCGAAGGCGATCGACAGCGCGGACAGCGGCAGCAGGATGACGATGGGGGTGAGCACGGTCAATATCCCCGCGGCGAGGTCCTGGCCGCGCAGCCGCCGCCGCAGTCTGATGTTGAGCGGATACAGCAGGAACGCGAGAAAGGCCGCCCAGCTCATCGCGTTGAAAAGAGGCGCGAACAGGCGCCACAGTGCGTAGCCCAGAATGGCGGCCACCACCAGCGAAAACACGCGCGAATAAAAGGAGGATTGGCTCAGCACGGCGCCATCCTACCATCCGGCGCCGCACCCGGCGCATGCACGCCCGCCGCGTCTTGGACGCGCGCGCGGCGGCTACAACGGCGCAAGACTCGTGTAGCATGAACGCAGCTCCAGGGAGGCGCGATGGCTCGCATAACCGTCAACGAACAATCGCTCGAAATCGACGCATCGCCCGATACGCCGCTGCTCTGGGTGCTGCGCGACCATCTGGACATGACCGGCACGAAGTACGGCTGCGGCATGGCGCTCTGCGGCGCCTGCACCGTACACCTCGACGGCGTCGCGGTGCGCTCCTGTGTCCTGCCGATCGCCGCGCTCGAGGGAAAGCGCATCACCACCATCGAGGGACTGTCGAAGGATCGCAGTCACCCGGTGCAGCGCGCGTGGATCGAGCTCGACGTCCCGCAATGCGGGTATTGTCAGTCGGGACAAATCATGTCGGCGGCCGCGCTGCTGAGCAACACTCCGCGGCCGAGCGATGCCGAGATCGACGCCGCCATGGCCGGGAACATCTGCCGCTGCGGCACCTACCCGCGCATCCGCAAAGCCATTCGTCGAGCGGCCGACCTGCATGCGCCGGCTGAGCCCGCGTGAGCGCTTCCCGCCCACTCGTGCGCAATCCGCACAGGCGCGATTTTTGCCGCCGTGCCGCCCTCGCCGGCGGCGGTTTGGTGCTGGCGGTGACGCTGCCCGGATTCGGCGGCCGCGCGCGGCGCGGGCCCGGCGCGGGCATCGCGGGCGCCGCGCAGCTGAACGCCTGGCTCAAGATCGGCGCGGACGATTCCATCACCGTGCTGGTGGATCGCTCGGAGATGGGTCAGGGCGTCTACACGGCATTGCCCATGCTGCTGGCCGAAGAGCTCGAGATCGATCTCGAGCGGATTCAAGTGCTCGCCGCGCCGGCCGGCGACGCCTACGTCAATCCCGCGAACGGCGGACAGATCACCGGCACGAGCAACAGTGTGCAGGATGCCTGGGAGAAGCTGCGCACCGCCGGTGCACAGGCGCGGACCATGCTGATCGCCGCGGCGGCGCGCAGGTGGCGCGTGGATCCCGCCGAATGCCGCGCGGCGAACGGCCGGGTGCTGAATGCCCGCGGCGATGCTCTGCGCTACGGCGACTTAGCCGAGGCCGCGGCGAAATTGCCGGTGCCGAAGGACGTGAAGCTCAAGCCGGCGGCGAATTTTTGCCTGATCGGCAAACCGCAGGCGCGCCTCGACACGCCGGCCAAGGTCGACGGCACGGCCGAATTCGGCTTGGACGTGCGGCTCCCCGGCATGGCGTACGCGGTGATCGCGCTGTGCCCGGTCCTCGGCGGAAAGGCGGCCGCGGTGGATTCCGCCGCCGCGCTGGCGCTGCCCGGCGTGCGCCGGGTGCTGTCGACCGCAGGTGGCGTGGTGGTGGTCGCCGATCATTTCTGGCAGGCGCACAAGGCGCGCGATGCGCTGAAAATCACCTGGGATCCCGGCCCGAACGCGCGGCTCGACAATGCCGCCATCCACGCAGCGCTCGAGCATGCGGCGGCCACCGTGCCGGCTCTTCAGGCCAAGATGACGCGAGGCGATACGGCGTCCGCGCTCAGCAGCGCGGCCAAGACGCTCAGGGCCGTTTACGAACTGCCGCTGCTCGCGCACGCGACCATGGAGCCGATGAACTGCACCGCCGACGTGCGTGCGGATGGCTGCGACCTCTATGTGGGCACTCAGGTGCAGGGCGGCGCGCAGGCCGCGGCGGCGGATGCGGCGGGCCTCAAGCCCGAGCAGGTCAACGTGCACACCACGCTCCTCGGAGGCGGATTCGGCCGCCGCCTGGAGGTGGACTTCATTCCCGCGGCGGTCGAGGCTTCGAAAGCCCTCGGTATTCCCGTCAAGCTCGTCTGGACGCGCGAGGACGACATGACCCACGATCTGTTCCGGCCGCCGGTGCGCGAGGAAGTCAGTGCGGGCTTCGACGCGCGCGGAAAGCTCCTCGCGTGGGGTCTGCACATCACCGGCCCGTCGATCACGGCGCGCGCCTCGCCGTCGACGGTGGCCACCGACCCGTTCGATTCGGTGATCGAGTACGCGCAGAATTTCCCGTATGCCGCGGCGAATTACTCGCTGAGCTTCTCGCGCCAGGAGATCGGCATCGACGTGGGCTACCTGCGCTCGGTGAGCCATGCGCCCAATTGCTTCGCCATCGAGAGCTTTCTCGACGAGGTGGCGGCGGCCGTGTCCCGGGATCCGCTCGAGCTGCGCCTGGAGCTGCTGCGCGACAAGCCGCGGCACAGCGCGGTGCTTCGCGAAGCTGCGCGCCGGGCGGGCTGGGGACATGCGCCCCCGGGACGCTTCCTGGGGCTCGCCTTCATGGAGGGCTATACCTCGCACATCGCGCAAGTGGCCGAGATCTCCGTGACCGGTGGAGCGCTCAAAGTGCACAAGATCACCTGCGTCGTCGACTGCGGCCAGATGGTCAACCCGCGCATCGTCGAGTCGCAGATCGAGAGCGGCATCGTGTACGGGCTGTCCGCCGCGCTCTGGGGCGAGATTACGCTGCGCGCGGGCCGGGTGCGCGAGACCAATTTCAATACCTACCGGGTGTTGCGTTCGAACGAGATGCCCGAGCTCGATGTGCATCTGATCGCGAGCGATGCGGCGCCGGGCGGTATCGGCGAGGCAGCCGTGCCGCCGGTCGCGCCCGCGGTCTGCAACGCCCTGTTCGCGGCGACGGGAAAGCGCCTGCGCCGGCTGCCGATCGCCGCGCACGGGTTCTCGTGAGGGCGCTTGCGCGCCGCGTGCCGCGCGATCAGATCGCGATCAACGCGTAGTGATCGAAAATCAGCGCCGCGAACAACAGCATCAGGTAGGTGATCGAGAACTTGAACGTCTGCATGGGCAGTTGCGGCCGCTCGCCGCGCTCCCGGTTCAGCTTGAGCACGAAGTAGAGCAGACGTGCATTCAGCACGATTGCCGCCAGCAGGTAGATCAGGCCGCTCATGCCGGTGAGCACCGGGAGCAGCGTGCTCACCCCGAGAAGAATGGTGTACAGCACGATTTGCAGGCGCGTGAAGGGAATTCCATGCGTGACCGGCAGCATCGGAATGCCGACCTTGGCGTAATCGTCGCGGCGCGCGATGGCGAGCGCCCAGAAATGCGGCGGAGTCCAGGTGAAGATGATCAGAAACAGGAGCAGCGCGTGCGCATCGACGGTGTGGGTCACCGCAGCCCAGCCGAGTACCGGCGGGGCCGCACCGGCGGCGCCACCGATGACGATGTTCTGCGGCGTCGCCCGCTTCAGCCACAGCGTGTACACGATGGCGTATCCGATCAGCGAGAAGAAGGTGAGCATGGCCGTGAGCCGCCCGACCGTCGGCCACAGGACCAGCATCGAGGCCACGCCCAGCACGCTCGCGAAGATCACGGCGTGGCGCTTCGACAGATGCCCCGTGGGCAGGGGCCGGCGCCGGGTGCGCGCCATCTGCTCGTCGATGCGCCGATCGAGCACGTGATTGAATGCCGCCGCGGAGCCCGATGCCAGCGCGATGCCGAGGGTGCCGAAGATCAGCGCCGGCAACGGCACCATGCCGGGCGAGGCCAGCACCATCCCGACGATGGCGGTGAACACGATCAGCAGGCTCACCTTGGGCTTGGTGAGCTCCAGATAATCGCGCCAGCGCGCCGGGCGCACGGCCGCGAGCGGCGGGCTTTCCGCCAGCGAGGGGTTGTCGGGCAGGGTGGACACGCTACAAGGGTACCATGGGGTTCCAGGCAGACGACCCGGCCCCTCAGCCCCGGGAGCTCTCGGACCCATCCGCGCGCACCACCCGGATGGCGGCCCGCTCGCCTTGGCGCAGGGACGCGCCGGGCCAGAGCGCCCGCAGCAACGTCACCATGACGATCACCAGGAAGGCCGCGCCGGCATTATGCAGCGTGGCCACCGTGAGCGGCACGCCCCAGTGCACGGTCGACAGCCCCAGCGAGATCTGCACCAGCAGTGCGGCGACCAGGACCCTCCCGATCACCTTGAGGCGCCGATTGCGGGCGCGGAGCGCCACCGTGACGCCGAGACTCAACAGAGTCAGGCCCGCGACCACGGCTCCCAGGCGATGGGTGAGGTGAATCGCGACCCGCGCGGGGTTGGCGAGCACCCCGCCCTCGTAGTCGATGCCGAGTCCGCGCCAGAGCACGAAGGCGTCCTTGAAATCCATGCCGGGCCACCAGGAACGCTGGCAGGTGGGCAGGTCCGGACAGGCGAGGGCGGCGTAATTGGTGCTCGTCCAGCCGCCGAGAAAAATCTGCAGCGCGCCCACCGCAACGCCCAAGCCCGCGAAGCCGCGCAGCTCCGTTGGGGTGCGGGGGAGCGGCCGCCGCTCCGGAGCGAGCGACAGCCAGCGCAGAATCGCCAACGTGGTGAGGCCGCCGAGCAGGTGCGCCGTCACGATCAAGGGCTGCAGCAACAGGGTGACGGTCTTCATCCCGAGCAGTCCCTGCAGACACACCACCACGAACAGCGCCGCCGCCGGCGCCACGGGTTGAGCCGGATCCCTGCGATTGATCAGGGCAAGAATCAGCAAGCTCGCGATGATCAGACCGAGGGTGGAGGCGACGTAGCGGTGGATCATTTCGTGCACCGCCCGGGCGAAGTGGTGCGTGCCGGAATCCGGAAACACGTGACCGTAGCAGCCCGGCCAATCGGGACACCCGAGCCCGGCATCGGTGAGCCGTACCCAGGCCCCCAGCACGACGACGCAGAAAGCCAATAAGGCGCCGGCGAGCGCCAGCCGCCTGAACCAAAGGACTCGACGGGGTTCGCGCGTGGGATGCATGGCTACGGCGTGAACTCTGTCTGTGCAATGTCAGCCGACGTGCGACAGACCGAGGAGCCGCTTCAAGTCCTCGAGCATGCCTTTCGGGCGCGCGTCGGGCGCATAGAACATCATGACATTGCCGAGCGGATCGATGAGATACACGCGCTCCGCGGTCGCCGGATCGTCGGTGGGCGACGTGCGCAGCGGCGCGAGCAGCGGTGCCGCATCGGCTGTCGCGCGCACGGTGATCAGATCCGGGTGCTGCTTGCGCAGAAACTCGAGGTCGCAGCACTCGCCCTGCGCCACGAACACGCGCTGCACCCGATCCATGTCCCGGGCGAGTGCGGTGCGCACCTGGCGCGTGTTGTACAGAGCGCTCTTGCAGCGCTCGGCGCACGCGCCCGCGCCCCAGTAGAGCAGCGTCCATTTGTGCGTCAGGAATTCGGGCGCCGTCATGCCGGGAGCCGCGGTTCCCGCGGAAGCCTCGATCCGCGGCAGCGCCACGGCGGGCAGCGGCCGCGGCGGGTCGATCAACTGGCCGTGGTTCACGCGCCCGCCCGGCCGCCAGCCCAGGCCGTAGTACAGCAGGAACGCGAGCGCGAGCGGGGCGAAGAACAAGAGCGCAAGGCCGATCAGCCCCCGGCGCTGGCGGCGCACGTCGGCGGGCGCCGCCGGGTGGCGAGGCGCACTCACGGCGACCCTGCCCTGGGACCGGCTGCGGTCCCGGAACCCGGCACGCGGTGCAGATTGGTCACCCCATAGATGACCGCCAATGCGGCGGCGAGCCCGAACCATTGCACCGCGTAGGCGACGTGCCGCATCGGCGGGAAGCCGGGCGGCTGCCACTCGCGCAGGTATCCGTCCGGCTCTGCGGCATCCAGCAGCACGACCTGTGCCGCGCGCGTCCAGTCGGTCTCATGCATGAGAGCGGCCAGCTCCTCGCGCGTCGGAAAATCGGCCACCACCGGGTACGGCGGCGCCAGCGGCGCGGACCCGCCCAAGCGAATCCCGGCGCGCGGCAGGTTGTCGGTGCGGCCCTGGATCTCGCGCGGGTCCGCGGGTACCTCGACCCTGGGCTTGTCCGCGCGATGCGCGCCGAGCGGGACCCAGCCGCGGTTGACCAGCACCCGGCCGCCGCCCGCGAGTTCGAAGGGCGTGATCACGTAGTAGCCTGCCCGAGACGCCGCGTTGCTCATATTGTCGATCAGCACCTGGCGGGTGGGGTCGTAGCGGCCGCTCGCGCGGACGTGCTGATAGCGCGGCAGCGCCCCGGTCCCCGAGTCGAGGACTCGAACCGTATCGGTTCCTGCGGCGAAGGCGTCGTAGAGCGCACGCTTCTCGTCGGCGCGGTGCAGTTGCCAGCGGCCGAGCGAAATCAATCCCGCGAGCGCCGCGAGGGTCAGCAGCGTCATGGGCGCCGTGGGCCGGAAGATGCGGGAACCGAGTCGGATGGGCACGATATACTGGCGGCTCCGCTACGGCGCTTGGGACGGGCAAGTGGGATTCAAATACCTCATCGTGGTGGTCCTGGTACTGATCATCGCCAGCCTGGGCAAGGCCCTGTATCACCTGTCGGGCTCGAGGCCCGAGGACAGCGGCAAGATGGTCAAGGCCCTGACGTGGAGAATCGGACTCTCGGTCGGCCTTTTCCTGCTGCTGATCGTCGCCTATTACCAGGGCTGGATTTCCCCGCAGCGCTGAGTCCGAGATCCCGCCGGCTCTCTCGGGGTTTGAGCGGGGTGTGTGTTTGCGGCGCCCCGTCTACAGCCAGTAGACGAAGATGAACAACCCCAGCCACACGACATCGACGAAGTGCCAATACCAGGCCACCGCTTCGAAGCCGAAATGCCGCGTCGGCGTGAAATGGCCCTTCATCACCCGGAACCAGATCACCGTGAGCATGATGGCGCCCAGCGTGACGTGCATGCCGTGAAAGCCGGTGAGCATGAAGAACGTGGAGCCGTACACGCCGGTGCCGAGCGTGAGACCGAGCTCGGTGTAGGCCTCGTGATATTCGTGCGCCTGGAGCATGACGAAGGTGAAGCCCAGGAGAAAGGTGGCCGCCAGGAAGATCTTCAGTCGCGTACGGTGCCCGGCGATCAGCGCATGATGCGCGATCGTGACGGTCACGCTGCTGCTGAGCAGGATGGCCGTGTTGACGGCTGGCAGGCCCAGGGCGGGAATGGTTTCGAAGGTGCCGCCGGCACGCGGTCCGAGCGCGGCGGGGCCGTTGGTCGGCCACGCTCCCTCGTAACCCCTCCACAACAGGATGCCGTTCAGCACCTTGGTGCCGTGGCCCGCGAGCCAGGGCGCGGACAGGTGCCGAGCGTAGAACAGGGCGCCGAAGAAGGCGGCGAAGAACATGACCTCGGAGAAGATGAACCACATCATGCCCATGCGGAACGAGCGGTCGACGGCCATGTTGTACATGCCGTGCTGATTCTCGCCGATCACCGTGCCGAACCAGCAGACGAACAGAATGGCGAGCAGCGTGAAGCCGGGGATCAGCGACCAGGCGGGCAGCCACTCGTTCAGGAGCGCGATGGCGCCCGACATGATGGTGAACAGCGATACCGCCGCGAAAATCGGCCAGGGACTTCCGTGGGGAATGTAGTACTTATCCGCTTCC
>VFSW01013144.1_pt1 | contig 11523 bp, 6 predicted proteins | sample 5358111 | NCBI WGS metagenome assembly VFSW01 (sample SAMN11554181, study PRJNA540505) | mine drainage metagenome | isolation source: sediment from site ElyBrook_90M | place: USA: Ely Copper Mine, Vershire, VT | collected 2017 | reverse complement strand
CACCATGGTGCGCTGGCTGCTGATCGAAGCGGTGTATCCCGCGGTGCGCAAGGATGCCGCGCTGCGGCAGGACTATCAGCGTTTGAAATTCCGTAGAGGACACGCGGTGGCGAAAGTGGCCATCGCGCGCAAGTTAGCTGTGCGCATGTACTGGATGCTGCGAAGTGGAGCAGAGTACGCACAGCTGGTTCGCAGGCAAGGCAGCCCGGGGGCCACCCGGATGGACGCAAGTTCATCGCTCGGCTGATGGGGCGCCTTGCTCGCGCGAGCGACCGCGTGGTCTGAAAAATGAATCATGGTCGGATGTCCCAGACCGAATAGATGGTTGGTGGAACCAGATTCCACCGTTGGATTTACTCAGCGAGCCTTGGTCAGAATGAAGAAAAGAGCAAAGGCCCTTGTAAGTAAGAACCAAAAACGAGCCGTCCGCAGCTCGCACACTCTACGTGTCTCTTGACAGAGCCGACAACGTCATAGAGGGGAGTGAAACCGGGCCACACACGTTAAGCAAGGTGTTCCAGGATGCCGAGGTGGCCGGCCAACCGTAGCGGCAGGAACCTACATGAACCGAGAACCTGGCGTTGCTGCCGCTACGATCCGCACAAAAATCGAGATCAATTGCCCGACATCGTCATGCCCGGTGTCATGGCCAACTCGTTCTTGATGACTGCGCCGCCCTTCATCACAAATTTCACATGCTGCATTTCGGAAATATCCTGGAGCGGATCACCGGACACCGCGATCATGTCGGCGAACTTGCCCTTTTCGATGGCGCCGAGTTTATCCGACATGCGGATGATTTCCGCATTCACCGTTGTGGCCATGCGAAGCGTGTACACGGGACTCGCTCCCCATTTCACAAAGATGGGGAACATTTCCCCCTGCACGCCGTGCGAGCAGTTGCACTCGGTGTTATAGACGCGGCCCGGAGGCGGCGCGGAGCCGCTGCCCCATCCGAGGATTACCCCGGCGGCCAGCATCTTTTTCCAGGTTACTTCGACGAGGCGCCATCGGCTGTACGGCGCCCACTGTTTCAGATCGTCCGGCTCATCCTGCCTGTGATCGAGAATCGTGGTGGTGATGGGCAAGTGCTTTTGCACGATTTCGCGGATATCGTCGTCGCTCGCGGCAGTCGCGTGTTGGATATTATCGACACCGAGATCGATTGCCATTTTCAGGCCCTCGCCCCCGTAGGTATGCGAGGCGACCCACATTCCGCGCCGATGCGCTTCGTCAACCACGGCGGCTAGCTCTTCCCGCGTGGGCAACGGCTGGTTGTACATCTTGCCGTCCTTATCGAAATAGAACGGCCCGGTGGTGTGAATCTTCACGTGCTCTACGCCGTACTTAGCGAGTTCGCGCACGGCGCCGCGCATTTGATCGGCCCCATTTACCTCTATATCCGTATCCTTCGGCGTGTACATAATCGGAAATGGCGAATTGCCGGGCATCGTTATATTAATGATGGGTCCGGCGGTAATGATGCGCGGGCCCTTCACGAGACCCGCCTCAATAGCCTTCTGGAGCTCCACGTCGGCGTAGCCGCCGCCGTGCGTTCCCATCGAGACGAGCGTGGTGTAGCCTGCGTTCAGGCTCGACGTGGCGCTGAAGAGCGCGACCATCATCTGATGCTGCAAATTCCCTTGAGCGTCGGTCAAGTGAACGTGGCCATCAATCAATCCGGGAAGCACGGTCGCATTGCTGAGGTCGATCACTTTTGCGCCGGCCGGAATTTTCACGCGGTCGGCCGGACCAACGTCCGTAATTTTGTCGCCAGTGATGAGCACGACCTGATTCGTCAAATTCGTTCCAGATTTTGGGTCAAACAGTTTGCCCGCGCGAACGGCAGTAACCTGCCCCTGCGCGGATACCACGACTGCCGCGGCTAGGATCAAGAGGGCAATACTTAAGGCACATTTCATTCGCTTCATGGAGCCTCCGTTACGATTCAAATGACGTGTCCCATCCTGGCGCCTTCGATTTGAACTTGTCCGGTGGTTTCGCTTGCCGGGAAGGTTCGCTGCCAACTCCCGCTTGCGTATCGAACCTTCCCATCCATTCGTCAGGAAAGTTGCCGCGGGTGTTCCGTTACCGCCCGTAAATCAACAGCCGAAACGTTCCCGGGGTAGCTACCGGCTGCGGATTGGGCTGTTTTTCCGTCGGGGCCGGAGCAGGACCAAAATCCGACGTTGTGAGAAACAGATTGTGGGTCTTGGGATCGAACCCCATGGTCTTGGCGCCGAACTCGGTCTTTATTGTTTGGACCAAGGACAATTTGTCGGGTGAATCCTCGTGGAAAATGTGGAGCGTGCCCTCGCGGGTCGCGGCCGCCACCGTATTGGTGGAAGGATCAAAGATATTTGCGTCCACACGATCGCCGATCGGGAAGGATTCGCCGACGACTTTTCCCGTGTCGGCATCCATCATAACGAGCATCTTGGGATTTCGTCCGCCAACGAACAGTCTGCGCGTTTTGCGGTCCATGGTAATGGAAGTAGGCTGACCGGAAGGGGCCACCGGCCATCGCGATTTGATCGTGAGATCTTTCGTGTCGATCGCGACAACCTCGCTCGTGCTCGCGAGGTTGTCATAAATCATTCCCTTGCCGTCGGCCACGGCTTGTTCGGGCGCACCGCCAAGGGGAATGCTCTTGATCACTTCGCCCTTTGCGGGATCGATGACGGTTGCCGATTTGGAATCCCCGTTAAACGCGAAGATATCCTTCGACGCTGGATCGTAAAGGATCCAATCGGCGTCGTCTTCGCCCTTGATCGTTTTCAGGACCTTAAGAGTCTTTAAGTCGAACATGACGATGTTCCCCGCATCGCCGTCGGTGATGAACCCGCGGTTGACTTCGGGGTCCAGAGCGACTCCGTGAACTCGCTTCCAATCGCCAGTGATCGTGCCAATCGTGGCACCGGTGTCGGCATTGACCACAATAAATTCCGTGCCATGGGACAGGTACACGCGGCGCGCCGCGGAGTCCACAACCACGTAGTCGAAGTATTCCCGGGAGGCGCCGGCTCCGGGCGCGGCGCCAAAAGAAATCTTCTTTAGCAGGTGGTAACCTATAGCAGCCGTGCCCGCGAGAGCGCAGGCGGCGGACAACACGATCAAAAACGCAAGTGCGAGTCGTGCGAAACTTGAAACCTTCATTGATTTTTCCTCCTAAATATTTTTTGGCCCCGGCAAACGGCGTTCAGAGGTCTTCCCATAGGCCCCTCGCACCGGTCCGATCTTGAAATTCACCGCGGATCTTCAGATAAGCGCCCGGTCTGGGACCGCAGGCTGCGTCAAATCCAATGCCGGCTTCATAGCAAGACCCCAAACGGGCTAACGGAGTTTCGCGAACATGTTTTGTGTAAATGTGTTCGAAACGCATGCCACTTTAGAGTCTGTGTGAGAACTCAAAATCGACGCGTTTTTGTAGCGCCCGCCTTCAGCCGGGCAATTTGGAATCAAGCAGATGCCTGCCTGAAGGCGGGTGCTACATGTTCCGAAACCTGGCTCGCACACAGACTCTTTAGTCCCGGCATCCCGACAATTCCCTGAAAGAACGAACTAAATCGTCGCTCTGTCCGAGTATAAATGCTGGAAGGGGACAGCGAATCTACAACTGGCACTACAGTCAAGCCGTAAATAACGCCAAAAGTACCTCGCTAACTCCGCCCGATTTTGTTTGAACGAAACAGAAGCCCTTTCGCCTAGCGGACGGGCTTCTGTTTCCGTTCATCGATCCTGAATGCTACCAGTTCATCTTGAGAGCGAACTGAACCTCTCTCGCGGGTGTCTGTAAATTCGCCGGAGACAAGATGTTTCCGACGCCGGCGTACGATCCGTCCGGGTTGATTAGCGCGGAATTGCCGTCGCCGCTGTTTGGCTGCGGCGGGACGAACTGGGAGTGATTGAAGATATTGAATATCTCCGCGCGGAACTGGACATTGAATGTCTCCGAAATCCGCGTGATTGGGAAGACCTTGTGAATTGAAAAGTCTAGGTCGGAAAAGCTGGGTCCGACAATGGTGTTCCGGCCGATGTTAAGCGGCATCAGGTTGGAACAGTAGGTTTGGCCAGATGGTGCCGCGGGTATAAATCCTGGCTTTCCGGCGTTGGGGAAGCCAGCGCACCCGTAAGGCAAAGATGCTAGAGCGGATGTTGGCAAGTAAGGTTCCGTGAAGCAGTTTTGGTTAAGAAACCCGACGACGGGGCCTCCAACGGTGTAAGTAGTCGGATTGCACCCTGGGAGTCTAACCAATGGGCCAAACGGGTCCGCGCCGGCATTGTTTAAGCCCAGTGGATCCCCGGTATTGGTTACGGTTGTTGGAGTTCCACTGTTGTACGAGAAAATGCCTCCCAATTCCCACTCGGCTAAGGCTGTTTTCACGAAGCCGCTCCACGATTTTGGCGTCGGAATCGTGTACAGCGCATTGATGCTCAGCGTGTCGGTAACATTGAAATCGGAAGGGCCGTAGTACGCCTGTGGCAGCCACCAAACCGGCGAGTTGATGCCGTTTGCGAACGTATCGCCGGCGATGGTTTGAGAAGTGTCATCCTGCGATTTCGACCATGTATAGGCGACCTGGAATTGCAAGCCATGAGCGAACGTCTTCTCTAGATCGACGTTCAAGGCGTTGTAGTTGGAACTCCCATTCCAGTTGATATAGCGGATCGTACCGAGCGACGGATTGGCTTGCGCATTGCCTCCAGTGGGTGTGTTACCCGGAGTGCAACCAACCGAGGTGATCGGCGGCCCGCACGGGAACAAGTACCCATAGGGGGTGGTGACAGTCGGCGCTGCGCTACCCGGCGCACCCGACATGTTTCCGTCATCGCCCCGCGTAATCAGATGCATGCCGTGAGAACCCACGTAGCCGACTGTCAGAGACGTATTGGGCGTGAGCTGGCGCTGGATGAAGAGGTTCCATTCCTCGACATAGGTTCGGTGAGGCGCGGCCTCAACCGTGGACATGGCAAGCTGGCTCGTTGTCGAATTCGTCAATTGCACTCCGCCCTCGCCGGGCTGGAACGGACCGGTGAACCCCGGTTCCGTTGGGAAGTTTGAGTTGCCAGTGATGCTCTTAAAGATCATGAAGGGCGCCGCCTGATTTTGCTGCAGGAGGAAATATCCCGCAAACGGGTCGACGTCGTAGAGTCCAAAGCTGCCGCGAACCGAAGTCTTCCCATCCTTGAACGGATCCCAAGCGAAGCCCACGCGGGGCTCAAAGTTGTGCAGCGTGTCATTCTTGTAATAGGGACCCACGCCGCTGCAAGAAGAGCCGGGCTGCGCCGGAATCGGGGCGGTGAATTGGGTTCCGCATATGGGAGCGGTGCTGTAAATCGTGGGTAGATTGGTGATCCGGCCCTGGGCATCCGCTAACACGGTGGATGGTTCGTACCGGAGACCGATGTTGAACGTCAAATTGGATTTAAATTTCCAGTCGTCCTGAGCATACAGGCCAAGTGTGGTCTGCCGGAATTCCCTGGGCTCGTCAACGATATTCAGCAAGCCCGCTTCGTAGTGGCTGGGCATTCCCGCCAGGAACTGCTCGATGCGGTTTAACGGTGTGACACCGGAACCGTTATTGAAGATATAGCGGCCACCAGGATTCTGGAACGTTTGCTCGTTGTAATCCATTCGCTCGACGCTGCCGCCGAATTTGATGGTGTGAGCGCCATGCGTCCAGAACGCATCGTCACCGTACTGGTACGAATTCCAATGGTGGAGATAATACGAACCGGAATTGACGCCTCCGAAAAAGTCGGTAATTCCGCCGCCCACCGATAGGCGGGGCGCGGATTGCCCGACGATCCCGCCGAGCGGTCCCCCAGCAGTGCATCCCGCCACGGTTGCGCAGGGATTGATCGCTGTTGGCGTGGCCGTATTGACTACATTGTTGCGATTGAAGCCGACGCGCACCGCGTTTACAAAATTGGAACTGAATGTGTGGGTCTCTTCCAGTGCGATAGTCGTCCTGATGGAACTGGACTGGGAAAGGACATCGTTGAACGCGTCGGGCTGCGAATAGTACGCGTTATCTCGGAGGAACGTACCGAAAAGGCTGTCGTTATTTCCAATCTTATAATCGACACGCGTGGTGCCGAAGTTTTCCGGGGGCGTCTGAACCCCGGAGAAAATGTAGGTCGCTAAGAGTGGATTCGATGCTGAAACCGCGCTGGACCTGGGCCAAAGCGCCAGGAGGGATCGAGAATAGTTGTCGACGCACATCGTGGAAAGGGCGGATGGAAACGTGCCTGGGCCGCCCCCGGCATCGATACATGGCGTGCCCGCACCGGTGTTAGCGGCTGGTACGGTTTGGCCGGGGATGATGCCCAGTCGGGCGTTGTCCGAGAACACATTGCTATTGCTCGTAAGTCCCTTGCTCTGACGGAGGCCCTCGTAATCGGCGAAAATGAAGAGCCGATCCTTCAGGATGGGTCCTCCGGCTGAGACGCCGAACATATTGCGTTTGAACGGAGGATTCGGGTCGTTGTTGACCCTATCGAAGTAGGGTCTCGCGTCAAGTGCACTGTTTCTCAGGAATTCGTACACGCTTCCGTGGAACTCGTTAGTGCCCGAGCGGCTGATCGCGTTCACCACGCCGCCCGTTGCGCGGCCGTATTCGGCCGGGAAGCCGCTGGTCAAGACTTGGAACTCTTGAATGGCATCCACACCGAGTACAAGGCCAATAATATTTCCGGGGGCGGCCATCGCGTAATCATTGACGGTGATTCCATCGATTCGATAATTGTTGAATGTGGATCGCTGACCCGAAACGGTCATCTCGCCGCCGAATCCGCGGTTCCCTCGAGCGGAAGTTGCAAAGGCCATTTGCGTTTCGACCTGCTTCACCCCAGGCTGCAGGGTGGCCAGTTGGGTCCAGTCGCGCCCATTTAGGGGCAATTCGCGGACGGTCTCGGATTCCACCTGTCCCGAAACTGCAGACGAGGTCAAATCGATCTGAGGGGCCGCTTCCGTCACCTGGACCTGCGTGTTTGTTTGGCCCACTTGTAATGCATAGTTGAGCTGCAGTTGCTGTCCGACCGAAAGTTGGACGGCCGATTGCACGGTCGTGGAAAAACCGGTCGCGGAAATCTTGATATCGTATACGCCTGGGACCAAGTTGGGGATGTTGTACAACCCAGCGGAGTCGGTATTGACCTCCCGGGTGACCGCGGTTGCAGTGTTCGTAGCGGAAACCGCCGCGCCGGCGACAACGGCGCCCGATGGATCGGTGATGGTCCCGGAAACTGTTGCGCCGGTGACCTGTGCATGGGCGACTGCGCCCGTTATTAAAATGAAAAGTAATGTTGTAAATATTGAACAAATTGTAGCGAGCCTTTTGGAATTTCCCACTCCCATGCAACGCCTCCTTAATGGCCCATTGCGGGTCATCACGCGCAAATTGGAATTGGAAACCTGGCCTAATTGCGATGCTGAAACACCCTAAATTTGGAGGCATTTAATTCCCTGTATGCCCGGAAGTCAAGCTCTTTCTTGATAATTGTCGTCCCACAGCCGCGCGGTCGAGGTAGGCGTCAAGGTCGTCTTGGCGGAATTTCAAAGCCTTGGCGATGAAGTACGAACGAGGTTGCCCCTGCTTGACTAGCTTGTAAAGAGTCGTGCGAGAGACAGAGAGATACTTACATGCTTCGAGCGTGCTGACCGGTTGCTCGAAATTGTCCCCGGTTTACTTGAAAGCGGCGGCTCTGGACTTTCCGCACGTTACGCGACCTGGGCCTTTACAGTGAACGACGGATTTAATTTGCGGTGATGTGACCTGACCGGGGATTTTTGTGCCAGGTAAAATGAGAGAGAATTCACCTCGCACAAAAATCCCCCGGTCAGGTCATTGCCTGTCTGGAGGTATTTAGGATCGATTCCGACACAGTAGCGGAGATACAGAGGGCCGCTTGGATCATTCTTCTTCCCGGCAGCTCGCACCTAGCGACGTTTACGTTCGGGGTTGGTGGTGCGAATCACGATGGTGGCATTTAGGTTTGCCATTTTTTCTCTCATCTTAAAATACTCAGATTCGAGGAAAAAACGGCTTACTGCTTGTACCCTGCTTGTACCACCGCCCTAAGTCCAATGTTAGAATGGTTGGTGCGGAAGGGGGGATTCGAACCCCCACGCCTTACGGCGCCACCCCCTCAAGATGGTGCGTCTGCCAGTTCCGCCACTTCCGCATGAGGTGAGTTGAAAAATCTTTGCTTTGCGCGGCCAAGGATCGGCCGCCAATAACTTAAGGGTCTAGCTTATTTCGACGGCGCAGCAGGCGCTGCCGGAGCGGGCATCGCCGGGAGCGGTGCTGCTGGAGCTGGAGCCGCGGGCGCCGGCTGCTTTGACGTCTTCGAGAACTGCTGCAACACCGAGCTGCCAATGGACGCCGCCGTCGAGTTCTGATGCATGGTCAACGCCATCGAGGTCAGCATGAACATGATGGCGCACCACGTGGTCGCCTTGGAAAGAAACGTAGCCGCGCCGCGCGGGCCAAACGCCGTCTGGCTTCCCGCGCCGCCGAACGCGCCCGCCAGGTCCGCCGCCTCGCCGCTTTGCAACATGATCACAATAATCAAAAGTCCGCAGATGACCACATGCAGCGTGACCAGAACAAAATAAACTCTCCAGCCGAGCGCAAGCAGGCCCAACCCGACGCCGATCGAAATTGCCCATTTCACTTCTTTTGGCATTCCTTATTCCTTACCTTCAAGATCGCTAGCTTTCAGAAATTCACGATGGAGGCAAACGCCTCGGCATTGAGACTTGCGCCGCCGACCAGCACACCGTCAATTTCCACCTGAGCCATCAATCCCTTGATGTTGTCGGGTTTGACGCTGCCGCCGTAGAGGATTCTCAAACCGGCAGCGCGTTCGGGAGTAAAACTTGCCGCCGCCCGCTGCCGCAAGAACCGGTGCGCCTCGGCCGCCATTTCCGGCGTAGCCGTGCGGCCCGTGCCAATCGCCCAAACCGGCTCGTACGCAAGGATGATACGCGAGAACTCGGCGGCGGTCAACGCGGCCACGCCGCCGCTGAACTGGCGCTCGAGAACTTCCTCGGTTTTGCCGCCCTCCCGATCGGCTGGCAATTCGCCGACGCACAGAATCGGCGTCAGCCCCGCGCCAAGCGCCGCTTTGATTTTTCGATTGGCGCTCTCATCGGTCTCTCCGAAGAATTTCCGCCGTTCGGAATGCCCTATGATTACGGCGCGGCATCCCGCCTCCACGAGCATGGCGGCGGATACTTCTCCGGTGAACGCCCCCTCGGGTTCCCCGTGCATATCTTGGGCTGCGATGGAAATTGGCGTTCCCTTTACGGCTTGCGCCGAGACCGAGAGCGCCGTGAAGGGCGGGGCGACGATAATGTCGCAGTGAACGCAGTCCTGGACGAGCGGCGCGAGCGCCGAAAAATACGCGCGCGCTTCGGCCTGCGTCTTATACATTTTCCAATTTCCCGCGATCACCGGTCGCCGCATCGCGCCTCTTCTTCTCTTCTCCACTCTGCTTTCTCTGTTTTGCTTTCTCCGTGTCCTCTGCGTTCACTGTGTTAAAAGATTTTTAAGGCTTTTCGGTAAGCGCTTCCACGCCCGGCAATTTTCTGCCGCCCAAAAATTCAAGCGACGCGCCTCCGCCGGTCGAAATGTGCGAAATTTTATCGGCAAGCCCGGCTGCGTGAATCGCGGCGACGGAATCTCCGCCGCCAACGATGGACGTGGCGCCCCTGGCCGTGGCCGCCGCGACGGCGCGCGCGATTTCCAGCGTGCCCGTGGCGAATGCCGCCATCTCAAATACGCCCATGGGGCCGTTCCACACGATTGTTTTCGCGAGCGCAAGCTCGGCGGAATATTTCGCGATGGTATCCGGTCCGATATCGAGCCCCATCCACCCATCTGGCGTTGCGGCGACGCTCGTCGTCTCGGTCTCCGTGTCGGGCTTGAATTGGGCGCCCAGCACGTGGTCGGTCGGCAGCAATAGCTTGAAATTGCGCTGCTTGGCTTCGGCAAGCAGCTTTCGCGCCAGGTCCAGCTTGTCCGCCTCCACAATAGAATTCCCAACAGGCAGCCCCTGCGATTTCAGAAAAGTGTACGCCATTCCGCCACCGATAAGCATCTCGTCGGCCACGCGCATCAGGTTTTCCACGACTTCAATTTTGTCGGACACCTTTGCGCCACCGAGCACCGCTACAAAAGGGCGTTCGGGATTCGAGAGCGCTTTCCCCAGATAGGCTAGTTCGCGCTCCATGAGCAGACCCGCCGCGGATTGCTTGACGAAGCGCGTAATCCCCACCACGGACGCATGCGCGCGATGGGCCGAGCCGAAGGCATCGCACACAAATAGGCCATCGCACAGCGCCGCCAACTGGCGCGAAAAGTTCTCGTCGTTAGCCTCTTCCTCCGCGTGGTAACGCACATTTTCGAGCAGGAGCATGGCGCCGTTCGCGAGCGCGCGGCTCTTGGCTTCGGCCTCTGCGCCGACACAATCCGCGGCAAAATCCACGGACGTGCCGAGTAATTCCGCGAGTTTCGCCGCTACGGGCTTCATGCTGTATTTTGGAACGGGCCTCCCCTTGGGCCGCCCCAGGTGCGACGCGAGCACGAGCCTTGCGCCGCGCTGGCGGGCAAACTCGATTGTCGGGAGGGTTTCGCGGATGCGCGTATCGTCGGTGACGCGCGCGCCGTCCAGGGGAACGTTAAAATCCACGCGCACGAAGACGCGCTTTCCATTCATTTCCAAATCGCGAATCGATAGTTTGCTCATGGCTTATGTCGGAACTTGCATAGGATTGGGAGACTGAAACATCGGTTCGGCGACGCCATAAAAAACTTCAGGGGCTAAAGCCCCCGCACCTTGTCCTGCTGGATGTCGCGGCTGAAGCAGCGACCCACAAACCTTCGCGCGTAGCACTGCGCGGCCACCGCGCGAATCACAGGTCGCCCATCACGAATCACAAATCGCCAGTCGCAAATCACGAGTCACCAGTTACCGCTCACCAGTCACGAGTCATAAATCGCGAATCACCGGTCACCAGTCGCTCGTCCGCAGCCACGCTCCCCTACATCTTCGACGCCAAAAGCGCGATCAGATCTCGGCAGCGGCAGGAATATCCCCACTCATTGTCATACCAAGCAAGAATCTTGGCGCAGTTCGTTCCCACAACGCGCGTATAGCCGGAGTCCACAATCGAGGAATGCGGATTGCCGCGGAAATCGATCGAAACCAGTTCCTCCTCCGTATATTCGAGAATGTTCTTCATGGGACCATCGGCTGCGGCCTTCAGCGCCGCGTTTACCGAGGCCACAGTGACCGGCTTTTCCGTGAACACGGTCAGGTCAACCACACTGACATTCGGCGTAGGCACGCGGATGGAGAAGCCATCGAGTTTCCCTTTGAGCGCCGGGATGACCAGGTGCAGAGCCTTAGCCGCTCCGGTGGAGGTCGGAATCATGGACAGCGCCGCCGCGCGAGCGCGGCGCAAATCCTTGTGCGGCAGGTCGAGCAGCTTCTGATCGTTCGTGTAGGAGTGGA
>VFSW01013143.1_pt1 | contig 11523 bp, 11 predicted proteins | sample 5358111 | NCBI WGS metagenome assembly VFSW01 (sample SAMN11554181, study PRJNA540505) | mine drainage metagenome | isolation source: sediment from site ElyBrook_90M | place: USA: Ely Copper Mine, Vershire, VT | collected 2017 | reverse complement strand
GGCTACGCGCGCCTCCCGCGGGGGGTGCTCCCCCCGGCGGCCCCCGCGGGCGCGGGCGGCGCGGACGGCCGCGTTCGCCGCCTGGAGAGCGCCCTTCGTTTCCGCACCGACCGTCAAGAAGAGGTTCCCGAGATACGCATCGCGCTGAACCGCGCCGGCGTAACGCGCGTTCGTCGCATCGTGCACCTGGAGATCGACGGGCGGCCAGGCGTCTTCAACGGCGAGTTCACGATGGTGGCGGATCTCGGCGCGCACCGCGCGGGCGCGCACATGTCGCGTTTTGTCGAGAACCTGGAAGAGACGACGCTCGAGGTGCTCTCGCGCGAAACGACGCCGATGCGCGTCGAGCTGCTTGCGGAGGCAATCGCCCGCGAGATCGTCGCGACGCAGCAGGCGAGGGAAGCCGACGTGCGGCTACGCGCGGATTTCGCGTTAGAGCGCTGGACGCCGGTGAGCGCAAAGCGCGGCGAGGAGACGTACGCGCTCGTCGGGATCGCGCACGCAAGCGGCGACGGCGTGCGGCGCGTCGTCGGCGTCGAGGCGGAGGGGATGACGGCGTGCCCGTGCGCGCAAGGCATGATGCGCGAGCATTCGCTCGCGCAGCTCGAGGAGGCGGGATTCAGCGACGAACAGGCGCGGCAAGCCCTCGACGTGCTACCGGTCGCGACGCACAATCAGCGCGGGCGTGGCTCGTTGCTCTTGGGAACTGCCGGCGGCACGGAATCGAGCATCGACATCGTCGACCTCGTGGAGATCGTGGAGAGCTCGATGTCGAGCGAGACGTACGATTTGTTGAAGCGTCCCGACGAGTTCTTCGTCGTGAACAAGGCCCACCAAAATCCAAAGTTCGTCGAAGACGTCGTTCGGGGCATCGTTGCGCGCGCGCTGGAAACGTACGAGCGCTTCGACGACGATACGTTCGTCTTTGCGAGCCAACGCAACGAGGAGTCGATCCACAAACACGACGCATTTGCAGAGGCATTCGGATGCTTCGGAGAGTTTCGGCGCGAGCTACAAGACGCGGCGGCGGTTATTCCGAAGACGGATCTTGCGACATGGCTTCGAGGGCGCCGATGCGCGACTTGAGCGACGGGTGCGAGCTAAAGAAGAGCTCGTACCATCGCGGAACTTCGTCCTCGGCGAGATTTTGATCGCGTAGGCGGCAAAAAGCTGCGGCGCCGGCGCGCGGGTTGTGCGTCGCTTCGACGGCGAACCGGTCGGCGGCGGCTTCACGAGCGCGGGTAAAGGCGAAGAGCAACGGGCGCAGGGCTTGCGTTGCGACGAGCATGGCGGCGTACAGACGCGCGAGGACGATGGGCCGGTCACGCATCCCGCTGCGCGGCCCGCTGGCGGCGTTCGCAATGAAGAAGAGCGCGCCCGCGAGCGCGTCGCCGAGGGCGGTCAGCCGCCAGACATCCTTCGAAACGTAGTGGCCCAGCTCGTGGGCGACGACGAACTCCGTTTCGTCGTCCGGGAAGCGATCGACGAGGGTGTCGCCGAGAACGATGCGATGCGTCCGCGCGACGCCGACGACGAAAGCGTTCGCTTTGCGCGTCTGGCGGCTCATGTCCATTTTCAATATCTCGGCATCGCCGACCCCGTACCGGGACGCCAGCGCGCGCAGTCGCTTCTCGAGCGGTCCGTCGAGCGGATCGAAGCGGTTGAACATCGGCAGCACGTAGATAGGAACGATGAGGTTTCCGATGACGAAGAGCGGCAGGGCGCCGAGCGTTGCGAAGAACGGCCACCATCGCGGCGACCGCCGCACCGCGGCGCCGAGCAGCAGCGCGCCGACGGACGAGATGATGGTCGAGATGACCGCGCCCTTGACGTAGTCGCCTAGCCACGCTTCGGGCTGCTGTTCCGTCAACCCGTAGCGTCGCTCGAGGAGGTGGTCGGCGACGAACGATGCCGGAAGCTCGACGGCGGCGCCGCAGAAGGAGACCGGGATCACGAAGAGCGCGGGCCGCAGCCACGCCGGCGCGCGCAAGGTCGCGCGATCGATGCCCTCCCCCAATGGACCGTACGCCACGGCAAGAGCCCCGCAAATGCCTTGCAGCGTATCTGCGACTTCCAGCGCGCGCCGCATTCGCCCGTAGCTCGCGGCACCGTCGCGACGACGCGTCTGCGGCGCGCGCAGCTCGCACCATGCCTCGTACCCGCGCGCGCCGAGGTATCCAGTGGCGAAACCCGCGGCTACGCCGAGAAGAACATCACGGCCGCGCATGGTATCCTCGCATCGCATGCAGATTCTCGACCGCGGCCGCTTTTACCGCTTCGACGCTCGGGCGGCGCGCTTCGTGCGTCACGACGCATTGATTGTTGACGACGGGAGAATACTCTCGCTCGATGCGCGCGACGCCGGGGTGGGGCTCGCGCGCATCGATCTTCGGGGCGCGACGGTGCTGCCGGCATTTGCCGATTGCCACGTGCACCTTACCGACGTCGGATACTTCCTCGGTCCGCGCGATCTCGCGACGACGACGGATTACGCGTCGTTCGAGCGCGCGGTCGCAAAGATTCCGCGCGACGGCGGTATCGTGTATGCAGGCCAATACGACGAATCGCGCTGGCGCGACGGCGCGCGCGCCGACGCGCGCCCGCTGGAACGGCTGCACGCGGACGCACGCGCGATGCTCGTGCGCATCGACGGGCACTCATGTTTGGTCAACCGGACGACGCTGGAGTGGCTCGCGCTCCCGTCGCACGTCGAGGGCATCGAGCGCGACGAGCGCGCAGCTCCGACGGGCAGGCTCACGCTCGCCGCCAATTGGCTCGCGCAGTCACGCTTCCTAAACGCCGTCCCGCTGGAGCAACGGCGAGAGGCCGAGCGTCTGGCGGTCGAGCTGGCGCTCTCGCGCGGCGCATTGCACCTGCACGCACAGTTGTGCGGCTTCGCGCGGGAGCAGTATGCGGGCGAGATCGATGCGTTGCGCCGGTTACCGGCGAAAATCGTTCCGAAGGTCTGCGAGCCCGACGCAACCCTCGCCGTCGAACTCGGGTTGCCGTTCGTCGGCGGCGACGTCTTCGCCGACGGATCGATCGGCAGCCGCACCGCCGCCCTCGCGCAGCCGTACGCGGACGCCCCGACCTGCGGGGCGCTGCGATTCCGCGACGACGAGCTGCAGGCGTACTTTGCCGATGCCGACCAGCTCGGCGTCGCCGCAGGCGTGCACGCGATCGGCGACGCGGCGATCGATCAATGCGTGGCCGCGTGGGAGCGCGTGTTGCACGGGAAGCCGTCGGCTCGCGGCGCTCGCCACTTCATCGAACACTTCGAGTGCGCGCGCCCCGAACACATCGAGGCGTGCGCGCGCATGAACGTCCATCTTTCGATGCAGCCCCTCTTCGACGCGCAGTGGGGCGGCGCGGCCGGCATGTACGAGACGCGGCTCGGAACCGCGCGCATGCGTGGGATGAACGCGCTTGCGAGCATCGTTCGCGCCGGAGCCGTGCTCTGCGGGGGAGACGACGCGCCCGTCTGTCCGCTCGATCCGTTGGCGGGGATGCGCGCGTGCGTCGAACACCACGAGGCGACCGAGCGGCTGACGCCGCATGACGCGCTCGCCGCCTACACGGTGAACGCGGCGCGGCTGGCCTACGCCGAAACGCGGACCGGAAATCTCGAGGCCGGCCTCGCGGCCGATCTCGTCGTGCTGGACCGCGATCCGTTTGAAGACGGTTTTGGGAACTGCACGGTGCTCGAGACGTGGAGCGATGGGAGGGTCGTTTACCGCGGGTGATGCGAGCGGAGGAGCAATCATACGTGCCGTGGAGCCACGCCAAGCGCAGCGGCCGCGCGACGTAATCCTTTGTCGAGCGTCCAGAGTTCGCACCGCGAGAGAACGGCAGAAGCAAGCAGGTGCGCATCGATCCATCCGAGGCCCTTTCCCCAGAGCTTGCGATCGCCGAGCAGCGCTAAGACGTCTTCGTGCTCCGCACAGACTGCGGCTGGGAGCACCTGCAGATCGGCGAGAATCTGCGTGCGATTTCGAAGGTTGCCGCAAGCAAGCTCGCCGATAACAAACGGGTGCGCGAAGACGCGCTCCTCGCCAAGTACGTCCGCAAGCGAGGAGTTCCCAGAACGGAAGTGATCGATCCAAACCGACGTATCGACGAGAATCACGTGCGCGCCACGCGCCTTCGCGGTACGTCCCGTAGCTTCGACTCGGCGCCGCCGAGGGCGCCCAACCGCCGCGCGGCCTCGCGGGCGATAAGCGCCCTGAGCCCCGCATGAACCAGGGCCGTTTTCTCCCGAATGCCCGTCAGCGCGCGTGCCCGCTCGATCAGGGCGTCATCGATGATGATGGTCGTTCTCATATGTATTAGTATGCATAGTTAGGATGCATGGATCAAGTCGTGCTCGCCGCTCCATTACTGCGCTATGGCGCCGAAGATTGGAAGCCGGACGCTACTTGGCGACCACCCGCGCCCGATTGACCCCGATATGCTATCTCGGTAGAATGGTACATGCTTAAAGGTAGAACGGTGCTTTTATGAGCCTGAACATTAAGAACGAGGAGACGCACCGGCTGGCCCAGGAGCTCGCGCAACTTACCGGCGAGAGTGTAACGGCAGCCGTTACGCAGGCAGTGCGCGAGCGTTTGGAGCAGGTGCGGCGCGAGCGGGGCGTCGGTTTAGCGAACCGTTTGGTAGCGATCGGTAGGGATTGCGCCGCACACCTCAAGGAGCCGTTTCGGTCTGCGGAGCACGGCGCTTTGCTCTACGATGAGCGCGGACTGCCGCGATGATCGTCGACGCCTCAGCGCTCATCGCGATCTTGCGTAACGAACCGGAAGCGCTCTCGTGTGCCGATGCAATCGAAAATGCTAGCGTGCGTCGTATCTCCGCAGCTAACTACGTCGAGGCGGCGGCCATGATCGACGGGAGCCGGGATCCGATCGCCAGCCGGCGTTTCGACGATCTCTTGCGCGAGGCGGAAGTCGTCGTCGAGCCCGTGACCGAAGCCCAGGCACACGTTGCGCGCGAAGCTTATCGGGATTTCGGCAAGGGCAGCGGCCATCCAGCGCAACTGAACTTCGGCGACTGCTTTGCATATGCTCTCGCCAAGGTTACGGGTGAGCCCTTGCTCTTCAAAGGCGACGATTTTTCGCACACTGATATCGCGTCGGCGCTCACATAGACCGCGTCCGCCGACCCGAAGATGCGCTATCCGGTGTGCACTGGCGGCCGCCGCGCCTGCTCGCCCGAAGACGTCGACGGCATCTACGGCTACCGGAACTTCCTGAGTTCGCTGGCACGGCAAACGTCTTCTCCACGGCCTTGGGCGGCCGCAACAACACGCTCGAAGTTTACACGGAGCCACGTGACGGCCGCTACACGCGCTCGACAACGGCAACGCCGTCGTCGGATTCAGGAGCGACTCCGCCCGCAATAAAGCAGAGTTGTCTTAGATCAGCGAGATCGTTTCGGGCTCTTTCGGATGCGTCGCGACGGCGTCGAGAAGCGCGGCCGCAAGTGCGTCGCAGATCGGATCGTCGATCTCCTCGACGCGCCCGGCGTCGGCAAGCTCGGCCTTGCGTGAATCGATCGGAATGCGGGCGAGCACCGGAGCGCGCGCGATTTCGGCGACGGCATCCGCATACGACGGACCGAAGATGTCGTACCGCTTTCCGGTGTCGGGGGCAATGAAGTATGACATGTTCTCGACGACGCCGAGGATCGGCTTCTTCAGCTGGTGCACGAGGTTCGCCGCCTTGCGCACGATCATGGTGGCGAGCGCCTGCGGCATCGTGACGAGCACGACGCCGTCGACGTCGAGCGACTGCAGGACGGTAAGCGGCGCGTCGGACGTTCCGGGCGGTAGGTCGACGAGGAGAACGTCGAGGTCGCTCCAGACCGCCTGCTCGTAGAACTGCCGGATGACGCCGGAGAGAATCGGTCCGCGCCAGACCATCGCGGTGTCCTCCTTGTCGGTCAGGAGGTTCGCGCTGACGATCTCGATTGCGCTGCGCGAGAGCGCGGGGGTCATCAACGGTTGCGGCTGGCCTTGCGGCGTCGTTCGGTGCGGGTCCGCTTCGACGAGCATCGGAACGTGCAAGCCGAAGATCTTGGGAATCGAAGGGCCGGTGATGTCGGCATCGAGGATGCCGACGCGCAAGTGCCGCCGTCGCAAGCCGAGCGCTAACAGCGCCGTGACGAGCGATTTGCCGACGCCGCCCTTACCCGACATGATGGGAACGATGTGCGCGATCTTCGCGCGGCCGGTAAAGGGGCCCGGCGCACGCCGCTGCGGCGTTCGATCGACCTGTGCGACCGCCGGCACTCTGCCCGATTGCTGCGCGACGAGCAGCGCGGTGAGAATCGGCTCGATGCGCAGACCGTGCGCTCGCGCGCCTTGCTCGAGCGTCTCGTTACTGCTTACCCCGCAACCGGGGCAGCCGAGACCGAACTGCTCGAGCACGCCGGCGGCGAGCGGCAGCGCTGCGACGAGATCCTTGATGTTCGTCTGCGGAGCGATTTCGATTTGCGTCATGCGATTCGTCATTCTCGCTTCGCGGGCGCACAGGGCAGCACCCGTAACCGACCGAAGTCGCAGAACGTGCGCGCCCTTGCCGATCTTTCCGAGCGCGCTCGCGGCGTGCTCGCGGGCGGCTGCGATTCGCCGGTGCGGTCCGGCTGGTCGATCGGCGAGCCCATGTTCGTGCAGGCATCGGCGAGCGGCGCGTACGCGTACGACGAGCACGGACGGCGTTACGTCGACTACATTATGGGGTACGGCCCGCTGCTCTTCGGTCACACGCATCCCGCCTTGATCGAACGACTCGACGAGCTCGCGAGCGCCGGGTTCGTCTGGGGAGCGACGCATCCGCACGAGGTACGCCTCGCCGAGCGCATTCGCGCCCATCTCCCTTCGATGCAGCGCATGCGATTCGTCACCACCGGAAGCGAGGCCGTGATGAGCGCGGTGCGCGTCGCACGCGCGTTCACGGGGCGCGATCTCGTGCTCAAGTTTGCCGGCAACTACCACGGGCATTTCGATCTCGCGCTTCTCGATGCCGGAGCGTCGGCGCAGACGCGCGATGCGCGGCAGAGCGGAATCCCCCAAGGCGTAACGCGCGACGTGGCGGTTGCGCGGTACAACGACCTCGATTCGGTCGACTCGTTGCTGCATGGGCGCGAAGGGGAGCTCGCCGCAGTTCTCGTCGAGCCGGTCTGCGGGAACATGGGATGGGTCCCGCCGGCGATCGGCTTTCTCGAAGGGTTACGGGAGCGGTGCGACCGCAACGGCGCGCTGCTCGTCTTCGACGAGGTCATTACGTGGCTGCGGCTTGGGCTGCGTGGAGCGCAAGGGCGGCTCGGCATCGCACCCGACCTCACGACGATCGGGAAGATCATGGGGGGCGGCGTGCCGATCGCGGCCTTCGGCGGGCGCGCGGACGCGATGAGCGTGCTCGCTCCGGACGGCGCCGTTTTCACCGGCGGGACGCACGCCGGTAATCCGTTCTGCGTCGCGATGGCGCACCGCGTGCTCGATATTCTTGAAGCGCATCCCGAGTACTACGCGCAGATGGACGCTCTCGCGCTCCGGCTCGCCGGCGGCCTTCGCGCGATCTTCGCGCGCCGCGGGTTACCGTATGCGGTCGTTCAGGATGCGTCGGTCGTCGACTTCGCGTTTCGCGCGGGCGCGCCGAGCCGCAACTACGACGACGCGCGCGCGGCGGAGAAGGGCACGTATGCGGCGTACTACCGCGCGATGCTCGAGCACGGCATTCTCTTGCCGCCGTCGCAGAACGAAGTGATGTTCCTCTCGACCGCGCACACGGCGCAAGACGTGGACGAGACGCTCGCAGCCGCCGAGGAGTCCTTGACGTCGTAGGTCTACCCGTTCCGAGCGCGGCGGTTCGGATCGGCGGTTGCTGTACATAATAGATACTATATGCTATTGTATTGTTGTGCTAGATGCAATTCTATCTACCCTACGCACCCGCCGGAAGGCCCTCTCGCTCACCCAGAGCGAGGCGGCCAAGCGCAGCGGCATGGCGCAAACGAACTATTCAAAGGTCGAAGTCGGCAAGACTGACCCCCGCCTCAGTACGTTGCGGGAAATCGCACGCGCCTCGTCGCTTGAGCTCATGCTCGTGCCCTCCGAACTGGTTCCCACGGTTTTGGCCATCATCGGACAGGGTTCGCCCCCTGAAGAATCGTCGCTATTCCAGGCGACTGGGGAGTAGCGATGCTCAGCACCCTGGAGATTTTTCTCGCCGGACGGATGGTCGGCACGATCGCCAATCTTACCAACGATCAGAATGTCTTCGTGCTCGACCCTGAATACGCAGCTGATGCCAATCGTCCCGTTCTTAGCCTCGGGCTCTACAATGCCAACGGAGAACTCGTAGCGCCGACTCGCAGGCCGAGCACGCGCCTGCTGCCGTTCTTCGCTAATCTCTTGCCGGAAGGCCATTTGCGCCAGTATCTCGCGGATCAGGCGCACGTTAACAAACAGCGCGATTTCCCAATGCTTTGGCTGCTCGGTCAGGATTTGCCGGGCGGCGTTATAGCGCGCCATGCCGGCGCTGGAAAACCGCCGTATGATGATGTGGTTCCCGAAGGTGCTGAGGCAGATCCCCATGTCTTGAAATTCTCGCTCGCCGGAGTTCAACTCAAGTTCAGCGCGATACGCGAGACTGAAGGCGGCCTTACTCTACCGGTACATGGCAAGGGCGGTCAGTGGATTGTCAAAATGCCCTCCGCAACGTACGCGCTCGTGCCCGAGAACGAGTACACGATGCTCACATTTGCGCGACGTGTGGGAATCGCCGTGCCCGCGGTCGGCCTCGTCGAAGCCACAGATGTAGGCAACCTCCCGCCGGCAGTTCGCAAGGATCTCGGTAGAGCCATGTACATACAGCGTTTCGACCGCGATGGCGACCGCCGCATTCACATCGAAGATTTTGCACAAATCTTCCAGCAGTACCCCGAAGACAAGTACAGAAACGTAAGCTACACGAATATGCTTTCGGGCATTTGGAGAACGATGGGTCTGGAGCAGACGAAAGAATTTGTCCGACGGCTCGTCTTCTCGATCGCGATCGGAAATGCCGACATGCACCTGAAAAACTGGAGCGTCATATACCGAGACGGAAAATCACCCGAATTAACGCCCGCGTACGATTACATTTCAACGATCGTCTATATCGCTAACGATGCAATGGCCCTCACAATAGCGCGTACAAAAGAGTGGGCCGACGTCGACGACGAACTCCTGAAGCGATTCGCGCGCCATGCCGGCGTCCCGCGCGGGGTAGTAATCTCTGTGGCTCGCGAGATTGCCGACCGCATCCGTTCCGAATGGCGTCACCTGAACGACCCGCAACTCCTACCGAAGGAATACGTCGATACGATCGACGCGCATCTCGCGAGGATCCCACTCTTCAATGCCAAGCGCATGCATCGTTTAGGGCAACCGTCTTCCACCGCGGCAGAGGCGCAAAGAGTATCTCAGCCCGAGATAGCATGAATCGCGCGGGCTAGCAGACTAAGCCTAGCAGGTTGCTAGGGCAGGGAGCTCCCTTTGACCGGCGGCGCCTTCACTCTGACCGGCGTCGGGTAGACGGCCGGACTGCGCAGGCCGTGCGCGTCGATGCTCCGCACGCCGAAGATGTAATCGTCCTTCGAGGCGTCGACGGTTGCCGAGAGCACGTTGCCGGTGCGATGCGCGTACTGCCACGTCGGCGCATCCGTCGCGCGCCAGAGAATTTCGTAGCCGACGGCATCCGCAGCCGGACGCCAGCGCAGCGTGGTCGTGTAGCCGACATGCTTGAGCACCATCTGCACGTTGCCGGGCGACGCCGGGCCGAGGGCAAGCGTCGCGAGTGCGGCCACGTTGGCTTTCGTCACGCGGGCAAGGTAGGCGGGATCGATGTATCGCGGCAAGTCGCCGTACTGGATGCCGTTCTCGACGCGTACGTCCTGATGCTGGTGCGCGAAGTTTTCGTGCGCTTCGACGAAGCGCACAGCGGTATAGCCGACCGCCTGAAACGACTGCTGGTCGCCGCCGCGCAGAAAACGGTCCGCGCGGAAGATCTGTCGCACGGCGAAACCGGGAACGTAAACCGGCGCGATCTCCGCGACGAAGCGCGACAGCTCGCGCGAGGGCGAGTCGTTCTCAGAGCCGATCGCGTTGACGCGCGCGTCCACCGTCCCGGCGGGAAGTCCTTCGCTGAAGACGCGCACGATGCCGGGTTCGGAGAGTCCGCCGCCGCCGTCAATCGAACCGATGATGTCGTTGTTGAGGACGGCCAGCACGGGCGCGTGCGCCGCAGCGAGCTCGCGCGCGTAGTGATTCGACCCCCACAGACCGAGCTCTTCGCCGTCGAAGCATGCGAAAACGATCGTCCCGTGGAAGTGCGTGCGTGCCATGACGCGCGCCGCTTCGAGCACCGCCGAAACCGCCGAACCATTGTCGTCGGCGCCTGGTGCTACGCGCGAGCCGTTGGTACAGTCGCCGTTGCAATCGTCGTAATGGCTCGACATCACGTAGATGCGGCCGGGCTCGTCGCCGCGCAGCGTCGCGATCACGCTCGATTCCGTGACGGCGCGCGGCGTGCGTGGCGTCTTGGGCTGCACGTAGGTGTCGAGTGCTACGCTCATGCGGCCGTGCGCGGTGGCGGCGATGGCACGAAACTCTTTGGCGATCCAGTCGCGCGCCGCGAAGACGCCGTGCGTTTGCGTCGACGTCGTCTCCGAGAAATCGTTGCGCGTCCCGAACGCCACGAGGCGCCGGTCGTCGGCGCCGAGCCGGGCGGCGCTGACCTGTGCCACCAGCGCGGCAATGCGAGGATCGGGGAGGAGATGCGGGGCGGCGGTGGCGGCAGGTACCGCGGCGAGCAGCGCCGTGGCGAAGAGTACGGTGCAGAGAGCCTTCATGGCTCCTACATTTCAAGAAGCCGAGCCGTTCTCCTGAATCCGGCGCAGCAGCCCGAGCACAACGGCGGTTCCTCCCCCCGGGAGGCGACGCAGGGAGAACATGTCGGTGCAGCGTTGCATGAGCGGGATGCCGCGGCCGCCTTCGGACATCGGCTCGGGAAGCGGCACTATCCGATCGATTGCCGAACGATCGACGCCGCGTCCGCTGTCGATGATCGTCGCGATGATCTCCCGCTCGTCGATGCGGCATTGGATCTCGACGTCTTCTATCGTCTCGGAATGCTCCACGGCATTGGCAACCGCTTCGCCGACGGCGAGCAACAGCGTATCGAGATCTCGCGACGCGACGTGGTGTCTGCGGGCGAAGCCGGCCAACGTCTTGCGCACGCCCGGAACGTGACACGCGTCGGGCGGGATGCAGACCCGAAGCACGCGATCGCTCTCGTTGCCGATTTCCGGCTTTCCCCAACTCATGGCAATTGAACGCTTATCCCATCAGGGAGCATGCGCTAAACCCCAAGCCGTCGTGTACGTCCTCGAGTGCGCCGACGGCACCCTCTATACAGGGTGCTCGACGAACCTGGACCGGCGCTTGCGAGCACACCGCCGTGGCGCCGGCGCGCGGTACACGCG
>VFSW01013142.1_pt1 | contig 11524 bp, 16 predicted proteins | sample 5358111 | NCBI WGS metagenome assembly VFSW01 (sample SAMN11554181, study PRJNA540505) | mine drainage metagenome | isolation source: sediment from site ElyBrook_90M | place: USA: Ely Copper Mine, Vershire, VT | collected 2017 | reverse complement strand
TTGTTTGGAGTTTGGTTGGTTCCATTCTGGTTCTCTCCCGGAATCAGCTGTGGCGCAGTCCCGGGCTGTGCTGACTGTCGGGCGTCGTCTGCAAAGTGGGTTGGCGCGCTTTGCTCAGTCGATACCTGGCTGAAGCCGCCCGTTGACGGCGTTGCCGTTCCGGCAGTCTGAGCCCAGCCACGGGCCGAGAGCAGAGCCGAGCCGAGAATCACGATAATGGATACGCGGCTCATTCAGGCTTCAATCGTGGCAAGTAGTCGCGCTGGAGCCAGGATTCGGGAATGTCCTGAAAACGATAGTCAGAATAGTCGATTGTGGTCGCCAGGTTGGAGTTCACAGCGTCAATGAGGATGACCTCAGCAGGGCGCAGCTCGCCTGCTTGTTCTTCATATTTGTGATAGTAGGCAATCTTGAGGAGTCGGCCACTATCGGAGTAGAACTTTCCCTTAATGGGGCGGTAGGTGCCGCGTTCGGCCCAATACTCGACGTGGTTGTAGACCGCTTCGGGTGTAGCTGCGGTCATATCTAGATGCCAGCAATCGCGGCTGTTGTGATCCGCATCCTGAAGAGTCTCTTTTCCCACGATCTTGGCGGTATAGTCCCTGGCAAGGTTCACTGAGAGTACGTCGCCTTCTGACGCCTGTCCCATTAGCCGCTGCTGCGGTGAGATGCGAATGCTGGCTTTCGAATTCGGGTCGTAGAACCACAAGTCTTTGCCTTTGAACAGGACCATTTTGCCGGCGTCGCGCGGCGGCTCCGCGTAGCGCACAAGATTGTTGAACTGGTGCGATTGCGGGTCCTGCTTGACGTATATGATGAGGCCGTCCCGGTCGCGTGGTTTGCCGTTGGAGAACTCAGTAAGCGCCAACTCGACACGATATGGTTGGCCCGGATTGCGCACGCGGTCTATACCCTCCATGATTGCGGTTGCGGTTGGTTGATCGCTGGCCTGCACTTGAGTTATGCGCGAATCGAGCATCATGAAGATTGCCAACACTGGGAAAGTCATCAACACTGGAACAGATATGTACGTTCTCATGGAGTCCTCTCACACATGGCGCAATGCGTCGACCACAACCATTCGAGCGGCGCGGTTGGCGGGAACCAGCGCTGCCAAGGCGGAAACTACAAGCAGGCCAATCCACGTGGTAGCAATGAGCCATTCGGCTCCGACCAAATAAAGAAGCAATGGGACCCGTGCTACCTGGCCCGGCGGGGCTCCAGGTGAGGTTCGAATGATTGATGGCATAAGCGGCAAGATAGGCGAGCGCTACGCCTACTGTCGCTCCCACAATGCCAAGCAAGCTGCCCTCGGCGAGAAATTGCTTGCGGATTCCCTGGCGGCGGACCCGCATAGCGCGCGAAGTACGGATCTCACCAGTGCGTTCGACTACGCTCATGCCCATGGCGTTCGTCACGGTGAAAAGAACCACGATGGCAATAATGGCGGAGATGAAGGCGAAGATCGATCGGAACATTCCAATGATCTGGTTATACTGCGGATTCAGCTCTGTGAAGTCGCGGATCTCGAGATCAAGGCCATGTTCCTTGAATAGAGCCATTAGCCGTTTCCGGGCTTTTTCCAGATCCTCGGTACGGTTCAACTGAACCATAATGCCGCTAACCTTGTGCTCGCCGCGACCGTAAATCAGGTTCTGGGCCAATCCGATATTCATGCCCACATAGTTGTCGTCCACCACCTTCAACGTTTGCACTTCAACCCCGGAGACTCGAAGCGTGACTACATTCGGCGCCCCACCCGCGGTCGCAGCGAGGAGATCGATGATGGGTTTTTCAGAGTTCGCGTCGTCTGCAGGTTTGTCGCGTCGGGCGAGCTCGGCGAGATCTGGGGCCGGAGTGGCGAGAGCATTCGTAGACGGGTCTGGCTGCCTGTCCGCAAGTTTTGGAGTAGGGGGACAATCATCCAGGCGAATCCGGTCGCATAGCCCGAGGATGCGTACAACGCCAGTGCCTGTAATCCCCTGCGTCAGATCGTTGTCCATTAATCCGGAATGCTGCAGGCCCTGCAGCCCGACGCCATATTCGTTCCACTGTTTCATGCGGTCACGGTCAGATGGGACAAAACCGGTACCGAAGAACGTTTTAGATGTGTTGTTCTCGAAGTTGCCGGCAATCCCTGACAACGATTGGATGGGTGTTACCACAGCCGCGAGCTTTTTTAGTTCGGGATCCTCGCGAATCAGGCTCAATACGTCCTGATAGTTATCAATGCCCCAGTCCGCTGGCGCGGCGGTGCCGTAGTTAAAATAGCCGTTGCGGAAGACCTGGAGGTGGCCAGTGCCCTGAACAGCTCCGGTCTGGACGCCATATTGGATATAGGTGATGTAGGCGCCGAAAACCAGCACTGCCGTCGCGCCAATGGCAATGGTCAACAGAGTTGTGATCGATCGGCGCGTGTTGCGGAAGATGTTGCGAAAGGCAATCTTTAGTGTCAGCATTGGCTCCCCCCGGAGACGTGGTCGACGAGTTGGCCGTCTAGGATGGTGAAGGTCTCGTCGGCGTGCGACATCAAGTGTGAATCGTGAGTTGAAAATACGAAGGTGGTCGAGTATTCCTCCTGCATACGTCGCATAAGGTCGATGATCGAGGCCCCCGTTTGTGAATCCAGGTTGGCGGTGGGCTCATCAGCGAGAACGAAATCCGGCCCCTTTACGAGGGCGCGTGCTATTGCGACGCGCTGCTTCTGTCCACCGCTGAGTTGGTTCGGGCGCCGCTTACGTTGGTCCGATAACCCGACTGCTTCTAACATTCGAATGCTCCGTTCGCGGCGTTCTGCTGCGGGCATGCCGAGCAACATTAATGGGTACTCGATGTTCTCCCAGGCGGAGAGAACGGGAATCAAGCTGAAATTCTGGAAAATGAAACCGACGCGCTGTGCGCGGAAATCTGAGATGGCGTTGTCATTGAGCGCGCCCACATTCTGGCCGCCCACGACGATGGCTCCCTGGGTTGGCTTATCGATGCATCCAATGAGGTTGAGCAGGGTTGTCTTCCCGCTACCGGAAGGCCCCACGATCATGGAAAAGCGCTGGCGGGGAATTTCAAAAGTGATGCCCTTGATTGCCGATACCTCGACATCTCCCGCATCATAGACTTTGACAACTTTGGAAAGACGGACAACCGGCCCGTCTGCGCGTTCGGTTGCAGGGATTTGAGCCAGAGCTTGCATTTTCATCTTTGCCTCCGTCTTTCCACGTTGGTGATCTGATTTGGCTTCCCTTACCGGCATGGGATGATAGAACTCATCTTCCCAACGGGCAGGACGTTTTACACCTGCTGGGGAGGGCCTCCCAGCAAGAGGCCGAGGGGTTTTAGTGGGCCGATAGGAATGAACTCGTGATCCAACAGATTCTCCCCGGAGAGCGGCAGTCTATCGATCACGGCCTTAGCTTCGGCCACGTCTTTGCAGTCGAGGATGAAAACAGCACCCTTGCCGTCGCCGCGAGCGTACCATTGCCGAATCCCGCCATCCAGGTAAAGCTGCACGGTTGCGCGGATCTCCGCGGGCATAAACTTCATGACTTGCTCACGAGTCACACCCGGCTTTGCCGTAAGTAGGACCAGAACCCCGGTCACCAGATTCTGTGGCTGTTCCATATATTTCTCCTTTGCATGCACAACTTGAGTTTCGTCCAATGGGTTGAAGTTATTTCGTGGGATGACCTATGTCATCCCGTGGTTACGGGATCTTCTTCAGAGCGGCCGAAGGGCTACATTATTGCGCCGCGGCGCCGAAAGATTTGACGTTCTCTCGGAAGAACTCCTCCAACGATTGTGGATTCCGGCCCGTGACCTCACGAAGAGCATTGGTTGGGTGGCGTGGTGCCTTACTATTCCGGAAGTACTGCCAAAGATGGGTCAGATGATCGAGTGCATGGGAATTGATTCGCTCCTTCACCGCATCCACCCACTGCTCGTCAGTGATAGGCACATAGCGAATCGGCCGGCCGATGGCCTTACCAAGGGCTTCGACAATTTGCCGCACGGTTAGAGTTTCAGTCACCAGCGGGTATGCCTTCTCGGAGGGCACTTTGGAGGCAGCCAAAAGAGTCGCAGCCACGCGGGCTACGTCTTCGGCGCCCACGAGCGGAATAACAGCGTCACCATCGCCCCAAGGCAAAAACGCCGCATCTTGCTCGGCCACGCTCCGACTTACAAGCGCACGTACATTTTCGTAATAGGGTGGTGCTTGCAGATGAACGGCTCCTATCTGCGCCCAGTCGAAAATACGATCAGCCAGCCGGTGCTGCAAATTTCGGAATGACGGAGCGCTTTGAAGATCGCGAAATAAGGGATCATCCGGCGTACCCTGAAACTGCGAATTATTTACTACCAATTCCAGCCCCGCATCGCGGGCCGATGTGGCGAAGATGGTGGCGGCCTCAAGCAGCCCGTCGGCCACAGGGAAGGTGAAGTAAGCGCGCTTCACATCTTTCATGGCCGCCTGGACCCGGGCCGGGTTGAGGAGGTCGCCCTCGATGATTTCTGCACCGTTTTGGAGAAGCTCGTCGGACCTGTGATCGAGTTTGTGGACGAATGCGCGGACGGGAATGCCCTGCTCGAGGAGAAGCGTTGCGATGACACGCCCGGTTGAGCCCTGCCGACCGCCGGCTGCACCTGTGACCAAGATTGGGCGAGACATTGAAAGCCCTCCTTTGTTTCTATAGGATGATTGTCATCATCTTATGGATTCGGTCTTTTTCCGACCAGCAAGGCCGGAAGTTTCAACAGCTCATGAAGCCCAGTTATCTGGCAAGGGGGCCGGCTTCAATACCATCGGCCAGCGAAAAGGATGATCCTACGCTCGCGACCACGGCCGTTTTGCGGCTGAGGCCGAGGTCCTGCCGCAGCCGAAATGTGGCTTCGATCCCGGTGCAATGAGCCGCTAACAAATTTGCCACGTGAAACACGCGCAGTTTGGACGCGGTCCAGTCAACTACCTCATCGGTTGCTGCGAACAGATGCAGACCACCGACGATGCCATAGATGGGCCTGTCGGCAAAATGCTTCTCGGCAAGAGTCACGATGTTCACGATTCCGGCGTGGCCGCATCCAGTGATGACCACCAGGCCCTTGGGGGTATCAACTACCAGGGACGAGTCCTCCGGAATGTTGTCTTCGACGAGACCGGATGCGGTTAGAACCTTTCCCGGTCCGCTCCAGTTGTGTTCCGAATAGACACGAGGTACTGGACCAGTGAACCATACACCTGGAATCAATTCCGCGCTGGAGGAGTGCACAATGAAACGGCCGCCTGTCGCCTCGTATTCGTTGCGAATGGTGATCATCTGGTTGCGCTCGCCTGTTTCTGACGGACGGCTGTCGAAGATGCCGTCTGACGCGTGGACAATGGAAAGAGCCTTTGGATTGTTCTTCATCAACTCACGACGAAGCGTGAGCAGGCCGCCAACGTGGTCCCAGTGATAATGCGTCAGAATGACTTCCTGCACATCCGACAAGTCGACGTGTAGGTCATGTGCATTTCTGATTACAGTATCCGGGTTCGCGCCGGTATCCACGAGCATACGATGGCCATCCACATCGACCAGGGCAGCGAGACCCCATTCACCAATGCCGGTCGTATCGCCGACTAGCATTGTCGACAGAATCGTGATTTTGAACCGCTGAATCTGATGCTGCGTCGTCTGCGCCGTCGCTTTGTCAAGTAATCCCCAAACGAGAAAGAGAAATGTGATCGAGATCAAGATCCTGCTTCGCGGAATTCTCCACTTGTCTACAATCATTTGTGGGCTCCCGGGCTACGGTGTTTACAGTTGATTACCTGTCACGCTGCTAGAAATGTTTATGATCCGGCCGCTCTACATTTTCTTGCACCGATATGGCAACGCTGGCTCAGCTCTCATTTTGGCTGTCTTTTGCTAAACGCTGTAATGTGCGAATACCCGCTTCACCTTTCCATTCGCGGCGAGTTCCATGAGCTCTGCCGTACGCGTGCCTTTCTGATTTGCGTAGTAGAGCACGAGAGTGTTTACGCCCGCCAGCACATCTTTCAGGTCAAAGTACAGCTCGGGGTAGGCCTCTAATCCTCGCTGAAAGTACGCGCTGACATTGGCCTTTCCGCTCACCTTTCCACCAAGGATTCCCAGGAGTTGGGCTGCCACCGGCGAGGTCAGCTCAACCGCCTCGTCATAGTGGCTCATGATCGCGTCCAGATCATGGGCGTTCCAGGCTGAAATCCATTCCTCGGCAAAATTCCGAATCTCTTCTTGGGTCAATTGAATCCTCCGGTTCTGCTCCACTGATTCTGGGCGCGGCAGAATAGCATTCCTTGAGATGGCCGAGGGGCCTTACGCCAGGTGCCGGCTTTCTTGCATTGCGGATGCAGATTGATGTTGCAGAAGAATCCGGAAAACGAGTCCGTGCGTGATCAGCAGCAGCGGCACCAACAAAGTCGGAATGAAGTATGCGGCTCCCAACTGCCCCGCCAACAGCCCGGCGTGAGGACCCTGGTAGAAAGAGTTGAGCAGATCAGCTGTGCCCCAAATGTTGAAGATCCATACGACAGCAGCACTGCGTAGGAATAGGAGCGAGAGCAACGCGAGTATCGCCGCAATGACGTCACCATAGGCTGCGGAATGCGCGAAGGCGGGCGATAAATCTGGTGACACGACGCCTGGGACCAGGACTGCAAAACCGATGAACCGAAAGCAGTGCAAGATGAGCAGGGGCCGCAACGCCTCGGCCCGTGGCCGGAGCGAATTTCCGGCCAAATATATCGAGTGGTGACTACCCCCCACGCGATGAAGCTGAACGCGATGCTCAGAAAAAACCAGATCATCTGTTGTGGCATGATGAGTCTCTCCTTCTTAGAATTCCAGCCATTGACGTAGCCTTGCCTCTCTCAGAAGCCCTAGTCACACCTCATAAGCGCGTCGTAAGATTCGTCAGCCATGCCGGAGAATGATTCACAAGCCATGCCTCTGCCTGCCTGTCTCTGCCGGAAATCGTGCCGATCGCGATCAGGAGCATCGCACTGCCGAGTGCAGTTTTCCCAGCCCTTCCCGCCTGGAGGAGTCTTCCTCGAACACTCATCATTGCTGAGCGCGAAATATAGCCAAGGATTACGATCGGTAGCGAAGCGCCAATGCTGAATAGCACCATGAGTGCTGCTGAGCCCGCAAGATGTTTCCCTTGACTTGCCAATACAATCGCCGCGCCCAGCGTCGGTCCAACACATGGGCTCCAAATAATTCCGAGAACGAGACCTACGCCGAACTGCCCGTAAAGGCAGCTGAGGTGGAAGCGCGAAAGGAGCCGGTTTCCCGCGTTGCCAATTCCTGATGTCGCTGCGGCAAAGCGCTGTTGAAGGCTGCTCGAAAGAATGACTAACGCGAAGAGTCCCAGAAGTGCAGCGCCCATGCGCCGAACGAGTTCCGAGTCCAGTTCAAGCGCAGTGCCGGCCCATGCGAGCGCTGTCCCGATCGTTGCGTACGAGATCGCTAATCCGGTGGCCAGCGCAATCGGTGCTCGGCGATGCTCGTTCATTGCCGATCCAAGCAAAACAGGAACAATTGGCAGCACGCACGGCGACAGTGTCGAAAGCAATCCCGCCAAGAACGCAAGGCCATAAGAGGCTAGACCGATGTGCATTCTCAGTGAGCCACGCCGTTCAGCAGACGGTCAATGCCCTCCCGGGACGTCTCACCAACTGACCGGTTTTCTTCATGCTTTCCTTTCAAGACGATCAGCGTGCTCTGAAGTCCCACCTTGTAAGCCTTCACTAGCGCCTTGTCTCGATCGAAGTCGATGGTGAACGTGGTCAGGTCTTGGTACTTGCTTTGCGTCATCAGCTCCCGGATCACAGGCGCTTGAGCTGCACAGATGGTGCACCAGTCCGCGCGGAAATCGAGCAGTATTGGCTTGCCTTCGGCCGCAAGCTTTTCGAATTCGGCCTGATTGTAAGGCTTGATCTCGCCCGCTACCGCCGCGCGGGTGCAAATCGACAACAGAAACAGCGCAGCAATCGTAAAGAGTTTCACGAGGTGTCCTTTCTCCTTCAGTTACGTTCTACGATCATCTTCTCAGCGCACTCTGGTGCGGAGCGATGACCGGATTCCAACGGTTGGGCAGCCACTTTGCTGCCCGTCCGTCCAGTCGGTCGGTCACGATGATTCCTAACTTGATCATGACCGCCTGCTTCTAAAGTCTTCCGTTCTGCTGCAATGCGGTCACGAGGAGGATCACTGCGGCGCTCCTGGGCCCACCAATACCCGCAGCGCCGTCAACGGTCCGACGGGAATGTACTGGCTCTCCACCAATTGCGCCTTCGCGAGCGGCAGGTCTTCCAAAATCGCCTTCGCCTCTTCGACCGACTTCGCGTCCACCAGGAAGATCACACCCTTGCCGTCGCCGCGCGAATACCACTCGCGGATCTTTCCGTCGAGGTAGAGCTTCACAGTTGCTCGAGCCTCCTGCGGCATGACGGCGAAGACTTGTGGAAAGGTTACGCCCTCCTTGGGGGTCTCAATGACGAGTACTGCGGTAGCCTTTGGTATAGCCACACTTGGTAGGCCAGAAGCAGCCTGCGACTGTGATTGCGCTACTGAAGCCGCGGGAAGCACTGCCATAAGCAAAGGGATCATAAGTTTCATTGGTTCTCCTCTCGATTCAGTTGGGTATTATTTTCATAATAGAGTACTCGCGTACTCTATGGATTCCAAAAAAACTACTCGTTTGCGAAGCTCTTTATGAAGAAGCTTCTCGCCTCCATCAACATCTGCTCACGCATTTGAGGACACAAGGTCAAGCGGGCCGAAGTCAGCACTCCAGCCATACTGGGGAACAACAGCTGAAACTTCGCCACTCGCTCTTGTCGTGTCTTACCAGGAACAAATGGGAGCAGCCGCTCTCGATACGCTTCTCGGGACGCCTCAATCCGTTTTCTTACGGACACGGTCTTTCGCGCGAGTTCCGGCCCGAGGGCGGAGAAGACACAACCCATTCCTGGCGAATTCGCGTGGCCTATGCTCAGATAACGTTCGATGATGGCTCGCAGAGCCTGGCCTTCGGGCGCGGACTTTGCAACTTCCAACATGCCACTCCCCATCTCGTCGAATGCCCGTGCCACCGCTTCGACGAACAGGTCGTCCTTGCTCTTAAAATGCCGGTAGAAGCCCCCTTTTGTCATGCCTACCTTCTTCATCACCGTCCCGATGCCGCTGCTATCACCGCCATGCTCGCGAAAAGAGCGAGCGGCCACGGAAAGAATGTTCTCGTGGTTCTGCGCCTTATGTTCGAGTGAGTATCGCATGCCATAAGAGTACGACTGTCATCTATGGTTGTCAAGGCCTAATTGCGATCTTTAGCATCGGCCCCGAGAGATCAATGGAGCGTTGAACAGCGCGAAGCCCGGCCGACATATGCGCCTCCAGAACAAGAAGGGGTGAAGATGCTTCATAGAATGACGACAGTCGCACTTTGATGCCGTCGACCTGAGCATTGTCATCCGACAAAAGCTTGCAAAATGGGAACCGGTGTGACGCCGCTACAAAGGACAATTGCCGGTGCAACTTCACTTTTTTACACCATCCCAGGCCGATTTCGAATATGAGGGTATGCGCAAACCGACATAGGCTCCTAGCGCGAAATCTACACTCATGCATGCAATCGAGTACCAATTGGGTATATATGAGGAATTCCGATAGTGCCAGACATCCCACGCGATGCCATGACCGGCAATCCCCAATGCCAGAAACCACACAGACCATCTCAAGCCGAGTATCGCAACTGACGCAAACACGATAAGCCCAAGTAGCTCGATCCATACCCACGATGCAGCGAGGGCACGGTCAGCGAACAGTAGGCATCGCAAGACATAGACAATTGGCATACCAACCAGGAATCCTGCAAGAACTCTCTGTTCTAAACGGGTCGCAAGCACAGGTAGCCAGAACAGTTTCCACAGGATGGCGACCACAATCAACGTTGCAACTGCAGCCCATAGGCACGGATCATTCCCAGACTTCCAGTTCGGCACGAGGGTTACCGTCCAGCACGCCGCTCCCGATGCGATCGTCAGGGCCGCAAATTGAACCGCTTTGGTTTCGATCATCGGGGTCCACTGAATAGAACAACGACGACGGCAGTGATGGCATCTGTTCTGATCGAGGAATAAGAGAAAGACTCTAACGCGCCCTGGCCGTACAACCGCGGAAAGAGCGAGCGGCCACGGAAAGAATGTTTTCGTGGTTCTGCTCTTTGTGTTCCAGCGAATATCGCATGCTGTAAGAGTACGCATGTAATCTAAGACCTGTCAAGGCCTGAATTGATCGTGCTGCACTACGTTGACTCCGAATCAATCCCAAATGCGAATTTGCCACAGGCCCTTGCGTACCGGGCGCCTGGTGGCTCAACGAAACTAGCTCGGCAGGAAAACACAATTAGACTGGAATGAATTGCGGCCGGTTCAAAAGGCGAGGTTCTCGACTCGTTTTCAGTCGTTCCCTATTCCGAATGGGAACAGCCGTACACGCAGGAGCGTAAGGCTCTATCGGATCGAGTACCATTCGGCTTCCTGGATTTGTAGCACATAGGCGAGGCTTGTGCGGTCAAGCCACGCCCAAACACAGTATGGGGCGACTCCCCCGTCAGCTCCGCATGCGCCAGAAAGCCGAACACTCCCAGCCGATAGTTCACTGTCACCACCACCACCCCGTGATCGGCTAGTGTGCCCGCGGTGTACAGGTCGCTCATCCCCGAGCCGCCTTCGTTGTCGCCACCGTGAATCCAGAACATCACCGGAAGCAGCCCTTTTTTCGGCCAAACCGGAGTAATCACGTTCAGATTATAGACAGTCCTCTCGCCCGCTATCGGCGTCATGCCGGTTCCATTCACCCAGGTCTGGCTGCACACAAGGCGCGCTATAAACCGTGGCATCCCTCACCCCACTCCAAGCCTTCGCCGGCAGCGGCTCGCGCCATCGCAGCCCCTCCACCGGCGGCTGTGCAAATGGAATTCCCAGAAACCGCGCCCCGCCGGAGTCGCGCGCCAATCCCCTTACGAGTCGCTGGTCTTCACCACGAGCGGATCCTCTGCGGCCTTCGCCCTCGGCATCAACGCAGTTCCTGCGGCCAGCAATATTAAAGCCCCAATTCGCGGCCATCTCGAACTCTCTGTCTGCCTCATGCAGATCCTCCTGAAGCGACATCCCTTAAGAGCTGTGAAAACTCCCGAAAAACCATCGCATGCGGTTTGCTTTTCCTGACACACCAGCTAGAAGCTTGCAAGGAGTCGATCTCGGACCGTATCTAGAATTGCTTGTCGCACTGCCTGGTCAGGCATTGTGCGAGCGAGGGCGATAGTTCCGACCATCGAGGTCATGAGCATCAGGAAGTTTGAACCCTTTTCTCCTGTAGTTCTTCCGGGCATGAAGGGAATCAGTTCGCTACGGAACTTCAATATTGCCGCGGAGATGCGTTGTTTCATTGTCGGAGCAGTGCGGGCAATGTCCGGTGCCAAGGCAGCGATCGGGCATCCTATGTCT
>VFSW01013141.1_pt1 | contig 11524 bp, 6 predicted proteins | sample 5358111 | NCBI WGS metagenome assembly VFSW01 (sample SAMN11554181, study PRJNA540505) | mine drainage metagenome | isolation source: sediment from site ElyBrook_90M | place: USA: Ely Copper Mine, Vershire, VT | collected 2017 | reverse complement strand
GACTCTCTGAGGCTGGAAAAAACGCTGTCGCCAACTCCAAGCCGAGAATGCGCTCCTGCGCGGGCGCATCGTGGCGCCGGTGCATATTTGCGTTGGAAAAGGGGCGCTGGCAATGGCGGAAAATTTAATCGCTATTCGCTGTGGAATTGGCAGGCTATTTCCGCTTCGCGAAACTTATGGACATTCGAAAAGCCGTCATTACCGCCGCCGGTCCGGGCCAGCGGACGCTGCCTCTGCAAACGCTCGTTGACCGCGACGGCAGGACCAAGACCGCGCTGAACATCACCGTCGAGGAGGCGCTGAATTCCGGCGCGGAGCAAATCTGCGTGGTGATCCATCCAGGCGACGCTGATAACTACCGCGCCGCCGCCGGGCCGCACGGAAAGCGATTGCAGTTCGTGGAGCAGGACAAATCGCTGGGCTACGGCCACGCCGTCTGGTGCGCCCGCGCATTCACCGGTTCGGAGCCGTTTTTGCTGCTGGTCGGAGATCATCTTTATTTGAGCCGGGAAAACCGCAGTTGCGCGCGGCAATTGGTCGAGGTTGCCACGGCCGAGGCCTGCGCCGTTTCCGCGGTGCAGGCCACGCATGAAAGCAAACTGCCCTATTATGGCGTGGCGGGGGGGCGGCTCGCCGAGAACCGCAAAGGTCTTTATGTTATTTCTGAGGTGCTGGAGAAACCGGCGCCGACCGTCGCCGAACAACGCCTCATCGTTCCCGGGTTGCGCGCGGGCCATTATCTTTGTTTTTTCGGGATGCACGTTTTGACGCCGGCGGTGATGGATTTGCTCGGCGTGGAGATGGACGCCGGGCTTTCGGCCAGCTTGAGTCAAACGCTGGCCAAGTTGGGCAACAACGAGCGTTATCTCGCCTGCGAATTACAGGGGAGCCGTTTTGACATCGGTTTGAAATACGGCCTGCTCACCGCCCAACTGGCGCTGGCGTTGAGCAGCCCGGCTCGCTCGGAGGTTCTCGCCGTGCTCGTTGAATTGCTGGCGCATGAGGGGCAGTAACCGTCCGCACGGACACGACTCACGACGCACATGGCCGGCCCGCTCATCGAAATCATAACCTCGGCGGATTCAAAAATTCGCAACCAGGCCCTCGACTCCGTCTGCGCCCGTGCCTCCGCCGGCGAACTCCTCGCGGCCTGCGCGGAATTGGACGTTTTTCGCCGACGCAGTGACAACCTCTACGAACGCGTCCGCGCGCTTTTTTTCCTCTACGCGATCCACCGTTTTCATCTTCCGGGCAAACTGGCCGCCGGCCGGGAGGGCATGATTCCGTTCCAGGGATTTGAACATCTGCTTCACCGCCGGTTTGAAGAGGCGCTCAATCATTTTCTTTCCGCGCAAAAAAACTTCGGCCCCAGCGACGCGATTTCCAGCGCGCTCGCCGCCGCCTATCAGCGCGTCGGATTTCAGACGCTCGCCGACCAGGTGCGGCGCAGTGTGCGGTCCGTTCGCGGCAACCAATGGATGTTCCGAATGGGCCATCCGGCGGATCATCCCCTGCGCGCGCGGCCTGAACTTCTGCAACGCTGCCAGGACGGCGCCTACCCCGTGCTGCGCGAACGCACACCCGTGCGCATGGATTTGAGCCATTCGGGCTGGAGCGACATTTTCTTTCTCGGCATGGATTTTCCCGAAGGCGCTCGTGTGCTCAATGTGTCCATTGACCTCGGCGTCCACGGGCGCGACCAGACGCCGCAACCGCCGGTGGAAGCCTGTCTGCGGGTGATTGATGAACCGATTTTGCGCCTCACAAGCGTGGACCTCGGCGCGACGGCGGATATCAGCAGTCTGGCCGAGGTTTTTGATTTTGCGCGCGACTATCTGGGATTGCTCAAAGCGGCGGTGATTGCGGCCGGCATCGTGCCGCCGGGCATTGAAGGTTCGGAACTCAATCTGGCCGACTTGCTCGCGCGTGTCGTCGGACCCGGGCGCGGCTTGGAATTGGTCAGCCACGTCAACGATATTCCCAAAGGCTCGCGTCTTGCTGTTTCGACAAACCTGCTCGCCTCGTTGATTTCCGTCTGCATGCGCGCCACGGGCCAAATCAAATCGCTTTCGGGCGCGCTGGCCGAAGAGGAACGGGGCCTGGTGCTGGCGCGCGCCCTGCTCGGCGAATGGCTTGGAGGTTCGGGCGGCGGCTGGCAGGATTCGGGCGGCGTGTGGCCTGGCATCAAACTCATTTGCGGCGTGGCCGCGACGGAAAGCGATCCCGAGGCCGGCGTCAGCCGGGGCCGGCTCATGCCTGCGCACCGCATTCTGGACAACCACGAGGTTTCGTCCCAGACCCGGGAGCGTTTGCGACAGAGCCTGGTGCTCGTCCACGGCGGCATGGCGCAAAACGTCGGGCCGATCCTCGAAATGGTGACGGAAAAGTATCTGCTGCGTTCCCCCTCCGAATGGGCGGGACGCCGGCAGGCCATCGGTTTGCTCGATGAAATCCTCTCGGCTCTGCGCGCCGGGGATGTGCGCGGCGTGGGAGAAATGACCACGCGCAATTTTTGCGGGCCGATTCAAACCATTATTCCGTGGGCCAGCAACGCGTTCACCGAATCGCTCATCGCGTCCGCGCGCGCCGAATTTGGCGCGGATTTCTGGGGCTTCTGGATGCTTGGCGGCATGTCCGGAGGCGGCATGGGTTTCATCTTCGATCCGCGACGCACGGCGCAGGCGCGGGAGCGGCTGCAAAAAATCATGTCGCAAACCAAGGGCGAACTGCGGCACGCGCTGCCCTTCGCAATGGAACCGGTGGTTTATGATTTCGCCATCAACGAGCGCGGCACCTGGGGGGATTTGCTGCGCGGCGACGAGGCGCTGCTGCCGCGGAGCTACTATGCGCTGCACTTCCCGCGCTGGTTGCGCGCGGATCCGCAGGCGCTTACCACGCCGCAGCGCGCGGAACTCGACAAATTCAGCAACGCCTGCCGCACCCGGCCGGAATTTTCCGGAATGACACAAACGCTCTTCGACCGCTTGCTGCCGCGGCAGAAATCGGAGGACGGCTCCCGGCAAAGCCTTGCCGAATTGCTCGAACAAAACGGCTTCGATCGCGCGCAGCATGAGCAGATTCGCGACGATTTGAAAAACGGGCGCATTGGGCTCGCGCAAAACCGCCTGCCCGCCAGCACCGACATCAAGGACGCGCAGGACGCCGATGTGTTGGATGCCACGCGGCCTCTGGCGGAAGAATTGCGCCAGACCGGCCTGGCCGCCATTGCGCGCGGCGAACTGGCCGTCGTCACCCTGGCCGCAGGCGTGGGGAGTCGCTGGACGCAAGGGGCCGGAGTGGTCAAGGCGCTGCATCCGTTCTGCAAATTCGAGGGCCTGCACCGGACCTTCATCGAAACGCACCTTGCCAAGAGCCGCCGCATCGGTCAACAGGCCGGCCGGCCGTTGCCGCACATTTTCACGACCAGCTACCTTACACACGGCGCAATCGAGGAGTTTTTGCGCCGGAAGAAAAATCACGATTATCCTGGACCGCTGCTGTTGTCGCCCGGCAGGTCCATCGGTTTGCGGATGGTGCCGATGGTGCGCGACCTGCGCTTTCTATGGGAGGAGATGCCGCAGCAACGGCTCGACGAGCAGCAGCAAAAGGTGCGCGGCAGCCTGCGCGGCGCGCTCATCAACTGGGCGCGCTCCGCGGGCGAGGGCGGGGATTACACCGACAATCTTCCGGCGCAATGCCTGCACCCGGTTGGACACTGGTTCGAGGTGCCGAACCTGCTGCGCAACGGCGCGCTTGCGCGGTTGCTTGCGGACCGTCCGCAGTTGCGGCACCTGATGTTGCACAACATTGACACGCTCGGCGCGGACGCGGACCCGGCGATGTTCGGCCTGCATCTCGCGCAGGACGGCTGCCTTATGTTCGAGGTCATCGCGCGCCGGTTGGAGGATCGCGGCGGCGGCCTTGCCCGTGTCAATGGACAGGCGCGGTTGGTGGAAGGCCTGGCCATGCCGCGCGAGGAGGATGAGTTCCAACTTCGTTTCTACAATTCAAATACCTGCTGGATCAACATCGACAAACTGCTGGCGGCTTTCGGCTTGAGCCGCGCAGCCCTCTCCGACGCCGAACAGGTCGCCTCCGCCGTGCGCGCGCTGGCCGCGCGGATGCCGACCTATATCACCATCAAGGACGTGAAAAAACGCTGGGGCCACGGCCAGGAAGACGTGTTTCCCGTCAGCCAGTTTGAAAAACTGTGGGTGAACATGACCGCGTTGCCGGAAGTCAAAACGTGGTTTGCCGTGGTGCCGCGCCTGCGCGGGCAACAACTCAAGGACCAGGCGCAACTTGACGGCTGGCTGCGGGATGGCTCGGCCGATTTCGTCAACCGGCTTTGCGCGTGGCCGTGAAATTCGTATCGCAGGAGCGATCGATGCCATTCCTGCTCGCTTCCCTGGGGTTCCGAAATGGAGGTTGCGCAGGAGTCCGCCAACGCGGGCGCGGCGTGAGTGGCGCCGTCTTTAGAAATCGATTTGAATGGGTGAAGGCGGTTGTTGTCCTGCAACCTGATCGGAGGCGGGGTCGGTTTGGACCACCGTGGCCAGCAGTTGGTACCCTCCATTGGTATAGCTCAGTTCCTCCGCGAGGCTCCAATTCTGTTTCAGCGCGGCGGCCAATGAGTTGGCGATCTGGCGAATGCTCGAGTCGGAAGAGGCCTGAACATCTATGTTGAAACTCTGGTTGTCGCAGTAAATTAAATTGTACTGATTGGTGACATAGCACACGTTTTCAGAGAGACCCTGCATGATGACTCCAATCAAGCGCGTGGGATAGTTTTGCGCGGGCAGCGTCTGATACGCCAGCGTCGCGTAGTCGTAGGGCATGGAAACGCGGTAAAACTGTGCCGGCGCGCCGGCATTTGAGGACGGCGGCACATAGACTTGCAATGCCGGAGCGAAGGCGGCCTGCACGATCCCCGGCATGACATTGGCGGAAGCGGTGTTGGATCCGATTGCCGTATTTGTCAACGTGACCGTCTCAATGGTCGTCCACGCCAGAGGATCGGACGGATTGGTCGTGCCTTGGACCAGCATCTGGGCGCCCACAGTGCCGGCGATCAACAGATTGGGCTGTTGATTGGGAAAGCTGATGCTCAGCGTGGGTGGAATGCCCGGAATCTGGTTTGTGCTCGGCGGGAAAACCGGAATTGGCGGCGCGGCGTTGGAGTAAACAACCTCGGAGGAAAAACCACTTTGTGTGCCGTTGGAACCCAGCGCGGTCACCGCAAAATAGTAGGTCTGATTGGTCGCCAAATCGGCGGCCGTTGCGGTTGTCTGCGAGCCTGGGAAATTGTTGCTGAAAGTATAATTCTGGCTGCCCGTCCCCCAATAAAGTTCATAGCCGGCCGCATTGGGAACCGGGCTCCAGCCGGCCGTTGCGGAATTGGCCGCGCTCCCCACTGAAAGAGTCAGGCCGCCCGGAGTCGCCGGGGGCGTCGGCGGCACATAGACATTCGTGTAACCGACCGGATTGCCCCAACTGATCTGTTGGAAATTCACGTCAAGCGCCTCCACGAGGAAAACATAGCTCTGATTGGTGAGCAAATTGCCGATGGTCACGTTCGTTTGGGAAGTGTTAGTGGATGTGCTCAGACTGTAGCTTTCGACCGTTCCGGTCCCCCAATATAAGGCGTATGACGCCGCGCTCGCAGCTCCGCCCCATGTAACAATCGCCGAATTGGGCGTCGGTCCGGCCGCAACGCCAATAGCCAGAGGAGCCAGTATGGCGGGGCCTTGCCCGGACCCCGGATTGTTGGTGTTTGATCCCGGATTGTTCGTGGCGACTGTGACGGTGTTGGTGTAAATGACCTCGGCGGAATAAGGCCCCTGATTTCCATTCGTGGCAAGCGCGGCCAACGCAAGATAATAAACGCTGTTGGCCACCAAGTTGGTCACCGCCAAATTTGTCTGGGAGCCTGGGCAACTCACGCTGGCGGCATAAACGCCGCTTTGCGGGCCGTAAAACAACATGTAATTGGCCGCGTCGGCAACCGGACTCCACGCCGCCATGACGCCGTTGGATACGGATGAAGCCGTGAAATTGCCCGGGCTGGCCAGGGCGTTTGTATAAGCGACCTCCGAGGAAAATGCGCTATTGTTGGTGCCGGTTCCGCCCAAAGCCATCACCGCAAAATAATAAATCTCACCGCCAATCAGATTCGTCACCACAGTTTGGAGGCTTGAGCCGCTCTCGCTCCAGCTGTAACTCTGGCTATTTGTCCCCCAGTAAAGGCCGTATCCCGCCGCATTGGCGACGGCGCTCCAAGTCAGGGCCACTCCTGGAATCCCGCCATTGGCGCCGGGAGAAGCAGTTAGGCCTTGTGGACTGGCCAGCGTAACCGCCGGGGGATTGGTGGACGAAACGGCCGCAATCGCGTTTGAATAAACAAACTCCGCGGAATTACCGCTTTGAATCCCGTTGGAACCCGTGCAGGCGACCGCGAAGTAATACATCATGTTGGTCTGCAAACCAGTTACATTGAGCGTCGTTTGAGAGCTTGGGCAACTGCCATTGAAAGCGTAATTGTGGCTGATTGTCCCCCAATGCAATTGGTAGGCGGCCACGTTGGCGACCGCTCCCCAACTGGCCGTCGCGCTCGGCCCTCCCCCGGGCGGACCCGAAACCGCCAAAGACCCGGGCGGCGCTGGCTGCGCGTACCGCGTTGTATAAACCACCTCCGTGGAATATGCGCTTCGGTTGCCGCTCGCATCAATTGCGGCGACCGCAAAGTAATAGACCTGATTGGCAAGCAAATTGGTGACGGTCAGGTTTAGTTGCGAGCCGGGACAACTCTGGCTCAGGGAATAGTTGCCGCTTTGCGCGCCCCAATACAACGTGTACGTCGCCGCATTGAGGATGGAAGTCCAAACGACAGCCGCGCTCGAACCCCCGCCGGGCGGCCCGGAAACAGTCAATGTGCCGGGGGCCGGATTGTAAACGACCTGCGTGGAATAGGTCGTTTGATTGCCGCTCCCGTCGGTGTCCGTGACCGCAAAGTAATAGAACTGGTTGGCCAACAGGTTGCTGACGGCCAGGCTTGTTTGAGGCACCGAGCAACTATTGCTCGCGGTGTAATTGCCGCTGGCTGTCCCCCAATATAGTGTGTATATCGCCGCGTCGCCCACCGGGTCCCATGCCAAAGTCAGGTTCGTCACCGCCGGAAGCGCGGCCTTGGCCGTCAATGGAATCCACAGAACAGCCACGACTGCGACTAAAGTGGAGGCAACGGTTCTTATTGGTCCGGCTTTCGTTCCATTTATTTGACTGTTTATCAAAACGGAGCGCCGCTGTCCATTCCTTTTGGTCGTCATTTCACACTCCAAAGAAAAGTGCTGAAAAGCACGGTCGGTTTGCCATTTCAGAATTGCTAGCGCATAAGCGTTGCCATTCTCAAATTTGCGTGTAAAACCTCCATCGGTCGCGTGGGTGGCCGCGCAATTCGCGCGCGGTTTGGATCGTTTCGCATTACTGCCTGGCAAAGAGAAAGGTCGAAAGTGTCAAAGTCAGGAACTGATCCCGTTGCGCGTCTTTTCCAAAACCTTCGCCTCACATGGCTCCCGGCGCTGGCGATTTGCCTGCTGCCGCTCCTGCCGTGCGGTTGCAAGCCCCGGCTCGACAGCTCAAACCCGGAACAGCGGGTTCGCGCAATCAATGATCCTCAATTTACGGACCAATCCCTTTTGCTGAAAATCGCCGTTGACGACACCAACGAAAACGTCTGCCTCGCCGCTCTCGCCAAGCTCACCGGCCAATCCGCCTTGGCCAAGGTTGCCTTTGAGGCCGCGCAGCCGGCCGCCCGCGGCGCCGCCATCGCCAGAGTCACCGACCAGGCCGTTGCGGCCAAAGTCGCCGTCGAGGATACGGACAAGGATGTCCGCAGGGCGGCTATCGCCAAGGTCAACGATCAAAATGTTTTGGCCAATGCCGCGATCCAGGACAACGACTCCACCGTTCGCGTCGCGAGCGTTGCAAAGCTCACCGACCAATCCCATTTCGCCAAGGTTGCAGTGGAAGCCAGGGACACGAATATCCGAACCGCGGCCGCCGGCAGGCTCACCGATCAAGCCGTTTTGGCCAGGATCGCCGTTGAAGACATTGACGACGATGTCCGGCGTCTCGCCGGGGCAAGGCTCGCCGTCGAAAAGTCCAACGACCAACCGGCTTTTGCCAAAGTCGCCGTTGAAGACATTGACGCAAAAGTTCGCCGCGCCGCCGTTGGAAAGTTGAACGACCAGACTTTGTTGGCAAAGGTCGCCGCCGAGGCCAGGGATGAAAGCGTCCGCCACATCGCCGCGGCCAGGCTCACCGTCGCCAAGCTCCCGGACCAGGCCGCCGTGGCCGGCATCGCCGCCCATGCCACGGACTCGGACCTCTTTCAGGCCGCGCTCGAAAAGCTCACCGACCAAACCGCGCTGGCCAGAATTGCCATGCAAGCCAGCGCCCTTGATGTCCGCCGCTCCGCCGTCGAAAAGCTGACCGACCAGGCCATTTTGGCCAGAATCGCCGTTCAAGACAACAACGTCAAAATTTGTTACGCGGCCGTCGATAAGCTCACCGACCAGTCCGCTTTGGCCACGGTCGTCGTCAACGCCAGGGACGAGGATGTCCGCCGCACCGCCACCGCCAAATTCACCGATCAGGGCATCTTGGCCAAACTGGCCGCCGAAGACAGGGACGAGGATGTCCGCCGCATCGCCACCGAGCGGCTCAGCGTCGTCAGGATTACCGATCAGGCTGGCATCACCAACGTGACGACTGAGCCTGCGGAGTACGCCGACAAGCTCGCCGATCCGGCGGCGCTCATCCAAATCGTGTTGAATTCCCAGGCCGAAGGCTCCGAACGCGCCATGGCGCTAATGGGCCTGCGTCACGCCCGGCTCCTCCTGGCCCTGGCCCGCTCCGAAGGAAACCCAATCGTGCGCACAACGGCAATCCTTTTATTGACAGATCAAACCGCCCTCCGAAAACTGGCTGAATCCGATCCAATGGCCGTCGTCCGCGCCGCCGCCGTCGTTGGAATAACCCACGCCGCCGTTCTTCTCACGAGAGCCAACGCGGGCCCCACCCCCGAGGTTAGCGCAAACGCCGTGCGGGGGGTGGAAGACCCCGCGAGCCTTCAAACGGCGTCCCGGCAGGCGGCGTATCAGGACGTCAAAGACGCGGCGCAAGCTCGCCTCGTCCCTCCCGCCAATGGTCAAGCCCCGGAACCCGCCCGCAATGCCGCGCGGGGGACTGCGCGATAGCCCGCAAGAAATGCAGAATGCAAAATGCAAAATGCAGAATGGAGCCGCAGGGCAAAAGAAACCGCTTTTTGCCCGCGGAACACGCGCATTTACGCGGAATCATCATCCCGTCTGCCATGTTTGGCGCCGGCGGCCGGCAGACTATTTTTTCGCGCGGCGAATTGCCAGGTGGAGCGTGTTGCCTTGCAAAACCATGCGATTGCATCCCCTCGACAAATCGATTACGAACAGATTGCATGCTGATGCGATTCTGCCAAACATCATCGGGCGCCGTGAAATCCCGTTTAATGGCCGCGCGCCGATTTGTGTTCATGGCGCTGCTTTGTCTTACAGCTTGTCAAACATCCCATTCCTGGCGGCCCGTCACCCTTTCGAACCCTGGATGGACGGTTTGGAACGGGCAGGCCATCTGGCGGCCCGTCCGTGCCATGCCGGAATTGACCGGCGACGTTACGGTTGCTGTCAATACCAATGGGAGCGCGTATGTCCAATTTTCCAAAACGATTCCGTTTGCCGTGGCCCGGCTGGAGGGAACATGCTGGAAGATGGAGTTTCCCCCCGATCACCGCCTTTACAGCGGCCACCGCCCCTTGCCGCAACATTTCGGGTGGCTCCAGTTGCCGGCGGTGCTCACCGGGGGCGCGGTCAACGGTTCCTGGCGCAAGAAAGGCGGCGCGGCCGAGTGGCAATTGCAAAATGCGCGCACGGGCGAAACCCTTCGCGGCTATCTCACCCCGCAATGACATTTTTCCGCCGCCGGCCTTTCATTCTCCTGCTGGTCCTTCTGGTCGCGGGGCGCCTGCGGCTGCATTTTGATCCGGAGGCGTTGGACTGGTTGCCGTCGCGCTTGAAGGTGGTGGAGGTTTGGGCCGCCGCATTCGTTGCCGTGTTCCAGCTTCCATCCTGGTGGTTGCTCCTCTTCGGAAAATCCGCCGCTCTGCGCGCCGGGGCGGCCGCCGCCGCCATCAGCGGCCCTTCCCGGTCCTACAGGGCGTGGTCGTGGCGCATCGGGATGTTCGCCGCAAAACAGCTTCCGCCGGGTTTATTGCGCGGTGTTGCGAGGCGCCTTGCGCCGCTCTGGTGGACGGCGCAGCCAGGCCGCCGAAACATTGTGATTGACAATCTGCTGCCCGTTTTCCAGGGAGATCGCGCCAAGGCCGAAAATGCCGGCCGCAGGCTTTTCAGCAATTTCGGCGCGAAACTGGTGGACCTGTGGCTTTGCGAAACGGGCTTTCCAGTCGAGCGTCTGGTTTGCGAATTGGCCGGCGCCGACAACTTGTCCGCCGCCCAGGAGCGCGGGGCGGGCGTGTTGTTGATTACGCCGCACCTGGGCAATTGGGAAGTGGGCGGTTATCTGCTGGCGGCGCGGGGCATGAAGCTGGCCGTCGTGACCCTGGCCGAACCGGGTCAGGGTTTCACGCAACTGCGCAAGCAATCCCGCGCCCGCCAGGGCATTGAGACGATCGTTGTGGGCGAGGATTGGTTCACGTTCGTCGAGATCATCAAACGGCTCCAGGAAGGGGCGACAATCGCGCTGTTGGTGGATCGCCCTCCCAAGCGTGGCGGCGCCACAACCATTGAGTTGTTCGGCAAACCTTTTCAAGCGGCCATTGCCGCCGCCGAGCTGGCGCGAGCTTCGGGCTGCGCGCTGGTCCCCGTGGCGTTGCCGCGCGTAAGTTCCGGTTACCGGGTGGAAATCCTGCCGGAGATCCAATACCAACGAAGCGAATTGGCCGGGCGTCAGGCGCGTCAACAATTGACGCGGCAAATCATGAATATCTTTGAACCGCTGATCCGCCAATACGCCGATCAATGGTATCACTTCGTGCCCATCTGGCCCAAGGCCGGGCATCGCGAAGAGAAGCCCTGACGCCACATACAGTAATTCTTCACGTCGGACCTGAGTTCTCGCGCATCTACTTTGCGTTCATTCCGAGGTTCTCCATCAGGAAGGCGTAGGCGTCGGCTTTTTCCTCGATGACTTGGCTCGTCGTCGGGCCGGCTCCATGCCCGGTGGAAAGACGCACGCGAAGCAGCACGGGCGCGGGGCCGGCCTGGGCTGCTTGAAGGGCCGCCGCGAACTTGAATGAATGCGCCGGCATCACCCGCGCGTCGTGATCCCAGGTGATAATAAGAGTGGCCGGGTATTTTGTGCCCGCGCGCACGTTGTGATAAGGCGAGTAGGCCCGCAGCGCCGGAAAGTCGTTCGGGTCTTTCGGCGAGCCGAAATCGCCCACCCATCCCGCTCCCTGGCCAAACTTATCAAA
>VFSW01013140.1_pt1 | contig 11525 bp, 7 predicted proteins | sample 5358111 | NCBI WGS metagenome assembly VFSW01 (sample SAMN11554181, study PRJNA540505) | mine drainage metagenome | isolation source: sediment from site ElyBrook_90M | place: USA: Ely Copper Mine, Vershire, VT | collected 2017 | reverse complement strand
CAGGCGGGCCGAAAGATCGATAAGGCCCGATTCTCCGCGTGCATGGCGGACAAAAAGACGGACGCGATTATTCAAAGGGACGTGGCGTTCGGCACCGCCAGCGGCGTCCGCAGCACGCCGACGATATTCGTCAACGGTCACAGAGCCGACGTGGGCGCAGCGCCGGAGCAGATCCGAAGCTTGATTCGAGAAGCAGGCAACCGTGCGTCAAGGTAGCAGGCCTTTTTGCTCCGTCGCCGTGTGCGCGCCGGCGGGGACGTTCTTGTGCTCCTCGGTGATGCCGCTGGGCCACTCGATGACGACGCGATCCGCCTTGTCGCGCTTGCCTAACCCGAAGGTGAGTGTCAGCTCCGATTGCGACAGATAGCTCGATCCGGTTTTCACCATCCTCGATTGGGTGCCGTCGGGCGTGAAGACGCGCACCACCGCGCCGATGCCGTCGCGATTCGATTTTGTTCCAGTGAGGCGCAGGCGGAGGGAGCGATTTTTATTTTCGACGTCATTCCGGTATAAGAACGCCGGGCCGTGGTTGGTGGTGAGCAGAAGGTCCACGTCGCCGTCGCGGTCGAAATCGCCATAGGCGACGCCGCGCGCCACCTTGGGAGCCGCGAAATCGGAGCCCGCGCCGGCAGCCACATCGTGAAACGCTCCGTGGCCGTCGTTCAAGAATAAATGCGGGCTCTGCGCGTAGCCGACGTTGCGGATGGCGCGCGCCGTTTCATCGATGTGCCCGTTCACGGCCACCAGATCGAGCCATCCATCCAGATCGATGTCGCAGAACGCGCATCCGAATCCCAGGCTGTTGCGCGACGCCTGTCCGATGCCGGCTTTGCCGGACATATCGGCGTACACTCCGGCGCGGCCGGGCTTGTACAGCGCCATCATTTCGTTATCGAAATTTGTAATCACGATGCCGGGCGAGCCGGAGTTATCGTAATCGGCCACGTCGATGCCCATGCCCGCGCGAGCCTTGCCGTCCTCGCTGAAGGCCACACCGGCCCGCACAGCCACATCCTCAAAGGTCCCGTTGCGCAGGTTGCGATACAGCTTATTGGGCTGCGTGTCGTTGGCTACCAGGATGTCCGGCCAGCCGTCGTGATCGTAATCGAGCAGCGCCACTCCGAGCGATTTTGAGGTCGCGTCGAAGATGCCGCTCTTAGCCGTCACGTCCTCGAACGTGCCGTCGCCCCTGTTGCGAAATAGCCAACAGGTGGAGCCGTGATACGCCTCCGGTGTGCAATACGATTTACGCTTGCCGTCGACAGAGCAGTAAATATCGTGCTCCGGCGACCACTTCACGTAGTTGCAGACGAACAGGTCGAGATGGCCGTCGCGGTCGTAATCGAACCACATGGCCGAAGTGGAAAACGCGCTTCGCCCGCCGAGGCCGGCCTTGTCCGTTACGTCGATGAAGGATCCTTTCCCGGTGTTCTTGAACAGGCGGTTCTGGCCGACCGCGGTGATGAAAATGTCGGGGAAACCGTCGTTATCGTAATCGGCCACGGCGACGCCCATGCCGTACATCTCTACGGCGAGACCGGCGGCTCGAGTGACGTCGGTGAAGGTGCCATTGCGATTGTTGCGGTAAAGCTTCAGCGTGGCGCGGCTCTTCTTGTGGCCGGGCCAGTCCATGCCGTTCACCAGCAGAATGTCCAGCCAGCCGTCGTTGTCGTAATCCAAAAACGCGCAGCCGGAGCCGAGCGTTTCCGGCAGAAACTTCGCATCGAAGGCGCCGCTATTGTGCTGAAAGTCGATGCCCGCGGCCGCCGTGACGTTGGTGAGCTTAAAGCCTGGATTGCCTGCGCCAGTCAGAAGAGGCGCGGCCAGGAGCGGCGCGCCGATCATGAACTCGCGGCGGTTCATGTGATGCTGGCGAGTCCGTTGCGGATGGCGTAGACGACAAGCTCAGCCGTGTTATGAATCCCGAGCGTCTGCATCAGGTTGGCGCGATGCACGGCGACGGTATTGGCGCTCAGGCCGAGTACCAGCGCGATTTCCTTATTCGACTTGCCGTGCACGATCAATTGCAGCACCTCGAGCTCGCGGGTGGTCAGCGACGGCGGACCCTCATCCTTGGGCAGAGCGGAAAGCCTCGGATCCAGGACGTTTTCTCCGGCCGCTACTTTCTTCACGGCTTCCACCAGTTCCAGGTCCACGGCGTTCTTGAGCAAATACCCGCGCGCGCCCGCATCCAGGCACGTGCGGACGTAATTTGCCTCCGCATGCATGCTCAGGACCAGCACCGCGACATCCGGGGCTGCTTTGTGGATCAGCCGAGTGGCGACCGCGCCGTTCATGCTGGGCAGCGCAAAGTCCATCACCACTACGCGTGGCTTCAGATCGGACACAAGTTGGACAGCTTCGTTGCCGTCCCCTGCCTCGCCGACGATTTCAATTTCCGGATCGTCTTCCAGCATTCGGCGGAATCCGCGGCGAACCAGGATATGGTCGTCGACCAGGACAACCGTGATCTTTGACTCAGGCATGTATCTCGTTCGCGCCCATGGGGACCGTGAATCGCACCAGGGCGCCTCCTCCATCCTTCTTCAAAAATTCAATCTTGCCACCGACTAGCTCCACCCGCTCGCGCATGGAAGTCATCCCCATGCCTCGTCTGCCGGTTTGCTGCCTAAAGCCTACTCCATAATCCTCTATTTCTACTACCAATGTCTCGGGCTGGAACCGCAGGCGCACATTGACATTCGGCGATTTGGAATGCTTCGCCACATTGTTCAACGACTCCTGCAGGACGCGATACACATGAATCGCGACGTCACGGTCCAGCGGCTGGCTTTCGCCTTCCTTTTCATATCCTACGGAAATCCCGGTTTGCTTTTCATAACCAGCCAGATACAAATGTAGCGCGCCTTCGAGGCCGGCGTCGTCGAGCACCATGGGATGCAGCGCCTGGGAGAGTGTCCGGATCTTGTCCAGCGTCGACTGTATGATTTCCCGGACTTCATCGAAGTCCTGGCGCAACGTTTCATCCAGCGGAGGGATTCGCTTGCCCGCCCGGTGCATCATTGCGCCGATGGCGGTGAGGATCTGGCCGAAATCGTCGTGCAGTTCGCGGGAAAGAGAGCGGAACGTACTCTCCTGCATGGAGATGAGTTGTCGCGCCAGTTCGCTGCGGCGTTCCGAGAGAGCAGCCACCTGGGCGAACATGCGGGGAATCCATCGCATCAAATAAAGGCTGGGGCCGACAATCAGCACCAGCATCGCGGCGAGGAAGATATACGCGTTGCGTTCGGCGCGGGCGTAGATCCGCTCGGTTTCCTCCGCCGCCTGCTGTTCACTCTCGTTGTTTTGAACCAGGAGGCGCGCCACAGCCGTGTTGAGCGCCTCCTCGCGGGCCTGTAGAGACAAGCGGATACGGGTCCGGGCTTCCTCCTCCTGGCCCTGTTCAGCCATGGAAAAGATGCGCTCCAGTCCGTCCCAGAACTGATCCACAGACCCGGCGAGATATTTCTGCTGATCCCCAGTCGCGCGGGAAACTTTCTCCTCGCGCGCCAGCGCGTCGGCCAGATCCTCATGAATCCGTTTCATTTGACCCTTCCAGGCGAGAAGAGGATAGGGCTCGCTTTGGTCGAGCATGTCGCGCATGGTCAACGCGAGGGAATTCAGATTGTTCTGAATGCGCAGGAGCAGCAGCGAATCGGCGCGATTGCGGTCGATCTGCTCCGCCTGCAACTGCCGCAGGGATCGCAACTGGACCACCGTGTACGCGGAATAGATGGTGGCCGCCAGCAGGGTCACCCCCAGACCCGCGAGCAGACGGAATCTCGGCGACCTTCGCGTATCCATTTCTAAAGGTTACGCGTTTCGGCGGCCTCTCACGAATAGTACAAATCGATTATTTCCGCGCGTCCAGGCTCATGTAATACTAACGGGGCAATGGTCACAACGCGCGGGGTGTTTTTTGTGTCTATTTTTGCGCTTGTTACCGCTGTAGCGCTGGCTTTCCTTCCCCCCATTCCCCTTTCGGCAAATTCCGGCGAGGCTCTCGAACATCATCGCAACCTGGGCAAGGCATTTTTCGAGAATCCCACGACGCATCTCGAAGCGATCGCCGAATTTAAGAAGGCGCTCGATCTTGCGCCGGATTCGACGCGCGAAAAACTGAACTACGCACTCGCGCTGCTGCACGGCAATCGGGTGCCGGAGGCGGTCGCGCTGCTGGAGCAGGTGCAGACGCTCGACCCATCGCTGCCGCAAACCTGGTTCAACCTGGGGCTTTATTACAAGAAATCCGATCAACCGGAAAAGGCGCGGGCGCAGTTTGAACGGTTGGTGAAGCTGGTTCCAGACGAGCCGATCGCGCATTATCAACTGGGCACGGTGTATCGCGCAGCGGGACGCCCTGAAGACGCCATCCGCGAGTTTGAAAAAGCGTCGAGTTTGAATCCGTTACTCGCAGGCGCGCGCTTCCAGCTTTACAACATGTACCGGCAGGCGGGCCGGCGCGAGGACGCCGCGCGCGAACTGGCGATTTTCCAGAAAATCAAAAAAGACACCGAAGGCGCAGCGATCCCGGAAGACGTCGACTGGTGCAATTATGCGGAGATTTACGATCCTCCGCGCACGTCCAGGGCAATGGCAGGGAAGCCTGTTTATGACGACCGTATCGTCGGCGATGCCGCGGGGATGGCCGCGATCGACTCTACTGGCGACGGGCACACGGATCTGATCGCGTGGTCCGGCGGTAAGGCGCGGCTGTATCGCAACGGTGTCGAACTCGTGACCAGCTCTGGCCTTGAACAAATCCTGGGTGTTGTTTCCGTCTCGGCGGGGGACTTTGACAACGACGGACTGGCCGATCTTTGCGTGCTGACCGCGTCCGGCCCGAAGCTGTTGCGCAACGTAAAGGGCCGCTTCGAGCCATTTGACGCCTCGCTGCCGCAGCGCCGCTTCGAACAGGCGATCTGGATCGATTACGATCACGACTACGACCTGGATCTCTTGCTGCTCGGCGACAAGCCCGCTCTGCTCCGCAATCAGGGCAAGGCGGGGTTTGAGGATCGGACGGCGGACTTTCCGTTTGTCTCCGGGCATTTCGCCGGAGCGTATAAGCTGCGCGCGGTGCCGGACAGCAAGGCGTTCGACCTGGCGGCGTTTTATGCGGATCGCGCGGCGGTGCTTTATGCCGATCAACTCGGCGGGCGCTATACGGTCGCGCCGTTTACGGGCCTTTCGCCCGCCGAACCGTCGATCGAAGACGATTTCAATGGCGATGGTCTCCTTGACCAGGCGCGGATCGCGGGCGGCAAGCTGCACGTGATGATCAATCGCTCCGCTCCGCAGCGATATATCCGCGTGCGCCTCACCGGGATCAAGAATCTGAAGCTGGGCGAGGATGCGCTCGTCGAAGTCAAAGTGGGCGCAGGATACTGGCAGCAAACGTATCATGGCGTTCCTCTGCTTTTTCCCGTGGAAACGAATGTGGTGGTGGACGTCGTGCGAATCACCTGGCCCAACGGGTTGATTCAGAACGAGACAAATCAGGCGCCGAACAAAACCTACAACTACGAAGAAGCGCAGCGGCTCTCCGGCTCCTGCCCCATGATCTGGACGTTCAATGGCCACGAATTTGAGTTCATCACCGATGTTCTGGGCGTTGCGCCGCTGGGCGCCAGCGACGGTGAGGGCTCGTATTTCCCGGTGGATCACGACGAATGGGTGACCATCACCGCGCACGCGCTACAACGCGCCGGCGACCGCTACGAAGTGCGCATCAGTGAGGAGTTGAGCGAGGTTTCCTATCTGGATCAGGTGGAGTTGTACACGCTGGATCATCCGGCCGACAAGGAAGTCTTTACGAACGATAAGTTCAAGGGTCCTCCTTATCCGGAATTCCGGCTATATGAAGCTTCGCGACGCATTTATCCACAAGGGGCGCATGACGATCAAGGCCGGGACGTTCTTTCACGGCTTCTGAAGCGCGACCGCAAGTATCCGGATCAATTTAAGCGGACCGAACTGGGCGTAGCCGAACTTCACACGTTGGAGCTTGATTTTTCTGGGGCAGCGGCATCGGGCGATGCGGTGCTTCTGGCCAACGGTTGGGTGGATTGGCCGGATGGCAGTACGTTTCGCGCGGCGTCGCAGGAGAAAAAGGGCGGGCTTGTCATGCCCTATCTGCAGATGCGCGACGCGTCGGGCAAATGGGTCACCGTCAACGATGACATGGGGATGCCGGCGGGGAAACCGAAGACCATCGCCGTGCCGCTGCACTTTATTTCGTCGAGCCGGCAGGTCCGTATCGTCACCGGTCTCTGCGTTTATTGGGACGAAATTTTTCTGAGTGAAACCGCGCGTCCCGCGGAGGCGCATCAACAAAGGCTTCCGCTGGCCTCGGCCGATCTGCATTTCCGGGGATTCTCGGAGAGCGTCATCGATCCGCTGCGCCAGCAGCCGGACACGTTCTTGTATAACAAGGTCGATACGCTGTCCTACTGGAATCCCACGCCAGGCATGTATACACGCTACGGCGACGTGCGCGAGCTGGCGGAGAGTGTCGATGCCCTGCTGATCATCATGGGCTCGGGCGCCGAACTCCGCCTGTTGTTCGACGCGTCGGCGCTAGCGCCTCCGCCCGCGGGCTGGACGCGCGATTATCTTTTAAAAGTCGACGGCTGGGCCAAGGATCGCGACGCCAATACGGCGTTTTCGCAGTCCGTCGAGCCTCTTCCGTTCCACGCGATGAGCCGGTATCCCTATCCGGCGAGCGAGCATTTTCCCGAAGATGAAGCGCACCGGCGCTATCGCCGCGAGTACAACACGCGGCCGGCTTTGCACCTGGTGAGGCCGTTAACGACGGGAGGAACCGAGTGACCCGTCCGCTCACCATCCTGCTCGCTATCTTCCTGGTCAGTTCGGCGTATCTGGCAGCGCTCCCCGCTGCGAACATTTTCTATATCGCGAATATCTTCCTTCACCTCGGCCTCGGCATCGCCGTGTGCGGCTGGCTGATTTGGAAATTCCGGACGAGCATGAAGGTCCTTCCGCTCCTGGCAGGCGCGCTGACCGGCGCATACCTCATCTACGGCGGAGCAAGCACGGATCATTTCAAGATTGTCTGGGCCCACATCGCCTTCGCCATGGTTGGCGTCGCGTTTCTGAGGCCCCGCTGGACCGGGGCGATCGCAGCCCTAGCGGTGGCGGCCGCGGCGCTGCGTTTTGGCCTTCCGAAGGACCGCATCACCAATTCGAAGGTGGTCCCCACCACGATGGCGGAGGAAGGCGGCGGACCCCATTCGCCCTTCTGGCCCTCTTCGTCGCGAACCAGCGTCGGCGGGACCATGCCATCGGATTTCTTCATGGAATCGAAGCAGTGCGGGGAATGCCACAAGGACATTTACGAGCAATGGAAGGGATCCATGCATCACATGGCGTCTTTCAACAATCCTTTCTACAAGGCCACGATACTGCACATGCAGGAACTCACCGGCACCCGGCCCAGTAAATTCTGCGCCGGATGTCACGATCACGCGGTGTTCTTCAACGGCCGGTTCGATACGCCGATCAAAGATCAAGTGGATACGCCGGAGGCGCAAAACGGGCTCGGCTGCGTTTCCTGCCACTCCATTACGCACGTCGATAACACCATCGGCAACGGCGATTTTGAAATTGAATTTCCCGCCATGCACCGCATGGCCACCAGCAGGAATCCGGTGCTGGCCGCCGCCGGAAAATTCATTATTTATGTCAACCCGGAGCCGCACCGGCGAACCTTCATGAAGGCGTTCATGAAGGATCAGACGCCGGAATTCTGCACCGCATGCCACAAGGTGCACTTGGATGAGCCGGTGAACCAGTACCGGTGGCTGCGGGGATTCAACGACTACGATAGCTGGCAGGCCAGCGGCGTTTCCGGCCAGGGCGCGCGATCGTTCTACTATCCGCCGAAATCCTCCGGTTGCGAGGATTGCCACATGGCGCAAGTCCATTCGGACGATCCCGCCGGCCATAACGGCATGGTTCATTCGCACCGCTTCGCCGCCGCCAATACCGCGGTGCCGACGGTGACGCACGACGATGCGCAGGAGAAGGCCACCGAAGCGTTTTTAAAATCCGGCTTTATAACCGTGGATCTGTTCGCTGCCACTCCCGTGGAGTCCGCTGCGAAGGGCCAGGTGGAGATGAAGCGCCGCTCGGGCGAAACGCCCACGCTTTCCTCCACGTTCGGTGCAGGCGAGGAAGCGGAACAGTCCGGCCCGCTCATGCTCCGCGAGGTGGGCAGGCTGGCCGCGCCCATTGACGCGCCAGGCGTAGCCTTCGCCCCGGGGAGTTCCGTTCGCGTCGACGCGGTGGTTCGAACGCGAAAGATCGGGCATCTGTTCCCCGCCGGAACCGTCGACACGTTTGACGTGTGGCTGGAATTTTCCGCGCACGATGCGAAGGGCCGTGTGATCGCGATGAGCGGGGCTGTGGCAGATGAGGGCCGCGGCAGAGTCGACCGCGCGGCGCACTTTTATCGCTCCTATCTGCTGGACGCGCAGGGCAATGAAATTACCAAGCGCAACGCCTGGCAGGCGCGCAGCGCGTTCTATGTGCGGCTGATTCCGCCTGGCGCGGCGGACACGGTCCACTACCTGGTGCACATCCCCAAGGACGCCGAAGGGCCCATCACCTTTGACGCGAAGCTCCACTACCGCAAGTTTGCCCGGAGTTATCTGGAGTTCGTCTATGGCTCGCCGAAGCCCGGCCCTGCGGACGCTTCCTATGACAGTCGCGAATGGGTGGCCGATCCGTCGAAGGTTCCCACGCTGCCAGTGATCACGCTTGCCAGCGCCACGGCCCGCGTTCCGCTTGGCCAACCGCAATGGAAGCCCGTAATCCGGAAAGAGGATCGCGAGCGCTGGAACGACTGGGGCATAGGCCTGTTGTTGCAAGGCGATCTGAAGGGCGCAGAATATGCGTTTCAGCGCGTCACCGAGGCTGAGCCCGGCTACGCCGACGGCTGGCTGAACGTCGCCCGGGCGCTAATCCAGGAAGGCGAGATCGAGGCGGCGAAGCCCTATGTGGCGAAGGCTCTGGAATTGTCGCCCAGGCTCGCGCGCGCCGAGTTTTTCCTGGCGGCTGCGCAGAAGACGGATGGCGATTACGATGGGGCGCTGGCCTCGCTGGCCGATGTGCGCCGCCAGTTCCCGCGCGACCGTGTCGTCATCAATCAGGTGGGGCGCATTTTATTCCTGCAGCGCCGCTACGCGGAGGCGGCCGCGGCGTTCCAGGACACGCTGGCAGTGGACCCGGAGGATCTGCAGGCGCATTACAATCTGATGCTCTGCTATCGCGGCCTCGGCCAAAAAGATAATGCCGGGCGGGAGGAGAAACTGTTCCTTCGCTTCAAGGCCGACGAATCCGCGCAGGCCCTTACTGAAAAGCCGCGTTTGCGCAACCCCGAGGAGAACAATGAACGGCAACCGGTTCACGATCACGACACATCACCTGCTTCCGTTGGCGCTGTTGTTTCCGCTGGCCGTCCTGCGCCCAGCCGACCAACAACCCGCGCCAGCTTCGAATAACCTCCAGTTCACCGACGTTACCGGGGCGGCGGGCATCCGTTTCACGCATAACGCCGGACGGAGCGGCAAGAAGTGGCTGCCGGAGACGATGGGTCCGGGCTGCGCGTTTTTCGATGCCGACGGCGACGGCTGGCTCGACGTTCTGCTTGTCAACGGCAAGGATCTGGTTCCCCGGGGCCACCGCACGCCTGCCGCTCTGTATCGCAACAACCACGACGGCACGTTCACGGACATCACCAAGGGGAGCGTACTGGACATCGATATCTACGCGCTCGGCGTCAGCGTGGGCGATTACGATAACGATGGCAAGGACGACCTCTACATCACCGCGCTGGGCGGCGACCACCTGTTCCATAACGAGGGCAAGGGCCATTTCAAAGATGTGACGCGCGAGGCCGGCCTGGGCAACGCCGCCTTCGCGGCCAGCGCGCTGTGGTTCGATTACGATCGCGACGGCAAGCTGGATCTGTTCGTCGCCAACTACGTGCAATGGACGCCGCAGAACGACCTGTGGTGCTCACTGGACGGGTCCACCAAATCCTATTGCACGCCGGAATCGTACAAAGGAACTTCCTCGAAGCTCTATCACAACCTCGGCAACGGCAGGTTCGAGGATGTTACGGCGAAGGCCGGGTTGGCGGATCCGACGAGCAAGTCCTTGGGCGCCGCGATGCTCGATTTCAATAACGACGGCTGGCCAGACCTGTTCGTCTGCAACGATCCGCCGCCCAACAAGCTCTACCGCAATCTGCAAAACGGGACATTCAAGGAAGAGGGCCTCACCGCGGGGGTGGCATTCGGCGAGGACGGCGTGGCGCGCGGAGCCATGGGTGTGGACGTTTCCGATTATGACCGCTGCGGGCGCCAGCATCTGGCTGTGGGCAACTTCGCCAACCAGATGATCGGGCTCTATCACAACGAAGGCAATGGATTATTCGTGGACGAAGCGGCACGCTCTCCCATCGGCCGCGCCAGCCTGCTGAGTTTGACGTTCGGGTTGTTTTTCTTCGACTATGACCTGGACGGCTATCCCGATATTTTCGCTGCGAACGGGCACATCGAAGAGCAGATCGGCCGCGTTCAGCCCAAGGTGCAGTATGAGGAGCTTCCTCTGCTGTTCCACAACGCCGGCGGCGGAAAATTCCAACCCGTGAACGCGTTTTCCACGCCTTTGGTCGCGCGCGGTGCCGCCTACGGCGATTTTGACCGTGACGGCGATCTGGATATTCTGGTGGCGACCAACAACGGACCGGCGCATCTCTATCGCAACGACGGCGGCAGCAGGAATCACTGGCTGCAGATTCGCCTGGAAGGCGTGAAGAGTAATCGTGACGGCATCGGCGCGGTAGTGAAGGTCGGCAACCAGACGCAGATGGTGCATAGCGGCTCATCCTACTGCTCGTCGAGCGATCTGGCTTTAACCTTCGGACTCGGCTCGGATACGGCGGCTCCCTCCGTGGATATTTACTGGCCCAGCGGAGCTCATCAAAAAATGAGCGGTGTGAAGGTGGACCAGCGTCTCACCATCCGGGAGCAATGAACGAAATTCTTGCTTTGTCAGGGGTCGCGCAGGCAGCTCTGATTCGCGGCCGCAAGATCTCGGCGCGGGAACTCTTCCGCCTTCATCTGGACCGCATCGCGGAGGTGAATCCGCGGATCAATGCGGTGGTGGATGTGTTGCCGGAGACCGCGCCGGTGCCGGGTCCGTTCCACGGCGTGCCATTTTCCATCAAGGATTCCATCGAGGTGGCGGGTACGGTGTGCAGCGCCGGCACGCTGGGCTATCGAAACGCCCCGAAGTCGATTCGGGACGCCACTCTGGTTGCGCGGCTCCGAGCGGCGGGAGCGGTTCCCATCGCCCGCACCAATCTGCCGGATCTGCTGTTTGCCTTCGAATCCGATAATTTCATATTTGGCAGGACCAACAACCCCTACGATATGTCGCGCAAGTCCGGCTGATAAAGCGGGGGCGAGGACGCGCTACTTGCCTCCGGCGGCTCG
>VFSW01013139.1_pt1 | contig 11525 bp, 9 predicted proteins | sample 5358111 | NCBI WGS metagenome assembly VFSW01 (sample SAMN11554181, study PRJNA540505) | mine drainage metagenome | isolation source: sediment from site ElyBrook_90M | place: USA: Ely Copper Mine, Vershire, VT | collected 2017 | reverse complement strand
CGCACGCACTGGCGGGCGGTAATGTTCGAGCAGTGGATGCAGTGGAAACTCGACGCTCAACTCGCCTCCGCGCAACAGAAGGCGAGCGACCTCGGCATGAACATCGGCCTTTATCACGATCTGGCGCTGGCTACTGACCGCTTCGGCGCCGACATCTGGGCGCATCCTCAGATGTTTGTCGAGGGCTGCCGCGTCGGTGCCCCTCCTGACGACTTCTCACCCCTCGGCCAGGACTGGGCCTTCCCCCCGCCGAACTCGGAGGCCCACCTCCGCGACGGCTATCGCCTCTTTGCCGACTCCATCCGCAAGAACTGCCGCCACGGAGGCGCCCTTCGGATCGATCATGTCATGCGGTTCTTTCGTCTGTACTGGATTCCGGCGGGTATGGCCGCCTCCCAGGGCACCTATGTGACGGATCACCACGAGGACCTGGTTCGCGTGCTCGCCCTGGAGAGCGTCCGCAACCGGGTGATCATAGTCGGCGAAGACCTCGGCACGGTTCCGGATATCGCCCGTGAAACACTGTCCAGGTTCGGCATTCTCAGCTATCGTCTTTTCTATTTCGAACGCGACCGCGAAGGGCGCTTTCGCGAGCCGCATGAATATCCGGCCGACGCGCTCGTCTCCGTCAGCACTCACGATCTGCCGACGCTGGTCGGCTTCTGGGAGGGCCGCGATATCCTGGCCCGGCGGGAGGCTGGACTTCTCCCCGGCGACGACGATTTCCAGCGCATGATCGCTGAGCGGCTGGCGGAGAAACAAAAGATGCTCGACCTGTTGCACAACCTGCGTCTGCTTCCGGATGCCTTCCCCCGCGACGCCGCCGCAGTGCCCGCCTTCGCCGGTGAACTCCATTCGGCTATCGTCGGCTTCCTCGCCTCCACGCCTTGCCGTCTGTTCCTGCTCAATCAGGAAGACCTTTTCAAGGATGGCGATCAACAGAACCTGCCGGGCACCACCGCCGAGTATCCGAACTGGCGCCATAAGATGAAATACGCCATCGAGGAGCTCGACGCCGGCGTCCCGGCCGCCTGCGCCGCCATGCTTCGCGCCTGGTGGGAGCGTTCGGGCCGCCTGGCGGGTTCGGCGCTAGAATTGTAAGTAACCCTTCACGACCGTCAAAGGAGCAAGCGCTTCCCCTCATGAATGCCACTCAAGCCCCGCCCCGCGAGCTTTCTTTCTACACCGGAGGAACCTGGGAGGCTCCCGCGGGGGCGCCGTATCATGACGTCGTCAACCCGGCCACGGGAGCCGTTCTCGCCCGTGTTCCGTATGCTTCCGCGGCGCATGTGGACGCCACCGTTCGCCAGGCGCACGCAGCCTTCTTGAGCTGGCGCGAGACGCCCGTCGTCGACCGCGTCCAGGTGCTGTACCGCTTCAAAACTCTGCTCGAGGAGCATGCCGAAGAGTTGGCGCGGACGCTGACGTCGGAAAACGGCAAAACGATCGACGATGCGCGGGCGGAGGTCCGCCGCGGCATTCAGATGGTAGAAGTCGCCTGCGGCATGCCGTCGCTCATGATGGGAGACTCGCTCAACGACGTCGCCCGCGATATCGACTGCCACACCATCCGCCAGCCCATCGGCGTCTGCGCCGGTATCACGCCGTTTAACTTCCCGGCCATGGTGCCGATGTGGATGTACCCGTTCGCTGTAGCCTGTGGAAACTCGTTCATTCTCAAACCCTCCGAGAAAGTCCCTCTCACGCCCACCCTGGCGGCGGAGTTGCTGGACCGGGCCGGCGTCCCTGCGGGCGTCTTCAGCCTGATCCACGGCGGCAAGGAAGCGGTGGACGCTTTGCTGCGGAATCCGCTGGTCCGCGCGATTTCCTTCGTTGGCTCGACGCCTGTGGCCCGCTACATTTACAAGACCGCGGCCGAGGAAGGAAAGCGCGTGCAGGCGCTCGGCGGGGCGAAAAATCACCTGGTGGTGATGGCCGATGCCGACATGCGCAAGACAGTGGAGGCCATCATCGGCTCCGCTTTCGGCGCCGCCGGCGAGAGGTGCCTGGCCGGCAGCGTGCTCGTTCCGGTGGGCGATGCCGCCGGCCTGCTGCTCGATCTGCTGCTCGAGCGCACCCGCGGGCTGCGCGTCGGCGACGGCGCCTCCGAGGGTACTGAGATGGGCCCCCTGGTCACCCGCGAACACCGCGACCGCGTGGCCGCCTACATCGACGCCGGCATTGCCGAAGGCGCCGTTCCGCTCTGCGACGGGCGGCCGCTGAACACCCTCGACGGCTTCTTCCTCGGGCCCACAATCTTCGATTGCGTCAAGCCCGAAATGCGGATCGCGCGCGAGGAAATTTTCGGCCCTGTCCTCTCGGTAATCCGCGTGCGCACACTCGAGGAAGCCATCGCGCTGGTGAACAGTTCTGAGTTCGGTAACGCCTCGTCGATTTTCACCAGCAGCGGAAAGGCGGCCCGCACCTACGCCGCCAAGGTCGAGACCGGAATGGTCGGCGTTAACGTCGGCGTCGCGGCGCCCATGGCCTTCTTCCCCTTCGCCGGCTGGAAGGGCTCCTTCTTCGGCGACCTTCACGCCCACGGCAAGGACGCCGTCAGCTTCTACACCGAACAAAAGGTGCTGATGTCGCGCTGGTTCTAGCCGCGCTCCCGGCCTGTTGTCAGATCCAGACTCGCTGAACCGGAACGCCGCGCTTGCACAAATCGCACGTGGCTGCGTCCTTGGAATAGGTGGCCTCGAGCCGCGCCAGATAGTAGAACGGCAGCGGGTCGAACTTCACGGTTCGAGGCGTGTCCTGATACACGATCACCGCCAGCCCCACCACCTGCCCGCCTTTGGATTCGACCAGCGACTTGAGCTCGGACAACTGGCGGCCCGACCGGAGTATGTCGTCCACCAGCAGTACTTTCTCTCCCGGCGCCATCTCGAAATACTGGCGGAATCGCAGCGGCTCGGTTTCGTCCTCGCGCTCGGCCCAGTAAACCTGGTGAGCGCGCAGCGCCTCGCATACGCCGTAGGCAACCGGCAGCCCTCCCGTCCCTGGCGCGACAATCGAAAGCTCGGGAATGATCGCCCGGATCTCGGGATTGGCGCGCACCAGACGGCTCAGCGCCACACTCATCGTCTTGGCGTGCTGGTAGGACCGCATCGCCAGCGCCACCTGAAGGTACTCGTTCGCGTGCAGGCCATTGGGGTATTCAAAATGCCCGTCGCGGAGCGCGCCGGTCTGACGAAGCAGCTCCACAACTTCTTCCTGTGTCGGCACCAGATGCATACGTTTAATGGGCTCCTTTGCCCAGAATCACTTTCGGGATCGTGCGCAGAATGATCTTCCAGTCCAGGGCCAGCGACCAGTTGTCGATATACTGCATGTCCATTCGCATCCACGTGTCGAAGTCGAGCGCATCGCGCCCGGCTACGGCCCACAGGCAGGTAAGCCCGGGACGCATGCGAAGCCGCCGCCGCTGCCATCGCTGATACTGGTCCACCTCTTCCGGAACCGCCGGCCGCGGTCCCACCAGCGACATGTCGCCCTTCACCACGTTCCAAAGCTGCGGCCATTCATCGATGGAGAACTTTCGAAGCAGCTTCCCAACCGGCGTCAGCCGGGGATCATTCGGAATCTTGAATGCCGTCGTTTTCCGGTTCAGATGCGCCAGCGCCGGCTTCAATTCCTCGGCGTTCTCGCACATCGAACGGAATTTGTAGAAAGTGAACCGGCGCCCATTGAGGCCGCACCGCTCCTGGCGGAAAATCGCCGGGCCCGGCGAGGTCAGGCGGATGAGCAGCGCAATCACGCTCATGAAGGGAGCCAGCAAAGCGAGCGCGACGCCGCCCAGCAACAGGTCGGTGCCGCGCTTCACCAGCAGCCGCAGTTCGTCATGAGGCGCCGCCGCGAAGGTGAGCAGCGGTGCGTTGTCCAGCCTGTCCAGATACACCTCGCTGTTGACATGCGGGAAGAAGTCCACCACCACCCGGGTGCGCACACCCACCTCGTCGCACAGCAGAAAAATCTCCTCCATCGCCGCCAGGCGCTGGCTGTCGACCGCGAAAATGATCTCGTCGATTACGTGCCGCTGCAGCATCTCCGGCAGCCTCTCCAGCGGGTACACCGGATACTCGTCCGCAATCCTCACGCTCTGCTCGCTTCCGTCACGCTGGTCGTTGAAAAAACCGGTCAGGCGAATGCCGTAATCGGAGGACCGCTCCAGCGCCTCGCCCAGTTTCCGGGCGCGCGGACCCAGGCCCACCACCATCACATAGTGCGGCGCTCCGAACTCCCGCCGGATGGCCCCGAGCACGTGCCCGGCATTGAGCCGGAACAGGCACATCAGGATCCAGCTATACGCGCCGAGAATGGTGACGAAGCTGCGGCTGAGGTCGAAGCGCAGCAGGTATTCGAACAAGACCAGCGCCACCGACCCCAGAAGGCATTGGCGGAACGTGTTGCGCAGCACCATGGGTGGATGGGCCGAGTCGAGCCGCTCGTAAACATCGAACCAGTAGCCGATCGCCAGCCAGCAGGCCGCGGCCGCGCCCAACAGCAGTGCCTTGATCGGCCGGTCGATGTAAAACTCGTGGCTCAGCGCAAGGGCCGCCCCGAGATAGAGGCGCGTCTGATACGCCGCCTCGAAGGCCAGTGAGATCAGTATGACGTCGGAAAGGCCGAACAGCAGTTTTACTTTTCTGTAATGCCTGCTAAACACCCGACACACAGAATAGCATTCCGGGAAACAAATCACGCCGGATGTGCCGGATTCTACTCGCCTTCCCCGGGGCCGAGCGCAGGCCGTCGCCGGCCCGGGTGTTGCGCCGCACCCGCGGGTGCGCATTTAATGGATGTTCGATTATGATGCGATCCATCCAGTTGGTGAGCCCACGCCGGCTCGAACTTCGCGACATGGCGGAGCCGCCCGAACCCGGCCCAGGCGAGTTGTTGGTTCGGGTTCGCGCCGTCGGCGTATGCGGCAGCGATCTCCACTGGTACACCGAGGGCCGCATCGGCGCCTTCCCGGCCACCTACCCGCTCGTGCTCGGCCATGAGCCGGCCGGCGAAGTGGCCGCTGTGGGCCCCGGCGTCTCCTCATTTCAGCCTGGAGACCGCGTGGCCGTCGAGCCGACGCTGAGCTGTGGCCACTGCGAGTTCTGCCTCCGCGGTCGGCACAACAATTGCATCCGCTCCTCCTTCATGGGCTCGCCCCAGGCGCCGGGCCTGTTCCGCGATTACGCGCTGGTGCCCCAGGGCAACGCGACGAAATTCCCGGCTGCCTTCACTTTCGTCCGCGCCACGCTGATTGAGCCGCTGGCGGTCATCATGCACATGCTCGAGCTCATCGACATCGGCCCCACCGACACGGTCGCCGTGCTCGGCGCCGGTCCCATCGGCATGCTGGCGGCCGCGGTGGCCCGCGCCTGTGGCGCTCCCATTGTCATCTCTGTCGATCGTCTTGCCCACCGCCGGGCGCTCGCCTTGCGCATGGGCGCTACCGTGGCGGTCGAGCTCGGCGGCCTCGCGCCGGCCGTCCTCGATCTTACCCGCGGCCTCGGCGCCAGCGTCGTCATCGACGCCGTCGGCGCCCTCCAGCCGATTAACACCGGGCTCGCCATCGCTCGCCCCGGCGGCGTCTTCGTCCTGGCCGGCATTCCTTCGGTGGCCAACCTCCCCATCGATCTTCATTCCGCCATGGCCAAAGAGGTCCGCATTCAGACATTGAAGCGCTCCAATCATCGCTCTGCGCCCGCCATCGAGCTTCTGGCCCGGGAGGCCGTGCCCGATGCCCTCATCACTCACGCCGTTGCCGCCGAACAGGCTCCCGAAGCCGTCGAAATGCTGGCCGAATACCGCGACGGCGTTGGCAAGCTGGTAGTCAAAATGGACTCATGAACTGGCTGGCCATCGATCTGGGGGCCGAAAGCGGCCGCGCCATGCTCGGCTCGCTCGTTGAGGGCAAGCTTGCCCTCGAGGAGCTTCATCGCTTCCCCAACACGCCGGTGCGGCTCCCCACCGGCCTCTATTGGGACACTCTCCGGCTTTTTCACGAGATCCGCCACTCGCTCACCATCTGCGGAAGGCACAGAAAGCTCCCGCTCGAAGGGATCGGCGTCGACACCTGGGGCGTCGATTTCGCGCTCCTCGGCGCCGACGGTGCGCTCGTCGACAACCCGCGCCATTATCGCGACCAGCGCAACCTCGGAATGCTCGACCGGCTTACCGCCGTCGTCACGCGTCAGGAGATGTTCCGCCAGACCGGCGTGCAGTTCCTCGACTTAAACTCGCTCTGTCAATGGTTCGCGATGAAGCAGGCCGGCGCGCCCGCGCTCTCCTGCGCCACCACGCTGCTGTTCATGCCGGACCTGTTTGCCTATTGGCTCACCGGCGTCGCGCGCGCCGAACGCACCATCGCCAGCACGTCGCAGTTTTATAATCCGGTCTCGAAAACCTGGTCCTGGCCGCTGCTCGAAGCCCTCGGCCTGCGCGCCGCGATCCTGCCCGACATCGTCGACCCGGGCACCGTGCTCGGGCCCCTGCTCGACGAGATCCGAGAATCGGCCGGCTTCGCTCTCCCCGTGCCCGTCTTTGCCACCGCCGGACACGACACCGCCTCCGCCGTCGCCGCCGTTCCCGCCGATGGCGCCGGGTGGTGCTATATCAGCTCCGGCACCTGGTCGTTGTTGGGCGCCGAGGTCGCCGACCCGGTGCTCAGCCCCGAGGCCATGGCCTCGAACTTCACCAATGAAGTCGGCGCCGGCGGCCGCATCCGGTTTCTAAAAAACATCGCCGGGCTGTGGCTGCTTCAGGAGTGCCGCCGCGCCTGGATGCTGGAGGGCCGTGAATACAGCTACGACGAGCTTGCGGCGCTCGCCGCCGCCGCCCCTCCTTCGCGCGCTCGAATCGACCCCAACGCCTTCACGAGTCCCGGCGGGATGCCGTCCCAGATCGCGCGCTATTGCCGCGATTCTGGCCAGGACTGCCCGTCCGATCCCCCCGGCCTCTGCCGCCTCATCCTCGACAGCCTCGCCGACTCTTACGCCGAGCACATCGACCGTCTGGAGGCCCTCCTCGGACGCTCCATCGGCATCGTCCACATCGTCGGTGGCGGCTCGCGCAACCGCCTGCTTAACCAGTTGACCGCCGATTTCAGCCGACGCACGGTCATCGCCGGCCCAACGGAGGCGACCGCCGCCGGCAACGTTCTGGTCCAGGCCATCGGCGCCGGTCACGTCGCCGGCCTCGAACAGGCCCGCTCTATCGTCGCCCGCTCCTTCCCCCTCGAAACTTTCTCGCCCCGCTAGGCGTCGCTCGCCGCTACCCGGTACAATGGAGAGTTTCCCGGTTCCGGGAGTTCTTTTTATGAGCAAACGCATCGGCATTCTCACCGGAGGCGGAGATGTCCCCGGTCTCAATTCGGTCATCAAAGAGGTCACCTACCGCGCTTCGGAAAACGACTGCGAAGTGGTCGGCGTCCGCCGCGGCTGGGAGGGTCTCACGCACGTCAACCTCGACGATCCGGAAAGCAAAACCCGTTACATTCTTCCTCTCAATCGCGATAACACGCGTACCATCGACCGTTACGGCGGCACTTTCCTGCACAGCAGCCGCACGAACCCGTCGAAGATGAAATCGCTTCCCGAATATCTTGGCGGCCAGGAGTTTCCTCAAGCCGAGTCGGTCAAAGGAGGCGTCAAATCGGTCACATATGACGTCAGCGCCCAGGTGCTCAAGAACATCGGGAAGCTGGGGATCGACTACCTCATCGCCATCGGCGGTGACGACACCCTCAGCTACGCCGCCCGGCTCGATAAGCTCGGCGTCCCCGTCGTCGCCGTGCCCAAGACGATGGACAACGACGTCCGCAATACCGAATATTGCATCGGCTTCTCCACCGCCATCACCCGCGCCACCGACGCCATCAACCGCCAGAGGACCACTGTCGGCTCGCACGAGCGCATCGGCCTGTTCCGCGTCTTCGGCCGCGATGCCGGCTACACCGCCCTATACACCGCCTTCGTCACTAACATCCGCTGCTGCATTCCCGAGTTCAAGGTCGACCTCGAAAAGCTCATCGGCATCCTGGTCACCGACAAGCGCAAAAACCCCAGCAATTACTGCCTGCTCGTGCTCTCCGAGGGCGCGCAGTGGGAAGGCTATGTCCAGCGCGAATACGGCGCGCCTGACGCCTTCGGCCACCGCAAGAAGTACAACATCGCCGAAGCGCTCAGCGACGAGATTCACAACCGCACCAAGGACGAAACCGTGGTCAGCGACCTCACCTACGACCTCCGCAGCGGCGCGCCGGATTTCGTCGACAAACTCGTCGCCTCCACCTTCGGCACCATGGCGCTCGACTGCGTGCTCGAAGGAAAGAGCGGACTCATGTCGGCCATCGTCAACGGCCGCTATGAGATGATGCCGATCCCCGATCCCAAACTCGGCCCGCGCAAGGTGGACGTCGAAAGCATGTACAACACCGAGCGCTATCGCCCGAACTACGCCAATAAGACCGGCCTGCCGATCTTCCTCACCAAAGCGTGATGGGCTGGCTCAGGGACCGCTTCCGCGTCCCGTCTCCGGCGCCGCTTCGCGATATCGCCCGCCACTTTAATGAGGCGGCGCCGGACGAGCAGCATTATCCATCACACATCGACCCACGCATCTACCACGTCCGTCTGATTCTCGACTTTTTCGGGGACCTCCAAGGCCAGCGTGTGCTCGATGTCGGCGCCGGCAAAGGCCGCTTCGCCCGCGTCTTGAAGGAACGGCATCCCGGCGCTTCGCTCTATGCGCTGGATCTGGCTGAAGCGATGCTCGCTTATGTGCCCGGCGGCATCCATACCTGTGCGGCCTCCATGACCGCCATCCCTTTCGCCTCTTCTTCGTTCGCCTGCGCCTACGCCACCGAATCGCTGGAACACGCCGTCGATATCGAGGGCGCCGTCGCCGAGATTTGCCGCGTCGTCCGGACCGGCGGCCGGATCGTCATCATCGACAAAAACCGCCGCCACTGGGGGCGCCTGAAAACGCCGCCCTGGGAAACCTGGTTCCGCCGGCGTGCGCTCGAACGCCTGTTGGCGCGCCACTGCGCTTCGGTCTCCAGCCGTCCTGTCTCCTATTGGGAGGACGTCCCTCCCGATGGCCTTTTCCTGGCTTGGCTCGCCATTAAGTGATCCCGCGCCCGCCGCCGGGTTCGTTCGCGGATGCCGGGTTATCCTGGACTTAGTTCATGAATATCCAAGAAGTAGTCGAGGCCCAGGGCCACCTGGTCGACTCGCACATCCTCGAGCAGATCTTCGACACCGTGGTCGAATGTCAGGGCCGCTTCGAGGTCGAGCAGTTCCGCATCGGCAGGACCAACAGCGAGCCGTCGTACCTGCGTCTCAAGGTGGAAGCGCCGTCGCAGACGCTCATGAGCAAGTTGCTCTCGCAACTGCTCGGCCTGGGCTGCGCTCCGGTTGACGCCGGTGACGCCGTCCTTGCGGTGGTCGAACGCGACAATTGCGCCCCGGATGATTTTTACTCGACCACCAACCACCGCACCCTCGTCCGCCACGGCGAGGAGTGGCTCGAGGTTCAGAATCAGCGAATGGACGCCATGATCGTCGTCGCCGGCGGCCAGGCTTCCTGCCGGCGCCTCCGCGATCTCCGTCGCGGCGACCTCGTCGTCACAGGCATGCGCGGCATTCGCGTTGTTCCCGAATCAAAGGAGCGCGACCGTCTCGCCTTCGCCTTCATGAGTAACGGTATCTCCTCCGAACGCCAGGTGGAGACTGCTGTCCGCCAGACCGCTGCCCTACTGCAGCAGGCGCGCGCTGCCGGGCAGCGAATCGTCGTCGTCGCCGGCCCGGTGGTCGTGCACACCGGAGGCGCTCCCGCTCTGGCGGCGATGATCCGCGCCGGCTTCGTCGACGCGCTCCTGTGCGGAAATGCCCTCGGCGTTCACGATATCGAGGCCTCCCTGCTCGGTACCTCGCTCGGCGTCCGCCAGACGGATGGCCGCCAAGAAGAACACGGCCATCGCAATCACATGCGCGCCATCAACGCCATGTACAATGCCGGCGGCATCCGCCAGGCTGTAGAAAGCGGCATCCTCCGCGGCGGCATCATGTACGAATGCGTGAAGGCCGGCGTCCCCTTCGTCCTCGCCGGAAGCCTCCGTGACGACGGCCCGCTCCCCGACACCATCACCGACATGAATCAGGCCCAGGATGCTTACGCCGAGCAGCTTAAAGGCGCCGGCGTCGTGCTCTGCCTTGGCTCCATGCTCCATTCCATCGCTACCGGCAACATGCTTCCGAGCTGGGTCAAAATCGTCTGCGTGGACATCAATCCCGCCGTGGCCACCAAGGTGAGCGACCGCGGCACCGGCCAGGCTGTCGGCGTGGTCACCGACGTTGGCCTTTTTCTCGACCTCCTCGGCCGCGCCCTGGCCCCCGAAGCGAAATGACAAGATGAAGAGACAATACACCGACGAACACGCCTCTTCCGGCGTTCGCGCTGAGCTCCCCGCCATCGAGACCTGGCCCAATCAGTATCGCGACCGCTACGAAATCGAGATCGCCATGCCCGAGTTCACCTCCGTCTGCCCGAAAACCGGTCTGCCCGATCATGGCGAACTCGTGCTCCTCTATACCCCGGACCGCTCCTGTCTCGAGCTCAAGTCCCTGAAGATGTACATGCTGGCCTACCGAAACCTCGGCATCTTTCAGGAGAACGCCGTCAATCGCTTTCTCCGCGATGTCGTCGCCGCCTGCCGCCCCTGGTCGGCAACCGTAACCGGTGAGTTCACGCCCCGCGGCGGCGTCTACTCCAAAATCACCGCCCGTTGGGATAGAAAACGTGGATACAAAGGCTGAAGAGCTGAGCCGGATGGTGGAGGAGATCCGCGAGCGCGTGCGGGCTCGCCATCCGGAAGGCGCCGCCGGCACAGTGCCGCTCGTTGAACTCCTTGCCCTCATGCACGCCCGCGATGCCGCCGAGGGCAAAGTGGCCAGTATCGGCACTCTGAATCCGCGACCCCCCGGCCTGCGGAACTCGCTCATCCAGTCCATCAAACGGCTTGTCGCCCGCGCCCTGGACTGGCACGTCCGCGAGCAGGTAGAGTTCAACCGCGCCGTCATGCGCTGCGTTCAGGCTTCCATGGAGGCCTTCGCCGAAACCAACCGTGCCATCGCCGCCCTCCAGGCGCTCGCCGACCCGGCCGCCGAATCCTGGCGCCAGTGGTTTCGTGAGGCCACGGAGCGCATGGACCGACAGGAAATCCAATACCTGAAAAACCTTGCTGAACTGCAGCGCGGCTTCGAGCACCAGGCCCGCCAGTTGGCTTCGGAGTTTGAACGGAAAGCCACCGCGCTAGACGCCTCCTACCGCGACCTCATCCGGGCGCAGCACGGCGAATTCACCTCCACCCTCGACCGCGCTCGCATCGACATGCGAGACCGCTACGATTTCGATCTGCACCGCCTGCGCGCCGGGATCGAGGCGCTGATCCACGCCGAGCTTCGCGTGCTACGCCAGCGGACGGCCGCGGCTGCCCTCGTCCCCGCCACCCCTACCTCGCCCCCCTC
>VFSW01013138.1_pt1 | contig 11525 bp, 22 predicted proteins | sample 5358111 | NCBI WGS metagenome assembly VFSW01 (sample SAMN11554181, study PRJNA540505) | mine drainage metagenome | isolation source: sediment from site ElyBrook_90M | place: USA: Ely Copper Mine, Vershire, VT | collected 2017 | reverse complement strand
CGCGAGGCATTGAAAGGGGACCGAACGGAGGGGAGAACGTGAGCGACTCCTTCGTCACGGGAGAGGGTCCCCCGTGCCCCACATGCTCCTGCTGCTCCGCCGCGCTCTGCCCCGCCAAATGCTCGCTTCACTGCCCGTGCCGCTACGCGCCGAAGGTGACACCCGTCGAGGCGGCTCCGTGACCGACCCGACTCCCGACGACCTCGTCGCCGAGTTCCGCTCGCAGCTCACCGCCGCCCAGGCGCGGATCCGGTCCCTCGAGCAGGCGAACGTGATCCTCGGAACGGAACGCGACCAGGCCCGCACCGCCGCGGAGGCCGTCCGATCGCCGGCGGCAGCGCTCGACCAACTTAGGGCCGACGTCGTCGCGCTCGAGGGCCTCTTGGGCCGCCCCGCCGAGCTCCGCGAAGCCCTCCGCCGCCTCCGGGAGAAGGCGTGACGCGGCAACCCCTCCTGGAGCGGGCGAAGCGGCACCCGCTCTCCGTCGCGATCCGCGGGGACGCCGTTCTCCTGCCGACGTCGCTGCGTTTCTCCCTCCGCAAGCTCCGCGACGGCCGCTGGGAGTTCCAGTACGAGGAGGGCTTCGACCCGAAGGTCGTCGCGCGCTACCCGGGCGTGGTCGACCGGACGCTGCACCAGGTCCAGGACTTCCTCCGCCTCTTCGTGGAGGGCGGCAGCATCGCCGCCTCCGCCCGGCGCGTCTCGACGTGCCGCATCGGCGTCCGCATGGTCTGCGAGTTCCGCGTGGTGCTGGGCGCCGTCCTCGGCGAGCTGGGGACGATCGCCGTGCGGGGAGAGCAGGTGTCGGCGCTCGACGTCGTCGCGCTCGCGGCGGCCGTCCTCCAAGCAACGGCGCCGGGGCCACCGCCCGAGGTCCCGCCGTGAGCGCCTGGTGGGAGCGGCACCCGCGGTGGGGCACGGTCGTCGCTGTGATCCTCGGCGCGATTATCGGTCCGGCCGGGGTCGCGGCCATCGAGTACGTCACCCGCCCCCGGTGCCCCTCGTGCGGGAGACGGATGGTACGACAGTGACCTGCGCGAAGTGCGGCCAGCGGATCGAGGCGACCGACGGGCACGACCTGCTGGTCCACCACGAGGACCTTTGGGGGACCTGCACGGACAAGGAGCATCACCACCCGTACGTCGAGGCGGACTCGTGATCTCCCGGTCTCCCCTGCCCTGCCGGGAGTGCGGGCAGCACTTCGACACGAAGGCGGCGCGGGCCTCTCACCAGCGGATCAAGCACCGGCCCTGGCTCTCGACCTATGACTACGGCCGGCCGCGCGCGGGTCGAACGTGAGCTGACCTACGCAACCCACCGTACGTCGACCGGCCAACCAAACCCGGGCAGGTTCCAGCGGTTGAGCTGGGAGACGTGCGTCTTCCCCGCGTGGCCCCGCCGCCGCTTGCACCGGATCCGCTCGCGGCGCTGGGCCATCCCGGGGTACGTCCACGAGAGACGGACGACCGCGGGGCACCGCTTCGCGTCGGGGTAATCCTCGCCGAGGACGGGGCGGGGCGACTCGGTCACGGATTCGCTTCGGGGAGGCCCGTGGCGGGGTCTCGTAGCCGCCCGGGCTCGAGCCACACGAAGGCGAACTCCCCGGGCCCGAAGTGGCAATCCTGGCCGTTGTGAACCCCGTGGACGAGGATTGACGGCTCGATGCGGCATCGACCGTTCCCCAGGTCCGTGAACTTCCATGTGATCTGCTCCCACTTCCCCCCGGGCGGGTTGATGAGCATCGGCCCGAGATGGATCGCGCCGAGGTCCATCCCATGTGGACAGGACTGGATGTAGGCCCAGCGGCCTCCCGTGTCGTCGGTCTCACGTTTCACGATGAATAGTACCTCGCTCATGTGACCCGGTAAGGCATCCAGGAGGGTGGTTCGTTGCGGTCGCGGAAGGTTCAAGTACGCGACCTAAGCCGCTACCTACCACGCCGACATCGCCAGGCGTATACCCTTGAGATTCCTGGGGTATACCCCACGGTCGACCATGCCGATCATCATCGCCCGATGCAGGGAGTGCGGTCACCACGCCGACGGCGTGTACGTTCGCGCGCAGCTCGAGGGCGGGAAGAAGACGTGGTGTCGGATCGAGGGCCTCGCGTTCTGCAAGCGGTGCCGACGCGTGATGCTCGTCTCGGGCTACGAGGGGGGGCACGTCGAGAGGTTTCTCCAGTTGCCGAGGGGAGCTGGGTGAGCGCCTTCTGGCCGCCGCGCTGCTGGGCGCTCCTCTCCGGCGGCAAGGACTCGATGTGCGCCGCGAAGACGCTCTCGGAGCAGGGACGGCTCGCTGGATGCGTCTTCATCGACACCGGCATCGCCTGCCCCGACGCCCTCCCCTTCGTGGAGACGCTGTGTCGGAAACAGGGATGGGATCTGCGCGTCTTCTCCGCGCCGAAGACGTACGAGGATCTCGTCGGAAGGTACGGGTTCCCGAAGGACCTGGTCGGCCACTCTTGGGCCTACGGGGCGCTCAAGGAACGCGCGATCATCGCGGCGAACCGCGCCCTCGGCCCCGGCACGGTCTTCGCCTCGGGCGCCCGACGTAGGGAGTCGGCCCGGCGCGCCCGGAGCATCGCCAAAGGGTTCCGACACAACGGCCGCGTCACGATCGAGAATCCGATCGTGGAGTGGAGCACGCCGGACGTCCTCTCGTATCTCCGCCGCAAGGAGCTGCCCCTGAGCCTTGCCTACATGACGCTGGGTCGCTCGGGGGACTGCCTCTGCGGCGCGTTCAGCCGACGCGGGGAAGCGGCCACGATCCGCCGGGCCTACCCCGAGGTCGCGGAGCGGATCCTGCGCCTCGAGGACGCGGTGCACGAGAAGTTCCCTTACCCCCAGAACCGCTGGGGCGGAAGGCGGTCGCGGGGGGGCTTCGCTTCGCTCCGGGGTCGGCTCACGCTGGAGCAGGCCGTGTGCGGTGGGGACTGCGCGGACGGGGCGCCCCGGTGAGCGCCCGCTGCCAGGCCCCGAAGAAATGTCCCTGCCCCTGCAAGCCCGAGTGGTCCGCAACGCCGAAGCAGGGATCCGCCCGAAAGCTCGGATACCGGATTTGCATGGCGGAGGCGTGTCGCCATTACCTCGCCCCGGAGGGAAGGACTAAGACCCCGGGAGACCCTGCGAAGGGGGATGCCCTACGACCGGCGCCTCGGAGACCTGCGGGAGAGGGCGAACCGCTTGCTCCACGAGATCCGGGCGAACGAGGAGCAGGTCCGCAACCTCCCCTTACACATCCAGCGTTACCGCGAGACCACCGATCGCATGGAGAGGGACCTCGCCGAGTCGCGGGCCTACATCGCTCGCGAGCGGCCCCGGCTCGAGCAGCTCGAGCAGGAGATCCGCCGCCTGGAGGGGCCCACCACCCTTCGTGACATCATGGCCGCGCCTCTCGGGTTGCCGTTCGTGAGCCCGGAGTCGTCCCTCGGCCGCGTCTTCCCCGCCGCCCGCACACCCGACCGACCCTCCTACGACGTCTCCTCGGGCGACATCTCCCGTCGCCGGCGCCGCCCGTGAAACTCCGCTCCCTCCTGCTGATCCCCCTGGCGCTCGATGCCCTCGGAGTCTGCGCGGTCCTGCCGCTGGTCCTTGGCCTGCTCGCGGCCATCGACGGGGTCCTGGCCCTGAAAACGGCCTACGCTCTCGTTTTGGCGGGCCCGGTGACGTTTTCCGCCGCCTACCTGAGCCGGCACGCGGCCCGGGCCCCTCTGGACGTGCTTCGGGGGGTCTATGCGGCGAGCTGGGCAAGCACGAGGAAGTAGGCGATCGTGACCGGGGACGGCGCCACGAGCTCCACGTGCACCTGGTCTCCCGCGGCGAGCGACAGGTAGCTCGGCCACACGGTCTGGAACCCTCCGAGCGGCAGCGACGTCTGATGCTGCGAGTAGCCGCCCGTGCACTGCGACCCGTTCGTGCCCGGGTTGTCCACGAGCACGTAGCCGTCCGACTTGCGCGTGACCTTCCCCGAGAACGGTCCCGACGCCTGCACGAACGCCGCCTCGACCAGCCAGCTCGTTCCCGCGGGCACGGGGGCGGAATCCACGGTCACGTCGGTCGCAGAGGGCACGGAGTCCACGAAACGGATGTCGGTGGCGGGACCTCCGTCAACGTAGTCGATCTCGTTGAGCACCGTGTTGCCGACTCCGACCGACCCCCCCGTCTGGACCTGGAGGGACGACGTCGCCGGGAGCGGCACGTTCCACGGCTGCCAGGTGTCGTAGCCGGGTCCCGGCGCCGCAGGAGCCGGACCTCCGCCGGCCACGAACGTGCCGGTATCGCCGGCGAGGACGCCGAGACCGCAGAGCGAGTCGAGATTCGGCGTAGACGCCTCGGGGACCCCGTGGAACGCCTTGGAGTAGGCGAAGGACGCCTGCCGCCAGCTCTTCGGCACCGCGACCGATACCGTTTGCTTCACGGACTGGAGATAGTAGAGCCGCCCCGAGGGCACCGCGGGGAACGTGTAGTCGTCCGGCACGCCGCGGCTCCCGTAGCCGCCCGTCGCGGTGCCCTGCCAGAGCTCGGAGAGCGGGATGTTCCCTCCGGGAGGCGGCGGACCCGATGCCCGCGCGAGACCGATGGTGACGCCGATCGCCGCTCCCGCCGCGACGGTGAGGAGCGCCCAGGACCGGGGCTTCATGTCAGGACGAGCGCCGGGTCCATTACGTCCGTGGCGACCACCGTCACCGCCAGGGACTTCGTGACGTAGCCGGTGGCGGAGGCCGTGAGCGTGTAGGCGCCGGGCGCCACGCCGAGGAAGTCGTAGCGGCCCCCGAGTCGCGTGGTGCCGAAATACCGCTGCTTGCCGATGAGCTTCACCGCGGCGCCCACGATCCCGGCGCCGGCGGCGTCCACCACGTCGCCCCGAACGTGGTAGCGGGCCGCCGTCGCGCCGACGACCGTCACGTTCGCCGTGTTCGACACGATACTCCCGGCCTTCACCTGGAGCGCGTCCACGACCGCCGTCGCGCCGGCGTTGGGCGGCGCTACCCACGTGAACGGCAGGGTGCCGTCGGCGGGAAGCGGCGCCGACGTCAGGGCCACGCCGTTCGCATAGATCGTAAGACTGGTCCCCACGGCGATGCCCGTGGCCGTCGCGGTGACGGCGACGGAACCTCCCGAAGAGGGCAGCGACCCCGGGAGAGCGGTGATCGACAGGGATCCCGCCGGAGGGACTCCCTTCGCGCGACCGACCGCCCAGGCGGTCAGTCCGATCGCGCCGGCGCCGCCGATCAGCGCCGCGGCGACCGTCGCTCCCTTCCCCATCGGGAGGGGACAGGGTTCGTCCGGGTTAAGAACTAAGCGACCACGACGAGGGATCCGTCCAGCGACGTCCGGGTCCCGCGGGCGTCCGTCACTGCGACCGTGACGCGATAGGTGCCCGTCGCGCGATACGTGTGGGAGACGGCCGCGCCGGAACCCTTCGTGCCGTCGCCGAAGTCCCACTCGAACACGTAGGGCGCGACTCCGTCCGCAGCCTGCGCGGAGAGGTCGAGCGCGGCGGGCGCCTTGCCGACCGCATGCACGAAGCCGGCGGGATCGGGAAACCCGAAGGTCATCTGGACGTTCAGCGGGGGGACGGTCGACGGAGGGACGGGAGTAGCGACCACGAGGAGGCCAGGGGCGCGGAGGCTCAAATAGTGTGGCTTCCCTCCGGTGGGTCGTGGGCGCGCTCGAGGACCGTCTGAACCCGGAGCCGCGGGACGACTCGCGGCTGGTGAAGGTCGAGAAACATCGCGCCGGCGAGAAGTGCCGTCACTGGACGCGCGGACCGAACGGAGAGGTCGCCTACGAGCCGTTTGCGAACCTGTGCATTTTGTGCTACGGGACAGGGAAGCTGGTCGTCGACGTCAACCTACGCTTCCACAAGAAGAAGGGCGTGCTGCACACGTTCTACCCCTCCGACCTCCCGATGGTCGACTACATGCCGAGCTCCGCCCGGAAGCCCTACGAGGATACCGCCCGACCGCGGACGGTCGCATGAGCACCGCTGCCGCGGGCCTGGTCGCGTATCCGTCCTCGATCGAGGAAGGGCTGCGGATCCAGCAGTTCGTCGCGCCACGGCCCCGCGCCCACCGCCGAGCTTCTTCCTCCGGGGAGTGGGTCACCATCGGCGCCGTCGCCGTTCTCACGATCGGCTTCGTGGGCCTGGTCCTCGTGCCCTACCTGCAACGGCAGGGCTTGGGCGCCCAGCCGGTGACGGACGCGTTGCGGTCCTGAGCCGTCTACGCGTCGAGCCAGGGCCAGCCGGTCGACCCGCCCGCTCCGAGCGCGGGGCTCGTCGGCGCGGAATAGGCGGACAGCGTCGGCACGCAGATGCCGCCCTGGCATGTCTCGCCGCCGGGACACTGGCAAACCCCGCCGGCGCAGGACTCGTTGGGCGTGCAGAAGCCCGGGCAGACCCCGTTGACGCAGACGCCGTTGTTGGGGCAGGGGCATCCCGGTCCGCACGTGCCGCTTCCGCCGGGACAGGGGATGCACACCCCGTTCTGGCAGAGCTCGCCGGCGGCGCAGGGGCAGACCAGGGAGCAGCCGCCCACGCATGACGGTTGGCAGATCCCGTTGACGCAGGTCCCGCCTCCCGGGCAGGGACAAAACGCGGAGCACTGGCCCGGCACGCAGACGCACCGGCCGCCGATGCAGCCCTCCCCGGCGGGACACGGGCAAGACGCCGAACAACCGCTCGCGCAGGAAGGCACGCACGTCCCGTTCTGGCAAACCTCTCCCGTCGGGCAGGGGCAGGATGCGGAGCAGCCGCCCGAACAGGGGTTGACGCACCGCCCGTTCTGGCAGGTGCTCGGCGCCGGGCACGTTCCGGCGGGGCACGAGGGGCTGCACGGAGACGTCGCGGTGCACCCCGCAGGAGCGCAGCAGCAGGGGTTTGCCGGGTCGATCGCGTAGCCCGAGGGGCAGACGCCGTTGGTCGCCAGGAGCTCTCCCGAGGGACAGGACGCGCCCGAGCAGGTCGGAGGGGACCGCGTCAGCGCGTAGGCGGCTCCGACCGCGCCGACGGCGACGACCAGTCCGACCGCCGCGTATCCCGCTGCGCGCACGGGGGAGACAGGGTCGACCGCCCTCTTCAAAGGCGCGGTCGGAGTCAGCAGGAGTCGAGCGCGGCGACGACGGCACCGCCGAGGACAGCCACGACCCCGGCCGCGAGACCGACACCCTGCGCGGCCGGAGGGAGGTGCGCGACCGCCACCGCCAGCATTTCGGCGAGGCCCGCCAGCGTGGCGATGAGGCCGGCGTCCCGTCGCATCATAGGGGCTTGTGCGTCAGGACCAAAGCGATCAGCGCAATACCCGCCCCGACGAAATACATCGACCCGTCAAGCAGCCCCCCCGCGTAGGTCGCCCCGGCCTCGTGCGCCATGTCCCAGAAGCCCTCCTTCCAGACCTCGAAGACGAAGAGCCCCCCATAGGCGACGCCGACGGCGATGAGGTTCCCGGGGAAGTATGCCGACAGAAGGTAGAAGAGGAATCCCCCGATCAGGGCGTGCGCCTCCTGGGCGACGATGCGGAGCAGCTCGGCCGGGGTCAGCTTCACGGGAGCCCCGGCTTGACGTAGGCGATGAGGAGGGCTACCCCGGTGGCGATGGCGATACCGGCGAGAGTAAGGATGGAGTTGACGATGAAGTGCTCCCGCTCCTTCGCGTCGTTGGCACGCTTCTCGAGGTTCTTCACCTTCTCCCGGAGAACCGCGATCGCGACCTTGTCTTCGACGTCGGTCATGCGAAGATCCGCTCCACGTCCTGATGCACGCAGGTCGGGTTGCGGCAGACCCAGGAGAGCTGCGGAACCTCGGTGTGGATGAGCGCCGCGGACCCGTTCGGCGCGGGGAAGGGCATGGGAACGGCCCGGTCGGGAACGGCGATGCGGTCGCCCGGGGCCATCGGGCCGCCGCAGGTGGGGCAGACCGGGATCGCCATCCCGTGAGACAGGGTTCGGCCGGTACTTGAACCGGGCGTCTCCGCGTGGCGTGGCCTTCATTACCCCCTTCAACGCTGACATCCCCGTGGTACAGACGAACATCCTGCCCGGGAACGTCATCGTCTCGGGCACGCTCGGTGTCGCGGGCCTCGCCACCTTCTCCGCGGGGATCACCGGCACGGGGACCACGGGCACCCTGACGGCGGGCACGGGAATCCTCGGCACCGCGAACACCTGGACCGCGGTGCAAACCTTCGGCAACAACATCTCCATCGGCGGAGCCACGTTCAACGTCACGACCCTTGCTGCGGGAGCCCTCATCTACTACAACGGCACGAACTGGCTCAACCTCGCCATCGGCACCACGGGCCAGGTGCTCACCGTCGTTTCGGGAGAGCCCGCGTGGGCGGCTTCGACCGGCGCCGTCTCGTCGGTGAGCAACAGCGACGGCACGTTGACGATCTCCCCGACCACCGGCGCGGTCGTTGCATCGCTGGCCCTCGCGCACGCGAACACTTGGACCGGCCTCCAGACCTTCGGCAACGAGATCAGCCTCGGCGGCGCGCAACTCAACGTCTCGGGTCTCGCCTCGGGACAGGTGCTCCAATACAACGGCACCAACTGGGTCAACGTCTCGGTGAGCTCGCTCAAGAACCTCGCCACGACAGGGACCTCCGGCATCGCCGTGCTCACCACCGCGACCACGGTCCTCACGTCCACCCCCGCCACGAACACGCTGCTCGAGATCCGCATCTACCTCGTCTCCACCGCCGCGACCACCATCACCTGCACCATGACCTACACCGACCCCGTCAACGGGGCCACCACGCTCACGATCGCCGCTGCGGGAACGGCCATCGCCATCGGCGTGACGACCCTCCAGCCGTTCATGATCAATGCCGCCACCACCGCTGCGGTCGTCATCACCGCGACCGGCGCGGCGACGGGCATCACCGCCTACGCGACCTACGCCTACTCGTAGACGGGACCAAATACTCGCGGGGGCTACCCCCGCACCATGTTGCGGCTCCAGCTGCCGTTCTCCGAAGAGGCGAGGTCCCTGCTCCTCGATGCCGTTGCCGACCCCGCGAGCGAGACCACGGACGAGGGCCGTTGGCTCTTCATCCACGTGGTGAAACCGGACCTCGTGCAATACGCCCACGAGATCAACATGCTCATCGCCGGCGGGAAGCTCGACCTACCGGGAGGCAAGACGCTCCACATCGGGAAGCTCCCCAAGTGCCCGCTCGAGTCGTATGATGAGGGCGAGGTCGCCATTCTCATCGGAGACGCCACGAAGGCGCGGATCGAGCGGACGGCGGCCTACGTGCTCGCGCTCAACGAGGCGATGGGCGTCAAGCTCGTCTGGAAGGAAGCGCGCGAGTGGATCTATCTGCGGTGCCTGAACAAGGTCTCCGAGATCGGCGACAAGGAGGACCAGCGGGTCGTGGACGAGGAGGAGAAGGAACTCTACCCGAAGGAAGAGAAGGCTCCGTCGACCCTGCCCCCGGGAACCCCGCCCCACGTTCCGCTGCTCGAGAGCGCCGTGCGCGGGGCGGCGCACCGGGCGCCGCGGGTCGGCAAGCACCGTTAGGTTCAGAACGCGACCCAGTCGCAGGTCGAGCCCCCGGTGGGGCCCTTCGTCACGAAGTTCAGCGTGAACCCGGTGGTCGTCTTCCCGGTCACGTAGACTGTGGTGGCGTAGGCCGGGGTCGCTATCACCAGATAGCCGGCGGAGGTCTGCGTCGGGATCGTCACCGCGACAGACGCGGCGTTATGGGCTACGGCCGCCGTTCCCTTCGAGAAGAACTGCATCGTCAGCAGACCATCCAGTCGCAGGTCGACCCGCCGGAGGGTCCTCCCGTGCCGAACACGAGAGTGAACCCCGTCGTGGTCTTGCTCGTGACGTGGACGGTGGTCGCGTAGCCCGGGGTCGCGTGGACGAGGTAGGTCGTCGTGGATTGAGCGGGTATGGTGACGGCGACGGACGTGACCCCGGATCCCACTGCCGCCGTGCCCTTCGCCGCGAGCATCAGGCGGCCTTCACGACAGTAATGGTCGGAGCCGTCGTCCAGGTGAGCGTGATCGTCATCCCGGGGGTCAGGTAGTATCCGTCCGCAACCACGGCGACCGTGGTGAGGAGTGCCGTTCCCGCGCCGCCGGACGTCTCCGCCGACGTGAGCGAGATCGTGACCCCGGATCCGCCACTGACGTAGACCTGGAGCGGCGTTCCTCCGCAGACGTAGTTGTTCCCGCTGACCCAGGAGGCGCTCGCCACAGTGCCTCCGCAGCTCAGGATGCTGCCGGCGGCGGTGCCTGTCAGCGGGTCGACGATGATGCCGCCGGTGCACAGGTTCAGCGAGGCGCTGGTTTGGTGGTGGGCGGAGTAGTATCCCAGGTAGACGGGGAAGTTCGCGTTCTCCGCCCAGGTCCCGGTCGTGAGCAGAGACGCCGTCCCGACGTTCGAGACATACCCCACGTAGAGGCCGGTGGAACCGTTGCCGCCCCACAGGGTCGCCCCGACGTTGAGGTTGTTGAGGACGGACATGATCGCCGACTGACCCTTCGAGAGTTCCCACGTCCCGACGTAGAATATCGTCTGGAGGTTACCTGCCCCGGACCGGAGACCGATCTGCCAGAGGTAGCACTGAACGCTGGTGCCGTGGAACTCGGTCCGCAGGTGGGTGATGTAGACCGACCCGGTCATGTTCGTCCCGTCGGACGTCGCGTCGATGGTATGCACGTTGTAGGCGGCGTCGTTGTTGTTGTTGATGTCGAGGTGGCTGATGATGATCTGGTTGGCGGTGAACCCGGTCGTGCCGGTGTCGGTGAAGCGGATCCCCAGCTGGGACGTTCCCGACGCTCCTGCCTCGAGGACCTCCATGTCCTCGAAGATGACGTGCGCCATTCCCACCGTCGTGTTCTTGAAGAGGAGCCACTGACCGGGGTAGGGCGCCGACGAGGTCGTGACGTTCTTGTCGAAGATGCTCGTCAACCCGGTGAAGTGGATGTATTGCGGGTTCGTTCCGCCGAAAGTCCCGTCGAACACGATTCCCGAGCCCTGCGCCGAGCCGTCGGCGATGATCGCGCAGTTGTCGAAGGTGATGTTTTGCGCCTCGAAGTTCGCCGTCGAGAGGCCGAACTGGATCGTTCCGAAGGTGACGCCGGCGAAGACGATGTCGCTCACGGCGACCGTCGTTGCCAGCTGGGCGACCTGGATGCACGCGGGAGCGGCAGAGAGCGTCGTGGCGGCCTCGCCGGAGTGGGCGTTGCCCAGGATCGTCACGTGGGACGTGTTGAACGTGACGGCGGTCGTTCCGCTGTTGAACTCGGGGGAGAGGTTGATGGTCGTGGCCCCGAGGTTCACGACCGCCTGGAGCGCCGCGGCGCCGGTGGCGTAGGTGGCGGTCGTGGTCCCCGTGTTCATGTTGACGGTCGCGTAGTTGGTTCCGTTGAAGTAGACCCAGAAGACGCCGTTCGTTCCCGCGGTCGGAACGAAGCCTCCGGCCGACATGGGCACGTTGACCCAATTCGTCCCGTTGTACTGGAGGACGTTCCCGCTGACGAGCGAAGCGACGTTGACGGTCGCCCCTCCGAT
>VFSW01013137.1_pt1 | contig 11525 bp, 7 predicted proteins | sample 5358111 | NCBI WGS metagenome assembly VFSW01 (sample SAMN11554181, study PRJNA540505) | mine drainage metagenome | isolation source: sediment from site ElyBrook_90M | place: USA: Ely Copper Mine, Vershire, VT | collected 2017 | reverse complement strand
CGCAGTGAATCCACGCCAGATTCGCCGCGCCTATCCACGGGTGAATCGCCTCCGTATGCAGCTCGTACACCGCGTCCTCCCCCGCCCAGCCCAGCCCCAGACTCGCCAGCGTCACTCCCACCTGCGTCACCGACAACAGCCGCGCCGGTTGATTGAGCAGGCTCTGCGCCGCCTGCGCCGCCGCGTTCCCCCGGCTCGCCAGCGCACGCAACCGGCTTTTCCGCGCGGCGATCAGCGACACCTCCGCGGCCGCGAAAAATGCGTTGAAGCCCAGGATACAGGCCAAAACCACGAAGCGGAAAAGCATCTTGGTGTGCGCGCCCCCGCGGCGCTCGGATAGAATCGTCCACAGTGCTTACCGGACGAGTGCTCAAAATCCTCAATGCAAGCATAGCCGTTTTGGCGCTGCTGCTTCTATTCGCCGTCTATTGGTACGCCTACCGCCCGCTGCCCCGCACCTCGGGCAGCTTGCGCGCCCCAGTCTCCGCGCCTGCCCGTGTCCTCCACGACGCGCGCGGCGTGCCGCACATCCAGGCCGCCTCGTGGTCCGACGCCGTCTTCCTTCAGGGCTTCGTCACCGCGCAGGACCGCTTCTGGCAAATGGACGCGCTCCGCCGCCTCGCCTCCGGCACGCTCTCCGAAATCATCGGCCCCGCCACCGTCGAAGCCGACCTCGAGGCTCGCCGCCTCCGCCTGTGGCGTCTCGCCGTCGCCCACTACCGCCTCATGCCCGCCGCCGACCGCGCCATCCTCGAAGCCTACTCCCGCGGCGTCAACTTCTACCTCGAACAGCGCCGCGACCGTCTCCCGCTCGAATTCCACCTCCTCGGCTACAAGCCTCGCCCCTGGACTCCCGTCGACTCGATCCTCTGCGCCCTTCAGATGTACCGCACGCTCACCGAAACCTGGCGCGACGACCTTCGCAAACAAGCCATGCTCTCCGGCGGCGACGCCTCCAAAGTCAATCAACTCTTCCCCACCCGCTCCGGCCGCGAGCTCCAGCCCGGCTCGAACGCCTGGGTCATCTCCGGCCGCCACACCGCCTCGGGCAAGCCCATCCTCGCCAACGACCCCCACCTTGACTACACCATCCCCGCCACCTGGTACCAGGTCCATCTCCAGGCCCCGGACCTCGATGTTACCGGCGTCTCGCTCCCCGGCATCCCCTGCGTCATCATCGGCCACAACCGCAACATCGCCTGGGGCGTCACGAACCTCGGTTACGACGTCCAGGACCTCTATCTCGAAAGCCTCGACCCCAAAACCGGCAAGTATCGATTCGCGGACCACGTCGAACAGGCCTCGCTCGAGCGCGACACCATCGCCGTCCGCGGCTCGAAGCCCATCGTCTTCGAGCAGTGGGTCACGCGCCACGGCCCGGTCATCGTCCGCGAGGGGAACCAGTTCATCGCCATGCGCTGGGCCGCGGCCGAAGCCGGCGCGTTCGAATTCCCCTTCCTCGATCTCGACCGCGCCTCGAACTGGTCCGAGTTCACCGCCGCCCTCAAGCGCTTCCCCGGCCCCGGCCAGAACTTCGTCTATGCCGACACCGCCGGCAACATCGGCTATCACGCCACCGGCCGCCTGCCCATCCGCCCGAATTTCGACGGCGACGTGGTCCTCGACGGCAGCTCGGGTAAGTACGAGTGGTTCGGCTTCATCCCCTTCGAACAGCTCCCGTCGTTCTTCAACCCCTCCGGCGGCGTGATCGTCACCGCGAATCAGAACCCGTTCCCGTCCACTTACTCGTTCCGCGTCAGCGGCCTCTTCGCTCCGCCCGACCGCTCCAACCAGATCCGCGCCCTGCTCACGGCCCACGACCAATGGACGCCGCCCGCCATGCTCAACGTCCAGAAGGATGTCTACTCGCCGTTCTGCTACTTCCTCGCGCAACAATTGATCGTTGCCGCCGGCGCCAAACATCCCGCGAACCCCGAAATCGCCGAAGCCGTCTCCGAACTGCGCCGCTGGAACGGCCAAATGGAAATCGGCCAGGCCTCGCCGATGCTGATCACGCTTGTCTATCTCCATCTGCGCGCCACGCTCGCCAATATCGCCTCGCCCGGCAAGGGCGACGCTTACTCCTATCAGATGGCGCCCGCCGTCGTCCAGAACATTCTCGCGGGCGGCGCGCGCGGATGGGTTGCCAACAAAGACAAGCTGTTGCTCGACGCCCTCACCGCCTCGCTCGCCGACGGCGCCAGGCTGCAAAGCGCCAACCTCCATCGCTGGGACTACGGCCAGTTCCACAACTTACTCATCGAAAATCCCGTCGACGGCAAGATCCCTCTCCTCGGCCGCTACTTCAACGTCGGCCCGCTCCCCATGAGCGGCTCCTCCACCACCGTCAAGCAGGTGAACGGCAAGCTCGGCCCCTCCATGCGCTTCATCGCCGACTTATCCGGCTGGGATAACTCGCTGAATAACATCACCACCGGCGAAAGCGGCCACATCCTCTCGCCCCACTACAAGGACCAGTGGACCGCCTACTATTACGCCACCAGCTTCCCCATGCAATTCACCCACGTCGCCGCCGAGCACGTGCTCACCGTCACCCCCTCGAAGTAGCGGCCTTCCCCGTTCCCCACCGCCATCTTCAAGGAACCGCGCCCCGGCCGCCTTCGTAATCTCCTACTATGGAGTCCCTTCTCGCCGACGTCCGCCAATCCCTGCGCATCATGCGCAAGAGCCCGGCCTTCACCGCCATCGCCGTCGCCGCCCTCGCCCTCGGCATCGGCGCCAACACCGGCATCTTCAGCGTCATCGACAAAGTCCTCCTCGAGCCCCTCCCCTATCCCGAACCCGATCGCCTCATGAAGATCGGCCGCAAGTACCCGCAAGGCGTCGGCTATTCCAACTCCATCCCCAAGTACATGGTCTGGCGCCACAACAGCGTATTCTCCGCCATGACCATCTACGATTTCTCGGGCCCCGGCATGAACCTCACCAGCTCCGACCGCCCGGAACAGATCAAAGGAATCCGCGTTTCGGCGGAGTATTTCAAGGTCTTCGGCATCGGCCCCGCCATCGGCAGAACCTTCACCGCCTCGGAAGACTCGCCCAACGGCTCGAAAGCCGCCATCATCAGCGACAAACTCTGGCGCTCTCACTTCGGCGCCGACCGCGGCATCCTAAATCGCGCCATCTCTCTGAACGCCGAGTCCTACCCGATCGTCGGCGTCCTGCCCGCCCGGTTCACCCCGGACCCTCCCGCCGACGTCTGGATTCCTCTCCAGGCCGATCCGAACAGCACCAATCAGGGGCATTACCTCTCCGTCGCCGCGCGCTTGAAGCCCGGCGTCACCCTCGACGCGGCCCGCGCCGAAATGAAACTCCGCGGCGAGGAGTTCCGCCGCATGTTCCCGGTCTGGATGGATAAAGCCGAGAGCGTCGCCGTCATGCCCATGCGGGAAGCTATGGTGGGCGACGTCAAAACCGCGCTGTTCATCCTGCTCGGCGCGGTGGCCTTCGTCTTACTCATCGCCTGCGCCAATGTCGCGAACCTCCTGCTCGCCCGCGCCGCCGCCCGCCAGAAGGAGCTTGCCATCCGCTCCGCCCTTGGCGCCGGCCGCTGGCGAATCGTCCGGCAGTTACTCACCGAGAGCGTTATCCTTTCCGGCCTTGGCGGACTGCTCGGCTTCCTGCTCGGCGCCTGGGGTGTCCGCGCGCTCTTGCTCGTCGTTCCCGGAAACATTCCGCGACTTACCGATCCCGATAAGGTCCAAACCGTCTTCTCCGTTCTCGATTGGCGCATGGCCGCCTTCACCATTGGCATTTCCTTCCTGACCGGAATCCTCTTCGGCCTGTTCCCCGCACTGCAAATCTCGAATCCCGACGTCGCCGGCACGCTCAAGGAAGCCAGCGGCCGCTCCGCCACGGGACGCCGGCACAACCGCATCCGGAAACTTCTCGTCGCCGGCGAAATGGCTCTCGCCGTCGTCTTACTCACCTCCGCCGCGCTCCTCATCCGCTCCTTTGTCGGACTAAGCACGGTGAACACCGGCATCGATCCTCATCACGTCCTTACTCTTCAAACTTCTCTTGCCGGCGGGAACTACTCGACCACCCGGAAGGTAGACTCCTTCGCAGTCCGCGTGATTCGCCGCATCGAAGGCTTGCCCGGCGTCCAAGCGGCCGCACTCGCTCTTGTCTTACCCACCGACAGCGAAATCGACATTCCCTTCAACATCGCCGGCAAACCGCCCAAGGCCGGCCAGCAGTTCAACGGCGACGAACAATGGCGCTTCGTCTCTCCCCACTATTTCAAGGTCTTCCGGATCCCGCTCCTGCGCGGCCGCATGCTCGACGAACGCGACGCCAATACCTCGGCCAAGGTTGTTCTGATCAACCAGACCATGGCGAAGAAGTACTGGCCCAAGCAAGATCCCATCGGCCAGATCGTCACTATCGGCAAAGGCCTTGGGCCGCAGTTCCTCGACGCTCCGCGCCAGATCGTCGGCGTCGTCGGCGACGTTCGCGAGACCGGCCTCGCCGATACCGGCGTCGGCGTCATGTACATCCCCCAAAGCCAGGTTCCGGACGGACTCACCCAGCTCGCCAATAACGTCATCCCGCTCTCCTGGTGCGTTCGCACCGCGATGGACCCTAACTCGCTCCGGACTCCGATCCAGAACGAACTTCAGGCCGCCGACAGTCAGGTGTCCGTCGCCAAGGTCCGCACCATGGAGCAGGTCCTCGCCGATAACGTCTCGCGCCAGAACTTCAATATGCTGCTGCTCAGCATCTTCGCCGGCATCGCTCTGGTGCTCGCCGCTATCGGCATCTACGGCCTGATGTCTTACTCGGTCGAGCAACAAACGCAGGAGATCGGCATCCGCATGGCCCTCGGCGCGGGTAAGTCCGAAGTGCTGAAGCTCATCCTCAAACAAGGTATGCTTCCCGCTTCCCTCGGTGTCGCCGCGGGCCTCGCCATCGCCTACGGCCTTACGCGCGTACTCTCCAGTCTGCTGTACGGCGTCAAGGCCAGCGACCCGCTCACCTTCGCCTCCGTAGCCGCCGCGCTCATCGCAGTCGCCCTGTTTTCCAGTTACCTTCCCGCTCACCGCGCCGCGCAAGTGGATCCCATAGTCGCCCTTCGCCAGGAGTAATCGGAAGAAGACTTAGTCTCCAAGTGAAACCGCCCGCGCCGCGTGGCCCTTCGCCTCTACACGGCCGGCGGTACTACCGCGCACGAAGAGCCCGCGGCCCGTCTCGCCTGTTGTCAAAGGGACAGCCGCGGCCGGTCCGGAAATTCTTCGCCAAGTTTCGAATCCGCGCACCGTGCAGCTCGTTGACCCTCCCGCAACCTGCTCTAAACGGGCAGTTATTTCAAAATCGGCAAAGTTCAGGACGACGATCGGGTTTGCCCGTGTTTTTCGCAGCGAAGTCGCGCGGAACTGTGTTTCACGCGAGCGATCGGCAGTACCATGAGTGCCAATGCGATGTAGCTCAAGGTGGATGGTTCCGGCGTCGTCACCACCGTAAAGCCAAATTGTGTGATGTTTCCCGAGATGTTGCCAAAAGAATCGAACACCTGGCCTGTTGGGGAACCCAACATGCCGCTGACCGAGGCCACCGCGCCGCCGGTCCTTCCGAAGTTCTCCACATCAAACTGGCCGGTCCCGACTCCGTTGTATCCGGTGACTTGGAAGTCAAACAGGAGATTGCCCCTCGATGGATTGTATAAGAACGGCGTGTTGAAGGTGAAAACCATATCGAAGGGGCACGGGCCTGCCCCCGTGCAGCCAGAGCTGCCCCACAGCGTGCCCGGGCCGCTGGAAAGGACCATTGTATTGTCCGGACCTCGGTTAGCGGCAAAATTCGTGGTGATCAGTGTGTTACCAGGAAGGCTGTTGGGGGAATATGTCGTAGTGGACATAAAAAGATCAAACGATGTAGCGGTCGCCGCGATCGAGCCTGTGCCCGGCTCTTCGCGAAACGCGAGCTGCGTGATCAATAGGTTTCCAGGAACCGAGGAGAACTGGCCACTGCCGAAAACCTGCTGGAACTCAAGGCCCCCGATGGGGCCGGCTAAACTGCCGCTGCTGTCGTTGCCCGTGGTCGATGTATTAGCATTGGGAACAACGAGAACGTCCGCGAAAGTCGAACCGAGGAATACCGCTACGGCGACCATCAGTCTAAGAGACATATGCCTCCAGCTAACGAAGCGTTTCCGCCTTCGGCGAAATGCTACCAGGCCCGCCAGCGCGCCTCCTACCAAAGTCGCTGATCCCGGTTCGGGGGTCGCTATCAAGCTAAAGACGTAGAACCGGCCAACGCTCGGCCCGGCCGTAGCGGCGCCAGTCGTTGGATCGATCGAAACAACCTCGGCTCCCGGATTGGTTGCCGCAATGTCCAATAGCTCGCCTCCCGCCGCTCCTCCCAGGCCATTTTGCTGATTCAGACCGGTATTGCCGACTGGAGTGCCTGCCCCGGTGGCGAGATCGATCGTGTAGAGATCGCTGGGCGGCGTGAAACTGGTCGTGTAGGCGGTGTTTCCAATGAAGCGGAGCTGACTTGCGGTAGTGGCGAGCGGCCCCGTCAGGTCGGAAATGAACGAGGCTGCGCCGGTGGCTGAATTGATGCTATAGAGCGCCTCTGGCCCAGTCCCGGTATAGGTCGTTCCGTAAAGAGTCCCGTTGTCGCTGAAATCGATGGAATTCAAATCCACCGTATTCGGAGCAATATTCGTGATGGCCCCGCTGGCGGGGTTGATAGTGGCAAATTCCGCTACGCCGGAGCCGGTGGTGAATGGCCCATCGATCAAATAGAGCGTTCCGTTCGGCCCTAACGCCAAATCGTTGACAAAAATATTATTTAGAGTTGCGATCGAGGAGAAGGAGCCGGTAGTGAGATCGAGCACGCCGAACGAGGATGTCGTGTTGCTGGTTTGCCCGCTCGCATAAGCCAGGATATCGGCCCTTGCGCCTCCGGCCAATCCGAGCAGGGCTACCATTGCCCCAAAATTGGTAACCGATTGTGTAACATGTTTTTCCCGCCGTCAATTCATAAGCTTCTTTTCCGAAAGGCCGCGACTCCCACCAGCCCGAGGCTCAGGAGCGTCAAAGTGGACGGCTCCGGCGTCGCCTGGAAGGTTGGCTCAAACACGCCGGTGATCTGACCGTTGGCGGGGCTGCCCCCTCTCCCACCCGATACTCCCAAGGCGCCTAAGCTGTCGTATGTTGTAGCGTTGGTCGCCACCACCAAGAAGTCGGTCGAACCGCCCGGTCCTATGGTCGTGTTTGGCGAGCTTGGTGAACTGAACAGGAAGTGGACGCCGCCGCCGCCGCGGCTTACCGAAATGGGATCCCCGTTACCAGGGCCAGCACCCAGGCCGCCCGTCCCCGCAATGTAGCCGACATCGGTCGTATAGCCGAAGAAAGCCGACAGGCCCACCGCGAAAATCCCCGAGGACAAACCGGCATCTTCGTGCACCTGAAAAGCAAAGTCTAGGCATCCCGCACAGGTAATACCGAACGGGTCAACCGCCACAACTTCGGTATACGTGCCAGTGAGAAATCCAATCCCGCTCCCGAAACTAAAAGTTCCAGTAGTAGTGTTGAGGAGCGGCGGCGAACCGGGATTTGGGAGCGCGTCGGGCACAATCCCGCTTTGCCCCGGAAGGATGACATTAGCATGGACCGGAAAGGTCATCAGGACCAGGACACTCGCCGCGACTAGATGGGGTAGACGTGTCAAATTTATTGAAAACGGCCTCGTGGGGCTTTTCATCCTTAATCTCCAATCTCCGCGAGATATCACTTCTCCACGGGAACAACGAGAACGTCCGCGAGAGCGGGACCGCGGAATACCGCTACAGCGACAATCCGTCTAAGAGTCATACGCCTCCATCGAAGCGTTTCCGCCTCTGGCGAATCAGCGCGAGCGACGCCAGGCCGGCCGCGCAAAGAATAAGCGAAGTTGGCTCCGGGACGATGCCGTCCGACGAATAGGTGAGACCGTCCGCCGAAGTGAAGGTCGGGTTCGACACCGGGATGGTGGCGCTGCTGTCTTGAAAAACGCCTAGTCCGTTCAATACCGCAGTGTGGCTGTAATCGGATACCGCGTTCAGCGCGCCTCCTGGTCCGTAATAAGTAATCGCGCCCAAGCCGATGGAAAACGGGAGCGCCTGCCCAAACGTGAAGGCAATCGGACTGAAGACGATTTCGGCGTTGCCCGTGAAGTAGCAAGCTCCCGCCGCCCACTGTCCACCAACACAGCCGCTCGGAACTGACCTATTGAGACCGGCAAAAACCGAGGCGTCCGCTGCGGCCGGCGAGGTACTGCCCGAGACGCTTCCTGTTACCGAGAATTGCGGAACCAGGTAGCCCGTAGTCCCATCGAGCCCGGGCGCATCGATCGTTATCTGGTCAAGAAACTGGGCGGCGCCGTTCACCTGGCCATTGACGGGGGCAGGTGCGGTGAGACTGAAGGAAGAATAGGCATGCAAAATGCCGCCCGTAGCGTCCGCGTTGCCAGTTGCCGTCCCCCCGAATAAGGCGCCGCTCGCGGAGACGGGGCCTGTGGTCGATTGAGCCAGAATCTGGCAAGCCGAGCCCGAGTTGCAGATCAATACATTGGTAACGGTGCCGGCCCTGGCGGCCTGCTGCAACACGAGCAGCGATAGTCCAGCAATTATTGAGAACAACGGTCGGTTGAATGACGTCATTGTGTACGCCCCTTTCCTAGGCGCTCGCTGACTTTAAAGCATGTTACACCTGAAGGTAGTCAAATGCAAGGTTTTTTTTGCAATCCGTCGTGCGGAGTCGTACTAGTAGTACCAAGGGCGATCCACCGCACCCACACTCCCGGCGCACGTGTACCGAATCCGGAGATGGCGGAGTGCCGTGCTGGATCTGCTCGCGCGACGGCTGGGCCCTGCTTGTCTTCGGCTGCGACAGCAGAGTAGCGTCTCATCTCCCGCCTATTGCGCTTGAACGTACGCGACCGTCTCGGCGATCTGCCGCTTTATGCTCTCCTGCCTGGTCCCACTCGCCAGGCGTCGCAGTAAGAGCAACGTCGCGGCCGGGTTCCTATCCGCCCGCGGGATGCGTTCCGGCGCCTCGAACGCCGCGCGCAGGATCGACAGCACATTCCGCGTCTCGCTTTCCGTCAATGCGTTCACGCCGGTCACCTGACTAATCAAGACCGCCGCTTCGTCACCAACCCGGCGCGGCCGGACGCCGCTCCCGCCGCCGGTGATCCGCCACTCCATCCTCTCCCTCTGAAGCTGCTCCGCCGTCATGTTCGCTCGCGTGCGCCCGGGAATCGCCCTACCATCCGGCGTGCGGAAAGGCTCCGTGTCGGAGGGGGTTCCGAAGCTCTGAAGTCCCTCGCTGGTCTCGCACGTCTCGACCCGTAGACGGCTCATGGACATAAGCGTGTGCCGCCCTCCCGGCAAACAGGGCGCGTTCACCGAAAACTGAAAGACGGGGCTCGCGAGTCTGCCCCCCACGGTCCAGGCCTCGCTCCAATCGCCGTAGTCGCCCTTCTCATACTGCCCGCTCGCCGACCAGCGCCCGCTCATGTCCGTCCAGCCAATGACAGGCCCCCAGTCTGTCCGTCCGTTCATGGTCGTCCTGACACTAACCGGTTGGTTCGCCGCGCCAGTTACAACAATCTCGAACCGATCCCCAATCTGAAATTCCGCGCTGCCGGGACGGGTCGTATTGGTGAGCCGCACCACTGGGCTTTGCGCGGCCACGGGAATCGCTACGACAACTAACATCCACGGAATCCGCATAGCGCCCCGCCTCACGCTTCGAACACAACCACCGCCGCGCTCGCCGCCGGAATCCCGACATCGCAGCCGCCGTCCCGCACCCGCAGCTCCTCCCGCTGCGCCGCCTTCCACATCCCATCCGCGCCCACGCGCGCGCCGCCCAGCGTCACCCCGTCCTTGCTCTCGATTGACGCCGCGCTCAGCCGCATCGCGTGCGCCCGCCTGAATCCCGCCCCCGCCGCGACGCGCACCTGCGCATCCAGGCTCCGGTCCTTATTGACCACCGTCACCCTCAGCCGTTTGTCGCTCCCGGCCACCGCGTACGCCGTCAGGTTCATCCCCGCCGCATCGCAATCGAGCGCCACGCGTTCGCCCCGGCCTCCGTAGGCGAACGCCAGCATGCCGTAATACTCGGGCGCGGCCCAATACGCGCCGCGTTCATCGTCGCCGATCGGCGAATACGAGCTGATGAACCCAAGCTGATTCACGCCGGTCTCGATGTTTACGCCCGCCGCGCCCGCCGCCGCCAGCGTGTGCATGTAGTCGAGCACCCACAGCGCCGCGCCAAACCGGTCGCTCACGCCCGGCTTCCCTCCGCCGCAGAACGAATTGGTCTCGCAGATCCGGTACGGCACGCCCGAAGACATCGATGCGGCTCGCACTTCCTCGAGCTCCGGCCCGAGCTTCGGATCCGGCTGCAACAGCTTGTCGAACGTGCTGCCGGCATTCGCGCACTCGCGATAATAATGCCGCGTCAGCAGCCTCAAATCCTTCCCTTCGTCGGCCGCGAATCGGCTCACCCACGCGCCGGCGCTCGCCGCATCCGGGCCGGCGAACTGCGCCTTCGGAAGCCTGGCGCGGATCGCCGCCTTGTACCGCCGGTATTCTTCCCGGTAATCCTCGTAGCCGTACTCCTCCGCCCGGTGCGCCTTAGTTCGCCCGAATAGATCCGGTTCGTTGCCGATTTCGAAGGCCAGCAGCTTCTCTCCCGCCGCCTCCGCCACCGCTTCCGCATCCTCGGCCGCTTCCGCCGCCGTTCCGCCGCCCAAATTCAAACCCCAAATCAACTGCCAGCCCGTCGCACCGAGAAAGGCGCCCAGCTCGCGCAGGTTCGCCGCGTTCACCACCGTCCCCTTCGGCGCCGAAACCGCCCTTCCCTCGCGCGAGAACGACGAGTAGTCCGAAGTGTTCCCGCCGACGCGAATCGTTCCGCGCGGCCCCAGCGTACGGACTAGCTCGACATATCCCCGATTGGTCGCGCTCAGCAGGCCCTCGCGGGCCACCGACGAAATCTCATACCCCAGTCCGAGGAAGTCCCCCGGAATCGCGCCCAGCGGCTTCCCCGTGTCCACGCGGACCCGCACCCGCCTCTCTTCACCGGAGATCCAGGCGGACGAGCCAAGGAGGCAGCCCGCCCGGCCAAGAAACTTTCTTCGGTCCATAGCCCCGCCGTCAATCCGGCGGGCGGCGAAGGACCGCACCCCGAATCCGTAACTCGATTGGCTGCCGCCAGCTCACTTCTTCGGCTTCTTCGCCGGACCCGTTGTCTTGCTCGCAGGCTTCATCTGCTCTCCACAACAGATCTCCGAATGGGGCATGCTCGCCGGACACGGGCACTCTTTCTCGTACACGAGAGCCGCTCCGCACTTCGCGCAGACATAACGGTCACCCACGCTTCGTGGCATTTCAACCTCCAGTCCTTTCGACCGGGATCGTTGCTCTGACCTCCCGATCCGCCCTCAGTATATAGTAAGCGTCTGAGAATCACCAGGAGGGGCGAGCGCCGAGGCCTGTCTCGTATCGT
>VFSW01013136.1_pt1 | contig 11526 bp, 11 predicted proteins | sample 5358111 | NCBI WGS metagenome assembly VFSW01 (sample SAMN11554181, study PRJNA540505) | mine drainage metagenome | isolation source: sediment from site ElyBrook_90M | place: USA: Ely Copper Mine, Vershire, VT | collected 2017 | reverse complement strand
CCGATGTTTTTCTCCACGCCGATGACGCCCGTATAGGGGCCGGTCATGCCGGCGTCTGTCTGATACGCCGTGCCGCCGGGCAGAATGCGCGTGTCCGCGGTGGGGATATGGGTGTGCGTGCCGACCACGGCCGAAACGCGGCCGTCCAGATACCAGCCCATGGCGACCTTTTCGCTGGTCAACTCCGCGTGAAAATCGACGAAGCGGACTTTCACCTCGGGGCGCAGATCCTTGAGAAGAACGTCCGCTTTGCGAAACGGATCGTCGGTTGTGGGCATGTAGGCGCGGCCCTGCAGATTGATGATCGCGCAATCGACGCCGTTGCGGGCCTCGACGACGACGATTCCGGAGCCGGGTAGCTCGTCCACGTAATTGGCTGGACGCAGCAGGCGCGGCTGGCGGGCGAAGTAGTCGTAAATTTCGCGCTTATCCCAGATGTGGTTCCCGCTGGTGAGGACGTCGATGCCGTAGCCAAACAGCTCGTCGGCAAGCTGGGGCGTGATACCGAAGCCGCCGGCCGAGTTTTCCCCGTTGGCGATGGTGAGATCGATACTTTCCGCGGCGACGATGCCCTTCAGATGGCGGGCGACCATCGACCGGCCCGGTGAGCCAAAGATGTCGCCGATAAAGAGAAGATTGGTCAAAGAAGTTTATCAGTGGGAGCGCACCGCACAGCCGTCCCGGCTTCCGTCATTTGACCCCAGACAACAAGGGGGGAATCCGCCGCGCGCCATCAGGCGTCTCCATGGCAGGTCACCCCACCGGAGCTGGCTCACCGGCGCGTAATCGAGTCAGACTCCATGACATTGAGCATTGGATCAATTTATGGAAACCGTACACAAACCTAGCAGGAACGCTCCTGAAGGAGATGATAGCAGACCTTGCCGCTTACTTCGCCGGAGCCGCGGTGACCACCACGCCGAGCATCATCTCGCCGACCTGGAGGGTGATGTCGAGCCTGGCTCGTCTTTCCGGCGATAGCGATACGTTGGACTTGGAAAATGGAACGAACCCAGGGCTGCTCGCGGACAGGTTATACACGCCGGCGGTCTCCGCGGTGAATTGGACGCGTCCAGTGGAACCGGTCCGGGGGGCGATCGATTGGCCGGACTCCGCGTTCGTGATTTTCACCACGGCGTTCGAGATGACTGCGCCGGCGGAGTCAACAATCCGCCCGGAAAGCGGTCCTGGCTCCTGCGCCCAGGCGGTGGCAAGGCTCAGGATTCCGGCCGCAGCCAAACCGATGCGGCGGCGGAGGCCGACCGGGTAGTCCTGGGTCAGAATGACCCCGTCGGCGCGGCGGTAGAGACGGGCGCAGAGGTTACCTTTGGTCTCCGCAAGCAGAGCTTCGGCGTCCCTCCGCGTCATGGCCGAGAGATCGAAGACATTCCTCTGGCAAGAAGGGCAAAAACGAACCCGGTCCGTGCCCTCCATCCGGTCCCAATCGACCTTACAGGGGGCGGCAATCTGGATCTCCTCCAGCATGCTTGCATGTTAACACCGTCTCCCGATGAGGGTAGAGCATGATTCTCAAAGGGAACCCGGCTGAGGAAGCAAACTTCGGGGAACAGGCATGCTACAGTGTCTGCTAAAGGAGCAACTCATGGCCCTCACCACCCGCCGCGATTTTCTGATTTCCTCCGTTGCCGCCACAGCGTTGTCGGCCACGGCCGCGCCCGCAACCAAGCGCCTCGCCACTGACTGGGTGACGCTCGGCAAATCCAATGTCAAAGTCACGCGGCTCGCGTTTGGGACCGGAACGTATAGCGGACGCGTGCAGCGCGACCTGGGGCAGGAGGGGTTCAACCGGTTGGTGCGCTATGCCTACGACCAGGGCATCCGGTTTTTCGAAACGGCGGAGAGCTACCACGGCATGCCGGAGATGCTGGCGACGGCGCTCAAAGGGCTGCCGCGCGACAGTTATCGGCTCATGACGAAGTATTCAACGCCGCCGTCCGGTGTGCCGTCGGAGAAGATCGACCTGTTCCGGAAGCAGTTGAATACGGAATACATCGATATTTTGCTGCTCCACTGCTTGAGGCCGCCCACCTGGGCCACCGATTACAAGGGTTTGCAGGATGGCATGGCCGAGGCCAAGAGCAAGAAAGCGATCCTTTCTCACGGTGCGTCGATTCACGGGCTGCCGGCGCTGCGGACGATCCCAGGCAACGAGTTCCTGGACATCGCGATGATCCGGATGAACCATAAAGGCTCCCATATGGACACGCCGCAACTCCGCGATACCTCGGTTTTGGGGGATGTGGACGAGGTTGTAAAGTACACCAAGGCGGTTCACGCGCAGGGGATGGGCGTGATCAGCATGAAGCTGTGCGGCGAAGGCAGTTTTTCCCGCGAGGATCGCGACGCGGCGATGAAGTTCGCCATGAACCTGGGCTGCGTGGACTCAGTGACCATCGGCTTCAAAAGCGCGGCGGAAATCGATGAGGCGATCGACCGGATGGCGCGCGTGATGAACGCGTAACTTAGCCGCCGATGAACGCGGATGAACGCCGATAAGAAAACCACTCTATCCGCGTTTATCTGCCTTCATCGGAGGGCTAAAACATTCTTAGGCGAAAAGTGCCGGCTGAGTTAGCGGGTGGATTTTTCTTTCGCTAAGTACTCGATGTACGCGGCTTCGGCTTTGGCTACGGCCGCTTTATACCCTTCCGGATCAACGAACGTCTTGGGGTCGTACGGCTGGCCGGGCTTGTATTTTTCGTGCAGACCATACTGCTGCGCGTGCGCCGATAGAAAAATATCGCAATCGAGCTTCTTCTGCTCGCGAAAGGTGCGGGCGTAGTCGCCGGCGATCTGCGGATAGACCTTGTTTCCCACCAGCACCGTACCGGGATTGATGGAGCCCATGTTCGCCATCAGCACATGCTTGCCTTCAATCGTTACTGCGTAACTGACGCTGCCTCGGGTGTGCCCGGGGTGAAGGTGCGCGGTCAACTCCGTGCCGCCGAGCGTGATCTTCTGGCCGTCATTAATGCGGCCGTCGACTTTGGCGGGTTCGAACTGGTATTGGGGGCCGGTGAGCAGATAGTCGCTCTTGCCACCGTCTTCAAGCAGCGCGGCGTCGCCATCGGTAACCAGGAGCCTGGCGTGGGTGAAGCGCTTCATTTCCGCCATGGCCGCGACATGATCGTAATGGGCCTGCATGGTGAGCAGAATTTTGGTGTCCTCCAATTTGAACCCGAGCGATTCGACGCTGTTCTTGATGAGCGCGAACGATCCTTGAATGCCGGTGTTGATGAGGATGTTGCCCTGCGGCGTGACCAGATAGTAGCAGGCCAGATCATAGGTGCCGACATAATAAAGATTGCCGATGATGCGGTGGGCAGGGAAGGGTTTGGACCAGTCGGCGGGCGGTTGGGCGAGGGCGGTGAGGGCGGAGAATGCGAGGAGAAGAAGGCGCATTTTTTTAGTGTAAGCCGCCCGCGTGCTGAAGGGCTAAAGATATCGCGCCGAGGACTCCGCCCCTGCTAAAATAAAGGTGGACGCAAAATCCCCCAACGCGTTCTTTTCTAAGGAGCTAAAGCTTGGCAGATCCACAGGACCCGACCACTCCGCCCGACGGCGGGCAGATGCCTTTGGCGAATGGCGGCGGCAAGAATCTGCTCCCGATCAACCGCGAAGACGAGCTGAAGCGGTCCTATCGCGATTAATCGATGAGTGTGATCATCGGCCGCGCGCTGCCCGACGTGCGCGACGGGTTAAAGCCGGTGCACCGGCGCATCCTTTTCGGCATGCATGAGTTGGGGCTGCATTACAACCGGCCGACGCGCAAGTGCGCCAAGATCGCGGGCGAGGTGCTGGGCAAATTCCATCCGCACGGCGACATTCCGGTTTACGATGCGTTGGTGCGCATGGCGCAGCCGTTTTCGCTGCGTTACCCGTTGGTGGATGGGCAGGGAAATTTCGGGTCGGTGGATGGCGATCCGCCGGCGGCGATGCGGTACACGGAAGCGCGGTTGTCGAAAATCGCGGCCGCGATGCTGGAGGATATCGACAAGGAAACGGTCGATTTCAAGCCTAATTACGACGAAAGCGAAGTGGAGCCGGAGGTGCTCCCGGCGCGCGTGCCGAACCTGCTGATCAACGGCAGCGAAGGCATCGCGGTGGGCATGGCGAGCAAGATCCCGCCACATAATCTCACCGAGATTATCGAGGCGTGCATCCTGCTGTTGAATAACCCGGTCACGCCTCTATCCAAGATCATTGAAGTGGTGCAAGGGCCCGATTTCCCCACCGGAGGCCTGATTCTGGGCCGCGAGGGGATTTATGATTACTTCACCAAGGGCCGCGGGTCGATCAAGATCCGGGCCAAAGCGGCGACCGAGAAGATGGGCAAGGACCGCGAGGCGATCGTGGTGACGGAGCTGCCCTATCAGGTGAACAAGGCCCGGCTGATCGAATCGGCAGCCGGCCTGGTGAACGAGAAAAAGCTGGAGGGGATCTCCAATATCCGCGACGAGAGCGATCGCGACGGCATGCGCATTGTGTTCGAGCTGAAGCGCGACGAGCAGGCCGAGGTGGTGCTGAATAATTTATATAAGCACACGCAGATGCAGGTGAGCTTCGGCGTGATTATGCTGGCCATCGTCAACCAGCAGCCCAAGGAAATGGGGCTGGTGGAGGTGATGAAGCGGTTCCTCGAACATCGCGCCGATGTGGTGCGCCGGCGCACGGATTATTTGCTGCGCAAGGCTCGGGAGCGCGAGCATATTTTGCTGGGCTTCCAAAGGGCGCTGACGAATCTGGATGAAGTGATCAACCTGATTCGCGCGGCGAAAACGCCGAAGGAAGCGTGCGAGGCCTTGATGAACTTCCGCTCGCCGGAAGAGATCAAGGCTTACGGGAAGCTGGTGGGCGACGACGGCGGTCCGCGGTTCACGGAGCGGCAGGCGCAGGCGATCATCGAACTGGAATTGCAGCGCCTGACCGGCATGGAGCAGCAGAAGATCATCGACGAACTGGCTGAAATCCAGGTGCGGATCGGCGAATATCTGGAGATTCTGGGTTCGGAGAAAGCGCTGAAGGGCGTCATCATTAAGGAACTGCGCGAGGTTCAGAAGGACTTCGGCGACGAGCGCCGCACGCAGATCATTGAAGACACGGGCGAGATCCGCCTGGAAGACCTGGTGCAGATGGAAGACGTCGCGGTGACGGTGACGCGCGGCGGATACCTGAAACGCACGGCCGTCGATACGTACCGGAGGCAGACGCGCGGGGGCAAGGGCCGCATCGGCATGTCGACGCGGGCCGAGGACGTGGTGGAGCACCTGATCGTGGCGTCCACGCACGCGTATCTGCTGATTTTCACCAATAAGGGCCGCGTTTTCTGGCTGAAAATTTACAACATTCCGGACGCCGCGACGATTGGCAAGGGCAAGCACGCGTCGGGCCTGATCGCGCTGCAGCCGGATGAATCGCCGACGGCGTTTTTGCCGGTGAAGGAGTTCGTGCCGGGCAAGTACATCGTGATGGTGACCAAGCAGGGCGTCATCAAGAAGTGCGAATTGACTGAGTTCGACAATCCCTTGTCGCGCGGCATTATCGCGATGGGGTTGGACGAGGGCGACGAACTGCTCGCCACGCGGCTGACCACGGGCGAGGAGTACATTTTCCTGGGGACGCATGAAGGCATGGCGTGCCGGTTCAAGGAAAGCGATGTGCGTTCGATGGTGCGTCCGGCGCGCGGCGTGCGCGGCATGGAGTTGGAAGAGGGCGATTACCTGGTGGGCGCGGAAGTGGTGCCCAGAGAGGGGCTGATGCTGTCGATCTCCGAAAACGGATTCGGCAAGCGGACGCCGCTTGAAGATTACCGGCTGACGGCGCGAGGGCGCAAGGGCGTGATCAATATGAAGACGACGCCGCGCGTGGGCAAAGTGGTGGGGATATTGTCAGTAAAGGAAGATTCCGAGCTGATGATCATCACCAAGCAGGGGCAGATTATCCGCATCGATTCGAGCGAGATCCGGCAGGCCGGGCGGTCGACGCAGGGCGTCAGGCTGGTAAACGTCGAGGCGGGCGATCAAGTGGCTGCGGCGAGCCTGATTCCGGACACGGAGGCTCCCGCGGAGGGGCAGGAGGACTTGCCGCTGCAGTAGGATTCGGAGGTTATCATTCCGACGTCGTGGGGTCGATCATGGTCATCACCCGGTTGATCTGGTTGGCGGGGAAACCGCCGCGCTCGGCGTGTTCGCGGACGGATTGCTCGTCCGGGGCGATGTAGACGCAGTAGATTTTGTCGCCGGTGACGTAGCTGTGGACCCACTGAATCCGCGGGCCCATATCGCTCAGGACGGCGCAGGATTTCTGGGAAATGGCGGTTAACTGCTCCGCCGTGAGGCTTCCCGCGCCGGGGATGTTCCGCTCGATGACATATTTTGGCATACGGTCGATTCTACACTGACCCGAACTGGTGATCAATCTGATCGTGGGCGGCTACTCATATACTAGGAATATGACGTTGGTTTCACTCGTCCTGGATGAGGCCGCCGTGGCGGAAAAGCAGGAGCGGCTTCTTGGCGCGCTGCGCGCCATGGAAAGCGTAATCGTAGCGTATTCTGGCGGCGCGGATTCGGCGTATCTGGCGTGGGCTGCGCATCAGGCGCTGGGCGAAAAGGCGCTGGCGGTGACGGCGGATTCGGCGTCGCTGGCGGAATCGCACAAGGGCTACGCCGCGGAGTTCGCGCAGGAGCAGGGCTTCCGGCACGAGTTCATTGAAACCCACGAGTTCGACAATCCCGACTACGTGAAGAACGACCGCGACCGGTGCTTCTTCTGCAAGGACGAACTCTTTACGAGGCTGGACGAAGTCGCGCGGGAGCGCGGCATCGCGCACGTGGTGTACGGCGTGAACGTCGACGATCTGGGCGATTACCGTCCAGGGCAGCGCGCGGCGAAAATTCATCAAGCAGAGGCGCCGCTGGTGGACGCGGGGTTGACCAAGGCGGAAATCCGCGAATTATCCCGGCGGGCGGGGTTGAAGACATGGGACAGGCCGGCCTCGGCCTGCCTGAGCTCGCGGATTCCGTATGGGACTCCGGTGACGATCCAGAACGTGAAGACTGTCGACCGCGGCGAGGAAGCGATTCGGGCGCTCGGATTCAGGCAGTTTCGCGTAAGATTCCACGGAGACGTGGTGCGGCTGGAGATCGCTCGCGAGGAACTGCCAAAGGCCATGACCATGGAAATGGCCGCGGAGTTCACGGCGATTTTCAAGAAGCTTGGGTTTCACTACGTGACGCTGGATCTGGAAGGGTACCGGCAGGGGTCGTTGAACGCGGTGTTGAGTTAATCGATGATCCCCGCACTGACGTGCGGGTTATTGCCCCGTGGCGTGAGCCGGGGATTCGAGGCCAAGAACGTCCGCTCATCCAACGCGCCATAGGCAAAGCGCGCTTTGTCCAACATGCGACGATCTTCCGCTTTGCAGCTTTCTGCGAGGTCGTTAAATATCGGGAGCATCTGTTCCATGTAAGCGGAAACTTCGTCCGGAAGTGCCAGCTGCTGGAGCAGGCGCGCGATCGCCGTCCGGACCCGAGAGTCGAAGATTGGATAGATTCCTCCGCTGAGGAAATGCAGCAAGGTAGTCGCGCGCGATAGGCCAAAGTGCATTTCTCTCGGGCCGTTTTTGTACATATTGGTATACGCTTTGCCAGACCACCCCGTCAGGAAAGCTGACGCATTGCCCTTTCCGGGCATCTGGGCAGGCTTTCCGCCGCCTCCGTCCAAATTGCGAAAGCCACTTTCGCCACGTTGGGCTTCCACTGAGCTTCCGTCGTTACGCCATCCTTCCACTTGCCAATTAAAACGAAGTCCTGGGCTGAAAACGATTGGTATCTCCGAATTATCTTGTGGTATTCCTTGTCGTCGCCGGTCTCTGCGTCATAGCGTTCTGCCCACCATCTCAGCCATTCCTTTGGCGCACAGGGTCTCATCTCCAGAACTTGAACTGTGACGGCGCGCATAGTGGTCTGACGAGCGTCTTTTTCCGCCTCGGAGCGCGACGGCGCTTTCGGGGGGTGTCGGTTCGCATTTCTGACAAGTCGCCGATCCATTCGATTTTGCCGACGAAGTTCGCGAGATGGCGGACGCGCCGGCGGCGGACCCCTTCTTGTAACACGGCGTTAACCGTGGCCGAATAGGTTTCCAGACCCAGCTCTCGGGTGGCCTCTTCGAGGAGGGCCTCGTCGAGGTTAAGCGTCGTGCGTTTCATGTACGTAGTTTATCCGTCAGGTGACCGCTCCCGATGGTCCCGGTTCCAAAGACGGTGGCTGAAGCCACCGCTGCAAGCTGAAGCTCGCGCCACCCTGAATCAGGATGGTTTGCGCTGGATTTTTGAGACGGCTAGCCCTACCGCGATCACCACTAATGACCCGATCACGTTGTACCAGAGGAATTTTATGGACGTGAATCGGGCTGTGGCGAAGATGGCGAGCTCGCCGGCGATCACGCCGTAAAACGCCGCCGTTCCTCCCACTGTTTTGGCGAAAAACGCCAGCACGAAGACGCCGAGCAGGCCGCCATAAAAAAGGCTGCCCACTTGATTTACCGCCTCGATCAGCGCGCCAAAGTTCGCGCCGAACGTGGCGAAGACAGTGGCGAAGGCTCCCCAGAATACCGTCGCGACGCGCGAGGCGATCAGGTAATGATGATCCGATTCGCCAGGCCGGAAATGACGGCGGTAAATATCAATGACGCTGACGGTGGCGAGCGAGTTGATTTCCCCCGAGCTGGCGGACATGGCAGCGGTGAAAATAACCGCTAAAATAAGCCCCACGACGCCCGCCGGCAGGTAGCGCATGACGAACGTAAGGAAGATGTAGTTCGTGTCACCCTCTTTGGTGAGCTTCAGCGCGTCGGCTCGCGCGGCGTCAAAATCCTTCTGCGCGGCGCGGAAGTCTTGAGTGGCGGAAGCCTTACCGACCTTCAACTCCAAAGCCGCGGCGCGGCGCCGCTCGAAGGCGTCGTTGTAGCGCGATTCAATGGCGGCGTACTGCGCGCTGCTCTGCGCGCGGGCCCGTTCAGCGGGATGGAACAGCAGCGCAGGCTTGTCGAAAACGAAGAACACGAACACCATCGCGCCGATAAACAAGATGAGGAACTGCATCGGCACCTTGGCCATGGCGTTGAACAGCAGACTGAGGCGGCTCTGGCCGATGGATTTGCCGGTGAGGTAGCGCTGCACCTGGCTCTGATCGGTTCCGAAATAGGCCAGGGCAAGGAACGTTCCCCCGATGATTCCGCTCCACAGGTTATAGCGGTCCTTCCAATCGAACTGCGTTACCACGGCGTTCAGCTTGCCCGCGGCGCCGGCGAGTTTCGCCGCATCGAGAAACGATACTTCGGGCGGCAGAAGATGGATGGCCATGGCCAGCGCCAGGATCAGCGCGGAGAGAATGACGGTCATCTGCGGAACGTCGGCCCAGGTGATCGCCTTTATACCTCCGAGAGTGGTGAACAAAATCACGATGCAACCCATGATGATGGAGGTCCAGGCGAAGGGCAGATGGAGAATCGCGCTGAGAACGATGCCCGGCGCGGCCAGCGCAATGCCGGCGCTGAGGCCGCGCTCGATCAGGAAGATGATGGAGACCAGCGCTCGCGTCTTGGCGTCGAAGCGCTGCTCGAGATACTCATAAGCCGTGTAGACGCGGGCGCGATGAAAGATGGGCACGACCGTGGCGGAGAGAATCACCATCGCGATGGGCAGTCCGAAATAGAACTGCACGAAGCGCATACCGTCGACGTAGGCCTGGCCCGGCGTGGAGATGAAGGTGATCGCGCCGGCCTGCGTCGCCATGATGGAGAGTCCCATGGCGTACCAGGGCATGGTTTTCCCGGCGAGCAGGAACTGGCTGACGGTATTCGATCCACGGCTGCGCCAGAGGCCGAAGGAGACCAACAGGATCAGCCAGGAAATGAGAACGGCCCAATCGAGAGGTCTCATTTTACAAAGGGGGCGGCGCGAAGTGGACGGTGAACAGGTAGAAGGCGAGAATCAGCAGCGCGAGTTCGCACAGAACGAGCACGTAGACGCGGGACCAACGTCCGAGGAAGGGAGGCGGTTCGTCTTTGATGTGAGCGTCGTCGGGCATTTCGGGGCCTCGATCCCCAGGCTTACGCCAGGGGCTGTCCTTTCACTGGGCTTTCGCCGCGCTCAGCATGTTAGCAAAAATACGGAACGCGCCAGGGACGCCGGCCGGAAGCTCGCGGAACCAGGAGTAGGCGGAGAAGATATACACACCCTTGCCGGTCTTCGCATAGAGCATTCCACCGGACATGGGGTGCTCGCCCGGATCGTGCGATTCGAGGATGCTGGTGTACCTCGGGTCCCATTCACTGGCGAAATACAGGCCGCGTTCCTGCACCCAGCCGTCGAAATCGCGCGCGGTGATTTCATTGGGGACATGCAGAACCGGATTCTGAGGATTGGGGAAGGTGACGGGAGCCTCCTCCACGGTGACGCGGTCGCGGCTTACTTTGATGGGGTACGGCCCGACATGGTCGAGAAGCGCGGGATTGCCGCCGAACGGACCGCCTTCGGCCACGTTGTATTGCACAATGACTGCCCCGCCGTTCTGCGCGTAGTCGAACAGGCGCTCGTAGTTGGCGCGAAGATCGGCGCGGGTGTTGAAAGCGCGGACGCCGGTGACGATAGCGTCGAATTTGGAAAGATCGGCGCGGACCAGGTCGTCTGGCGAAAGCAGCGTAACCTCGTAGCCGATATGACGCAGCGCAGCGGGGACCTCGTCGCCCGCGCCCATGATGTAGCCGATATTTTTCCCGAGCGTCCGGATATCAGCGCGCACCAGCTTGGCGGCTGAGGGCGGAAACAGCGTCTGCACCGGGATATGCGGATACTGAATCACTTCCGTTCGGGAGGAAATCCGGTGGCCGCCCACGGTGGCGACCGCGCGAATCACGCCGGAAGCGTCGGCGGACGGCGGAGTGATGGTGAACCCGGCGGTGGTCTGCTCGTCGACGGCGGCGAAGTCGAAGTGTCGCGAAGGCGGCTCAATGCGCCAGCCCGCCGGGACATCCAGGCCGACATCGCCGGAAGCGCCCGCGACGTTGGCCTTCACCAAAACGTCGATTTTGCGCGGCGCGCCGGAGGCGAACACCAGCGCCTGCTCCGGAAGATCGACGCCGGCGGGAGGCACCACGGCGAGGGGACGGCGCAGTTCGCCATAGACGCGGTCGACATAGCGATGCCCGATGGGGCGGGTGATTTCGAACTCGACGCCGGCCACGTTCACGCGAAAATGCGCTTGGAGCACGGGAGCGTTTTCAGGGTTGCCGATCAGGCGCGGATCGGCAACGCGGTAGAGAGAGCCGTCCTTCGGCTCAACCAGCCAGTAGGGCTGCGAATCGGGCTCGGCGGCGGGGATCGGCACGGTGATCGAATAGAGGCTCGGCTGATTGTAGACAAGCGCGGCCGGGTCAAGGTTGAGCTTTGGCGCGTTGTCAACGCCGGTGACGCTTACTCCAAGAAGTGTCGCCGGCACGTGC
>VFSW01013135.1_pt1 | contig 11526 bp, 11 predicted proteins | sample 5358111 | NCBI WGS metagenome assembly VFSW01 (sample SAMN11554181, study PRJNA540505) | mine drainage metagenome | isolation source: sediment from site ElyBrook_90M | place: USA: Ely Copper Mine, Vershire, VT | collected 2017 | reverse complement strand
GGGATTTTTGAGGGCAAACCGACCGTGCTACTCTCAATCGCTTCAACGATCCACACAAGGACAAACAGAACATGAACCTCCAGGCAGTTCGGGCATATCGAATGCTAACCGTGTGGATATCGCTCGTCATGTCAGGCTTGATGGCATCAGTCGCATCGGTTTTGGTGTTTGCCCAAGGGAAGCCGGTGAAGAATGCTGACTGCCGGGTCGAAGCCGTCAGCTACAAGGGCTGGCAGGCGCAGCAGATTTCAAATCAATGGGTACAGCTCATCTTCGTTCCGCAGAACGGCGGACGCCTGATGCAAGTCACGTTTGCGGGCCATTCGTACCTGTTTGTGAATCCAAAGTTGGCCGGCAAGTACTTTCCTCCGAGTTCCAACGAATGGTTCAACTATGGAGGCGACAAGATATGGCTCCTGCCAGAGGGAAATGACGACGAACAACATTGGGCGGGCAATTCCGACGTGCTGGACGATTCGCCGTTTACCTTCCGTAAGATTTCTGAGGGGCAACGCTGCGAGGTGGAACTGACAAGTCCAGCCGACCCACAGACTGGAGTTCAGATCAGCCGGACGATTCGACTGGATGCTGATTCGACTCGCATCGCATTTCATGTCTCGATGAAAAACGTCACCGGGCATACGCTTGAGTGGTCTATGCAGTCCGTCTCGCAGTACGACACGTCAAAGAATCGGGATCAGTCGGGCATGAATCACGATTTCTGGACGTTCACTCCGGTGAATCCGAATAGCAGCTACCTGAACAGATACCACGTGCGATTCGGTCCGGCGGAGAATCCAGCGGCCCGCGTGAGGGACGATAATTTCTTCACAGTTCACTACGCTCATATGGCGGCCGAGTTGTGGCTCGATACGGCCGACGGATGGCTGGCGGTGGTTGATGGAAGCAGCAAATACGCAATGGTCGAGCGCTTTCAGTATGAGGAGCACAAGGCATATCCGGGAAAAGCTTCTGTAATTTTCTGGACGAATGGTCCGGAGATGAGGCTGAACGGCGAAGGAAATCCGCAGATGAGCGTAGATCCTGATGCGAGCCCTTATTACCTCGAAGCAGAGGTCAACAGCCCGATGTGCCACTTGCGGGCGGGCGAGAGTTGCGCGCTGGAAACGGAGTGGTTCCCAACGCGTTCTGGCGACGAGTTCCATGGTGTTACCGAGGCGGGAATTCTAATTCGCCCTCTGAAGGCAACTTCACAGAATGGAAAAATTGCGCTCTCTGGATCGTTTGGTGTCTTCTATTCGGGACACCTGGTGGCACGGCTCTATGATGAACACGGTCACATTGCAGCCGTGACCCCGGTTGCCGATGTGACACCGCACGAAGCGATCAATCTGGCCACTGAGATTGCCGCACCCGGAAAGTGCTCCCGCGTGTCGCTGCACCTGATGGATGACACGGGTCTCGACCGCGGCGCGCTTCAGGAAGTCCAACTCAACACCCAGGATAGCCGGTGAACACGAAACGCCGCACGGGGATCATCGTTCTGGTACTCGCAAGCTGCCTTGGACCACGCTTGTCCGCGCAGGAGAATGCGCCTCAAACACGATCAGCAATTCGTGTCGGAGGGGAGGATCTTCTGACACGTCCTGTCGGCGAGAACTGGACCTCCTACAATGGCGACTACAGCGGGCAGCGTTTCAGCAGCCTGAGCGAGATCAATCGCAGCAACGTCGGCCAATTGCGGGCGGCTTGGGTATTTCATCCCGGAAACACACAGAGGCTGGAAGCAACTCCTGTGGTGATTCGCGGAGTCATGTACTTAACTTCTGCGAATGACGTATTCGCGCTCGATGCCAGCACTGGCCGAACGCTTTGGCACTATTCGCGGCCAATCAGTTCAGGACTTCTCGACGATGCTTCCGCTCACAAGAGCCGCGGAGTAGCGGTCTGGGAGCAGTTCGTCTACTCGGAAACCGATGATGCCCACCTGCTGTGCCTCGATGCGCGCTCGGGCAACCTGCTTTGGGACGTGCAATACGCAGACAAGGTCAAGCAATACGGCGCGACCAGCGCACCGTTGGTGGTGAAAGATGAGGTCATCGTCGGCACTTCGGGAGGCGATTCCGGAGTGCGGGGATTTCTGGCCGCCTTCGACGCAAGGAAAGGAACGCCGAGGTGGAAGCTGTGGACGATACCGGGTCCGGGCGAATTCGGGTTCGATAGTTGGAAGGGCGATTCCTATCTCCACGGAGGAGCCACAACGTGGATGCCAGGCACCTACGACCCGGAACTCGACCTGCTGTATTGGACGACCAGTAATGCTGCACCCGATTTCGATGGGAGTTCACGGCCAGGCGACAACCTGTACACCGCCTGTGTACTTGCCATCGATCCGAATACCGGCAAGTTGAAATGGTATTTTCAATTCACGCCGCATGACTTATACGACTACGACGCCAACGAAACGCCGGTCTTAGTGGATCAAGAAGAGAATGGCGTGATGCGGCATTTGCTTCTGCAGGCGAACCGAAACGGCTTCTTCTACGTTCTTGATCGCACAAATGGCAAATTCTTGCGGGCGACTCCGTTCGTCGACAGACTAACCTGGGCTACGGGGGTTGATTCTTCTGGTCGTCCGATTCTGTCTGGAAAAGTGCCGAGCGCGGAGGGCACGCACATCTGTCCGGGGATCGTTGGCGCGACGAACTGGTTCTCGCCTTCTTACAATCCGAACACGAAGCTTTTTTATGTGATGGCGCTGGAGAACTGCAATCTGTACTTCTCGAAGCCAAAACCATTCACGCACGGCGAGACTTTCTATGGAACCGGGACGAAGCACCCGGTGGGGGAAGATTCCAAAAAGATCCTGCTGGCGCTGTCACCTTCCGACGGCAAAAAGGTGTGGCAATACCCACAGGTGGGACGCGGGAACTCCTGGGGTGGAACGCTTACAACCGCTGGTGGACTGGTCTTCTTTTGCGATGATTCCGATTCTTTTGAAGCAGCCGATGCCGAGACTGGCCGCCCTCTCTGGCATTTCAACACGGGACAGTCATTCAGTGCATCGCCAATGACGTATGCGGTGAACGGAGTTCAGTACGTTGCCATCTCTGCTGGAAGCGATGTGTTCAGCTTCGAACTTCTGCACTGACGCCAGAGAATCAGTACTTCAGATACGGGACAAAGCCGCGCGTCTTCGTTTTCAGGCGATATACAGAAGTCGTCGCGGTGATGTAGAGCGTGTCGTATTGCGGATCGCCCCAGGCTAGATTCGCAGGCTGTTCCGGCATGACGATTGTGCCGAGATGGTTTCCTTTTGAGTCCCACACCCATATGCCTTTGGGTCCGGTCACGAAGAGATTACCTTTTTCGTCAACTTTGATGCCGTCAGGAACACCGTCACCTTTCCCTCCCGGCTCTTCACCGAAGATACGGCCGTTGCTCAGCGTTCCATCGGCGAACGCGTCGTATACGCGGATGTTCCGCTGCTCGCTGTCATCGACGTAAAACTTCTTTCCATCCGGCGAGAAGGCCAACCCATTGGGCTGCGTTAGATCGCGCGTCAGCAGCCGTAGCTTACCACTCTCGTCCAGGCGATAGACGCCCTGAAACGGGATCTCCTGCTTCTCGCCTGCAACCAGGTCGAGTGTTGGATCGGTAAAGTAAATTGCGCCGTCGGGTCCAATGATGACGTCATTCGGACTATTTAAGCGCTTCCCCTCGTACTTGTCGGCGAGGATCTTGTACTTTCCATCAGGAGTCACTTCGATGATCGCGCGCAAAACGCTGGCGCAATCGATTAGGCGGTGCCGCCGGTCAAACGTGTTGCCATCGGGGTCGCCCAGTGCAATGACTTCCTGCTTCCTTCCGTTGGGATAAACACGGAAGATTTTGTTGATGGTCTCGTCGCTGACATACAAAAACCCGGAAGGATCCCACATCGGGCCTTCGGTGAAACCGAACCCGGTGGCCACCGTTTCGAGTTTCGCATCGCCGCTGATGAGGTCTATAAACGCAGGAGATATCGGCTCAAGCTTGAAACTTTCCGACTTCTGGGCTGTCGCAGCGATTCCGGATAGGAGAAGCGCGAACAAGGCGAGTGATACTCTAAGTCTCATTCAACGTCGTCCTTTTCCATAACAGGAGTTATCTTTTGTTTGCGGGATACCATGATCAGGTAAGCGATGAGGTCGTTGAGTTCTTCATCGCTGAGCCGCTCGCGGTAGTCCGTCGGCATTAGCGAGCCGCCCGTATATTCGAAACTCTGAAGGTCCGACCGGTTGAAAAGGTGAAAGCTGCCATCCTTGGTCTGCAATTGGACGGAGAAGTTATCTTCGTTTCGAATCGTTCCTTCCAATCGATCACCGTTAAGGGTAGCCAAGCTCGCCGTTCGATATCCCTGGGTCGGCACTCTGGGCGATTTGACGATCTCCTCGCGCATCGCCTCCACAGAAGATGTCAAACCATGACTGGTCAGATCGGGGCCGAGGAATCCGCCCTCACCTTCAACTGTGTGACATGCGGAACATTCACCTTTTCCGAAGAAGGTCTGCTTACCTTTTTTGGGATCGCCGGGAAGACTGACCTCTTCAACGCGTCCCTGGAGCAAGCGGACATAGCTGACGATATCGTGAACCTGTTTAACGCTGAGAGTATGGAAAGCGGGCATTCCGGTTCCAGGTATGCCGTTCGAAATGACATTTGCGAGTTGGGTGTCTGTGAGGTGCTGCACTCGGGGACTGGTCGCAATGTTCACAGCCTTGTCGCTACCATGGCCATCCAAGCCGTGGCAGGCGGCACAACTAGAGTTGAAGGCGCCTCGGCCCGCTGCCGGCTTTGTCTCGGCGTTTTGCTTCGAGTATGAATTGTGCTTTGCTTGTGGAAACGAAAGCTGCGAGATGGCGAGTGTCAGAACAAGCCCGAACTTCGGTAGAGACTTGGGGATCGGCCGCATAAGAAGCGGGCAACATTTTAACGCATGAAAGCAGGAGAATCGGGATCGCCGTTTTCACAGGACGGAAAATTACCCGCATAGTCTTGGGGGAGAGCAGCTTCGCGTCCGTTCATCTTTCGCAGATCGAGGCAAGAGTGATAGATTGCGCGCAAGCACAGAACCCGGGAGGATGTATGAATCAAGACCGCAAGAATTCAAAGACGAGACCTCAGGCGGCAATTTTGCTGGTACTCACATTTCTAACGCTCGCAGCGATTTACGTGCGGCACGCCTATGCTCAATAGAATCAACCCTCGGCAACTCCTCTGACCGACACCGAATTGATCGCGCAATTCCGGCATGTTGAGGTCGCCTCGGTTTCCGATGCGATCGAGCAAATTCTTCACAAGCGAATGTACATGACACACCGCATGCAGCCGATCTTCACATCCAAGTTTGCCGGATACGCCCGAACGGTCCAACTGAAAAAAGATGAAGGCAACAATGATCCCGGCGCCCTGAATGGGATGTTGGAGGCGATCGACCAGGGAACGACGGATTCGGTGTACGTCATGGTGGTTGAAGATGGAGATGACATTGCGGGAATGGGCGGATTGATGGGTACGGCGATGTCGGTGCGCGGCTACTCCGGCGCGGTGATTGACGGCGGCGTGAGGGATGTCGCCTACCTGCGCAAGATCGGCTTTCCGGTCTTTGCCAAGGGGATTGTCCCGTCGACTTCGGTGCATCACTACCGATTTGCGGGAGCGCAGATTCCAGTTGTGTGCAATGGAGTGCCGGTGAATCCTGACGATATTGTTATCGCGGACAGTGATGGAGTTGCTGTCGTCCCAAAGGCAAACGCTCAAGCGGTGCTGAATTTGGCCCAACAGATGGACTATAAAGAGCATTCGATGTACTCCCTGATTGAACAGTGGAAGTCGATTGTGCAGGCTGTAAACAAAGTCGGGCGTCTGTAAAATGCCCCCGGTTGCGCGAAAACCGATTTTCATCAGATAATTCGGCACTTTCATTTTGTGCGGCTACGATGACTGTACGTCCGAAACGAAATTACGACATCACAGCGCTTCAGCGTGGGTTACAGATTTTGCACCTCTTCAGCGGCTCATCGCTGGGGCTCACGGCGAAGCAGGTTGCCACGGCTTCAAAACTCCCGGTGAGCACCGTACACCGCTTCCTGGCAAATCTGGTATCGGCCGGATTTCTGAATCGCGACGCCGAGGGGATGCACTGTCTCGGCATCGCATGCTTCTCTATCGGTCAGGCGGCGGCTGTACAACTCGATATAAGGCGGCTGAGCCTGCCATACCTGCGGGAACTGAATCAGCAGACTCGCGAAACCGTACATCTCATCGTCCGGCACGGACTGTCCGCCGTTTACGTAGAAAAGCTGGACTCTCCGGAACCGCTAAGAATCTATTCGCGCATCGGAGCGCCCGTGCCATTGCACTGTACCGCTGTGGGTAAAGTCCTGCTGGCGTATCTCCCGCCGGATGAACAGCAGCGGATCCTTCCGCAGCTTGAATTGAAGCGGCTTACTCCGAACTCAGTGGGGAGTATGCAGGAACTCAAGACCGAGCTTTTTCGAGTTCGCAAAAATGGATATGCGTCGGATATTGAAGAGCACGAATTGCACATTCGTTGCGTTGCAGCGCCGATATGGGACCATACGGGCACTGTCCAATCGAGCCTTAGTATCACCGCACCAGCATTCCGTATGCCGGTCTCGCGCCTGCGCCAGTTGGCACCGCAGATTCAAGCCGCTGGCCTGAAGATCTCCGTTGAACTGGGGTATCGGGCGAACGCTTCGGTATCGAAACTCACAGCGCAAGCCGGAAATGGCAAAGCACCGAGCAGCTTTGTGAGCATAGCAGTCTAAGGGCTAAGCGGCGCGAGAGCCGCGATGTCGTCATCAACCTTGCCAGAACTTATGAATCGACCATCGAAAAGGAGACCGTAATGAATTTCGCCTCGACTCGTAGAACGTTTGCCATGCGGTTGGGTTCTATGCTCTCCGCCATTGGGTTTACTGCTGCTGCGTCCACGACCGGAGTTGCGCAAAGTTCGCAGGATGCAAATGCGATAAGAAAGCTGAACAGTGAAGGTAAACCCGGGAGCGAGAAAGATGTCATCATGCCGGGCGTTGTGCATAACGGTGTCATCTACGTTTCGGGCATCGGAGCACACGATTCACGCGATCAAAAAGAGTGGACGATCGAATCGCACACGCAGATCGTGATGGACAAGCTCAAGAAGATGGTCGAGGTCGCCGGCGGAACGATGGACACGGTGCTCCAGGCGAATGTGTTCCTCGTGAAGATTGAGCATTGGGATGGCATGCACAAGGTATTTGGCACATATTTCCCGCATGGCGGTCCTGCGCGAACCACGGTTGCCGTTGCAGCCCTGCCCGGTGACTCCCTGGTTGAAATCAACTGCATTGCTGCTTTGGCCCGCAAGTAGACAACAAAGGGGGTCAAATGAATTCAAGGTGGAATCGTCGCGGATTTTTGGGAACCGCTGTGGCAACAGCGACATCGCTGTTTGCACCACGGAGGTTGTTCGCCAAAACGAGTTCAGCAACTGCAAGCCCCGCTGTCACCGGCTTCGGCCAAACCGGGAACCCATACGACGAACTCGGCGTGACTACGGTGATCAATTGCCAGGGCACGATGACCATGCTCGGCGGATCGATCCTTCGGCCTGAACTCGAGGCAGTCATGGCCATGGCAGGCCGCCATTTTGTAAGTATTTCTGAACTTGAAGTTGCCGCGGGAAAACGCATTGCCGAAATGTTGAAGCTGCCTGACGGCTACACTGCCCTGGTTACATCTGGAGCGGCGGCTGCGATTCAGTCCGGACTCGCAGGCATTCTCACCGGAGATAACGAAGCGTTCATTCGCCAGCTTCCTGATCTGACGGGGATGAAGTCAGAAGTCATCATCCAGAAGTCGCACCGAAATCCATTCGATCACCAGTTGCGATCCACGGGAATCAAGTTGATTGAGATCGAAACTCGCGACGAGCTTCGGCAAGCGGTGAACGATCGCACGGCGATTATGCACTTTTCGAACTTCGCGAATGCGTCAGGTCAGATCAAAGTCGAGGAATGGGCGCAATTGGCAAAGAAATACAGCGGTCCTTGCATGAACGATGCCGCTGCGGATACTCCCCCCGTTTCTCATCTCTGGGATTACACAAACATGGGTTACGACCTCGTGACGTTCAGCGGCGGCAAGGCTATGCGGGGCCCTCAGTGTGCCGGATTGCTCATCGGCCGCCAGGAACTCGTCGCGAATGCGCTGCTGAACAATTGTCCGCATGAAGACACGATTGGCCGCAGCCAAAAAGTCGGCAAGGAAGAAATCATCGGGATGGTGAAGGCGCTCGAAGTCTATCTGAAGGAAGATCACGACGCGCTCGCCCGAGAATGGCAAGCTCGTCTCGAAGGAATCTCGCGGGAGCTTACGAAAATTCCGGGAGTCAGCACGCAATTCTTTACACCAGATATTGCGAACCACGTTCCACACATGCAAATCATGTGGGATTCGCGCATCGGCCTCGAACCGAAAGAGGCGTCTAGATTGTTGAGGAACTCGAAGCCGAGGATCGCAACCGGAGGCGGGGAAGGCAAGCCCGGACTTTCGATGTGCTCTTTTATGCTGCAGCCTGGCGAGGACAAGATCGTCGCCCAACAGTTGTCCCGCATTCTGCGCGAACATTCCTCTTAACGAGACCAGAGAGCAATAGTGATACCTCCGGCTAGACCAACCCGCGTGCGCTGGTTCCTTGTTCTGTGGCTCTTCGTCCTCAGCGCTGTGTCGTATCTTGACCGCGTCAACATTTCCATCGCGGGCGGTTCGATTGTTGACGCGTATCACCTGACAGACGTGCAGTTGGGCAAGGTTTTTAGCTCCTTGGTCGCGGGCTATGCTCTATTTCAAACGGTTGGCGGTCACCTTGCCGATCGATTTGGTCCGCGCCGGGTGCTGGCTGCTGGCGTTCTCTGGTGGGGCTTGTTCACAGCGTTAACCGCTCTTGTTCCTGCAGGCGTAAGCGGTGCGGTCGTCCTGTTCATGGCGGTACGGTTCTTTCTTGGCGCCGGCGAGGCAGTCATTTATCCCGCAGCAAATCAATTCATTGCGCGCTGGATCCCCGTGCGCGAACGGGGCATCGCAAACGGTTGGATTTTTGCCGGCGTGGGTGCGGGCGCGGGACTCACACCGCCTCTGATCACCTACTTCATGATTCATCACGGATGGCGTTCTTCTTTCTGGGTATGCGCGGTCATCGGCTTTATCGCGGGAGGTGTATGGTTTGTGGCGGCTCGCGACAATCCTTCGGAGCATCCACGTGTGTCGCCGGAAGAACTTTCCACGATTGAGTCCGGACTGACTGTAATCGGCGATAGACAATCTTCGGCAGTTCCGACACTAAAGACACGCGTCCCCTGGACGCGCGTCGTGAGAAGCCGGGAAGTGTGGGCGGTAACGTTCAGCTATTTCTGTTACGGCTACGTCGCATGGATTTTCTTTAGCTGGTTCTATCGATACCTGGCAAAAGTTCGCGGACTTGATCTAAAAACCAGCGCCGTTTATTCCATGTTGCCATTTCTCGCCATGCTGGTGTGCTGCCTTGTTGGAGGGACCGTCAATGATCACCTCACAAAGCGGCATGGGCCCCGCTTGGGGCGATGCGGCGTCGCCGCTGTATCGATGGCAGTGGCGTCTCTCTTTATCGCGTTCGGCGCGGAGGTTGACAGCGTTCGCCTGGCGAGCGTGATTCTCGCAGGAGGAGCGGGTGCGCTTTACCTTTCGCAGAGTTCGTTCTGGTCGGTGACCGCAGACATCTCCGGGGGCTCGGCTGGTTTTGTTTCTGGATTCATGAACATGGGAGGGCAGATCGGAGGAGCGCTGACGGGATCCCTCACTCCTTGGATCGCGGTGCGCTGCGGCTGGACTGCTTCGTTCATCGTAGCCGCGGGTTTATGTTTGCTGGGTGCGTTGAGCTGGCTTGTGGTCGACCCTTTGAAAGTCCTGACACCGCAAAAAAACGTCCCGGTTCTGAATGAAGTTCGTTCCTGAGCTCGCCTAACTCACGGTGGCGCGAGAAGTTGTTCGCAAGGATTGTTGCAACGTTTCCCCGAGCAGAGAAGCTGAGTTTGTATCGACGTAAACGGTTGCATTCGGGTGCCGCCGCAAAATTGACGCCGGCGCCATCGGACTAATCTCTCCTTCGAAGCACGCCTTTATAGCCTGCGCTTTGCGTTTATCTGGAACGACCGCAAGGATCTCACGCGCTTTAAGAATTTGTTTTGCCGACATGGAAAGTGCCTGGGTCGGAACCTGAGAGATGTTCGCGAACCAGGCCTCCCCGACTTGCTGCTGCCGACAAGCCTCGTCGAGGTTGACGATGATGTACGGTTCCTCGGTGTTGAAATCGGCGGGCGGATCGTTAAAGGCGATATGCCCGTTCTCGCCGATTCCCAGAAACGCAATGTCAATTGGTGCCGATGCGAGTTGCCGGCCGACTTTTCGAGCCACGGCTTTCGGATCTGCGGCGTCGCCGTCCAGCAAGTGATACCTGTTGATCCCCGTCTTGGTGACCAGTTGCTCCATCAGCATTTTTCGAAAGCTGCCGGGATGCGTGATCGGCAGCCCGATATATTCATCGAGATGAAATGCTTCGACCTGGTTCCAGTCGATGCCCGGAGCCTGAGTCAGAGCACCTAGGAATTCGAGCTGAGATGCTGCCGTCGCGGCAATGATGCGCGCCGAGCCACGCTCTGCAATGGCACGATGAATAGCGCTGGCCGCCTGGTCCGCAGCGGCGCGCCCCAGTGCCGCCCTGTCTTCAAACATCCGTATGAACATGCGCAAGATCCAATCTGAGCAAATCTGAGAGGGCAAATTATAGGCAACGTTGTCAAGCTCTGCCGCAAATACCGATCCCATTTTATCCCCTGAATTCGTCAGAGACGATATCGACGCTTCCGGGCCCCGATCACTGGCAGACCAACTTCTGTTGATTGAGACTGATGATCGTTTTCTCGGTTAGACCAGGCTGAAAACGCGCGTAAACGACTGAATACGCATCCGTGTTTTCTCCTTCCTTGCTGGCGCTTCCGGTCACGGAAACGGCGATCGTTCCATTGGCGTTGTAGAACGTATCTTGCGATCGATTCTCCACGAAGGTAGAAGTGAAGAAATCCCGCATCGAAAGTTATCACCCGCTCCGGTCGTATCCACAATGAAGTCCGGCAAACCGGTTTCGAGATTCGGGCGCAACCCCCACTCGTCATTACGGGTAACAGCAATCGCCCCGTTTTCTCCACGCTTCACCACTACTATGGGTCCGAAAGCCGCTAGAATTTTTGCTGCCTTCATGACATCTGATTCACCCGTGATTGCGAGGGCCTCCACCTCGTTGGGGAGAAATACATCGATAAAGGGCAGGAGGTCTGTCACGCCTTGCCAACGATTCTCTGGGTCCCAGTTTGTATCCAGAGAGGTGCTCACACCGAGTCGTCTGCAAGCACGAAGCCAGTCCGGCCAGATGCTCCGAATCCCCTCCAAGAGAAAATAGCTGGCTATGTGCCAGTGCTTGCAGGA
>VFSW01013134.1_pt1 | contig 11527 bp, 10 predicted proteins | sample 5358111 | NCBI WGS metagenome assembly VFSW01 (sample SAMN11554181, study PRJNA540505) | mine drainage metagenome | isolation source: sediment from site ElyBrook_90M | place: USA: Ely Copper Mine, Vershire, VT | collected 2017 | reverse complement strand
GCTTATAATGCTGAGACAGCGACTAGCGTTTGAAGTTTCAACTGGTGTGCTTCCGTGGCCGACGAGATGAAAGGGGCTGAGCCCGACACTGAGGAGATACAGTTCAAGGCCAGCATAAAGGGCGATTTCAAGGATCTATCCCAGAGGTTCTCCTCGCTTCAGATGTACAGCATGAAGGCCGAGGCCGACAAGCTCACCCTTGTGAGGATAGAGAGCAGGGACATACAGAAGAGACCATACCTGTTCTACATTCTCGAGTTCGGGCGCGGCACCCTCACCGTCAGTTACACGAGGTCCAGGGACGCCAGCGTGAAGATGAGGAGGCTGTTCGTCCTGAAGAACCTGCTTTCGGTACTCTCGCTCGTCTCCGACGTATACTCGGTCGACGATTCCGACCTCTTCCAGCACGCCGACTCCGCCATAGAAGACGTGATAAACGCGCTCTCCCCAAGCTACAGTTCGCTGTTCAACAACTACGACTCCCTGTTCAACGAGTACAGGGAGATTAAGAGGCTCAATCTGGAGATGCAGGCCTCCAACAAGGAGCTGCTCGTGAAGGCGACCCAGCTGGAGAGCGACAACAAGGCGCTGAAGGAGAGGATGTCGAAACTCGAGGCGTACTCGGACGAGTCCCTGATGGTGATGGTCGAGGACTGGATAGAGTCGCACGACGGCACTATAGACATAAACGAGTTCTCCAAGTACCACAGCATCGTGTCTACCAGGGTGGAGGACGTGCTCAACAAGATGGTCTCGCAGGGCTACTTAGAGCTGAGGGGCTGACATGAAATACTACGCGAAGATAAAGCGCAGGCTCAGGTATGTGAGGATATACAGGGTCCTGAAGAAGACGGAGGGTCGTGAGAACATATTCACCAGGCTTCTGCTGAAGGTGTTCAGCAGGAAGAAGAAGGATATAATATGAACACTGGCACGCGCGCGGAGTCGCGCAAGGCGGTAGGCGGATGCAGGCGATAAACAGAAAAGGTGATGCCGGTGCAGCGCAGGCACGCCCCTCGAGGAAAGGTATACTGGCAATAGCCCTGGTCATAGCGGCAGTCATGACCGTGATGCTGGTTTACTTCATGCTGGAGATCCGCAGCATAGTCACGGGCCCGCCTCCTCAGCCGAACTATACCGCTCCGCTGCCTCCAAGGGTGTACGGCGCGCTCAGCTACTTCACTACGGCGGACTACGGCCATGCGGGCACACTGGTACCCGTCGCAGTGCTCAACTATTCGTACACTAACGCCACCTCGATAAACGCCACGGCCGAGATTTTCGCGGAAAATGTGCCGCACAGCGTGTACGTCCTGCAGGCCGCTGGCGAGTGCTACAACTGCGGCAATCAGGGCGCAATAGACAGCTATCTCCAGACGGACCTGCTCGGATACGGGTTGATCAACTCTACAGGCATACTCCCGATAGGAATGGGCAACATAACCTCGATAAGGAACGGGTCGATACTGATAATCCAGAGCGGGCTGATGCCCGAGCAGATGCTGCTCCCGATGAGCGGCACGAACGTCACTCCAATGCAGTACCTGATGGACAGGGGCGTGAGCGTCATATACGTGGGCGGCAGCCTGTCGAACATGCTCCTCTCGGGTTCGGTCGTCGTGCCAGCGAACTCTTCCCTCATACCGTCATTCCTCTCGTTCTCGCCGCGCGGGGCCGCCGCCACGCCGGGATACTACTTCAACCAGAGCACCTTCTACCTGGCCAACGGGCAGCAGTTCGGCGCGATAAGCTACGTCAACCATGCGAACGGCTCTTTCATCGCGTTCTCCAACTACCCCTCATCATGGAAGTCCCCGCAGGAGCTAGCCTCCGACCTCGCCAGGGCAGCATACCAGCTATTCTGGCTGCCGTTATACGCTAACGGCAGCGCGCTCGCCAACCCCACCGGGAGCGCCGGCACCGGAACCCTTGCGCTGCAGATGTACAATTCCACATTCCATGTCAGCAGTGCAGACCTATCGAAGCTCAACGGGGCATACGGCCGCATCGTCATCAGCGCCGCCGCACCTGGAAAGAATGCCAGCCGGTTCTACGTATATTTCAGGCCCAAGGCGTACCTCAACGGCACGGTGTCCATGGGCAGGACCGTACTTCCGGGCGCCGACAGCCAGGTGGTGATAGACATATTCACGGGATCGTCCACACCCGTATACGAGCAGCCCGTGGTCACGGTTTACAATACCTCGATGCGCGAGGTAGACGTCATACCCCTTTCCTCTGTGCCAGCGATCGGCAACTTCACGTTCATAAAGGAGATAAGGTTCGATCTCCCTGGCGGGAAGTACATGGCGGTGGTAAATTCCAATCACGAGATCGGCGCCGCGCTGTTCTCCGTGCCGCAGATAAGCCTATCCATGATAAGCCAGAACGCGGCCAGCAAGCAGTTCACGCTCGGCGTATCGGCCGCAGGCGTGCCGATCAGCAACATAACATACACGATTACTCTTAACGGTCAGTACCCGCAGAAGGGGATCGTGACCAATGGCCAGATATCCTACAAGCTGCCTTCGGGAGCCGTGGTGCCGAAGGGCAGCCTCAACTTCTCCGTGGCGACGCTGGGCGCGGCTTACTCGTACAAGGGCACGAACAAGGGCATATCTCTAGCGATAAACAAGGAGTACATAGAGATAGCGATAGTGCTGATCATAGTCCTGCTGGAGATTAAGCTGGTGAAGGCCCCCAACAGGGACGAGTTCTACATAGACGTCGCCGACCTGCCGATCCCCCCGAAGGAAAGGATATCGTTAAAGCCGAGCGAGATACTCAACGTCTTCGACCGCGTCAACCTCCACTACCGCTGGAAGTACATGCCGCTTTCCCAGACCGAGCTGAGGAACTCTATCGCCGACTACATAAAGCACAACAACCTCCCGGTGAGCCTCACGTTCGGCAACCTGGACATCATACTGGACCAGCTGATACTTAACGGGCTCATGGAATCTACAGACGGCCTGTACGCGCCCAAGGAGTGGATCCAGAAGAGCGGGCATGACATAGAGTACCTGGCTACGTTCAAGAAGCTCAGGATATACCTGGTGACGCACGCATACTTCTTCACGGACATAGACGCGAGCGACACGGCGGACATGGTAGTCACGCTCAAGGGCGAGAAGGCGTATGTCGTGATATACTCGAAGACTAGCAAGTTCAGCGACATACCCGTGTACCCGGGCTCTACCACATACATAGCGTTCCTCAACAACTCCAGGCTGGAGGACTTCCACGACATGCTCTTCAGGAACGCCTCCACCGAGATAGACAAGCTCAGGATCTACATATATGAAGGCCACGTCAAGCTGGTCGACGCGGACAACCCCGCCGAGATATGGGGCTGAAAAACGCCGACTACTACTACTTATTGCCAATCAACGAGTTTAAACATGGTAATTAAAAAATGATTAACACTATAATTTATCACGCAGCGCCATTATCACTTTCACTGTCGCGCTCCTCATCTGAGCTGCCGTCCGCGCTGCTGTCCTCGCCGCTCAGCGAATCCCTAACTTTCGGATAATGCATCTCCACGAGCGCCTTCAGCTTCTCCTCGATCGACTTCTTGTCCTTTTCGGAAATGTCCCCCAGGTCCGACGCCAATTGAGAGGTATACCTCATTATGAGCCTGTACCTGCTCATCTCGTGGCTCGCCTGCTTCTTCCCGCTCACGTACCTCTGCACGCCACGGAGCGCGTCCATCAGGGCGAGCCTTATCTCGAACATTATCTCGTCCTCCTGGGCGATGGCCTCCTTGCCGACTCCGGAATAGGGTATGTAAACCGACGAGACGTTGACGCAGATGCTTATCGGCTGCGTGTCCATGTCCAGGCCGTACCTCTTCCACTGTATGTTCTGCACGGCCTCGGTTATAGCGCACGCCCCTGCGTCGTAAAGGAGCGGCACCCTGTTCGCGAACCTCATGAGGATACCGTGCTGGCCGTCCTCCGAGCTCTTCCCCGAGAGTCCGCCGAACGCGACCGCCGCCTCGACTATGAAAGGCACCCCGCCGCGGAAGACCTGCGGCTTCCTCTCTACGACGCTCATGAAATCGGGATTGAGTATGTTCTTTACGGCTACCTCCATCTGCTTCTGCCCTATCGGTATTATGTAGCCGGCGTCAGGGGCGATCCACTTCACGCTCTTTATCGCCTTTATTATGCTTTCCGCGTCGGACCACGTCATGGTTCTCGGCGCCTTGTTGAAATCTACATCGGTAGCCTTCTCCTTTATCTCATTGAGCTTGTTCTGGCTGAATCTCGAGAACCCCTCTACCAGGAATGCCGAGATCTTGTTGTTGCTGCTGACCTTCGCGAGGTCCAGAAGGTCGTTTATCGTCATGCCGAGCGGATGCGGCTGCGCCACTTTCGGCCTCTGCGGTACGACGTCGACCGCGCGCATGAACATGCTTTCCACGCCACTCGGATCGGTGAACTTCAGCTCGAGGTGCGGGTTGGAGAGCGCCGTCCTCCTGAGATACTCGTATACGCTCCTGTCGCTGTTCTCGTATTTTACGTCAGCGAACTCTGCCGTTATCTCGCTGCCGCGGAACTCGCCATCTGCGCTAATGACATTGGTAACGACAGGTTTGTTCTTCACAGTGTCTATGGATATGTCGCATTCGTATGCCTTGCCGCTGCCGGTGCCGGACTTGAAGTGCACAGGTTTTCCTGTGGTTGTCTGCGAGAACATCGTGCAGCCTGCCGCGCCGATCCCCTGCTGTCCGCGCTGCTGCATGTACCTGTGGAACTTCGTGCCCGACAGGACCGTCGCAAGGGCCTTCCCGGCGAAGGCCTGCGGTATTCCGGGGCCGTTGTCCCTCACCCTTACCTTATACTTCTCATCCCCTGTCTGGCTTACCTGCACCTCTATGCTTGGGAGCGTTCCAGCCTCTTCGCAGGCGTCGAGCGCGTTTGTGACATACTCATGGACAACAGTCACGAGCGACCTTACCTTCCCGGAATAGCCCAGCATCTGCCTGTTCTTCTTGAAGAACTCGGCTACCGAATGCTCCTTGAACTCCTTGAATATCTCGTCTGCGTTCCTGGTCTCCACTATTACACCAACACCATCAGAATACTCTCTTCCTTGCTGCCTTGTTCTTCCTGTGCGCCGCCTCCATCTTGCTGTACGCCGTCTTGTGCTTCTCCCCCTTCAGCAGCGAGTATATGGCAGCTTCGGCCTCGTCTATCGAATCGCTCTCGCCGATGACGCATACCTTATCGCCATAGACGCTTATCTTGGCAGAGCTGACCCTCTCGATATACTTCTTCGTCTTGCCGTTCTCGCCTATTATCCTCGCCTTGAGCTGCTTTTCCCTGCCGCCGTTCTTGGCATACTGCGATACGTCTATCAGGGACATGTAATAATCGTCGTTCATGAGAAGGAGCGCGCTCTCCGTGTCGAAGCCGTTGCCATATGCCGCAACCACGTTCTTCATCAGCATCTGTTCGTACGGGTCCCCATCTATCGTCACTAATCCATCGTCAGGTCTTATGCTGCACGAGCTGGCCTTCTCCAGCTTCAGGAGATCCCTGCTCTGCTTCAGCTTCCTCGCACGCTCGTGCGGTATATACAACTGGTCCATCCTACTGCGCCTGTTTATCGCGGGTGATGCGATGCGTTGACAATACTAATTGTCCTTAGCCTATTTATTTATTTGTCCGGAAGTCCTCGGCACTTTTCGACGCGGATGCATATGCGTGTCAAGTGCCTGGCTGCCGTAGTATGCCCACTTCCGCTAATGTCCTTGAGAAATCCCGTTTTCGAAAGCTTTAAATACTTGAGGATTCACAAATAGAATCATGACTCAATCATGATTCATGCATGATACGTTCGCGCATGTGTCATGATTTGTTCGCAAGTGTGTTCAAATGGCTTCAAGAACTTCATCGAAAAGCGGTATCAATAATGAACTGCAAAATATAAAAAGACAACTTTCCGCTATTGCAAAAGAGAAACTCGAGGGCAACAGGCTGTTCGAGAGTGGCTTTGGCAAGGAGACAAGCAGCAACGAATCCTTCGCGACCCTAATAAAGTACATAGTAGACGAGAATAAGAGAACAACGCTGCTTCTGAAGAGTATGTCCGACAGCCTGGAACGAGTTGAGAACGCCCTCCTAGACATCATGGATGGTGGCGAGCAGAAGGATCAGGCTCGCCCCGTACATACTGAACCAGAGGAAGAGAAGCCGAGGAACGCGCAGCAATCCGCAGTGACGGAGCGCATCAAGGAGATGCCCGTATCGGAACTGGACAAGAGAATACTCCAGTTCATACAGATACACGACATGGCATGCGCGGACGACCTCAAGACCGCGATGAAGTACAAGGGAAGGAACGCCGCATCCGCGCACCTGAACAGGCTCCACAAGGCGGGCCTCATTGAGAGATATCAGCTGGGCCACAAGGTCTACTACAAGTTCGACCCTGGCAAGGAGGCAAGCACGCTAATTGTTTCACCCCCATAGCGTAATAGGGCCTGCAATTCGTTGCAGGCCCTCTATACGCAAAATCAACCTATTACTGCACGGTACGCTTTCCTGTCAGCCTCTTCTTTAGCAGTCTGAAATCGTCCTCGAGTACCGGCACGTTCTTCTTCAGCCTCACTCCTGCTGCAGGATGCAGGGTCACGAAGTACGTAATGCCATCCTTCTCGACAAAGGTGCCGTGCTCCGACATTACCTTGCCCCTGCCGGCGAGCGTGCCTGCCGATACGGCTCCGAGTAGCACCACCACCTTCGGCCTGATAACGCCGATCTGCCTCTTCAGGAACGGCACGCACATCCGTATCTCCTCGTCGGAAGGCTTCCTGTTCTTCGGCGGGAAGAACTGCACAACGCTGGTTATGTAGACGTCTTCCCTTTTGAGGCCCGCGAGCCTGAGCAGCCTGTCGAGCAGCTTGCCGCTCGCGCCTATGAACGGCCTTCCGGACTGGTCCTCGAACCTTCCCGGCGCCTGGCCTATCACCATGACCTCACTGTTGAGATGGCCCTCACCGCTAACGAGCCTTTTGCTCAGTGACCATCCAGTTCTCTCAGGGAGCCTTGAGTACTCCCTGTTTATCGCATCCATCTCGTCGATCCTGCCGATGTAGTCGTTGGCCATGGTTATCGCCTCTACTTCGTCCTTATACAGTTTCTTCAGTGCGTCATTGAAATCCAGCCACTTGTAGCCCTTGTGCTCCCATGAGATCCTTATCCTAGTGCCAACGGGCACCTTCGCAAGGAAGAGGGTGACGTGCTTGCGGACGAGCTCGCCGTTCTCGCGCTTGAAGAACGAGTATCCGGTCTTGAACGACGGCACGCGTTCCAGGGAGAGGCCAGCCTCCTCCTTCGACTCCCTGAGCGCCGCGACCAGCGCGCTCTCGCCCTTTTCTATCAGCCCTTTCGGCATGTCGAGCGCGCCGTCCTCCCTGACAAGGAACAGGAACATGCGCCTGCCGGGCTTCCCGAGCCTCCCAGCATCCTCTGAATACACGACAAAGCCGGCGCTGAACTCCCTTTTCATCATGTGGCACCCATGGCTATCTCATAAGAATAGCACAGCGGCGCGGAGCCATTGTATCTGCCCATGAAGGCATTGTAGATGGATGACTCGAAGCGGTCCACCGCCGCTGACACAGCAGAGCCCTCCCTGATGGAACCTGGCCTGCACATGCTCACGCTCTCGTTCGTCGGAGCGAATACCTCGTAGTTGACCGAGACCTCGGATCCGTTCACCATGTACGGCGCCGATAGGTAATCGAGATAGAACGACGTGCCGTTCGACTCGGAAATCGCGCTGACCAGCGATATGCCGTTGGGGAGCAGGTTGGTTTCCACGTTCCTCAAGGTCGTGTTCCTGAACATCTGTACCCCGGGCACGGACCTGTCGAGATACCCTGATATTACGTACATAGAGGAATTGGTGCTCACGTTCCTCACTGTGAATATCTCGAAGGAGTTCATCGATCCGTCATTGCTGACGTTGAATCCCGGAGCCGCGAGGGCATGGAGCTCTATGCCGACCAGCTGCTGCGGGTTGGCGCTCGCATTGTATGCATTGGAGAACTGCGCGGGGCTTGCGTACAGCATGCTGCCGTAAGGCAGCGTGATCACGAATGCGAGCGCGCCATAAACCAAAGCCAGGATTATCGGGAGCAGCGGCAACCTGCCGACCGGGGCCCTGCGTTTCCTGGGCACTAGCGCGCCGCGGAGCGACAGGCCGAACTTTCCGGCCAGCAGCACGAAAAGCGCTATCACTATATAGAATATGAACTCGCCGGCGAACTCATGGAAGAGCGTTATCGCCCCGCTTATGCCACTGTGCGCCCACACGAGCGCTATGGCCGACATGCGTAGTATGTTCAAGAGCAGCACTGCGATTACCGCCGCGCCTATCCAAAGCGCCTTGTTCCTCATCCTGCCCTTGTACAGGTATGCGAGCGGCAGCAGAAGCATGATCGTGGCAATGAAGATTCCGATCGGCACGCATGTGCTTGCTATCTTTATGGTCGAAGCGGACGCGCCTGTTATCGCTATCCCGCTCTTTGCGGCGTTCACGCCCGCGAGCCTGAGTATGTTGTAGACTATCCCGGCATTGAAGTTTGCGAATGCGCCGTTCGCGAGTATGAAAGGCATGAGCAGAAGCGGCGATGCGAACACTGAATATATCAGCAACCTGTTGAACCTCTTCAGCGACTCCAGGCCGAAGATCGTGATCACCAGCGAAGCCAGTAGGAGGGGAAACATTATCCCGTCTATCCTGTACGTCGCGAAGGCGAAAGACATGGCCGCCCTGAGATACGATACTATGACCACGTACACGACGAACAGCGCCGCGCCAATGGCAAGGTCCCTTCGCCTGCCTGCAACGTTAAGGTCCTCCTTGATGTAGAATGCGATGAACGGGAAGATCATCAGCATTACGATTATGATGTATGTCGTCGAGTCCGTATCGAGTATGGTAAAGCTGGTTCTCGCGATCGAATTTACGGCGCCGAGGAGGAACGCCACAAAAAGAACCGCTATCCCTATCGTTTTCCGATTAACCCCTCTCAACAAAACACCTGCTTGTCCTCCGCCGTAATGGGCATCATCACTTTTCAGAAGTTACTCTTATCTTCACAGGACAGAGATAATTGTCGACAAACATTTATACTCTTATAGGTATTGGCGCAGCATACTCTACGCCCTACGTTAAAATACCTTTCATGCAATCTATTACCGATAGCATGCCTAGGCTGGGCTACAGGTTCGTCAACCACACCGCGGACATAGAGTTCATGGCATACGGCGCGAGCCCGGCGAAGCTGTTCGGGAACGCGTTCCTTGCGCTTTTCGACACGATGGCGTACCGCGCATCCGTCGCAAAAATCGCCAAATCGGTCAAAGCAGCCAAATCCGCCGAAGGCAGCGGCAGCGGCATCGACACTTTTCAGATCAATGAAAAGGCCGACAGCCTTGAAGAGCTTGCATGGCTGTCGCTGCAGGATGCATTGTCAGAAGCGGACGCGAATGGAATATCGCCTTTCGGCGCCGAGAAGATTACGGTAAAAGAAGAAAACGGCAAGTATCTCTTGCACGCAACGGTAAGCGGCATGCCGCAGGATCCGAAGCACAGGAAATTCGACGTAAAGGGGATATCGAGGTTCAGCTTGAAGGTCTCAAGGGAAAAGGGGAGATATGTGATGAGCGTAGTGCTCGATGTCTGAGCGTCTGGCCGGCGAAATCATTTCTCTATCTGCTGCACCGAGTCTATCCCGTACTTGCGCTCTTTCAGCGCAGTTCTTCCCTCCAACCCATACCTCTTGACCTTCTCGATGTCGACCTTGCGCTTCTTCGCAAGCCCCTCGACGAACTTCATCATGACCCAGCCGCCAAGGTTTATCGCGCCCGACATGCCTGTCTTTATTATAAGGTTGCCATTGCTGCTCTTCCTCGCGTTCCTCGTAGCCATCTTGGCGAGATGCCTGTATGCCGCATAGTAGACCGCTATCTGCGACGCGGACATCATCTCGGTCGAGATGTCCCTGCTCTTTATCTTCCCGAGAGGCACGTTCTGCATCGGCGTTATCGTGAACTCGAACGGCCTGCCGTCTACGACCGAATTGCTCATCGTGTTTATCAGCGAAACGGTCTCCCAGTTGTCCTCGTCGGTCTCGTCCCTCTGGCCCGTCTGCACCGTGAACGCCGGCCTCCAGTAATACTTGTTGAAGTTCCTGGTGCCGTTCCAGACGATCTCCTTCCACGACCCGTCGGGGCCTATCTTAAGCGGCAGAGTCTTGTTCGGCATGTGTATCCCTGCGAGCCTGTCGCTGCCGGTTTCCACTCCGACCTGGATGCCTATCCAGTTGTCCGGTCCCGCCTTGATTATCCCTGACAGCTTCTCTATCAGCTCGGGGAAGGCTGCCGGTATGGATATCATGCCGTGCGTCGGGTTCGTCCTCCTTACGCCCTTGACCGCCATGACCGTGCTGAACAGCTCGGTAAGCGCCTCCACGTTCGGCCTGTAGAATCGTTCGTGCTTGTACGCGAATATCTCATCGCTCTGCAGCCACGCATTGTCATACGCCGCGCCGCCCTGTGCCGACATGTTCACCCTTATCTCGTCGGCCACCACCTCCGGCGGCACGTACCTGAGGGGCCTCAGCGTGACCTCGCAGAAGTCGCAGCCTATGCCGCACCCCCTCATGACTTCCACAAGCCCTTTCATGGAAGGCCTGACAATCCTCGGTATCTCCTCGAGCATCGGGAATATCCTCCTACTCGCAGGATTCCTGCATATGAACTTCGGGTGCTCCCTGTACGACGGCCTGAAACTGTCGTCATAGCTGAGGAAGCCGTTGTAGAATTTCGCCTTGTCTATGCTGCCCTCCGATAGCTGCGCGAAGAGATCTGCTATGACATCCTCCGACTCCCCCTGGAAGGCATAGTCTATGCCCTCCTTATCGAGCTCTTCAGGTGTGAGGGAGAATTCCCAGACGCCGGGCCCTCCGACGAGGAGCTTCGCCTTCTTGTTCTTCCTTGCCGCGTTAATCCTGCCTATAAGTCTGTTCCATTCCACCTTTACCCACGGATAATAATCCTTGCCGAACAGCATCGCGTACGACATGGTCAGGGGCCCGTACCCGAGCGGATCCATGGTGCTTACCGCAATGATCTCTGTTTTGTCGTCTATGAACTTCTCGATGGAGTTCTCATGCGGCACCGCGACTTCTTCCCTGCTGTATCTCTGCAGCAGCGCGGCCTCGATTTTCCTCAGCGAATAGGGCGAGTATACTGCCTCGCCGTTTGGCATCGGCTTGGGAGACGGTCCTTTCAGGAAATTGTAGATAAGCCCTGGCACCGTGTTCGACGGCGCGGTAGGAAGGAAGTCCAGTAGCGGAAAGTTCCTGTAGTCGCTAACAAGCGTCGTATCTGATACCAGCACAAACCTTGCCATTGACGACCACCAAATAGTTTCGGCGCGGGACTGCACGCCTTACAGTAATGGTATTCTCTTTTGGCACCCCACTATATTACTGACTTATAAT
>VFSW01013133.1_pt1 | contig 11527 bp, 14 predicted proteins | sample 5358111 | NCBI WGS metagenome assembly VFSW01 (sample SAMN11554181, study PRJNA540505) | mine drainage metagenome | isolation source: sediment from site ElyBrook_90M | place: USA: Ely Copper Mine, Vershire, VT | collected 2017 | reverse complement strand
GTCTCTTTTTGACCAGCTTCAATCAGAGCCGCTAAATCGACCATTTGGATTGTATATGTATATACACCCCCCTAAAAAGCCGTCACACCCGTCACAATGTTGTCAATCAACGACTTAATCCGTCACAAATGCTGACACAAACCCTCACACAGACCCGTCACAAACCTTTCCCTCCCAACCCGGCGGGGCGAGGCTCGGCAGGGCCGGGATATGAAATTATGTGACGGCTTGTGACGGCTGGGGGCCGTTTTTCTCACCCGAGGATGATCACAGACCGGGCGCAAATCTGTTTTTGACGCGTCGGCTCGGCAGGAGGCTCGCGTTGCCAATTTGCGGTAGGGCGGTGCTGCGCCGCCGCCCACTTTTCTTCCCTTCTCATTTGAAAGGCCGTCGGATGCAGGTGATAAGGCATGACATTGACGATACCAATAGAACGTCTGGGAATTGTTCCATTGGATGAGCGCGACGCGGTGGCGGACATCGCCATCGGTCTTTACAAGAGGCAGGCGGTCTCGCTCGGTCGCGCCGCCGAGGTTGCCGGAATTACTTCGGTGGAATTGCTCACCGAACTCGGTCGCCGCCATATTCCAATTAATTATGGCGCGGACGAGCTGCGGGAAGACGCAGCCATCGCAGATCTCGCCTTCAATAACAAGGCGGGGTTACAAGGCCTTGAGTTTGGTGATTTTCACCCGGAAATCTCGGGGCCCTTTCTCGATGTATTCCCAGCCGCAGGCGCCCGGAAATTCAGCGTCAAATTGATAGCGCAACGGAACAGGGTCGTGATCATTCAAAAGGACGAAGTGATCACCGACGGTGAGGTCATGCCACGCTTGAAGGATCATGCCGTGTTTGATGGAGCAAGGGATTGGGCGAACGTCCATCACTTTGCCAGCGCCAAGAGGGGGATTTTCGAATGTTGTAGTCATATATAATTAAATTGGCCGGAGCGTTATTCAATTCCGAGGCAAGCGCGGCCATGTTCGCTTGCCATGGAAAAATGCCAGGGCGGGTCTCACACAACTTCAACGTCGACTTCTGCGACGCCAGGAAGATCAAGAACGGCGCGTCGAACGCCGGCGGCCAAACTTTCGTGCATCGGGCATCCGGCGGTTGTCAGGGTCATTTTGACACTGACGTGGCCTTGCTGGATTGAGATGCCGTAGATCAAGCCGAGATCCACAAGGTTGCAGTTCAATTCGGGATCGATCACGGCTTCCAATGCCGCGCGCACCGCGGATTCTTCAATTAGGAGAGTTTGCATAGGCTTTGTTGAGTGGAATTGCCGCGGTGGTGAAGCCGGAAGTCGGCGACCGGCGGAACAGATGACTTAAGATGCTTCCCACGTTGACTGCGAAGACAAGGAAACTGACGACCAGAACTGAGGAACCGGCTTGCACCCAATGCGGATTGCCCAAGCCTGTGGCGAGAAGTGAGGTGCCTAATCCCGAAATAAAAATCCAATAACCCCAGCATTGCAGCCGGGCGGAATATAAATCGTTAAGCGCCGGTGTTTTCTTATGGCCGACCTCCGGGCTATAGCGCGCATACCAAACCAGAAACGGAATGATTTTGTAAAGCATCCCCATCAGGGCCAACGTCACCACTCCGATGATAGCCAAAAAGCCGTAAACATTCTCCAACTGGCCGGTGACCTTGGCTGCCTTCAGCATAGGCCAGGAGAGCAAAAGCCCGAGTGCAGCGACCGGAACCAACAAACCAACCGCGGTGAGGAAATAACGAACTCCCCAATCCAGCGCGCGGCGTTTCCGAGCCGAGACAATGGCGCGCAATTCCACACCATATAATACTACCCCTGACGCGACGACACCCGCGAAGATTGGTTTAGTGGCGCTGTGATACAGAATGGCGATCACGACGCCGGTCAAGCCAGTGTTTAAAAGCCATAGCGACCAACGAGCCCGGGCTTCGCTTTGAACCTCGCCCAGGCTGAACATCGGAATCAGTTTGAAGGAAACGCCGATCATCATCGTGAGGAAAAAACCGATCACACCGAGGTGGGCGTGTGCGTGCATGCGGGCTATGGGATCAAAGCTGCCAAAGCCCCAAAATTTTGTCGCCGCCTGGTAGAGGCCGGCCAGCACTGTCAAACTGAGCCAACTTAGGGAGAACACGATTCCGGACCAGGTGACGGATCGGCGAGGGGCTTTGGCGAGCGTGCGGGCGATGTTGTAAACAAACAAAGCAACACCCAAGCTTAATACGGAGCCAAACGCCCCCACCATCGCCATGTTCCAGATCCAGAACATCCAAACCATGCCCACGAAGCCCGCGAGGTGGAACCAATAGTGCCACCGCGCGAGTCGCTCACTGAAGAGTTTTGTTTCCAGCGCCACCGGCGCCAGTTGATATGCGGCGCCCATAATCACGGAGGTGATCCACCCCAAATTAAACAGATGCGTCAAAGCAATCACACGCTGGTTGTAGTGATAGGTGGCGAGCACATCAGGATAGGCAACCACGAGGACTGTTCCGACCAGCAGGGCGAGAATTCCCGTAATCAGAAATTGCAACGGCAAAAGCACCGAGCGTGTCGATATGGATCTATTTGTCTGCATGGGGGCGAATCAATGTTATGAAACTGCCGTCAGGCTGTTCCGTGCTTTCGCCAAGAAATCCGCGCAACTCGAGGATTTTATAGAGGTGCATGGGGCGGCGATCGGTGCGCGCAAGCAATGCCACCCCGGACGGAAGGCTTGGCAGGGCTTCAAGGATGGAGACCATCGGCTGCGGTGGCTCCAAGCCTCGGACATCCATCTCAACTGTTTCTTTCATGACGCGATCTTAACACTCTTCACAGACCCTGAATTTGATGTGGGTCAACTTTTTCCAGAATCGCGAGGGCGAAAAACTAGTCGGCGCGCGCATCACGGGTTGCAGCCAGGGCTCGCACAAAAAGCACATTGTTCTCTTTATGAACATGCTGGCGCATGTCTTTCTAGAGGCCCTGCAAACCGTCATACAGCGCGCGAAACGTGTTGCAGGCCCACGCCGGAGGAGTGTAGCCGTCCGTCAAATCCCGGAATCGTGAAAGTGCGGCGCCAGCGCTGTCGTGTTCAGCTCCCAGTTTCGTGAAAACACCGTTGAGGTCAGAGTCGAAACGAGCGGCATCCCTGCCCGTCTTCGCCAATTCCCGAATCTTCGGAAACACGACCGACTCCTCCTCCTTTGTATGCGCGATCATCTCAGCGTTGAATAATTCAAATACATGCCGCAATTCATGCAGGCGTGGCTCGTGGTCGCCGTGAACGGCAGCGACTTTGCGGGTCATAAAATCCAGCCTTGGCAATTCGTCACGCAAGTATTTGTGATGAACATGTTCGATGTGATCGCAAAGTTCGGCGAGGCCCATCGCATCGGGGCTGACCGAGGATGTTTCCGGGGTGTCGTCTATTGCTGCCAGCAGCGCGACGGCAGTGACGGGATCAAGGCCTTTGGCGCGGCAGGCTTCTGCCAACGATTTCTTGCCGCCACAACAGTAATCAATTCCCAGAGTTTCAAATATGCGCGCCCGGGCCGGCATGGCGCGGACAAGTTCTCCAACGGCAGTTTCAGATGTAATGTTTTTCATATTTCAGCTTTCGATTGGTTTGCAAAAAGAATTTTCTTTTATTAGTGGCATCACTTTTCAATTCGCCGAGTTGCGCTCTGGGGAAGAACGCGGCGCTGGACGAAATCACAGCGCCGCTGGGTGCTCCGAATCTTTTCAATTCAGCGCCTCCACAGGCACTGGGGCGATTTGCCGCTGCTTCGGCCTTGAGGTTTCGAGTGACCAGCCAGTCTTCAATCCGATCACAAACCAGCCGATGCCAATCGCGCCGCAGGCAAAGATGGTGTCCCCAATCACGCGCAGCCACCGCAGATTTTGCAGGAGCGGCTGCTGCATGAACTCCGCGGAGCGGGCATACCACATCCCATGTTCAATGCTGGCGACAGTTTGCAGCAAACCGACGGGCAAAAGGCTCAATACGATCATCAGCACAAGGCCAATGTTCAATGCCCAAAAGCTGAACTTCAGCGACCCGGCCTTCCAGGCTGGCTGCTGATCCATGCTGCGGAGACAAAAAAGCATCAGGCCAATTCCGAGCATTCCATAGACGCCGAACAAAGCCGCGTGCCCGTGGACCGGCGTGGTGTTCAAGCCTTGCATGTAATAAAGGGCGATCGGCGGGTTAATAAGGAAACCAAACAATCCCGCTCCCACCAGGTTCCAAAAGGCGACGGCGACAAAGAAATAGATAGGCCACCTATAAGTTGCGACCCATGGTTTGATCCGGCTGCGCGAGAGATTTTCGTAGCCTTCAAAGCCCACCAGGACGAGGGGGACAATTTCCAGCGCGCTAAAGATGGAGCCCGCAGCCAGCACGCTCGTAGGCGTGCCGCTGAAATAAAGGTGGTGCATTGTTCCAAGAATGCCGCCGCCCAGGTAAATCGCCGTGGAAAAAATCACCGCCGAAGTCGCGGACGCCGCCCGCAGAAGCCCCATTCGAACCAACAGGAAAGCGATCACGACGGTGGCAAACACCTCAAAAAATCCTTCCACCCAAAGGTGGATCACCCACCAGCGCCAGTATTCAGCCATTGATAAATGAGTCTGCCTTCCCCACATCAAGCCCGCCCCGTAAAACATTCCAATCGCCGTCGAAGCTACAATTAACAGCGACAGCAAGTGACGATTCGGGCCCGGATTTTTCATGGCCGGCCACAGTGCCCGCACCATCAGGAACAGCCATACAAACAAACCGACAAAAAGAAAGATCTGCCAAAACCGTCCGAGATCAACATAAGCGTAGCCTTGATGCCCAAACCAAAAGTTCGCCACGTAGCCAAGTTTCTGTTGCACTCCGCCCCATTCGCCGGCGAGCGAGCCGACGACAATCACCAAGAGGCAGGTGAATAGGAAATTCACACCAAACCGCTGCCATTTGGGATCGCGCCCGGACACCGCGGGCGCAACGTATAACCCGGTCGCCAGCCACGCGGTGGCAATCCAAAAAATCCCCAGTTGCGTATGCCAGGTGCGCGCCACTGCGTATGGAAGCCATTTGGCCAGCGGCAGGCCGAAAAACCCGTCACCTTCAACACCATAGTGCGCGGTAATGGCGCCGAGTCCGACCTGTGCGACAATGAGTGCGACAACGATCCAGAAGTATTTCAGGGTCGCCCGCATCGAGGGAGTTATTGTCAGGCCAAGCAAGGGATCACGGTTTGGCACGTCTGCTTCGTCATCTGCTTCCAATCGCTGTTGCCGCGCATGATGCCAAACCATGGCCCCAATGCCCGCCAGCAGGGCGATGACGCTTAAAATCGACCAGATGACGATGGAACTCGTGGGCTGATTTCCGATCAAGGATTCAGGAGGCCAGTTTTGTGAATAAGTGACCGCTTGCCCAGGACGGTCGGTTCCGCACGACCATGCTGCCCAGAAAAAGAACGAATTCATCAAACGCTGCCGTTCGGCTGTCTTGATGGTGTTGGCGGGAATGGCGTAAGCCTTGCGCAATTCCTTGAGTTTCGGGTCATCGCCAAACAGCGAAGTGTAATGAGCCGCAACCGCCGTCATCGCTTCTGCCCGGCCCCCCGAAACCACCAGATCTCAATTCTGGGGATTATAGGTGTTGGCGCGAATTTCCTTCTGTAATAGCACGCGCAACGCCGCTTGGACCTCCGGTGCGAGTTGGTCGTAACTCTTGCCGGATTCCGAAGCCCAATGGTCGAGGAACCAAGTCGCTTCGCGGTGCAGCCAATCAGCCGACCAATCGGGCGCCACATAGGCGCCGTGCCCCCAGATGGTTCCGACTTCTTCGCCGCCCATCGATTGCCAGACATTCTGACCATCCTTGATGTCCTGGCCAGTGAATAAGACCTTTCCGTCTGTCGTCACCACGCGTTGAGGAATGGGTGGCGCTTGGTAGTAGATTTCATGCCCGAAATAACCGAGGCCGAGAAAAGAAAGGGTGATGACGGCGACAAGCGCCAGCCACAGTTTTTTATAGGATCTAGGTTTTTCTGTCATAATGTCATTTTCGTTGTTTGTTCATTCACTAGCCCAGACTCTAGCAGTTGGATGGAAATTAAAATTGACCGGCATCAAGTGATTTTCATTCTCTCTTGCTGCTTCCCTTTGCGTTTCTCAGGGATTGGACTCGCGCCTTCATGCGGCGAAGGGTCATCTTAACAAAAGCGCAAAGGCAATACGGCGAAGCCGCTGGCCGGATTGACGGCGAGGACTGGTTTCTTTTCCACGATCGCTTGAATGTCTTTGGTTCGCGCAAGCAATTCCGCCAGGAACATTCTCATCTCCATTTTAGCCAACGGGGCTCCTGGACAGACGTGAATCCCTGCGCCCCAAAGCAAGTTCTTCGTTTGGTTGCGTTCAAGCCGGAAGGTGTCCGGCTCCTCGAAGACGTTCTCATCTCGATTCGCCGATATCCACATCAGCGTTATGCGCTCGCCAGCTTTGATTTTTCGTCCGCCGATTTCCACTGGCCGCGTCGCGACCCGGCGGTTGGAAACGAGCGGGCCGCGGATGCGAAGAATTTCTTCGACGGCGGCGGGGATTAAATTTGGCTGGGCCCGCAACTGGCGCTGATTATCAGGATGTTCTGAGAGGTAATGAACCAGAATTCCAATAGCGGCGGAAATGGTTCCGATTTCGCCCGCCGTCCAATTTCGGAGGATGCTGGTCAGCTCCTCGGTGCTGAGCGGTCGTCCCAAAACCTTTTCATGCATCAGCGAAGAAGTGACATCTTCATCTGGCGCTGCCGCCCATTGTTTCCGCGTATCGATCAACTCACGAATGATGCATTCAAACTCCGCTGCAATTTGGGACAGAGCGGATCGATTTTGAGCGAGTGTGGCGGCCTGATTTTTGTCCATCCAGTTGATCAGCGTGCTGTGCAAAATGGATGGCCAGCCGAGGAAATCGCATTGAACTTGCACTGCGAATGGAACCGCGACATCCCCCATTAACTCCACCTCGTTCCGCTCTGTTAGTCCACGCACGTTTTGTTCGACGATTCTTCTGCAGGCGGGCTCGAATGCGCTCATTCGTTTCGCGGAGAAATACGATTCAATGATTTCGCGGTAAGCCGTGTGTTTGGGGCGGTCCATTCCGCTGGGCACGGAGAGGTGTTTTGATACCGCGCTGCTGAAGGTCTCGTGATCTTGAAGAACTCGGCTAACATCCTCATGACGAAAAAGCGACCAACCCATCATGGAACTGAAAGCAACCGGGCATCGGTGTCGCATTTGATCGTAAGCAGCCCGTTGATCGCGCTGAACTTCCGGCCTTGCAGGATCCCAATCAGGCTTGGGTTGATCGTTTGCGGGTTGAGAGAGATCTGCATCCTGAGCAGCTTGGGAAAACGGGGCTTTCATTTCGTTCAATTCTTTGCGGCGATTCTGTCACTCGCCGAGGTTGTGACGGAGCAAGGCGCCTAATCGAGCCGGTGAAAGAACGACGACAACTTTCCCTTTTACGGCAACGAGCTTTTGATCCCGGAATTTGGCGAGGGTGCGCGAAAATGTTTCGCTGACTGTTCCCAATTCCGCCGCGAGGACTCGCTTGGCAATCATTAATTCGATGTCAACTGGCGCCTCGCTGGACGGATCCGGGCAGCGTTTGATCAACCAATTCGCCAGTCGCGTTTCAACATCCTTGACCGTCAAGTCTTCAATCTGACAAACGAGGACTCGCAAATGGCTGCTCATGGAGCCAAGCATTCGCAACGCCAGCTCAGGCTGTCGTTTCAGCAGCGCCAAAAACCCGTCTTTCTGGACCAGCAAAACCTGGGTGGCCTCAATGGCGCGGGCATCGGCGGGATAACCCGTGGGAGATGCCACAGCGATTTCCGCAAATGAATCTCCAGTGCGAAATATATGAATGACCTGCTCTTTTCCCGCCGCCGTTACGCGATGCACGTTTATCGCGCCTCGCTGCACGATATAAAATCCCTGCGACGGGCTCCGTTCGCGGAACAGGTATTCGTTCTTGTCCAACGATTTTGGGACCGTAACCTCGGCAACGTTGTTGAGTTCATTGATGGCCAGCCCGGTAAACAATTTGCAACTGCGAAGGGTGTTGACCATCGCCGCGCGTTTGAGGTCTGCGAATTCCGCGCTCATAAAAACGGGTTTGTCTCCTTCCAAATATAGACAAGCCAGTCCGCGCCCGTCCCACGCTCAACTTTGGTCGCGAACCCGTCCGCGCCGAGCGCCTCGATCAAAGGCGAGGGCAAAAACGGCGCGACAACAATCAATCCTTTTCCATTTTCCAACTCGTCAACACGCTGGCGGATTTTTGGGAATGGCTCGACCCCTTTTCGCAACAGGTCGCGAACGTCGAAACGTTTGAAATCAGTTATTGGCGGCATGTTTGGCTCCTTTCAGGTGTGCTTCAATTTCATTTTTTTCATCGTATTCTCCAGATCATGATCGGCTCGCAAAGGATTTTCCGCTCCGCGCCGGTTGGCATTTGCCAGCCTTTTCTTGTTATCTGATTCCCAAGAAAAGGTGTTCTTGAAGCCTCCATCCGCCTTGTTGCTAAGCCTGTTGATGCTCATGACAGGGGCATTCTTTCAGATTTGAAGCGCTATTGAATTGATCCACATCAATTGATTTGGGATTTATTCGGATCAAGCCAACCGGGGGGCAAATTGCGAAGAATTGACGCGCATCAATGTATCACCGCGGCATTTTGGCGATAGTGGAGGCATGAACGCACTTATCGAAGAGCTTCCGGCGGTGGAAAAGGCGGCCTGCAATAGCGTCAACGATCTCTCAGCCAATCGGCTGGCTCGTGAATGGAAAACCGTGTCGGTCATGGTTCACATCTACTGCCGTGACCTGCACAGGACGTCAGGCGGGCTATGCCCGGATTGCGCGAAATTTCTGGAGTATGCCCAGGTTCGCCTGGAGCGTTGTCGCTTCGGCCAAGAAAAGCCGACATGCGCCAAGTGCCCGGTCCACTGCTATCAGCGCGCTCGCCGCGATCAGGCCCGCGCTATCATGCGTTATGCCGGCCCGCGCATGTTGCGGGAACATCCGGCTCTAAGCCTGCGCCACTGGCTGGACGGCTCTCGCAAAGCTCCCGAAGTCCATTGACCGAGTTAGGAAACTGACCGCGGGCTGAGCTGCCCAGTGTTGCGCAAGCCGGCGCAAAAAGACGCGCACAGACCAATGAATGTTTCCTCGGCCAAGGTCAGTTGCTTTCCTTGCCAATGCAAAATCCCCCAGTTGCGCTTCAGGAGGCGGCGTCCCAGCGGCAGCGCAACAAGTGAGCGCTCATTGATTTCCCGTATGACGATGATTTGCATAGCTGACAAAAACCGTCTGACGGTTCGTGGCGTCCAGCACGGCCAGCGTTACCTTGTCAAAAAGGAAGGCGACGGTTGGTGGATTGAGGCCGCGCCGCGCGCGCGTCGCCGCGTCCGCCAAGTGGCTCAGGCCACGCGCGATTTGACGGATCATTTGGACGCCCTTGCGGCGGAAGGCTTCGCCTTCGAGCCGGCGAAAAAGGAAATCGTCCCTCCATGCCGGTTCTAAAATACCTGGCGGATACCAACACTGTCAGCGATAGCTCGAAGTTGTGGGCTGGCTGTTGTCACACGGAATGAGAAGCATTTCCCCGGTTGCAAAACCGTCAATCCATGGCGGAAGTGACCCGACTTACACCCGTCATCGACGGCGACTGCCCGAGCCTCAGATTTCTGACCAAGGCCATGTCTGATGCGGGACGCGAGGCGCGCGCTCTCCCCGGAATCAGGGGCTGGGGAGCACACGCGCCCCCGCGTGTCGCGGTTGGCGCCCTCGCCGACCGCATTTGACGACGCGCATAAACAGGGTCGTGTGGCCGAAACGGAGGCGCGGGACCCGATTGGGCAGTGTTTTTCAGCGAATTTCGAAGATTTTCGCCAAAAATCGTGCCGAAAAACCTCTGGTAGGTTTTCGTTTTCGCGCCGGGCAGTGTAAAACTGCATCCATGACTGCGAAATGTCATAGGGCTAACGCGAGCGCGTGGCGCACTCTTTCGTTTGATCGAAGGACTGGCTGCCTATTCGCAATTTGGCTTCTTTTCCTCCTTTACGACGACTATTTGTTGCGAGTCGCGGCCACGGTCCCAACTCTCCAGCGATTCCAAACCGGCACTGCCAACGTTCGCGGATGCCACTTTGGCGTCGAGTTTTTGAGCGCGCACACCTTGGATCCGCCATCAAATCCAAAAAAAGCCAGTATCACCAAATCTCAGCTAATATCACCAAATATCACCAAATATCACCTGTTTTTTGAAAAATCCGCAACCAACCCAAAGGAAAAATCCGCAGAGTCCAGACCGGACGCCTCGGCCCACCGTCGCTAAAGCTTCGGCGCGGCAAACGAGGCGTCCCTGCCCCGCTCTTCATTGGATAAACCTTTTCCTTGCCTTTTCCAATCGGCCAACGACAATACACCCCCTTTTATGGATGCTGAAACGCAATCAACAGAGTTGTTCGTTCGAGTGCTCGAGTGGCTTCATGCCCGGCGCAAAATGATCATCGCCAGCGTCGTCGCGGTGGCGCTCATTGGCGTCGTCCTCGCTTTCATGTCGTGGAAGAAAGGCCAGGACGAAACCAACGCCAACGAGGAATTGCTGAACGTGCCACTGCAGTTGGTGCGCCCGGTGCCTGTGTCGCCGAAGGCCTTGCTCGACATTGCCAATAATTACCCCAGCACCGCCAGCGGCGAGTATGGGCGCCTGCTGGGGGCCACCGCCCTGTTCACGGAGGCGAAATACGCGGAGGCTGACAAGGAATTTAACGACTTTCTCAGCGCCTATCCTGACTCTCCTTTGGCGCCGCAAGCCAAGGTCGGCGTCGCCGCTTCCCTGGAAGCGCAGGGAAAAATCACCGAGGCGGAGAATAAATATCACGATATTATCCTGACCTCCAGCGAGCCAAACATCGTTTCCCCAGCCAAGCTCACTTTGGCCCGCCTTTACGAAGAAAACGGCCAGCCGCAGCAGGCATTTAGTTTCTACGTGGAATTGGCCCGCGCCGCCGCTCAAAACCCCGGCGACCCTTGGGCCGTCGAGGCGCAGGAACGGGCGCGCTTGCTCATGGCAAAACATCCCGAGATCGCGAAGGCGATGCAGGATGCCGCCGCGAAAGCCGCCCAGAGCCCGTCCGCCGTGTTTACTTTAGACGCGCCAACAACTCAACCCGGCCAGACTGGAACGACCCCCGCTCCCGCTCCCGCCCCCACACCGCAGGCGCCGGCGACTGCTCCCAGCGGCCAGGTTCCAACCTTGATGAACGTCCCGAGCGGTTCATCGACAAACGCAACCAAGCCGAAATGAAATTGAGAATCATTGGCACTGGCTACGTGGGATTAGTCACAGGCACCTGCTTTGCGGAAGGCGGCCACGACGTCATCTGTGTCGATCGCGAGGCGGAAAAAGTTAAAATGCTCCAGGCTGGCGGCATGCCAATTTACGAGCCTGGGCTTGAGGATTTAGTCAAGAAAACCG
>VFSW01013132.1_pt1 | contig 11527 bp, 12 predicted proteins | sample 5358111 | NCBI WGS metagenome assembly VFSW01 (sample SAMN11554181, study PRJNA540505) | mine drainage metagenome | isolation source: sediment from site ElyBrook_90M | place: USA: Ely Copper Mine, Vershire, VT | collected 2017 | reverse complement strand
GCGCTCCGCGCGCCAACCGTGATTTTGGTACGGATAAAAAGCGCATCCGTACCAAAATCACGGTTATGGATAAAGGCAGCAGCGGTTTCGGGGTTTGACTTTATTCAAGATCGCCGATGGCGCGTGGACGGATTTTCGTCCGTACGCGATCGGTGATCCGCGCGGACGAGCCGGCGTCCGCGCAAGCTAGATCGCTGTAGCTCGGGTTACCCCGATACGTTTGCGAACTTGGCCACCCGCCTACATCTGCTTCAGCATCGTCTCCGCGTCGGAGACTTCGAATTTGCCCGGGCCTTCGACGTTGAGTTGCTTGACGACACCGTCCTGCACCAGCATCGAATAGCGGTTCGAACGCACACCCATATTGCGCGCGGTGAGATCGAGTTCCAGGCCTAGCGCCTTGGTCCAAATGGCGCTGCCGTCGGCCAGCATGCGCACTTTGTTGCCGGTTTTCTGCGTGCGACCCCAGGCGCCCATGACGAACGCATCATTGGTGGCCACGCACCAGATTTCGTCTACGCCCTTGGCCTTCAGTTTGCCGTAGTTGGCGAGGTAGCTCGGCACATGCTTCGCCGAACAAGTCGGAGTGTAGGCGCCGGGCAGGGCAAAGATGGCGATTTTCTTGCCCTTGGTCGCTTCGGCGACGCTGATGTCGTGGGGATTTAACGGACATCCGGCGGCTTCGTCGTATTCGGTGGCCTCGCTCAACTTGCCGTCCGGCAGGCGGTCTCCAACTTTGATCATTGCATGCTCCTGTCAGTGATGGCTGCGCGCACGGGAGCGGCGCGGCAGGGGAGGAGAATCCTAACACAATCGGTATCGCCAATACCCGCGCGCAGCGCAGGTGTAATTTGAACCGGCTGCGCAATGCCGCTATAGTGCAGTCCATGCCATCTGCCGCCGAAGTCGCCGCCGACCGAAAACTGAGCCTCGCCGAGGTTCTGAACGACTTGGTCGTGGACGGCATCGTCGGACGCGCCGAGGCCGACAAGCTGATCGCCGACCGGCGCATGCAGCGCGCCGATCATCACCCGCTCGCGGTGATTGCCGACCAGAAATGGAAGTCGCTCCTGCCGCCGCACAAGCTGCTGCACCTCGAACTGCTCACCGAGTGGCTGGCGGCCAGGGTGGGCCTCGGCTATTTTCACATCGATCCGCTGAAAATCAACTTCTCCGCGGTCACCGATGTCATGTCCAACGCCTACGCGCAGCGCTTTAAGGTCCTTCCGGTGGAGGTCAACAACAAGGAGGCGGTAATCGCCACCTGTGAGCCTTTCATCAGGGAATGGGAGCGCGAACTCAAGCCCATACTGCGCCTCGAGATTCGCCGCGTCATCGCCAATCCGCTCGATATCGCGCGCTACCAGGTCGAGTTCTACAATCTGGCGAAGTCGATCAAAGGCGCGGCCGAGAAGGGCGACCAGCGCAGCAGCATCGGCAACTTCGAGCAGCTGGTGGAGATGGGCAATACCAACCGCCAGTACGACGCCAACGACCAGCACATCGTCCACGTGGTCGACTGGCTGTGGCAGTACGCGTTCGATCAGCGCGCGAGCGACATCCACATGGAACCGCGACGCGACGTCGGTTATGTGCGCTTTCGCATCGACGGCGTGCTGCATCAGGTGTACCAGATCCCGGCGGCGGTGATGTCCGCGATGACCAGCCGCATCAAGATACTCGGCCGCATGGACGTGGTGGAAAAGCGCCGGCCGCAGGATGGTCGCATCAAGACCCGCACCGCCGACGGCCAGGAAATCGAACTGCGCCTGTCGACCATGCCCACGGCATTCGGCGAAAAGCTGGTGATGCGGGTGTTCGATCCGGAGGTGCTGGTCAAGGATTTTACCGAACTCGGTTTTTCCGACGAGGATACGGCGCGCTGGAGCCAGATGACCGCGGCGCCGCACGGCATCATCCTGGTCACCGGGCCCACCGGGTCTGGCAAGACCACTACCCTTTACTCGACGCTGAAGACGCTGGCCACCGAGGAAGTCAACGTCTGCACCATCGAAGATCCGATCGAAATGGTGGAGCCGGCGTTCAACCAGATGCAGGTCATGCACGGCATCGACCTCGGCTTCGCCGACGGCGTGCGCGCGCTGATGCGCCAGGACCCCGACATCATCATGGTCGGCGAGATCCGCGACCTGGAGACCGCGGACATGGCGATCCAGGCGGCGCTCACCGGGCACCTGGTGCTCTCGACGCTGCACACCAACGATTCGGTGGCGGCGATCACGCGGCTGCTCGACCTCGGCGTGCCGCCCTATCTGCTCAATTCCACCATCCTCGGCGTCATGGCGCAGCGCCTGGTGCGCACCCTGTGCCCGCATTGCAAGAACAAGGTGCCTTACGACGATTCGCGTGCCGATGATCTTACCTGGGAGGAATTCGTCGCGCCGTGGAAGGCCAAGCGGCCGAAGCACATTTTTCGCTCGGTCGGTTGCCTGGAATGCCGCAACACCGGCTACAAGGGTCGCATCGGCATTTACGAAATCCTGCTGATGTCGCCGGCGATGAAGCGCCTGGTCGACGCCAAGGCCGATCTCGCCAAGATGCGCGAACTGGCCTACAAGGAAGGCATGAAGCCGCTGCGCATCAGCGCCGCGATGAAAGTCGCCGCGGGTCTCACCACCGTCGAGGAAGCGATCAAGGTGGCACCGCCGCCGCAGCGCGAGAAAGACTAACAGCCCCTAGGCTCCAAGCCCCGCAACTATTTGCTCAGGTAGCGCATCGCGCGCTCCAGGCCCTCGATGGTGATCGGGTACATGCGCGACTCCATGATCTCGCGGATGACGGAGATGGACTGGCGGTAAGGCCAGAGCTGCTCCGGCTCGGGATTGAGCCACACCGCTTTCGGATAGACGTCGAGCATGCGCCGCAGCCATACCGCGCCGGCTTCGTCGTTGGCGTATTCGATCGAGCCGCCGGGCTGCAGGATTTCATACGGGCTCATGGTGGCGTCGCCGACGAAAATCAGTTTGTAGTCGTGGCCGTACTTGTGCAGGATGTCGACGGTCGGGGTGCGTTCGGAGTGGCGGCGGCGGTTGTCTTTCCACACGTAGTCGTAGAGACAGTTGTGGAAGTAGAAATACTCCATGTGCTTGAACTCGGTCTTGGCCGCGGAAAACATCTCCTGGCACAGCTTGATGTGATCGTCCATCGAGCCGCCGATGTCGAAAAACAGCAGCACCTTGACCTTGTTGTGGCGCTCGGGCCGCATCAGGATGTCGAGCATCCCGGCTCTTTTCGCGGTGGAGCTGATGGTGCCGTCCAGATCGAGCTCTTCGGGCGCGCCGTCGCGGGCGAAGCGTCGCAGGCGCCTTAACGCGATCTTGATGTTGCGCGTCCCGAGTTCCACCTGGTCGTCCAGGTTCTGGTATTCGCGCTGGTCCCACACTTTCACCGCGGAGCGGTTGCGCGAGCCTTCCTGGCCGATGCGCACGCCTTCGGGGTTGTAGCCGTAGGCGCCGTAGGGCGAAGTGCCGCCGGTGCCGATCCATTTGCTGCCGCCCTGGTGCCGGCCTTTTTGCTCCTCCAGCCGTTTTTTGAGCGTTTCCATGAGCTTTTCCCAGCCGCCCATGGCCTCGATCCTGGCTTTCTCCTCCGCACTCAGGTTGAGCTCGGCCTGCTTGCGCAACCATTCGAGCGGGATGTCGGCTTCCACGCCCATGATGGCTTCGACGCCCTTGAAATACTCGCCGAAGGCGCGGTCGAATTTATCGAAATTCGCCTCGTCCTTGACCAGACAGGTCCTCGAGAAATAGTAGAAATCGTCGATCGAGGAGCCGACCACGCCTTTTTGCATGCCCTCGATCAGCATGAGGTACTCCTTGGTCGTGACCGGGACCTTGGCCTGTCTCAGCTTGAGGAAGAAATCGATCAGCATGATTGCGCCAGGGACGAAGCGCTGTTCCCGCTATCGGTTGTGCCGCGACATGAATATCAGCCGCTCGAACAGATGCACGTCCTGTTCGTTCTTGAGCAGCGCGCCGTGCAGCGGCGGGATGATGGTCTTCTTGTCCTTGCTGCGCAGGGCTTCGGGCGAGATGTCGTCGGCGAGCAAAAGCTTCAGCCAGTCGAGCAGTTCGGAGGTCGAAGGCTTTTTCTTCAGCCCCGGCACCTCGCGCACCTCGAAGAACACCTCCAGCGCCTCGCGCAGCAGATGCTTCTTGATGCCGGGGAAGTGCACGTCGACGATTTTCTCCATCGTCTCCTTGTCGGGAAATCGGATGTAATGGAAGAAGCAGCGGCGCAGGAAGGCGTCGGGCAGCTCCTTTTCGTTGTTGGAGGTAATGAACACGATGGGGCGGTGCTTGGCCTTGACCAGTTCATGCGTCTCGTAGACATAGAATTCCATACGGTCGAGTTCGCGCAGCAGGTCGTTGGGAAACTCGATGTCGGCCTTGTCGACTTCATCGATCAGCAGCACCACGGGTTCGTCGGCGTTGAACGCCTCCCATAATGTGCCCTTGACGATGTAGTTGTTGATGTCGTGCACGCGCGGGTCGCCCAGTTGCGAATCGCGCAGCCGCGATACGGCGTCGTATTCGTACAGGCCCTGCTGTGCCTTGGTGGTCGACTTGATGTGCCACTCGTAGATCGGCAGGCCGAGCGCCTTGGCCACTTCCTCCGCCAGCATGGTCTTGCCGGTTCCGGGCTCTCCCTTGATCAAGAGCGGGCGCTGCAGCGTGACGGCGGCATTGACGGCGAGGGTCAGGTCGTCGGTAGAGATGTAGTTGGCGGAACCGTGGAAACGCATGGCAATACCCTGAAAGGAAAGGCGCATTATACGACGAGCGGCGTGATCGCCGCGCGCCGCCCGCCGCCGGCAGCGGCGGGCGCAGACTCGGGCAGGGTGGCGGTAAACCACTCTTTACTCGCCCGCGGCCTATCGTATAGAATCCACGGCCCATTGAACCTAGGCGGTAGATGGCGCTGCATTCCCGCCTTGCAATCCGCCGTTAAAGGTGAAGACGATGAAAACAACAATTCTGAGTTTTGTGCTTCTGTTCCTGGCTGGCCCGGCGCTCGCGCAGGCGCCGGTGGGAAATGCGGAAGCCGCCAAGGGCAAAATTTCCATGTGCGAAGGCTGTCACGGCATTCCCGATTACCGAACGGCCTATCCGCACGTCTACCATGTGCCGCTGATCATGGGGCAGCAGCCGGTCTATATCGCCAACGCGCTGCATGAGTACAAATCCGGCGCGCGCAGCCATCCCTCGATGCGCGCCATTGCGGAAAGCCTGTCCGATCAGGACATCGCCGATCTTGCCGCCTATTTTTCTCAAGATCACAAGTAAAGGTGCGATCATGAAATCAGTGTTGCTTGTCGCTCTGCTTGCCTGTGCCAGCCCGTTCGCCCATGCCGGCGGCCATGCCGATGCGGGCGCGCAGAAATCGAAGGTCTGCGCCGCCTGCCACGGTGCCGATTTCAATACGCCGATTTCACCCGATATTCCGCGCCTGGCTGGCCAGCACAGAGACTACATCGCGCGCGCGCTGACCGACTACAAATCGGGCGAACGCAAGAATCCGGTCATGGGCGCCCAGGCGGGCGCGCTGTCGGCACAGGACATCGAGGACCTTGCGGCCTACATCGGCAATCTTAAGGGCACGCTGAAAGTCATTCCGGAACAGCGACTGGCCAACTAGCGCCGTCTCAGGCATTCCAGGTAAGCCGGCGTGTCCGGCGCCGCGCCGTCGCGCTGCGCGCGCCAGATGGTTTCGGCAAGGCATTCCATGACTTCGTGACAGGCCGCGTGCCGGTCGCCCAATTTGGCGGCGATGCGCGCGAATTCGAGGCCGATGCCGTGCGGCTGATCGATGGACAACTGCTCCTCGATCGCCAGGTGCATGCTCATATGCAGAAACGGGTTGGTATCGCCCGCCTCGGGCCGGTACTCGCGATCCTGGTAACGCTCCGGTGCCTCCAGCACCGGGTGGTATTCGGGATGCAGCAGGATGACGCCGACGGCGAGCTGATCCATACCGGCGGGCAGACCGCGTTCGCGATACTTGCGCCAGGCGTCGAAGAAGAATTGTCTGACCTGATCGCGGCTGGGATTGAACATGGCGGGACAGGGGCGCGCAATGCTCGGGTTTCAGACCGCTCGCGTCTTGGCTTTGAACTCGCACAGGTCCGCGATCAGGCACCGCGGACAGTCGGGCTTCCTCGCTTTGCATACGTAGCGTCCGTGCAGGATCAGCCAGTGGTGGGCGTGCAGGCGGAACTCCGGCGGCACGAACTTCAGCAGCTTGTGCTCGACTTCCAGCGGGTTCTTCCCCGGTGCGATGCCGCTGCGGTTGGCCACGCGAAAAATATGCGTATCCACGGCGATGGTCGGCTCGCCGAAGGCGATGTTCAGCACCACGCTGGCGGTCTTGCGCCCGACCCCGGGCAGCTGCTCCAGCGCCGCGCGCTCGTGCGGCACCGTGCCCTCATGCCGTTGCAGCAGCAGCCCGCAGGTCGCGACTATATTTGTCGCCTTGGTGCGGTACAGGCCTATGCGCTTGATGTGGGCGGTCAGGCCGTCCACGCCCAGGGCGAGCATCTTTTCCGGCGTATTCGCCACCTTATACAGGCCGCGCGTGGCCAGGTTTACGCTCTTGTCGGTCGCCTGCGCCGACAGGATCACCGCGACCAGGAGTTCGAATGGCGTGCGGTATTCGAGTTCGCCGCGCGGCTCGGGATTCGCCTTGCGCAAGCGCTCGAAGATTTCCCGGCGCTTCGCCGGATTCATCGCTTTTTCGCCTGCTTTCTGGCCGCTTGGCGGCGCGCGTCGACGGCGGCGAACTCGGCTGCGGCCCGTGGCGGCAGATTGTCCGTGTTCTTCGGCACGATGCCGGTTTTCCTCGCTTCGGCGCGCGCCAGTGCGGCGAGGATCATGGCCTTCTTTGCATCCGGCATCGGCTGACCCCGTTTTTCCTGCGCCTTGCCCGCAAGGCGCGCGGCGCGTTCGGCAATCTCGCGATCGAGACGCATATTGCGAAATTGAAAGCGCGCGCGCGCCGCATCGGCCATGGCGCGGGTCCACGTCGCCTCTGTCTGGGCCATCGGCACCATGGCTATGCAATCGACCGGGCACGGCGGCAGGCACAGCTCGCAGCCGGTGCACAGCTCGGCAATCACCGTATGCATCAGTTTGGCTGCGCCGACGATGGCATCCACCGGACAGGCCTGGATGCACAGAGTACAGCCGATGCAGCGCGCCTCGTCGATCAGCGCCAGCGCGCGAACCCGCTCCGCGCCGTTGGCCGGGTTGAGCGGCTTGGCCTTGCGCCCAAGCAGCGCGGCGAGCTTGCCGATGCCCGCGGCGCCGCCGGGCGGGCATTGGTTGATTTCGGCTTCACCGGCGGCAATGGCCCGCGCATACGGCAGGCAGCCGCTGTAGCCGCATTTGGTGCATTGGGTCTGCGGCAGCAGTGCGTCGATTTGTCCGGCGAGTGCGCCGCTGCTCATGATTTTGCCGCCGGCAAGGCGCGCAGGATTTCGCCGATCAGCTGCGGACCGCGGTAGATCAAGCCGGTGTAGATCTGCACCAGGCTGGCGCCGGCCTCGAGCTTGGCGCGCGCATCATCCGCGCTCATCACGCCGCCGGCGCCGATGATGGGCACCCGGCCTTCGAGCCGCTGCGCCAGCTTGCGGATCACCGCGGTCGAAGCGTCCCGCAGCGGCGCGCCGGACAGCCCGCCGCTCTCGCCCGCATGCCGCAGGTCCGCTACGCCTGTGCGCGCAACCGTGGTGTTGGTGGCGATGACGCCGTCCAGCTTGTGCCGCAGCAGGCATTTGGCAATGGCTTCGATTTCGCTGTCGTCGAGGTCGGGCGCGATCTTGAGCACCAGGGGCACGTAGCGCCCGTGCGCATCGGCCAAGCGTTTCTGCTCGGTCTTCAGCTTGCCCGCGAGCGCGCCGAGTTCGTCCGCGCCCTGCAACTGGCGCAGGTCCTTGGTGTTGGGCGAGGACACGTTCACCGTGACATAACTCGCATGCGCATACACTTTCGCCAGGCAGAACTCGTAATCGTCGGCGGCGCGCCCGATCGGCGTGTCGAAGTTCTTGCCGATGTTGATGCCCAGCACGCCGCGGTAACGCGCGCGCAGCACATTGGCGATCAGGTGCTCGACGCCATGATTGTTGAACCCCATGCGATTGATCAGTGCGTGGGCCCGGGGCAGGCGGAAGATGCGCGGTCTGGGATTGCCGGACTGCGGGCGCGGCGTGACCGTGCCGATTTCGATGAAGCCGAAGCCCAGCGCCGCCAGCGCGTCGATGTATTCGCCGTTCTTGTCCAGGCCCGCAGCCAGGCCGAGCGCGTTCGGAAATTCCAAGCCCATGAGTTTGACGCCGGGCGCCGGCACTGCATCGGCCAGCTTCGAAGCCATGCCGGTTCGCTCGAACAGCTTGAGCGAGGCGAGAGCGAGATCGTGCGCGACCTCTGGATTCAGCGCGAACAGGAGCGGGCGTGCGAGGGAATACAGCATGGCGGAATTTTACAGGGAGACGGGGGGGTGCGTTACCAGACGGCAACTACGGCCCGGATTGCTGCACAAGTTCTGGCGCTGCAGTTCAACGTGTCCTGCTAGGTTCGTCAATGTCGCCGGGCGGCTATTGCGCGCTCCGCGCGCCAACCGTAGTTTTGGTACGGATGAGAAGCGCATCCGTACCAAAACTACGGTTATTGATAATAGCGACAACGGTTTGGGCTTGCTTTTATCCAAGATCGCCGATTGCGTGCGCATGTGCTTTTCATCCGCACGCAATCAGCGATCGGCGCAGACGGGCCACCGTCCGCGCAAGTTCGGTCGCCGCGGCCCGATGTATCCAGCCGCATCCGCCGATACGTCTAATCGAGTTCTTCGTCTCCGAGGCGGCGCCACGCGCCGTCGATCAGACCTTCGATCGGCCGGAACCTCGCCTTGTAGGCCATTTTGCGGCTGTTCCTGATCCAGTAACCGAGATACAGGTAGGGCAGCCCCAGGCTGCGGCACTGCTCGAACTGCCACAGTATGTTGTAAGTGCCGAAGCTGGCCGCGGCGGCTCCCGGCTCGAAAAAAGTATAGACCGACGACACGCCGTCCCCGAGTACATCGATAATCGACACCATCATCAGCCTGCCCGCGTCGCGGAACTCGATCAGGCGTGTATTGACGCGGCTTTGCAGCAGGAAGTGGGAATACTGGTCGCGGCTGTCCTGGTCCATGCCGCCGCCGGAATGGCGGTGGGCCTGGTAGCGCAGGTAGAGCGCGTAATGCTCGTTACGAAAACGCAGGCTTTGCGCCGACACGTCGAGCGCCGCGTGCCGCTTCCACGCGCGGCGTTGGGAGCGCGCGGGTTCGAACTGCGCCACCGGAATGCGCACCGGAATACAGGCGCGGCAGGCGTCGCAGTGGGGGCGGTAGGTGAAAATGCCGCTGCGGCGGAAACCGGCCCGCACCAGTTCGCCGTACACCTCGTTCGAGATCAGGTGACTGGGCGTGGCGACCTGGGAGCGCGCCAGTTTCTGCGGCAGATAGCTGCAGGGATAGGGCGCGGTCACGTAGAACTGCAGGACTGCGTGCGGCAGGTCGTTAAGCAGCGACATTGCTGTCGGCCTCCGGGGCGTTCCACTTGGTCGGGGTCATGCCATAGTTTACCAATTCCCGCAGCCGCAGCGAGAATTCGCTGCGCGGGATCGGGCGCGCGCCGAGACTGGCGAGGTGCCCTGTGTGCATCTGGCAGTCGATCATGCCGCAGCCCTGACGCTCGAGGCGCCGCACCAGATGCACCATGGCCATCTTGGAGGCGTCGCGCACCCGGGTAAACATGGACTCGCCGTAGAACATGCGGCCTATCGCCACGCCGTACAAGCCGCCCGCGAGTTCGCCTTCGATCCACGTTTCCGCCGAGTGTGCATAACCGAGTTCGTGCAAGCGCAGATAGGCGGCGCGCATTTCATCGGTGATCCAGGTGCCGGGCCCGTCGCCGCCGGGCGCGGCCGGTTCGGCGCCCCTGGTGGCGCAGCCATGCATCACCGCCACGAACGCGCTGTCGAAACGAATCTCGTGGCGGCGGTTGCGCAGGGTCTTGGCAAGCGAGCGCGAGATCTTCAATTCGGACGGCATCAGCACCATGCGCGGGTCCGGGCTCCACCAGAGAATGGGTTCGCCATCGGAATACCAGGGGAATATGCCCTGGCGGTAGGCGGCGAGCAGGCGCGCGGGCGACAGATCGGCGCCCGCGGCGAGCAGACCATTGGGATCGTTCAGCGCGCTTGCCAGCGGCGGGAAAGGATCGTCGCGTTCGAGCCATGGAATCATGGGCGCTGTGCCAAGCGCGAACCAAGCGTCGGACAAACTGGCGTGAACCTATGCTGCATTCCGCTAACCTTTCGGACATGCGGCACGCTAGCACAAGGCGCTTGGGGCGTCCATGACGCCAATGCGATACAAACGCCGCGAATGGCTTCATAATGCGCGAAAGATTTTTGGGGCGCGCGGCGACGCCGTGACACGCTCAATTCGAGATTCTAGATAAATGGAGGGGGTATGGATAACCTGAAATCAGGCGGTGACGCGCTGTTCATCCTGCTTGGCGCGATTCTGGTGCTCGCCATGCACTCGGGTTTCGCGTTTCTCGAGCTGGGCACGGTACGCTGGAAGAACCAGGTCAATGCGCTGGTGAAAATCCTGGCCGATTTTTCCGTATCCACAATTGCCTATTTTTTCATCGGCTACGCCGTCGCCTACGGCGTGGGCTTTCTCAACGGCGCCGAGTATCTGGCGCAGAAGAACGGCTACGAGCTGGTGCGATTCTTCTTCCTGCTGACTTTCGCCGCGGCGGTGCCGGCGATCGTCTCCGGCGGCATCGCCGAGCGCGCCCGGTTCTACCCGCAGCTTGCCGCTACCTTCCTGCTGGTGGGTTTTGTCTACCCGTTCTTCGAAGGCATCGCCTGGAATCATCACTATGGGATACAGGCTTGGATCAAGGCTGCGTTCGGCGAGGAGTTTCACGATTTCGCCGGCTCGGTCGTGGTGCACGCGGTGGGCGGCTGGATCGGCTTGGTCGCGGTGCTGATGCTGGGTGCGCGCAGCGGCCGCTACAGCAAGGACGGCAAGGGCATGACCGCGCATCCGCCCTCGAGCATTCCCTTCCTCGCGCTTGGCGCGTGGATACTGTCGGTCGGCTGGTTCGGCTTCAACGTCATGTCGGCGCAGACCCTGGACAAGATAAGCGGCTTGGTGGCGATCAATTCGGTCATGGCCATGGCCGGCGGCACGCTGGCGGCGTTGGTTGCCGGGCGCAACGACCCGGGCTTCGTGCACAACGGACCGCTCGCCGGGCTGGTCGCGGTGTGCGCCGGATCCGACGTGATGCATCCGGTCGGCTCGCTCATCGTGGGTGTAGTGGCCGGCTTCATTTTCGTCAACATGTTCACCCTGACGCAGAATCGCTGGAAGATCGACGACGTGCTCGGCGTGTGGCCCTTGCACGGGCTTTGCGGTGCCTGGGGCGGCATCGCCACGGGGATCTTCGGGCTCAAGG
>VFSW01013131.1_pt1 | contig 11527 bp, 13 predicted proteins | sample 5358111 | NCBI WGS metagenome assembly VFSW01 (sample SAMN11554181, study PRJNA540505) | mine drainage metagenome | isolation source: sediment from site ElyBrook_90M | place: USA: Ely Copper Mine, Vershire, VT | collected 2017 | reverse complement strand
TTGTTGGGCACCATCTACCCCATGGTGATCGATGCCCTGGGGATGGGCAAGTTGTCCGTCGGCCCGCCGTACTTCAATACGGTGTTCGTGCCCCTCATGATTCCCCTGTTGCTGATTCTGCCCATCGGAACGCTGGCGCACTGGAAGCGGGCGAATTTGAAGGATATTCTGCGCGAGGTGCGGCCCGATATGGTCATCGCTCTGGTGGTGGGCATCGTGGTCCCCTTTCTGATGGGGGCATTCAGTCTGCTCTCGGCCCTGGGGATTGCCACGGCAGCCTGGCTGGCCACCAGCATTGTCCGCCAGGTATGGTCCTGGCGCCGTCTCAAAACGATTCCGCGCTGGTTCATCGGCATGCAAACAGCGCATTTCGGCATGGCGGTTTTTGTGGTGGGCGTGACCCTGATCAAGGGTTATGAAATCGAACGGGATGTGCGCATGGGGCCGGGGGATACCCTGACGCTCAAGGGAACGACCTTCCGTCTGGTGGGGGTCGAGCCGGTACCCGGACCCAACTACAGCGCCTTGCGCGGCGCGGTGACCTACAGCGAAAACGGCAAGGTGGAAGGATTGCTGGAGCCTGAAAAACGGACCTACTTTTCTTCGCCCATGCCCATGACCGAAGCCGCCATTCATTCCACGATTTCCCGCGATCTGTATGTTTCCCTGGGCGAACCCCTGGATAATGGCGCGTGGAGCGTGCGTATCTATTACAAGCCCTTCGTCAACTGGATCTGGGCGGGTTGTGTTCTGATGGCCCTGGGGGGCGCAGTGGCGGCGTCGGATCGCCGTTATCGCGTACAGATCAAGACCGCCGCGCAGCAAGAACGGGCAGTGCCGCACGAGGTGACTGTATGACCGGAACGAATCCCGAGTCGGGCGTGCCCCACTCCGAACCCGCAGAAACCGGAAAGCCTGCGCGTTTCAATGTCTGGTTCCTGGTTCCGCTGGGCGTATTCGTGGGTCTGGCGTTGTTCATGGGGTTTGGCCTGCAGCATGACCCCCATGAGGTGCCATCGCCTTTCATCGGCAAACCTGCGCCGAATTTTCGTTTGCCGCTTCTGGAAGGCGAGGGAACTTTCTCTCCGGCGGATTACCGGGGCAAGGTTTGGATGCTCAACGTCTGGGCTTCCTGGTGCGTGTCCTGTCGCGAAGAACACCCGGTTCTGTTGAAATATGCCCGCCTTCACCAGGTTCCTCTGGTGGGACTGGACTACAAGGATGATCCTGAGGCCGGGCGCAAGTGGGTGGATCAGTATGGCAACCCCTATACCTTGACCGCCATGGATCAGGATGGACGGGTGGGGATCGATTATGGGGTCTACGGCGTACCTGAAACCTATGTCATCGACCGCAATGGTGTGATCCGTTACAAGCAGATCGGGCCGATCACGGCAGACGCCCTGCAGAAAACTCTGTTGCCCCTACTGGAGGAATTGCAGAAATGAGCGGCGTGAAATGGCACAAATTCCTTCCTGTCCTGCTGCTGGGGGTAGGGTTGATGGGTCCAGGAGGATTTTCCCGCGCTGAAGAAGCCAAGCCTCTGGCGGATGATCCCGCCGTGGAAAAGCGCATGCTGGTGATTGCCGAGGATATGCGCTGCCTGGTGTGTCAGAACGAATCCCTGGCTGCATCCCAGGCTGATCTGGCCAAGGACCTGCGGCGCGAGATCCGTGATCAGATTCGTCAAGGCAAAACGGATCAGGAAGTGACGGACTACATGGTTGCCCGCTATGGAGATTTCGTGCGCTATCGTCCGCCCGTCAAGCCCGTGACCTGGGCACTCTGGTTTGGTCCTTTCATTCTCCTGCTGGGGGCGGTTGGACTTCTGGGCTGGGTGTTGCGCCGCAGGATTCTGCAACGATCCCCTGAAGCCCCCCTTTCTTCCGCACAAAAACAACAGATCGAGGCGCTCCTGCGCGACCAACCATGACCGTATTCATTCTGGCGAGCGGGGGATTGACCCTGCTCATCCTGTGTTATCTCGTTTTTTCCCTGATTCGGCAGAGGGAGGTCAGCGACCATCGCAGGGCGCTCAATGCGGCTGTCTATCGTGACCAGTTGCAGGAATTGGCCGCCGAGCACACTGACGGCAGTTTGGCCGACCAGGATTATGACCAGGCGCGCGAAGAGGTGGAACGCCGTCTTCTGGAGGATACGACGGTCCTGCCGGAAGTGACGGATCGGGTGCATGGCCGCACGGCGGCACTGCTGTTGCTGGCGCTGATTCCGTTGGCCAGCGTCGGCATGTACCTTTGGCGCGGGCACCCCGAAGCCCTCAATCCCCAAACTGCGGAAATGGCAGCACCGGCGCAACAAATGACCCCCGCCAAAATCAATGAGATGGTCAAGGCCCTGGCCGAGAAGTTGGCCAAAAATCCTGATAACCCGCAGGGCTGGGCCATGCTTGGACGTTCCTACATGAATCTGGATAAACCGGGTGAAGCGGTCAAGGCATTTGGCCATCTGAAGAAAGAAATGGCCAATGATCCGGAACTGATGGTGGACTATGCCGAGGCACTGGCGGCGGATGCTCAGGTGCGGGGCGATGACAGGCAGATGATCGAGTCCAATACCTGGGTCATGAATGCCCTCAAAATGGAACCGGGTAATGGCAAGGGGCTCTTCATGGCGGGGAGTTTTGCCTACATCACCCAGCAGTACGCCCTGGCGGTATCCTTCTGGAGCAAGTTGATGCCCCTGCTGGACCCGAGTTCCCAGGATGCCTCCTTTGTCCTGGAGCAACTCAACAAGGCGCGGGCGCAACTCAAACTGGCGCCCGTGACCGCAGATTCCTTTGCGGGGCCGGAGGGACCCGTCAAGCCCCAGGCTCAAAAAGGGGCTGCAGCCAGCAGCATCAGTGGCGAAGTGACGCTCGATCCGGCGTTGAAGGACAAGATCACCCCGGGAGAAACCCTGTTCATCTTTGCCAAGGCGGTACAAGGTCCTCCCATGCCTCTGGCGGTGATCCGGACCACGGTGGGGTCCTGGCCACTCAAATTCCAGTTGTCCGATGCGCAGGCCATGAGTCCCCAGTTCAACCTGTCGTCTGTGGATCTGGTGCGGGTGGAAGTGCGTGTGACGCAATCCGGTAATCCCATGCCCTCCAGCGGTGACCTGTTCGGCGCGACCTTGCCGCTCAAACCGGGCGCGCACGGGGTGGAACTGGTTATTAACCAAGTGCAGCCCTGAGCCGGGAACGGTCATGCTTGCTGTGGCACAACTGACCTGTCAGCGTGGCGAGCGCACCCTTTTCTCGGGGCTTTCCTTCACCTTGCCGGAAGGGCAATGGATCCAGATCCAGGGCCCCAACGGGGCGGGCAAGACCACGTTGCTGCGGGTTTTGGCAGGGCTCGTTCAGCCTCGGGAGGGGACTTTGACCTGGCAGGGTCAGGCCGTGCAGGAATGCCGTGCCGAATGGCAGCGTGCTCTGCTCTACCTGGGGCATCATGCCGCCCTCAAGGAGGAGTTGACCCCGCTGGAAAACCTGCGTTTCAGTCTCGGGCTGGAAGCCTTCCCAGTGGATGAGTCGGCCTTGATGGAAGCACTGCACCGTTTTGGTTTGCAGGAGCGGGAGCATCTTCCCGTCCGCTACCTTTCCGCAGGGCAACGGCGACGGGTTCTGCTGGCACGTCTGCTCATCCGTCCGGCACAAGTCTGGATTCTCGATGAGCCGTATACGGCCCTCGATGTTCACGCGACCCAGTTTCTTTCCACGGTCATCGAGGATCATCTGGAGCGGGGAGGGAGCGCGGTGCTCACCAGCCATCAAACCCTGGGTTTGCGGCCAGGCATGAGCATTGCGTTATGATGACGGGGTTCTGGACCTCGATGAGGCGCGATCTGGTGCTGGCAACCCGGCACAAGAGCGAATGGCTGACGGCTCTGTTCTTTTTTGTCATGGTCACCAACTTGCTGCCCCTGGGGGTTGGACCGGAAGTATCCCTGCTACGCAAAATTGCGCCGGGCGTTTTGTGGATTGGGGCATTGCTTTCCACTTTGCTGGGCCTGCAGCGCCTGTTTTCTTCGGATCACGCCGATGGGACCCTGGAACAAATGGCCCTTTCTCCGGTGCCCCTGGCCTGGTTGGTGGCAGGCAAAATGGTGACCCACTGGCTGGTCTGTGGTTTGCCCGTCGTGCTCATGGCGCCCCTGCTGGGCCTTCAGTTTGACCTGCCTTCCCGTTCCCTGGGCATTCTGGTCTTGTCGCTTCTGCTCGGGACGCCTATCCTGTCGGCGGTGGGTGCTCTGGGTGCTGCACTGACGCTGGGTTTACGGGGTGGGGGCGCCCTCTTGTCGTTGCTCATTCTGCCGTTGTACATTCCTGCTTTGATCTTTGGCGCTGGAGCTGTGGAAGCGGATATGGCTGGCATCAGTCCGCAGGGGCATTTATCCTTGCTGGGAGCCCTGCTGGTTCTGAGCGTGTTTTTTTCCCCCTGGGTGACATCCCTGGCGTTACGTATTGCACTGGAGTAAGGTTTCCCATGAGCAACTCGGTCATCAACTGGTTCAAATATGCCTCTCCTGCCACGTTTTATCCCCTGGCAGGACGTTTGATTCCCTGGTTCTCCGGGCTGGCGGTTTTGTTGATTGCCTGGGGATTGTGGATCGGACTGTTTGTGGCCCCCACCGACGCACAACAGAGCGAGGGGTACCGCATCATTTTTGTCCATGTGCCAGCCAGCTGGCTGTCCATGTTCATTTATTGTGTCATGGCGTTCTGGTCCGCTCTGGGCCTGGCTTTCAATACCCGTTTGTCCGGCATGCTGACCGCAGCCCTGGCGCCCACCGGTGCTCTTTTTGCCTTTCTTTCCCTGTGGACGGGCGCCCTCTGGGGTAAACCCATGTGGGGGGCCTGGTGGGTTTGGGATGCGCGCCTCACGTCACAGTTGATCCTGTTTTTTCTGTATCTGGGCTTCATCGCCCTGCAGTCGGCGATCGATGATCCGCGTCGAGCCGACCGGGCGGGAGCATTGCTGGCTTTGGTCGGTGTGGTCAATGTTCCGATCATCTATTTTTCGGTTCAATGGTGGAATACCCTGCACCAGGGCGCTTCGGTATCTCTGACCAAGGCCCCCAGCATGGCGCATGTCATGCTGGAAGGCATGCTGATCATGGCATTGGGATTCTGGTCCTACGCCATTGCCGTAGTTTTGACGCGGGTCCGGTGTATCATTCTGGAACGGGAGTTGACAAGCGAATGGGTGAAACGTAATGCAGTGGACTAGTTTGCAGGATTTTCTGACCATGCGCGGGTATGGTCTTTATGTATGGGGCAGCTTCGGGGCCTGCGCCTTGGGTATGGTCATCGAGCCGCTGTGGGTGCGCCAGCGTTTGCGCACCATCCAGTCTCGTTTGCCCAAGCAGGAGTTGAAGGGATGAAACCGCGTCATAAACGTCTGGCGTTGATTTTCGGGGCGGTGGTGGTGCTTGGGGTGGCCGTGGCTCTGGTTCTCAATGCATTTCGCAGCAATCTGGTTTTTTTCTATACGCCCACTCAGATCGTGCGCGGAGAAGCACCGAAAGATCGGGCTTTTCGCATTGGCGGTCTGGTCAAGGCGGGGTCCTTGCAGCGGCATGACCTCGTGGCTCATTTCATTGTCACGGATACCGTCAATGAAATCGCGGTTTCCTACCGGGGCATCCTGCCTGACTTGTTCAAGGAAGGACGCGGCGTGGTGGCAGAGGGAAATCTGGGCAACGGGCAGTTTGTGGCCACCGAAGTATTGGCCAAGCATGACGAGAATTACATGCCGCCCGAGGCCAAGGCTGCCGTGGATCAGGCACAAAAAGCGGCGCGAACCCTGCAGAAGTAGGTCAGTCGAGGTGGTATTGCTGGGCGAACATGACCAGCGCAGCACGGCCATGCAGATGCAGTTTCTGGTAGATGCGTGAAAGTCGGTTGCGCAAGGTGGACTCCTGAATGCCCAGCCATTCGCCCAGAGCCAGCGCTTTGGCTTCCGGGTGATGGACGATCAGACGGATCAGTTCCTTTTCCTTGGTGCTCAACTCGGAAATCCTGGATGAATTTTTGTCGGACTTTTGCGCCACGGATGAGAAAGCCTTCGTGAGAAGCCGCTCGCGCAGGCGTGCCGGTACCCAGAGATGCTGCTGGGATACGGCGTGGAGTGCCCCCAGAATGGAACCAAGGGGCTCGGAAACATGGACGATCCCCAATACCCCCTGTTGGATTTGTGCCTCCAGTCCCTTGAGTTCGTCAGACTGGGTCAACAGGATCAGTTCGACGTGATGTTCGGCCAGATGCGTGGATAGCGTGGGGAGGATGGACAGGGAAGCATCGTCCAGGATCACGATTTTTGGGTGTTGTCGTTCCAGTTCGCGAAAGAGGCTGGCTGTGGGCGGGTGCCCGCCCAGCCACAGAAAGTTGCCCGGATGATTGGTCAGCAGGGCGTTCAAGCCCGCCAGGACCAGTTGATGACAGGTAATGGCAAAGACGCGGATGCATGAATCTGGACTCATGGTGTTGGCGCGGAGAAAAGGGAATGATAGGGATATCCCTGCCTGGGTGGCGAAAAATTCTGTTCGTTATGTAATGATCGTGAACTCCTGCTGCCGGGGTTTTCGGTACCCGGGATCATCAGGCTAGAAAAACAACTTTGGAACTGTTACAGTGGTCCCCCGAGTACGTTGCACTGGAGTCGGGATGGAGTGTCAGGATCATGAGGAAGTTCGGAAGCGCGGGGCCGGGTGCAGAGAACCCGAGTCTGCGAGCGAGAAAGGATCTGCCGTGGTGACCGGCGCCACGGTGCGTTTGATCGGAGACAGTCAGGCCTCCGTGGATCAGGCGTTCAATGCCCTGCAGCGTGATTTGACCCAGGTGGATGCACTTCTGAAGGATGCCGTGGGCCAGTTGATGGAAAGTTTATTGCGCCTGCAATCCCTGATGCAGGAACAGCAGAAGATCATCGGGCTGGCAGTGTCTGAGGAGGGAAATCAGGACGGGAATCCAGCCCCGGGCAGGGAAAGTTTCCGGCAGGTCGTGAAGCATCAGACCGAGTTCAATGGACGCATTGAAGACGCCGTGTTTCAGGCGGTGACCTCCCTGCAGTTTCAGGATATGGTGACTCAGTTGGTGGACAATATCCAGATGCGGCTGAGCGCGTTACGAGACATACATCAGTTGATTGCCCACCAGGCCGGGTCAGAGCATTCCGCTTCCCAGCGGGCTGATGAGGCATTGGCCCCGACGATTTCAAGTCTCGAACGAAAACTGGCAGCGTTGCGCGAATGTCAGGTGCGCAAGCCGGTGAGACAGACCGACATGGCATCCGGTGAAATTGAACTGTTTTAGAATCGATGGTTGAGGAGAAGAGAAGTGGCCAAAAGTATACTGACGGTGGATGACTCTGTCTCCATTCGGCAAATGGTCGGTTTTGCCTTGAGAGGGGCAGGATACGACGTCATCGAGGCGGAAGATGGCCAGGAAGGGCTGGACAAGGCCCGTCAAATGGTGGTGGATATGGTATTGACGGACCAGAATATGCCGAAGATGGATGGCCTGACCCTGATAAAAACCCTGCGCATGTTGCCAGCGTACCAGACCGTTCCTATTTTGATGTTGACCACGGAGTCCAGTGACTCCATGAAATCCCAAGGTCGTGCTGCCGGGGCGACGGGATGGTTGGTCAAGCCCTTTGATCCCCAAAAATTGTTGGAAGTGGTTAGAAAATGTATCGGGTGATCCGAACCGTTTTCAAACCCTGATCCAGGTTCCCTTTGTGAGTATCGATCTCAGTCAGTTTTTTCAGGTGTTCTTCGATGAAACGGAGGAGCATCTGCTGGCCCTGGAAACCTTGCTGCTGGGGGTGGACCGGATGGCCCCGGTGGGTGAGGACCTGAATGCCATCTTTCGTGCAGTTCATTCCATCAAGGGGGGCTCCGCCACCTTTGGTTTCAATGACATGACGGAAGTTACCCATGTTCTGGAGAATTTGCTGGACCGGGTGCGCAAACGCGAAATAATCCTGACCGAAGAGATGATCAACGCATTCCTGGAAGCCGGGGATGTGTTGCGCATGCAGTTGGCTTTTCACCGTGGGCAGGGAAGTGTGGATCCGGATGTCGTGCAAGGCGTTCAGGCGAAATTGACTGTTCTGACCAGTACGATGGGGTCGGATTCCAAAGATACCTTCCCCGTGGAAAATGCGTCGGTTTCGGTTTTCTCTGGAGAAGAGACCAAACAGAAGGTTCCGGAATCGGTGGCGCAGCACGATCCGGGCTATGGGTTTTTTGACGAGGGTCACGATTTTTTTGAGTCCATTCGGGAGACAAAATCGGAACCCGATCCTGGTTATGGGTTTTTTGCGGAGCCTGTTTTTCCGGCGGTGGATTCCCCCGTTCTTCCTTCCGGGAAAGGAAGGGCCGAGCAGGACTCTGCGGTTTCCGGGGCAAAGGTGGGGTTTGTTTCCGAACGGGTTTCCCGGGGGCGTCGTGCTACCGATCAAGTTGGCACGGATTCCTCGATTCGCGTCAACGTGGAAAAAGTGGACCAACTGATCAATCTGGTTGGAGAACTGGTCATTACTCAGGCGATGTTGATGCAAGCCGGCGGATCTCTGGAGGGGGTACGTTACGAACCCCTGAAAAGAGCGCTGGGCCAGTTGGAGCGTAATTCGCGCGACTTGCAGGAGGCCATCCTGTCGGTACGGATGTTGCCGATTTCCGTGGTATTCAACCGGTTTCCCCGGCTGGTTCGCGATCTGGCTGCAAAATTGGGAAAACAGGTCGCGTTGAAAATTCTGGGCGAGGGGACGGAACTCGATAAAGGGTTGATCGAGAAAATTTCCGATCCTTTGACGCATCTGATCCGTAACAGTATGGATCATGGTATTGAAATGCCCGAACAGCGTCATGAGAGGCACAAGCCTTCCTTCGGGACGGTGACCCTCAATGCTTGTCATCAGGGTGGGGCAGTGGTCATTGAAGTGAGCGATGACGGGGGGGGGCTGTCACGCGACAAAATTCTGGCCAAAGCGCGTGAACAGGGTTTGCCCTGTCATGATGCGATGACGGATGCTGAAGTATGGAATTTGATTTTTGAACCAGGTTTTTCCACGGCCGACAGGATCACCGAGATTTCGGGACGGGGGGTGGGCATGGATGTGGTCAAACGCAATATCCACCAGATGGGCGGTCGAATCGAGATCGACTCGACGGTCGGCTTGGGTACGCGTACGATCATCCGTTTGCCGCTTACCCTGGCCATCCTCGATGGCCTTCTGGTGGCGGTGGGAGAACAGGTTTATGTTCTCCCCCTGATTTCGATTCTGGAGTCGGTGCCCTTGACTTCGGAAAATCTGCGTACGATCAGTGGGGATGGACGTCTGTTGCAAGTGCGGGGAGAATATGTCCCGCTGGTGGTATTGAGTGAAAAATTTCCGGTGTCTGGTGATCGGTCGCTTTTTCCGGAGAATCCACCCATTGCCGTGATCGTGGAGGCGGAAGGGCGCAAGGTGGCCCTGTGCGTGGATGCCCTGCTGGGGCAACAGCAGGTGGTGGTCAAAAGCCTGGAAGCCAATTTTCGCAAACTGGCGGGAATTTCCGGGGCCACCATTCTGGGCGATGGGCGGGTTGCCCTGATTGTGGATCCGGCACCCCTCGTGCAGGAAAGTCAGTTTCCCAGGACCGGAATGGTTTGATGGACACCCAAGGACGACAAGAACCATGATGAATCAGAAAGACCCAATTCCTGCAGTCGCTGTCAACGAATTTCTGGTGTTCACCCTGGGCAGCGAGGAATACGGGATTGACATCCTCAAGGTCCAGGAAATCCGGAGTTATGAAACGGTCACCCGCATCGCCAATACGCCGGATTTTATCAAGGGGGTGATCAACCTGCGCGGAGAAATTGTCCCCATCGTCGATCTCAGGGTGCGCTTTCATCTGGGAGAGATCCGCTACGATGAATTCACCGTCGTCATTATTCTGCGCCTGGTCGAACGTCTGGTGGGGATGGTGGTGGATGGCGTTTCCGACGTGCTATCCCTGACCCCCGAGCAGATTCGTCCCGCCCCCGACTTTACGGCGACCCTGGATACCCACTACCTGATGGGATTGGGTACGGTGGACCAACGCATGTTGATTCTGGTGGACATCGAGCGTCTGGTGAAGAGCGAAGACATGGCGCTGATCGAAAAAACCGTGGCCGAATGAACCAATAACAAATATCCATCAAGGGGTACAGGACATGAGAACCAACCTACCGGTGACCAACATTGAATATGAACTCGGTGAGAACATCATCATCGTGTCGAAGACGGATCTCAAGGGACAGATAACCTATGTCAATCCCTGTTTTGTCGAGGTCAGTGGCTATACCGAACAAGAGATGATCGGTCAGCCGCATAATCTGATTCGCCATCCGGATATGCCGGAAGAGGCTTTCCTGGATTTATGGCAAACGCTCAAGGAGGGTTTGCCCTGGACGGGATTGGTCAAAAACCGGCGAAAAAATGGAGACCATTACTGGGTTCAGGCCAATGTCACCCCCTTGCTCGAGGGAGGCCACTGTGTGGGCTACCTGTCAGTACGCACCAAGGCCAGCCGTCAGAAAATCGAAGAAGCCGAACGGATCTACCGTCTCTTCAAGGAAAAAAAGCAGGGGCGCTTGCGTATCAAGGAAGGGCGGATCGTCAAGGCTGGATTTCTGGGGGGGTATGGGCGACGTGGCCTGAGCGAAAACCAGCATATCCTGTGGTCTTTTCTGGCGATGATGGTCGCCTTGCTGACAGTGGGTGCCCTGACCTGGTGGGAGGGACGGGTCAGCGAAGCAAACATGGATGAAATCGTCAATCGACGGGTCATCTTTGTGCATGATCTGGTGGAACTCAAATTTTTGGTGGCTCAGAACCAGTTGCAGATGATCGATCTGTTAAACCATTCCGCCACCCCCTCGGTGACTCCGGTCGCGGGCAACAGGGCAGAACTCCTGCACAAGACAGGAGTTCCGGCGCCAGAGCCGCTGCCCATCCATCAACTGGATGATTCGGTGGATAATTTCAAGGCTGTCAGCCAGGCCCTGTTCAGCAGCCTGAGTGTGAATGTGGCGGCAGATGGCCAAGCGCAAACCCAATTGAAAAGTTTACAGATTCTTCTGGAAAGTTACGGGCGGCAGGGACTGGATCCCTTGCTTGACTTTTTGCATCAGGGCGATCGTGCCAGCGCAGAGGCGCTCATGGGACAAGAACTGAAGACGCTGCAGGCTAAAATGTACCAGCAACTGGAAACCATGAATGATCAGGAGGTGGATGCGCTGCGTACGGCCTATGCCCAGGAGCAGGATCGCCGGCGCCTGTTGCGTTTGGTTCAGGCGGGTATTGGCGTACTGAGCGTGGCGGTGGCCATTTTGCTGGTGGCGTTGCTGATAAGGTACCTGACCCGTTCTCTGCGTCATGCCTCGGAACTGGTGACACGCATTGCCCAGGGCCACTTTGACAATAACATCGTGGTGGGGCAACGGGATGAAATCGGTCGGCTCATGTATGCCATCAAGTCCATGCAGACACGC
>VFSW01013130.1_pt1 | contig 11528 bp, 13 predicted proteins | sample 5358111 | NCBI WGS metagenome assembly VFSW01 (sample SAMN11554181, study PRJNA540505) | mine drainage metagenome | isolation source: sediment from site ElyBrook_90M | place: USA: Ely Copper Mine, Vershire, VT | collected 2017 | reverse complement strand
CGGACGCGCCCGCACACCTATAACCTGCTCAACACGATGCTGTGCCTGGTCGTGGCCCTGGCGCTGCAGATCGGCACCAATTTCGCCAATGACTACTCCGACGGGGTTCGCGGGACGGATGAGGAGCGCGTGGGCCCCTTCCGACTGACCGCGTCGAAATTGGTGGCTCCAGTCGCCGTTCGTCGCGCGGCCTTCCTCTTCTTCGCGGTGGCAGCGGCGGCGGGGCTGTTCTTGAGCATTCTCAGTACGTGGTTGTTCATCCCGCTGGGTATGAGTGCGGTCGCGGCGGGATGGTTCTATACGGGCGGACCCAAACCGTACGGATACTTCGGCTTCGGTGAGGTGTTCGTCATGATCTATTTCGGCTTTGTCGCCACCGTCGGTACCGCCTACGCCCAACACGGACACGTCCCCGCGGGGGCGTGGTGGTGGGGACTGTGCACGGGCTCAATGGCCTGCGCACTGCTGGAGGCGAACAACTTACGCGATGTGGCCGGCGACCGAATGGCCGGCAAGAAGACGTTGGCAGCGCGCCTGGGCCGCAAGAACGGCTCCTGGTTGTACGCCATTTTCGTGGCGGGTGCCGTGCTCGGCGCGGGCTTCGGGGGCGAGGGTCTCGTCGCCGCTGTCGCGTTGGCGATGTACATCCCCGCGCTACAGATGGCCTTCTCCCCTCGGGCGGGCCGTGAGCTTTTGGCGCTGCTCAAACAGTCATCGCACGCCCAGTGGACGGTGGGCGCCGCCACCGCCCTCGTGATGTTCGTCACCCGTTAGGCCAAGAAAGTCTCAATCTCGCGAGCCACGAGGGCGGGTTGTTCAAGGTGGGCGGCGTGGCCCGCTCCCGCAATCGTGGCGAAGCTGCCACCAGGGATCGAATCGGCGATGGCGCGGGCTTCGGTCACGAATTTGCTGTCGAGTTCTCCGGCGAGCGCCAGTGTCGCCACTTCGAGATTTTCGAGGCGGTCACCCAACCATTCCTGAGTGCCCGTACCCGCGCTGCGCAAGCTACGCGCGAGTCCGGCGGCGTCGTGACTGCGGGTATCGGATTCGGCGTAGGGACCCAACGTGGCGAAGAGCGGTTGAGCCAGCCACTCGTTGAGGAAAACCTCGGTACCCACCTCGCTCAGATGGGTCGCGAGTGCGTCGTCGCGTCGCCGCCGATCGGTTCGTTCGTCGGGGTCGGCGATGCCGCGAGAGGCGCCCAGGGTGATGAGGGCCCGCAGGCGTGTCGGTTCAGCCAGGGCCACGTGCAGGGCCACGCGAGCACCGAACGAATAGCCACCCAGGACGACGGGCTCGCGCGGCAGCACCTCGAGGACCAGGCGGGCAATCTCGGGGAGCGAACCGTCAATCGACGCGGCCGATCCGTGTCCGGGCAGGTCCAAGGTCAACAGTTCATGGCGACCTGCCAGAATGGAACGGAACTGACGCGCCGATCCCCGAGTCTGGGTGAAGCCGTGGAGCCACACGAGTGGCGATCCCGACCCCTGTCGGTCCAGTATGAGGAGTGGCATTGCAACAGAGCGTACCGACCACGAGCGTCGTGCAGGCGACATTCGTCGCCACCCTGGTGGACGAGTGGTGTCGACTGGGACTCAGAGATGTCGTGATCTGTCCCGGATCTCGTTCCACACCCCTGGCGCTGGCTTTCTCGCGACGCGATGAGTTGGCGGTGCACGTGCGCATCGACGAGCGAAGCGCCGCCTTCTTCGCCCTCGGGAGAGCCTTGGCGACGGCACGCCCGGTGGCCCTCGTGGTCACCAGTGGCACCGCGGCGGCCGAAGTGCACGCCGCCGTAGCCGAAGCCGACCTGGCGCACGTGTCACTGCTGGTCCTGACGGCCGACCGACCACCGGAGTTGCACGGCGTCGGCGCGCCCCAGACCATCGATCAGCAACACCTCTACGGCGCCAAGGTGCGCCTCTACGAGGAGCCCGGTGTCGCGCGCCTCGACGCGGCGACGTCGTGGCGACCCTTGGCACGACGGCTGTATACCTGGGCCGACGGGGCGGCGGGGCTGTCGGGCCCCGTCCATCTCAACGTCGCCTTCGTCGAACCCCTCGTGGCGGAGCCACTCGATCTGGCCCCCGTCACTAGCGCTACGTCGCCGTCACGTCGCGTCATTCGGCCCATCGCCGATATCGACGTGTCGGGGCAACGCGTCCTGTGCGTCATTGGTGCGGGCATCGGTGACGCGACGCGTCGTGAGACCATCGCTCAGGCCCGCGCGGCGCGGTGGGTCGTGGTGGGAGATGCGACGACCCCGAGAGCCGTGGGTTACGCCGATCCCTTGGTGCGTCACGACACTATTTGGCAGGCGCTGCGTCCGGACGTGGTGATTCGTATTGGTGGCATTCCGGCGTCGAAATTCTTGGCCCAGCGACTGGCTTCTCTCGACGGTGAGATCATTGCGCTCGTTGGCCCCGGACCTGTGGCCGACCCCGACGCGGTGGTCACTCGCCACGTGAGTGGCTATCCCGATGCCGCAACGCCGACGCACGTGGGTGACGAGAGCTACGCCGACCTATGGCGCGGGGCCAGTGACCTGCTGGGACGTCATCTCGATGAACTTTGGGGTGAGGAGCTCGACGAGGTGTCCGTGGCGCGTGAGGTGGTGGCGATGGCGAACCGGCACGGTGCCCCGCTGGTCGTGGGTTCCTCGATGCCGGTACGCGATGTCGAATGGTGGGGGGCATCACGCGAGGGCGCCGTCTACTCGAATCGCGGAGCCAATGGGATTGACGGTGTCGTGTCGACTTTCCTCGGCGTGGCGCAGGGTTCGACCGCCCTTGGTCTAGTGGGCGACGTCACGATGCTGCACGACGTCTCAGCGTTGGTGGACGGAGTGGGCCCCTCGACCACCGCGGTACTGGTGGTGAGCGACAACGGTGGGGGAGGGATCTTTTCTTTCTTGGCGCAGGCCCGACAGGTGCCGCGCGAGGACTTCGAGGCGCTCTTTGGTACCCCACGTCACCACGACCTGGTCGCGGTGGCGAGGGCCTTCGGACATGACGCTGAGACGGTGAGCACCGTAACGCAGCTGCGCCACACTCTGACGTCCGCGCTCGGACGCGACGGACTCACGGTGGTGGTGGCGAAGGTTCCTTCGCGTGAGCAGAACGTCGCGCGACACGAGGAACTCAACGAGCTCGTGCAGCAGTGGTGGACGTCACAGTGATTGCGGCGTTGCCGGCGTCGCTGATCGCGGCGTTCCCCCTCGCCTTCGCGGCGGGCCTGGTGTCGTTCATTTAGCCATGCGTCCTGCCCCTGCTTCCGGGTTACCTGGCGTTCCTGGGTGGTTCGACGGGCACCCTCTCCTCGCGTGGTGCCCGAGGACGCACCCTGGTGGGCTCCTTCGCCTTCATCCTGGGGTTTTCGGCGGTCTTCGTGAGTTTTGGCGCGCTGTTTGGTCAATTCGGCGATACCCTGCGCACCCATCAACGGCCGTTGGAGATCGTCTTCGGACTGGCCACCATCGTGCTCGGTTTCTTCTTCGCGGGGTGGTGGCCCTCATCGTGGCTACAGCGCGAACGCCGCGTCCACTTCTTGCCACGGGCTTCGGTGCTCGGCGCTGCCCTGCTGGGCGTATTCTTCGCGGTGGGTTGGACACCCTGCATCGGCCCGACGTTGGCGGCGATTGACGGCCTCGCTGCTTCCTCGTCGGGTGCGACGGCCCTGCGTGGTTCGATCCTCGCGTTCGTCTACTGCCTCGGTCTGGGTCTGCCATTCATCGTGGCTGCGCTCGCCACCGAATGGTTCGCGAGTGCCTCGGGTTGGCTACGCCACCACGCCAGGGTGATCGGCGTCGTCGGGGGAGTGATGTTGATCATCATTGGAGTGGCCGAACTCACGGGACTCTGGCAGACGTGGGTGACGTGGCTACAGGCCAACTTCCCCGCGACGACCAGCTTCTAGCGGGACCACTCGTAGACTGGCGTGCATGCGACTTCGCGATGACTGGGAATTTCGTGGTCTCGTCCACCAAATGACGGATGAGGCCCTGCTGGACCGATTGAGTGATGGCGGCGTCACGGCGTACGTCGGATTCGACCCCACGGCCGCGTCGCTCCATCTGGGAAGTCTTCTCCAATTGTGCAATCTGCGGCGTCTCCAATTGTCGGGTAACCGGCCCATCGTCCTCGCCGGGGGCGGCACCGGACTGATCGGCGACCCGAGTTTCAAAGCGGTCGAGCGACCACTGCTCACCCTCGAGCAAATCGAGGCCAACGTCGAGGGAATCCGCGAACAACTCACCCGATTCCTCGACTTCTCTCCGACCTCGGGAGGTTCACAGGCCGTGTTGCTCAACAACGCCAGCTGGTTGACCACCATCTCGCTGACCGACTTCTTGCGCGACGTGGGTAAATACTTCACCGTCAATCAGATGGTGGCGAAGGACTCGGTCAAGAGCCGCCTCGACCGTGACGACGTGGGGCTGTCCTTCACCGAGTTCTCCTACATGCTCCTACAGGCCTACGATTTCTTGCGTCTCAACGTCGACCACGAGTGCACTCTGCAATTGGGCGGCTCGGATCAATGGGGCAATATCACGATGGGTACTGAGTTGATCCGCAAGTCCACCGGTCGCATCGCCGCCGGACTCACCTCGCCCTTGTTGCTACGGGCCGATGGCACCAAGTTCGGCAAGTCCGAGTCTGGCGCCAATATCTGGCTCGACGCCTCACTGACGTCGCCCTTCGAGATGCACCAGTACCTATTGAACACCGAGGACGCGATGACGCCCACGTTGCTTCGTTTCTTCACCTTTCTCGACCACGAGACCATTCTCGAGCTCGACGATGCCACGAAGTCGTCGCCTCAGGAACGTCGCGCGCAGCGCGCCCTGGCCAACGCCGTCGTCGCGCTCGTCCACGGTGAGGACGCCGCCTTCAAGGCCGAACGCGCGGGAGAAGCCCTTTTCCAGCCGACGATTGCGGAGCTGGACGAGGCCACCCTATTGACCATCGTGGCCGACGCACCCTCATCGACGATCAGTCGCGGCGAATTCGTATCAGGGATCGACGCCGTCGACTTGGTCGTGCGTTGCGCCCTGGCGAAGTCCAGGGGCGAGGCTCGTCGCTTCCTCGATCAGGGTGGTGTCTACGTGAACAACTTGCGTCTGGCATCCGAGGCCCGAGTGGGTCTCGAGAGTGCTCTGCACGGTCGCTACGTTGTGGTGCGTCGGGGACGGCGTGAACTGCACCTCGTGGTCGTGCAGTGACCCGCTGGGGTGCAGTGCTCGTCGCGACCTCACTCGTGGTGGCATCACTTTCGCTGACGGCGTGTGGTTCGGTGAGTGCGAGCACGGCCCTCAAGAAGTGGGTGACGAGCGCCAATCTCACCCGCAATAACGCCCAACTCACCGCCGACGCTCGCCACTCCCTCAGTGCACTCCAAGATATGCACACGACGTCGGCGCAGTTGCACACCGTGTGCGCGGTGCTCGACTACGAGACCCTGCAGGCCTACGCGGCTCTACCCTCGCCCGACGACCAGGTGACGCAATTGCTCACCACCGCCTACACCGACCTGGGTGACGGAGCCAACGAGTGCTACGTGGCCGCACACTCGAGTGTCAAGCGCGCCGCCGCGGCCGCCTACTTGCACCAGGCAGGGGCGGCGTTCTCCGAGGTTCAGGCGCGACTGAGCGTCCTGGGCGCGGTCTAGTCCGCGTTTTCGCTGGGTCGTGGACGAAGGTCGATCTCCAGGCGCAAAATGCCGCCTTCGAGGGTGGCTCTAGCGTCGCCGAGCATCGCGAAGTCCTGAAAATCCACGGTGGCGGCTTGCAGGAACCGCTGGCGGTCGGGACCCTCGACCGGGGGGAGACCCCGTCGGCGCACCGCTGCAGCGCGCTCGCGAAAGCGCATAATCATTTCTTCTGGGTTGAACTCGCTCACGGGGACATGTTAGGGGTTCAGAACTCGGGAGGAGTTGGTACAATGAGTGTCCGGCTCAGTTGTGCTGAGCCTCGGCCGCCGCCAGTTATGGACCGCGGCCAGTGAGGAGTAAACGTGAAAAAGGGCCGCCACCGTCGGTTTGTTGAAGCTCGCGAACTTAAGCGCTCTACCGGACCTCGAGCGACGACGTGCGTCGAATGCGGTGCGGCACCCGAAGACGTTCACGCGACGTGGTGCCTCGCCGAGGAGGACCGGTACGACGAGATCCTTGGCTCGCTTCCTCGTCCTACGTTCAACGAAGAGGATCCGCTCGCGGCCGAGAATTAATTCCTTCGTCGAAGGACGGGATGGGGTAACGGCGTGCCACGCCGTGCGCGGTCGTTGATCATCTCGAGCAGAGTGTCGTACGAGCGCGATCCCATGATGGCGATTAATTCCTCGGACATCGAATCCACCACTCGCGACGCACCAACGAAGGCCGCCGGATCTTCGGTGCACCACCAGTGAAATTCGCTCCCGCCCGAACCCCAGTCGGGACGGTCCCATTGGGCGATGCGCGTAACGATGTGCCCGTTCGCCAGGGTCACGTCCTCGCGTCGAAGGGGGAGTTGCCAGCAGACTTCGGGCTTGAGCGGGATGTAACTCTCCTCGTTGTCGATTGCCATCACGTGTAAGGCACAGCCCGGCCCGCGATGAAATCCCGGTCGGTTGAGGAAGATACATGCGTCGTCGACCAGCCGAGTGACGGCCTCGCCGTTCTTCTTGATCCGGGTGGTGCCCTTGGCTCCCTTAGCCTTGAATTGCCACTGGTCGGCGCTGAGACGGGTCGCCGCGAGTTCGACGCGCTGACGGTCGTCTTCGTCGGTGAAATGCGCACCGTAACTGCAGCATCCTTGCACCAGTTCCGGTGAGGGGCCCGTGAGCACCCCTTGGCATCCATTGGCGAAGATGCAGCTCCAGTTGCTTTCGAGGAAGGTGGCGTCCACCATCCAGGTGCGCTCGTGGAGGTCGTCTTCGAAGCTGACCCATTCGTGGGCGTCGGGGGGCACTGAGGTCACGAACAAAACATACCTGTTCAAGTGATTCCCATCACCCGTAGACTGTTCGAATGACTTCGGATACCTCCTTTGACGTCCTCTCCTTGACCGATGAGGCACGCAACGTGGTACTCGACGCCCTCGCGAACGAGGAACTCAATGCCACGTTGGCGTTGTGGGTGGAGGTCACTGGCATCATGGGGGCGGGCTATTCGTACGACCTCTACTTCTCCGACATCGCTGATGCACCCGAGGGCGCGGCCATTGGCCGCGATGGTGAGGTCACGATCGTCATCCCCGGACCTAGTGTCGAACGCTTACGCGGAAGTCGCCTGGAGTTCGCGAGTGACGGGGGAGGCGGCCTCGTGCTCGTCAACCCGAACCACCCCTCGAGCGAAGAAATCAATCCAGGCGTGCCCGCAGAGATTTTGGCAATGGGCATCGAGAGCGAACTGGCCCGACTGGCGATCTCGGTTCTCGATAACGACGTCAACCCGTCAATCGCTTCCCACGGCGGTCGTGCGGACCTGGTGGCCCTCGATGATGAGCACAAGGTGGCCTACATCAAGATGTCCGGTGGTTGTCAAGGCTGTTCGATGAGTCGAATGACGTTGTCGCAGGGAATCGAGACCGCACTTCGTAGTGCGATTCCCGAACTCAGCGACGTGCGCGATGTCACGGATCACGCCTCGGGAGTCAACCCGTTCTACGCCGACGCACACTAGGGATCATTGCGACCTCCTAGAATTGGCGGATGCTGCGCTTCTTGACCGCTGGCGAAAGCCACGGCCCCTCCTTGACGGTCATCGTCGAAGGTCTTCCGGCCGGATTACCCATCACCGAGGAATTGATTGGTGAGGACCTCGCCCGGCGGCGGCTGGGCTACGGCCGCGGCCCCCGAATGCGTTTCGAGCGAGACGTCTTGCGACTCACGGGCGGTATTCGCCACGGTCGCACGCTGGGATCGCCCGTGGCAATCGAAATACTGAACTCGGAATGGCCTAAATGGGAGCTGGAGATGTCGGCCGCGCCCGGCCAACCCAGCGACAAACTGACGAAACCACGGCCCGGACACGCCGACCTCGTGGGGATGCAGAAGTACTCCTTCGACGATGCGCGTGACGTTCTCGAGCGGGCGAGTGCGCGCGAGACTGCGGCCCGAGTGGTAGCTGGGGCACTGGCCAAGGCTCTACTGGGAGAGATCGGCGTTAGTGTGGTCAGCCACGTGGTGCGTATCGGGTCGGTGGCGACGCCCCAGAGTGTACGACCTGGACCCGAGGACTTGGACCAGGTGGACGAGAGTGAAGTGCGTTGCTTCGATCCCGAGAGCGCTGTGGCGATGATCGCCGAGATCAAGGCCGCCGCTAAGGACGGTGATTCACTGGGCGGGATCGTGGAGGTCATCGCGTACGGCGTGCCCGTCGGTCTAGGTAGTTATGTTCACTGGGACCGCAAGATGGACGGGCTTCTCGCGGGAGCGCTCATGAGTATCCAGGCCGTCAAGGCCGTGGAGATTGGCGATGGCATGAGTCAAGCAGCCCAGCGCGGTTCTCAGGCGCACGACGCCATCGCCGTCGATGCGAGCTTAGCTCGCGGCGGGGGCTACGTGCGGAAGAGTGATAACGCCCGCGGCCGCGAGGGCGGTATGACCTCCGGGTCACCGCTGATCGCCAAAGTGGCGATGAAGCCGCTGGCCACCCTGAATCGTCCGGTGCTCGAGACCGTTGACATCGCGACGGGCGAATCCACGGTGTCCTTCAAGGAGCGTACTGATGTCACTGCGGTGCCCGCTCTGGGTGTGGTGAGCGAAGCAATGATGGCCCTCGTGGTGGCCAGCGAGGCTCTGCGCAAGTTCGGTGGCGACTCCGTGGAGGAATTCGTCCGCAACCATGCGGCCTACGTGGCTAATCTCGGCTCGACGTCCTCGGCCGCTCGGCCCGCGTAATCGTGGCCCTCGTCGTCTTGGTGGGCCTACCCGGCTCGGGGAAGACCACGGCGGGGCGGGCGCTGGCGCACGCCCTGGGTGCCCACTTCGTGGACACTGATGACACCTTCTTCGCGCGCGAAAACGTGAGCGTGCAAGATTTCCTGCGGCTTCACGGCGAAACCCTCTTTCGCGAGCACGAGCTGGCGGCCCTGGGGCAGGCCCTGGGTTCCTCGGGTGTGGTGTCGACGGGCGGGGGCACGGTGACCACTTCGCCGGCACGTCGACTCTTGGTCGAGGAACTCACCGTGTGGCTGGACTGCACTAACGAGGTGCTCGTGCAGCGGGTCCTCCAAGGTGATCGGCCCCTACTCGGTGATGCGCCCGCGGTGCGCGTCGTCGAGTTGCGCGCCCAGCGGGACCCTCTCTACCTCGAAGTCAGCCGCTTCCGCGTGGACTCGGATCGCCCGCCGGAGGAACTCGTTGCCCAATTGGTCGACATTGTCGAGTCGTCGGCGGCACCCTCGTGAATATTCCCGTTTCCCTTCGCGATGCGCCCTACGAGGTCATCCTCGGTCCCGGGGTGCGCCACGAGGTGTCGTCGTTCGTCAACCGGCGCTTCGCGCGTGCGCGAATGGTCGTCATCATCACGTCGCCCACGATTCGTCGTCAGCCCTGGTTCGACCTCACATTTGAACGCGAGACTCACGTCATCGAAGTATGCGATGGCGAAGCGGCCAAGACACTGACCAGCTTCGCCGAGGTGTGCGATGGTCTCGCCCGATTGGGGGTCTCGCGCCACGACGTGATAGTGGGTGTCGGTGGGGGGGCGATCACTGACCTCGCGGGTTTCGCAGCCGCCGTGTATCTGCGCGGGGTCACGGTGATGCACGTGCCTACCAGTGTGGTGGGTCAGGTCGATGCCGCTATCGGCGGTAAGACGGCAATCGACATAGCGGCCGGCAAGAATCTCGTCGGCGCCTTCCACCAGCCCGCCGGCGTGTGGTGCGACATCGAGACGTTGACCACTTTGAGCGACCGTGAGAGAATCGCGGGGATGGGAGAGGTCGCGAAGTGCTGGCTCTTGGAAGGGCGCTCCTCCTCATTGCTCGCGCAGACCACTACGAGCGAATTCATTGAATTCTCGGTGGCCCTCAAGGCGCGAATTGTCGTGGCGGACGAATTCGAGCGCACGGGTCAACGCGCTCTTCTCAACTACGGGCACACCCTCGGCCACGCGGTTGAACTGGTCGCCCTGGCCCGCGACGCTGACGAATTGCGCCACGGAGAGGCGGTGGCGATTGGCCTGGCCTTCGCCGCACGCCTGGCGCGACGTCTGGGTCGGGTGGGCGCCGACGTCGTCGCCGAGCCCGACGCGGGTGGTGGCTACGTCGCCCGTCCTGCACGTCTCGCGGGTGATTTCGACGCGACCCAACTCCTTGAGATAATGGCACGTGACAAGAAGGCGCACCACGACCTGACCTTCGTCCTCGCGGGTAAAGATGGCTACGAGGTCGTTGAGGATATCGATTCGTTCGTCGTGCGCGACGAACTCGAACAATTTCAGGAGGCGTAATGCGAGAGATTCTGCTTTTGTCGGGTCCTAATCTCGACCTCCTGGGTACGCGAAGTCCAGAAATATATGGTTCCGCTACGCTCGATGAGCACGTGGCCGCCGCGCGAACGCGCGCGGAGGACGCTGGATACAGTCTTCGGCACCTTCAGTCGAATTTCGAGGGTGATCTCGTTGAAGCGGTGCACGCCGCGCGTGAGACTTCATCGGCCATCATCATCAATGCGGGTGCCCTGACCCACTCGTCGTGGGCGCTCAGCGACGCGTTGGCCACCTTTTCGGGCCCCAAAATCGAGCTGCACCTGTCGAATCCGGCGGCTCGCGAGCCTTTTCGTCACGTGTCGACCCTGGCGGGGGTGGTGGACGGCTCCCTCGCGGGACTCGGCGCGCTCGGTTACCCGCTCGCCGTCGATGCCGTCGTCGCCCTCCTAAGTGACGGCAAAGTTTAGCGTCGCCGGGTCGGGCCCCACTCTGTCATTGCCTAGACTGGCATCCGCAAGTTGCACGAAAGGTAGTTGAGCCCATGGCGGCCATTTCCACATCCGACATTAAGAACGGCATCACCCTGAAGATCGATGGCGGTCTGTTCTCGGTCATCGAATTCCAGCACGTCAAACCCGGCAAGGGAGGCGCCTTCGTGCGTACCAAATTGCGCAACGCGCGCACCGGAGCAGTCATCGAGCGAACGTATCGATCGGACGAGCGCTTGGAGCAGGCAATCATCGACAAGCGTGACACGCAGTATCTATACCGTGACGGTGACGACTACATTTTCATGGATCAGGTCAATTTTGACCAGTTGCCCGTCTCGTCCAAGAGTCTGGGCGACGCCGCCAACTTTCTCAAGGAGACGGGTAAGGCAATGATCATCAGTCATGATGACGAAGTCATCGGCGTGGAACTGCCGGCGTCGGTGGAATTGAGCATCGCCGAGACTGAACCGGGCATCCAAGGCGACCGGGTATCAGGCGCCCGCAAGCCGGCAACCCTTGAGACGGGTTACGTGGTGCAGGTGCCCTTGTTCGTCGGACCGGGCGAGATTATCAAGGTCGATACTCGCACCGGCGAGTACATGACCCGCGCCTAGTGAGCGAACT
>VFSW01013129.1_pt1 | contig 11528 bp, 7 predicted proteins | sample 5358111 | NCBI WGS metagenome assembly VFSW01 (sample SAMN11554181, study PRJNA540505) | mine drainage metagenome | isolation source: sediment from site ElyBrook_90M | place: USA: Ely Copper Mine, Vershire, VT | collected 2017 | reverse complement strand
AGGGCATCGACTTCTTCCCCCTGACGGTGGACATCGAGGAGCGGGCCTACGCGGCCGGCAAGATCCCCGGTTCGTTCTTCCGTCGCGAGGGCAAGATCTCGGACCAGGCCGTACTTATCTGTCGCCTGATCGACCGTCCACTGCGTCCGTCGTTTCCGAAGGGTTTTCGCAACGAGATCCAAGTCGTCGGCACCGTGTTTTCCGCCGACCAGGAGAATCCCCATGACATCCTGGCTATCAACGCGGCTTCGGCCGCTCTGATGATCTCGGGGATCCCCTTTGAAGGGCCCATCGGCGCCGTGCGCATGGCCTACACCACTGAGGGCGTGTGGGCGCCTCACCCCACGTTTGCCGAAGGCGACGCCGCGACATTCGAGTTGGTGGTCGCGGGTCGCGCCCTGGAGGATTCAGTGGAGTCAGACATCGCCATCATGATGGTCGAAGCCGGTGGTACGGAGGGTTCCTTCGAGATGTACGCCGACGGTGCCCCCAAGGTGTCCGAAGAAGTTCTAGCCGCGGGACTCGAGGCATCGAAACTGTGGATTCGCGAAGCGATTAACCTGCAGCGCCAGTTGGTGCGCGACTACGTCGCCCAGCGCGGCGAGATCAAGACCATTGACTACAAGGTCTTCACCGACTACCAGGACGACGTCATGGCGCGCGTGAGCGAAGTCGGCGAAGCTGCGCTCGGCGAGGCGAACAAGTTCACGACCAAGACAGCGCGCAACGAAGCACTCGACGCGGTCACTAAGGACATCATCGCGCAGTTGCCCGAATTCGCGGACCGCTTGAGCGAAGTCAAGGCCGCCGTCAAGTCGATCACCAAGAAGATCGTGCGTAAGCGCATCACCGCTGAGGGAATTCGTATCGACGGACGGACCTCGACCGAGATTCGTCCGCTGTCGGCGCAAGTCGACCTCTTCCCGATGACCCACGGCTCGGCACTGTTCCAGCGTGGAGAGACCCAAGTCGTCAACGTGACCACCCTGGGCATGCCGCGTATGAAGCAGCAGATCGACTCGATTACCCCTGATGAGTTTCGCCGCTACATGCACCACTACAACTTCCCGCCCTACTCGGTGGGAGAGACGGGTCGCGTGGGTGCCCCCAAGCGTCGCGAAGTGGGCCACGGGATGCTCGCCGAGCGTGCACTCGTTCCGGTTTTGCCGAGTGAGCAAGAGTTCTCCTACACGCTGCGCGTCGTTTCTGATGTCCTGCAGTCCAACGGCTCGACGTCGATGGCGTCGGTCTGTGGCTCGACGCTCTCCTTGATGGCCGCTGGTGTCCCGATCAAGGCGCCGGTCGCCGGTATCGCCATGGGTCTCGTCTACGAAGATGGGGTCTACTCGACCCTTACTGACATCCTCGGAGCCGAAGACGCATTCGGCGACATGGACTTCAAGGTCGCGGGTACCGCTGATGCGGTGACCGCCCTGCAGCTGGACACCAAGATCGATGGTCTTCCGGCCGAGGTCCTGGCCCAGGCGTTGCTCCAAGCCAAGGAGGCCCGCCTGGCGATCCTGGAGGTAATCACTTCGACTATTGCCGAACCGCGATCCGAAGTGGCGGCTGTGGCCCCGAAGATTGTCTCGATCGAGATCCCCATCGACAAGATTGGAGAGGTCATCGGACCTAAGGGTAAGGTCATCAACACCTTGCAGCAAGAGACCGGCGCGGACATCACGGTCGATGACGACGGCGTTGTCGGAACCGTGACCATCGGTGCCAAGGATGGACGGGCGGTCGAAGAGGCCAAGCGTCGCATCTCGCTCATTCTGGATCCGCCCACGGCAGAGGTTGGTGCGGTCTACCAGGGTCGAATCGTCAATATCGCCAAGTTTGGTGCCTTCGTTAGCATCCTGCCGGGACGAGACGGACTGTTGCATATTTCCAAGATGTCGCCGCTGAATGGCGGAAAGCGTATTGGACTAGTCGAAGACGTAGTGGAGCTTGGACAAGCGATTGAGGTGAAGGTCGACGACATTGATCCTCAGGGCAAGGTGTCCCTCTCCCTCGCCGGTGAGTTCGCCGACATGGTGACCGAGGATGCTCCTCGCGAGCGCGCTGACCGGGGTGATCGCAATGACCGTGGTGATCGCAATGACCGTGGTGACCGTGGTGACCGTGGTGACCGTGGTGGTCGCGACCGTGCCGAGCGCGCGCCACGCGCCGCGCAGACGGCCACACCATCGTCAAGTTTTGAAGCGGCCTTCGAGGCCGAATTGGCTGACGAGATCGGAGACTTGGGTCCTGGCGGCCCTTCCTTCACCGAGAGCGACGGTGGGAACCGTCGCGGACCTCGTCCTCGTCGTCGATAAGACCATTGACGCAAGGGTTCGAATCCCCGCCACGTGACCTACGGGTCCACGCGGCGGGATTCGTGCTGTGCGGGTTCGTTGACAGCCGGGGCGACCGGTAGGGTGACATGGTGAAGAGAATCGCACTGGTGGGTGGAGCTGGTCGAATGGGACAAGCGCTCGCCGAGAATTTGAATCTGATCGACGAGATGGTCGTCAGTGCGCTGGTCGATCCGCACGAACCCCGTCACCTCTTTGGTGCCACGCACTACGCGGGCCTCGATCAGGTCGACGCCGAGAGTATTGACGTGGTGGTGGACTTCTCACAACCTGAATCGGTCGTATTGAGCGCGAAGTGGTGTGCCCTTCATCACGTAGGTCTGGTGATTGGTGCAACCGGTCTGGATGCGGCACAGCGAGCCACGGTCGAAGGTGCGGCGGCTTCAACGCGCGTCATTATGGCGTCGAACTTCTCCCTTGGCGCTGTATTGAGCGAACGTTTCGCCGCGATGGCGGCGCCATACTTCGAGCGAGTCGAGATCGTGGAACTCCACCATGATCGCAAGGTCGACGCTCCCTCGGGCACGTCGATCGCTACGGCCGAGCGCATTCGTGCGGCGCGGGCCGCCGCCGGGCGCAGCATTCCGCTAGAGCCCACGATGCGCAATACCATTGAAGGTGCACGCGGCGCCGACGCGGGGGATGGCGTTCGCATCCATTCCGTGCGATTGCCGGGACTGGTCGCTCATCAGGAGGTCCTGCTCGGGGGACCGGGTGAAGGACTGACGATTCGTCACGACTCCTACGACCGCGTCAGTTTCGTTCAGGGCGTGGCCATCGCCATCAGAAATGCTGACGCCGCACCCGGTTTCATCTGGGGAATTGACGACTTCATCACTTGAGGCGAACCGAACGACGTTGCCTTGACTGGTAACTTCGTTAGATGGCCGGTCCCCGATTCGGATATCTGTTGACCGCGATGGTCACCCCGTTCAATCCCGATGGCACGGTGGCCTTGGACGTGGCGCGCGACCTCGCGCAGTACTTAGTTGCGCAGGGCAACGACGCGCTGGTGCTGGGAGGATCGACCGGAGAGGGTTCGGCGCTTTCGGACGAGGAGAAGCTCGACCTCTTCTCCGCAGTGTCCCAGACGGTCACCGTGCCGGTTTTGGCGGGAACCACTTCCTCGGATACGGCCCGATCGGTGGAACTGACGTCGAAGGCGGCGAACACGGGGGTGGCGGGGATCTTGGCGACCACGCCGGCGTACGCGCGCCCGAGTCAAGGTGGCATCGCGGCGCACTTCGGGGCTGTCGCCGAGTCCACGTCGCTACCGGTCATGCTCTACGACATCCCGGTTCGCACGGGTCGTAAGGTGGCCGCCGCCACCACGATCGACGTGGCCCGGCGCCACTCCAATGTGGTGGCACTCAAAGACGCCTCCGCCGACCTGGTGAGTGCGGCCGCGGTGAAGGCTGAATTGGGCGAGGCGTTAGACCTCTACAGTGGCGACGACGCATTGTTGTTGCCCTTCCTGGCCGTCGGCGCCGTTGGATTAGTGTCGGTGGCCGCGCATTGGGGCGCTCCGGAATTCGCCGCGCTCATCCGCTCGGCGCATGCCGGTGACTGGAATGCGGCGCGCCTATTGAATGCGCGGTTGGCCCCGAGTTGTATTTTCGAAACGAGTGACATGTATCCCAATCCTCTTCCGTCGAAGGCGGCGATGCGCGCCCTAGGTTTCGCGGTCGGTCAATGCCGTCTGCCCTTGGGTCCGAGCGACGACGTGCTGGACCAGTCAGCCCGCGACGTGGTGTCGGCACTGGCGGCGTCACGTGGCTAAGGACAGCGTCCGGGTCACCTTCTTAGGCGGACTCGGCGAAATTGGTCGGAACTGCGCGGCTATCGAACAGGACGGTCGCATCGTGGTCGTGGACGCGGGACTTATGTTCCCCGAGCCGACCATGTACGGGGTCGATCTCATCCTGCCGGACTTTCGGTGGTTGATCGAGCGCCGCGACCGGGTGGACGCGATTGTATTGACCCACGGTCACGAGGACCACACCGGAGCGCTCCGTTACCTCGTGAAGGATGTCAACGTGCCGATCTACGGATCCGCCTTGACATTGGGTTTTGCTCGTCACCGCCTCACGGAGGCTCGCGTCGCTCACGACCTGACCTTCATCGAGGTGGCCGATGGCGAGAGACGTCGCATTGGTCCCTTCGAGGTGGAGTTCATTCAGGTCACCCACTCGGTGCCGAGCGCGCACGCGCTGGCCTTTCACACCAAGATCGGCGTGATCGTGCACTCGGGCGACTTCAAGCTGGACCTCACCCCTATCGACAACCGGCGCACTGACGTGTCGCGCCTGGCGGCCCTGGGCGACGAGGGCGTGTCGCTTCTCTTGTGTGACTCCACCAACGCTGAAGAACCCGGATTCACGGCGTCGGAGCGTACGGTGGGCGGAGCATTGCGTCGTCTCTTCCTTGAACGCCCGCAGCGTCGTCTCGTAGTGGCGTGCTTCGCCAGCCACATCCATCGAGTCCAGCAGATCATTGATGTGGCTCGCGAGCAGAATCGAAAGATCGCTCTCATGGGTCGCTCGATGGAGGCGAACGTGAAGTTGGCGCGCAAATTGAATCTCCTGCACGTCGACGCGGCGGACTTCGTTGACATTGAGAACGTCGATCGCTACCAACCCGGTGAGATTTGTGTCATCTGTACGGGGAGCCAGGGCGAGCCCCTCGCCGCGTTGTCCAAGCTCTCTCGTGGTGACGCGCGCAACTTCTCGGTCGGCGAACAGGACACCATCATTCTTTCCTCGCACCCGATCCCGGGAAACGAATGGTCGGTCGGACGCGTCATTGACGACCTGCACCGTGCCGGGACCGAAGTCATCCACTCCGGTCAAGAACCCGTACACGCGTCGGGACACGCGCGTCAGGGAGAGTTGCGCACGTACCATCAACTCCTGCGCCCCAAGAACTTTGTACCGGTTCACGGCGAGTATCGACACTTACGTCACCACGCGGATCTCGCGGCGTCAATGGGCCTCGCCGACCAGCACATCTTGATTTGCGAGGACGGTGACCAGATCGAGGTGACGCGCGAGGGCATGAAGCGCGCGGGTCAAGTGCCCGCAGGATTCCACTACATCGATGGCAGCGCCGGTGACTTGGACGAACGCCCCCTCGAGGAGCGTCGTATGCTCGCCGAATACGGCGTCGTGCAGATCACCGCGGGTGTCGACGCGAACCGCGGAGTGCTTTCCCAGCCGGTGCGGGTGGTCGCGCGCGGATGGTTCGAGGGGGAACACGATCGCGGCGTCCTCGATGCGGTGAGGGACACCGTACGCGACGCGGTACAAGCTGCCATCAAAGAGGGCAACCACGACGACGAGTCACTCTCGAAGATTGCTCAGAGGGCCGCTGGTCGGCTCTTGGGTCAGAAGTACCGTCGTCAACCCGTGTTGATGACGGCGATCGTGGTGCTCTAGAGATCCTTGGACGGCTCGCCGTTGGCACCGTTGGCTTGGCCAATGCGGTAGAAGGCCTTGAGCGAAACTTGTTCGCTACGCATTCCCCGGTCGAGCAACGCCGTCTTCAGAGCGCGCATGACGTGGAATTCTCCAAAGAGATAGGCGTGGCCTTCGTCGGGCGGAAGGGTGAGGGCGGCCAGTCCGCCCAGCAATCCGGTGGGGTCGTCGTGCGCGCGGTTGTTGCGATCGACGAAGATCGCCGTCACGCCTAGCGCCTCATCGAACGCGGCGGTTAACGCGTCCGAAGGATCATCGACCTCCACCACGAAGACTGCACGTCCCGGAGCCTCAATGCTCTGGGCCATTCGATAGAAAGAGCCGAGGGAGGGAACGTCGCCGATGAAGAGGTGCCAATCCGCAACGCCGTCGAGGGGGATCTTGCCGCGAGGACCAACGACGTCGACGAGGTCACCTTCGCTGACCGATTGGGCCCAGCGAGCACCGGGACCGTCGTGCGTTGTCGATATCCACAAGGTAAAAGTGTCGTCGCCGTCATCAACAGCCCGCACGCTGTAGCGCCGACGGATGGAGAAATCATCGCCCGCTTCGACAAGCACCATGACGTCATTGCCGGGGACTCCGGCCAACTGTGTCGCGTCACCGCGCAGGACGATTTCGAAGAGTGATGGTGACAGTCGTCGTCGCGCGGCGACCGTGCAACCACGCGCGCTCACTTTCAATCGGGTCGCGAGGTCGACCGAACTCTGGTGCTGGGGGGTGTTCATGGCAACAGATTAGGTGATTGGTCACCACGACAATTGCTGGTTCGGTAACTTGGTGGTAATGGCAAACACTCGTCGAGCCTCCTCTCACGCTAAGGGAAAGACCACGTCACGAGCTCGTCACTCAGCGCACACCCGTGAGACATTATGGGGTCGGCACCAGCGAGATATTTGGATCGTGCTGATGATTCTGGCGGGCTTATTGATTCTGCTGGCCGAGATCAATTCTTTGGGCGTCGTGGGACGTGGGGTCAATGAAGGTTTGAGGCTGGCTTTTGGTACGGGCCGCATCGCGATTCCGATCTTGCTGATTGGACTCGGCGTTGTCCTCGTGACGGGACGAGTCGAGATTGAACGCGCCCGATTCGTCTGGGCAATCTCCCTCGCACTGGTCGCCGTCTCAGGACTCGGTGACATCGCTCGGGGACGGCCCTCGCTGCATGCGTCGATTGCGCAGCTGGGGCGCGCCGGGGGATGGCTCGGTGTTGGTGTGGGAGGGACCCTGGCCCGCTTCATCGGACCGGGGGGCACCGTCGCAGCATTACTCGCGATGCTCGTCATCGCGTTCATGATTGGCACAGCGCTGGGATTGCGCACTCTGGTCACGTCAACCGGTGCAGTCCTCTCCTACCTCGGTCAACATTTCGCGAAGTGGTGGAGTGCTCGACCGACCCCTTCAAGTTACGAACCCGAGAGTGAACCCCCGTCCGATGTGGATTCTTCTCCACCCTCGAGACGTCGACGCAAGAACGATCAGCTATTCGGCGACGAGCCAGTCGAAACAGATCCCGTGAGCGTCGGCTACGTCGATGAGGAGTACGCCGAGGAGGAGTACGCCGAGGAGGAGGAGTACGAAGTCAGTGATTCCGAGACGGTTGAGGTGTCGCGCCCAGCCGCCTATTTCGGCCCAAGTGAATCGCACTGGGAACTGCCCCCCATGTCGCTGCTCTCGCGCACCAGAGAACAGCGTCAGGACCGCGACGCCATTGAGGCGGCCGGGGTGGAATTGGTCGAGGCCCTCGGGGCCCACGGGGTCGAGACCAGTCTGGTCGGCTTCACCATGGGCCCGACGGTCACGCGCTTCGAACTCGAACTGGGACCGGGTGTCAAGGTGTCACGGGTCACGTCGCTCAACAAGGACATCGCTTACGCGATGGCCAGCCCCGACGTTCGTATCCTCGCGCCGATTCCCGGTCGATCGGCCATTGGCGTGGAGGTTCCCAACCGTCAGCGTGCCCTGGTCGCGCTCGGCGATCTGCTCGTATCTGATGAGGCAGTCGCGGCGACCCATCCACTGGACGTGCCGATCGGGCGCGACATCTCGGGAAAGACAGTCGTGGTCAACCTCGGGGAGATGCCACACGTCTTGATCTCGGGTGCGACGGGAGCCGGAAAGAGCTCCTGCATTAACTCACTCATTACCTCACTGGTGATGCGCGCCACGCCGGACCAAGTGAAACTTCTTCTCGTGGACCCCAAGCGGGTGGAGATGGGTCACTACAATGACCTGCCGCACTTGCTGGCGCCGGTGGTGGTGGATCCCAAGAAGGCCGCGGGAGCCCTCGCTTGGGCGGTGAAGGAGATGGAACGTCGCTACGACGTCCTGGCCGAGAATGGCGCTCGTGACATCACCAGCTATCAGCAGATGATGGCTCGAGGTGACGTGGAACTCGAGGCGACGACGGAGGAGATGGTGGGTGAGGCGTTGGAACGTTCGACCTCCTTCGACGCGGCGGTGGCCCCGCGCGAGCCCGAAGTGTTGCCGTACATCGTGATAGTGGTCGACGAGCTCAACGACCTGATGATGGTGGCGGCGCGTGACGTCGAAGAATCCGTGGTGCGAATCGCGCAGATGGCTCGTGCGGTCGGCATCCACCTGGTACTGGCCACCCAACGACCCAGCGTGGACGTCATCACCGGAGTCATTAAGGCCAACGTGCCCTCGCGCATGGCGTTCGCGGTCTCGTCCCTGGCGGACAGTCGCGTCATCTTGGACCAGGCCGGTGCCGAACGATTGATCGGTAAGGGAGACATGTTGTTGGTCACCGCGTCGAGCAACATTGCGCGGCGACTCCAGTCGCCCTGGGTCTCTGAGGATGAGGTCCGTCGCGTGGTGGAGAATTGGCGAGCCCAGGGTGGCCAACGCGAGACGGTCGTGGCGCTGGACCTGCCCGCGGGTCGTCACGAGTCCTCGACCGGATCGGGCGACGACGACGACGAGATCTTGCGCCAAGCGCGCGAGATCGTCATTCGCAACCAGTCGGGTTCCACCTCGATGCTCCAGCGCAAGTTGCGGGTGGGTTTCGCGCGGGCTGGCCGCATCATGGACCAGCTGGAAAACGAGGGGGTTGTCGGCCCCGGTGACGGGTCCAAGGCCCGCAAGGTACTGATCTCCCTGGATGACTTCGACGACACCCTGTAACGTCGGTAGGTGTCCCGCTCTACTTTTCGCCATCCAGCGCTGCGCGGTCTCGTGACGCGAGCCTTCTCTTTGACAATGGGCGCCACGATGGCGGCCGGCATGATCTTCATGATGCAAGCGCCGCTCTTGCACCAGGCGTCGTCCTTCGAACCAGCTCTCGCGGCGCTCGACGTGCACGCCGCGACCCCGATCGCCTGGCCCAGCGTAGGCAGTGCGGCGGTGGTGATCCCCGCGCTCGGCGTGCAGCGAACGAACCACGACGAGGTCCTGCCCATTGCCAGCCTGACCAAAATGATGACGGCCTACGTGACGCTGGAGAAGTTGCCCCTGAATCCGGGTGAGACCGGGCCGTGCCTGACCGTCAACGCCGCCGACGTCGCCTACTACGACACCATTGCCGCCCAGGGTGAGTCCAGTGCCGCAGTAGCGGTGGGTGAACGCCTCTGTGAGGACCAGTTGCTCTCGGGCCTGTTAGTGCATTCGGCGGGCAATTTCGCCACGATGTTGGCGAATCTTTCGTGGGGCGGCACCCAGAACTTTGTCGCGCATATGAACGCCGACGCCCAACTTCTGGGTCTGACCGGCACCCACTACGAGGATGTCACGGGCATCGGTTCGGGGTCAGTCTCCACTGCTCTCGACCAGGGAGAGTTGGCGGCGACGATCATGAAATTCGCCGTCGTGCGGGCCATCGTGGATCAGCCGTCGGTGACTCTCCCGGTGGCCGGCACCCTGGGTTCGTACACCCCCTACGTTGGTCTGTACAACGTCGTCGGGGTGAAGTCGGGCCGCACCGATGCCGCGGGGGGCTGCGACGTGATGGCCATGACGTTCATGTACCAAGGTCAGACTCAGTTGGCCTTCGCGGTAGTGCTCGGCGCGCGTGGAGGAGATCTTCTGGGTCCCGCGGGTGACGAGGCCCTCGCCCTCGAACGTTCAGTGGTCACCTCGCAGCATTCGACCGTGATTCCAGCAGGAACCGTGGTGGGAACGATTGGTTGGGACAATGAACGCGTCAACGTGGTCACTCAACTGCACGTTCGCTTGGACTATCTGACGGCGTTGAATGGCGCCAACGTCGGGGTGAGCGTCGTACCGCAATCGGGGCCGATCACGGCGGGTCAAGTGGTGGGCTGGCTAACGATCGACGACGGCATCCACACTCGAGTGCCGTTGACCGTCGTGCATCGTCTCGCCCCGCTGACTTTGCTGCAACGCGTAGCCTAAATCTATGCTTGCGCGCGTTCCCGCTAGTTCAGCCAATCTCGGACCGGGTTTCGACGCCCTCGCCGTCGCTCTGACGCGGTACGTCGAGGTCACGGTCGAGCTGTCCGAGAGCTTCTCGATCTCCTCGTCGGGCTGCGGGGCGGGCCTCTTCGACGACGAACGCCATCTGGGCGCGCGGGTCGCCTCGCGCGTTCTTGGTCACAATCGCTTCGCCATCCACATCTCGTCGCAAATCCCTCTCTCGCGCGGATTGGGTTCCTCGGCGTCCCTCGCCCTCGCCGCGGCCGCGGCGGCCGGCGCCAGCCACCCGCGGGAGATTGCCACCGAAATTGACGGGCACGCCGAGAACGCCGCCGCCTCGTTGCTCGGAGGGCTGGTGGTGGCCAGCGTGGACGAACGCAACGGAATCGTCGCACGTTCCTTGATGCTCGATCCCGCGTGGCGCTTTGTGGTCGTGGTGCCCGAGGAGGAGTTGCCGACTGCGGCCGCCCGGCGAGTCCTGCCGAGTCAGGTTCCCTTTAAGGACGCCGTGCGCAATGTGGGTGCGGTAGCTTTGTTGATCGCCGGACTGGCCCGCCACGAGGATTTCGCGCCGGGATCCATGGATGATTATCTGCATCAGCCCTACCGGATGTCGCTGTTGCCTTTCGCCCAACCACTGTTGGCGCGACTTCGCGAGGCGGGTGCGGCTGGTTCGTGCTGGTCGGGGGCGGGTTCCACGATGCTGGCGCTCTGTGAGGAGCGATCCTCGTCGGAGGTGGCGCGCGGCGCGCGTGACTTTCTCACGGCTCACTCGGTGCCGGGTGAAGTTTGGGAACTCGACGCTGACCGGCGCGGAATCCAACTTTCCTGACGTCGTGAGTGACTCCCAGGCCAAGGTATCTCTGACTGGTGCCAGTCTCATAATTATGGGCGCGACGGCCATTCAGTGGTCGGCCGCCCTCGTCCAGCCGGCTTTCGGGCAACTCGGACCGGTGGCAACGAGTGGTTGGCGCTTCCTCCTCGGCTCGGTCTTCTTGATGCTGTTCACCCGACCACGGTTGCGTCATTGGCGTCGTGAGCAGTGGCGTTCGGCGGTCATTCTGGGGGTGACGGTGGCGTTCATGAACGTGTGTTTCTACCAAGCCATTGCGCGCATTCCCCTGGGAAGCGCGGTCACCATCGAATTCTTGGGACCGTTGAGCGTGGCGGTCTTCGGGCGGCGTTCTTTGCGACACTTGAGTTTCGCGTTCTTGGCCGCACTGGGGGTGGTTCTCCTCGCCCACCCTGGTGGGGGAGTGACGCTCGCCGGAGCGCTCTTTGCGTTAGGAAGTGGGTTGGGGTG
>VFSW01013128.1_pt1 | contig 11529 bp, 7 predicted proteins | sample 5358111 | NCBI WGS metagenome assembly VFSW01 (sample SAMN11554181, study PRJNA540505) | mine drainage metagenome | isolation source: sediment from site ElyBrook_90M | place: USA: Ely Copper Mine, Vershire, VT | collected 2017 | reverse complement strand
GACTTTGAAAACGAAACAGGGCGGCAAGACCTGCTCGCTGGATTACAAGAAAAATCAAATCATCGTCATCGCCACGGAACGCGCCCCGGCGCCCGCGCCGGACGCCGCCGCAACCCCGCCCACAACCCCTCCGGCGGGCGGCGGCCAACCTGGCGGACCTCGTCGCGGCGGACGCGGCGGCCCTGGTTTCCTGGATATTCTTGCCATCGGCCGGTAATTTCAGGGAGCGCAATGATTTCAGGAGGCACGATTACAGGCGGCGCGTTTCGGAAATGACCCGCTTCCGCAATGGGAGCTTCACAGTATTGCCCGGTCGTGGCCGGACGCGGAACGCGCCGGATTTGACAGACGGCGGCGCATGGCGCCAATCCGGGTTTTTGCGGCGGCAAAAAGGGCTGAAAAAAAAGTTGGCAATTATTGTTGCTATCCTTGCGGAATCAACTATGTTCCCATTTGTCCGCTAGATTGCTTGTCTCTATAAAGGCATGGTGAATCTTCAAGTGAACTTCGTTCAGTGATGATTTTAGACCCGGCGTTCGGGAACAGTCTGCAGAAAGCAACGGCTAGTGGCATAGTTAACGTCACATGAACAATAAATTATTTGTCGGGAATCTTTCCTTCGACATCACTGAAAACGACCTCCAAGACGCCTTCGCGGCGCATGGCACGGTCACGGAAGCCAATCTGATGATGGATCGCGCCACCAACCGCCCCCGGGGCTTTGGTTTCGTGACCATGAGCACCGACGAGGAAGCTCAGCAGGCCATGGCGGCCCTCAATGGCAAGGAGTTGGGCGGCCGCGCCCTCACCGTAAACATTGCCAGACCGCGTGAAGAACGCGCGCCCGGCGGCGGCGGCGGTCGCCGAGAATACGGCGGTGGCGGCGGTGGCGGCGGCGGTGGCCGCGGACGCCGCTACTAAGAGTTCTGAGATTTTTAAGCGGAGTTCAGTGAAAGCTGAACTTCGCCTTTTCATTTTTAAGTTTGCCCGGTTGCTGGTATGCCCGCAATGAACGAACAACATATAGAAGTCGAAGGCAGCATCACGGCGGTGCTGCCCGGCACGATGTTTCGCGTCCAACTGGACAACAAGCACCCCGTTCTGGCCACCATTTGCGGCAAGATGCGCAAACGCTGGGTGCGCCTGACCGTTGGCGACCGGGTGAAAATGGAGATGTCGCCCTACGATCTGGACAAGGCGCGGATCACCTGGCGCTTGAAATAGTCCTCGCGCCGAGGCGCGGACCAAGCAGCGTGGCATTGGCGCGTCCGCCAAAAATGTAAATATCTACGGACTCAGCAGGACGCCCCGGTAAAAGCGCATGTTGAAGTTCGTGGCGTTCGGATCGGAGTAAAACAAGATCCCATTTGCGTTGGAGTTCACGAGTGTTGTCAGCACGAACCAATTGACCAGGTCTGGCGAAACCTCAATTTGATAGTTACGCGAGGTGATGCCATTGAGCGAGAATTGGAAGGCGCCGTTGGCGGAGAGGGATGGCGGGCCCAACAGCGGCGGCTGATTGGTCGAAATCACACTGATGCTCTTGGTATAGGTGTTGTCGCTCTCGTTGCTTTCCACCACGACGCCGGTGGCATCTGTAACGATGCGCAACGTGTGCGCCCCCGGGGCCAGTTCACCCAGATTATAGTTGGTCACGGAGGTGAAGGCCCCGGCGTTGAGACCGTCGGCATACCAGGTCTGGTTCAGGACCTCATCCAGGAAGAGTTCCGTGTAAAAGCGGACGGTGACGTTGCCGTTGGAACTGTCATTGAGGACCGCCCAACTCACATATACATTCTGGTTGTTGAAAATGACTCCCGCGTCCAGAGTGCTGGACGGGTCGGTCGCCGCCACGATTTTGTCCGACCAACCGGCCGGCTGGTAGGGAGTGAGGTTGGGCAATTGCGCCACGGTCAGGGCAACCGCGGTGCTGGTTACAACTCCGACGGCATTGCTGACCACGACGGAATAATTGCCCGCCTGGGCGACGGTCAGGTTGTTGAGCGTGAGCGTGGCATTGGTGGCCCCGGAAATGTTCACGCCGTTTAACTGCCATTCGTAGCTCAGCGTCAGCGGGCTATCGGCGACCACCAAGAAATTGGCGGAGCCACCGACTGAGACAGTTTGTGGTTGCGGGCCGGTGATAATGTTCGGGGCCTGGCTGGGGGCCGCGGCGACGTAGTAGTCATCGAAGAGCATGTAATTGTTGCCGGCAGTGCCGCTGGATTGGAGCCATGTCGCGTCAATGTCCCCCAGATCCAGCGTGACATTGTTGGTGGCGGAAATGGGCTGGTTTTGCACCAAAGGCGTTCCGCCAAGGCTTGCATTCCAGGTATTGCGGCCGAAATCCATGTCAATCTCCAGATAGTAGATATATCCGTTCTGAAAATCCTGGCCGGTGTATTGGTACCCGGAGCCATCGTTGGCCAAGGAGTAGATGCCCAGGTCGTAGTTGTCGAAGTCCAGGAAGAAAAGCGCGTTGCCGTTCCGGTCGAAAACACTCCAGCCGAAGTCGTCGTAAAGATAGTCGGTGGAATCCACAATTTCCATATAGGCGCCGAAGACCACGACGGGCCGGGTGTTGGTGTCCGGCGTGTAATTGAGCGGTTGCCAGACGTAGTTATCGGCGCCCGCCACGGTCGAGGAGAAGCCAAGATAAGCCTGCTGGCTGAAATCATAGAAGTAGTCGTAAACGACTCCATTGGCGCCCGGCCCGGAACTGGCCCAGCCATTTTGACCGGCGAGGGTGCCGGCGGTGCTGTAGCCTTCCAACGCCTCGAAGCCCGTATAATAGATCAGTTGAGGAGGCGTCGTCGGATAGATGCTCAGGACGATTCCACCCGTGGCGCCATTGAAACCGTCCACGGCAATTTGATACACGACGCCCGCGGTGGCAGTGAAAGTCACCAAGCTGGCGGTGCCCGTGTTAGGCCCCTCCTCATTGTCAGCGATGGTGGTGAGCGCCGAGACGCTGGCCCCCGTATAAACGCCCAAAAGAGTGGCGAACGCGCTGTCGCGCGTCGTAACGGTGTAAGTGCCGTTGCTTGGCGCCGTCCAGGTCCACCAGACGGAGGAGCCGCCGGGATTGCCGGCGATCTCCGGCTCGCCCGGCTCTCTGGTCGCGCCGGCGTTGGATCCCGTGACTGTGACTATGGGCCCCGCAATGACGGTTCCATTGGAGAAGTTGTCGTTGAGGGGAGGGTTGATGGCGACCACGAAGTTGCTGGTAGTCTGGCTCGTGCCATTCGGAGTAGTCACGCTTATGGGCCCGGTGCTGGCGTTCGGTGGGACGACGCCGATAATCTGGGCGGCCGAATTGGGAGTGAAAACCGCGCTGACGCCGTCAAAGTACACGATATTGACGCCGGTGAAGCCGGTCCCATTGATCGTAATCGGGCTGCCCGGCCCACCACTGGCGGGCGCGAAGCCGGTGATGATCGGCAGCCCGGCGGTGGCCGCCCAATTCAGCACCAGATTGCCGACAGCGCCGTTATACCCATCGATTGCGATTTGATAAGGCGTCCCGCCCACCGCATCGAATATGACTTCGCTGGTGTCGGAGCCGTTGAAATTAGCATTGCTGGCCACGACGGACAGCGCATCAACACTGGCACCGGTATAGATCGCCAGCAGCGTGTTAAAACTGCTCCCGGAGGTGTCGAACCGCCAGGTTCCGCTGGCTGGCGCCGTCCAGGCGTACCACACGGAGGCGCCGCCGCTGTTGCCCGCGTGGTTGGGCTCGCCGGGTTCCTTGCTGGCGCCGACGTTGCTGCCGGTCAGCGTGCCCGCGTTGCCGGTAATCACCTGCGCGTCGGCAAAATTGTCGTTGCCCGGGCCGGTCGGTACGGTGAAGACGGACGCGCTGAAGGCGGCGCCGCCGGGCTTAACAATTTGGATCGGACCCGTGGCCGCCCCGCTTGGGACAGTCGTGGTGATCTGCTGGTCCGAAACCACGGTGAAGGAGGCTGTTGTGCCATTGAAGGTCACACCGGTTGCGCCCTCGAAATTAACGCCCGCAATGCTCACGCCGTCGCCCGCCCGGCCGCTCGCCGGCGAAAAACTCGCTATTTGCGGCGCCAGGCTGGCCGAGAGGTTCCAGTTGAGAACCACTGTCCCTGAGGCAGCCACGGCGCTCGGCGCGCCTTCCCCGGCATCACCGAGAAAGCCATCCACGGCGATTTGATAAATCGTGCCAGCCGTCGCGGCGAAGGTCACGCTGCTGGTATTGGTTCCGGGCACAGTGATGTCGCTGGCGACGGGGGCAAGGTTGCCGACACTCGAACCGGTGTAAACGGCCAGCAGTGTGGCGAAGGTGCTCCCGGCGGTGTTGAACGTCCAGGCGCCGCCGCTCGGGGCCGTCCAGCTATACCAGATTGACTTCCCGCCGGCATTGCCGGCGTGATTAGGTTCGCCGGGTTCCTTGGTCGCCGCAACGTTGTTGCCTGTCACCGTGCCGGAAGAGGCGCTGATGACTTGCGCGGACGCGAAGTTATCATTGGCCGGCGCAGCCAAAGCGAAAAAGGAGCTTGAGCTGACGCCGGATCCGCCCGGCGTCGTCACGCCAATAGGACCGGTGGTCACGCCTGCCGGCGCGGCGGCGGTAAGCTGGCTGGCTGAACTGGCGCTAAATGACGAGGCGCTCTGGCCGTTGAAGGTGACCGCAGTCACGCCGGAGAAGTTGTTGCCGCTGACAGTCACCAAGGTGCCCCCGCTGCCAGTGGCGGGCGTGAACGTCGCGATGGCCGGAGCCGCAATCACCGTGAAAGCGCCCGCGCTTTGGGCCGTGCCATTGGCGGTGGTCACGCTGATCGGGCCGCTCGTGGCGCCATTGGGCACACTGACGGTAATCTGGGAGGCCGAGTTCACCGTGGGACTGATGGCCGGCGCGCCGTTGAAAGCGACAGCCGTCACGGAAACAAAGTTCACCCCGGTAATCGTGACGCCGGCGCCGATGCCTCCGCTGGCAGGGCTGAAGCTCGTGATCGCGGGAACCACTGTGACCGTGAAAACGCCGGCGCTCTGCGCGGTTCCGCTGGGTGTGATAACAATAATCTTCCCCGTGGCCGCCCCGGCGGGAACCGTCGCTGTAATCTGGACCGAGGAGTTCACGGTAAAGGAGGCGGTGAGGCCGCCAATGGTCACGTTGGTGGCGCCGGCGAGGTTCGCACCCGTGATCGTTACCTGCGCGCCCACGTTCCCGCTGCTTGGCGTGACCCCGGTGATCGCCGGCGTAGTGAGGACGGTGAAACTCGCGGCGCTCAATCCCGCGCCGGTGGGCGTGGTTACGGTGAGCGGCCCGGTAAGCGCGCCGACGGAAACTGTGGCGACAATTTGGGTGCTGGAGTTGACGGTAAAACTGGCGGCGTTGACGCCTCCAAACTGCACGGCGTTGGCGTTGTTGAACTTGCTTCCAGTGATGGTCACGCTGTTTCCCGCGAATCCGTTGGTGGGCGTAAATCCCGTGATAATGGGCGGATCGTTCAGGGCATTGGGGTTGTACATGAACGCGCCGCGACCATGCGTAAAGGCGAAGATCCTCCCGGTCCCGGCCTGGATCTTCAAATCAAACACCGCGACGTTAGGCATGCCAATCTCGGGCCCCATGTGGGTCCAGGTGGTCCCGCCATCGGCACTCTTCCAGACGCCGATATCAGTGCCGGCATACACATTGTTTGGGTTGGCCGGATCGACCGCCAGGGAGTTGTGCGGGAGGTCCACCGGCGGCGTCACGTTCACCCAGGTGGGTGTGGCCGACAAGGCATTGACAGTCTTGAACACATGCCCCGGCTGGCCGGGAGTGCCTTCGTCAAAGCCGGAAAGCGCCGCGTAAAGTATATTGGCGTTATTGGGCTGGAAGGCAAAAGCGGTGACGTAGCGGCCCGGCACCACACCGCCGGCGTTCATATTCACCGCCTGATTTCCAGTGCCGGTGGACGTGAGCCAGAGCTGGCCGTCAGCGGTGCCAAAGGCGTATGTGTTGCCGGAGACATCGGAGGGGGCGAAGGCAATTGCAGTGATGGACGCGCCAAGATCCGCGCTGTCAAAGAACCAGTTCGAGCCAGTGGTTGGCGCGGCGGTCGCGGTGAAAAAGTTGGTGGTTTTGATCAATGACGAGTTGCCGGTCAGAACAACATTTTCGTTGGTCGGCGCCATAGCCACCCGGCCAATGAAAGGAATATTCGGAAGATTATACGCCGAGGCGGCAAAGACAACCTCGCTGAACTGCCGGCCGCCGGTGGTGCGAAACAACGTCAGCTTGTCGACCGATGCGATGCTATTGCTATCGGGATTGGCCGGAGATATCGCGTTGTCCGCGCCGTCGCCCGGACCGGCGTAAGGCCACGCATTGGTGCCCTGCCACTGCTCACTGCCGTTGTCCTGCGCGCCCCCCAATGCGAACTCCCGAGTTTGGGGGTGAACCGATCCGTAATAGAACTGCGTGATCGCAAGGTTGTTGGTATTGTGGTTATAGAACGTCACCCCTCCATCGACCGTGCTCCAGACGCCGCCGTCATTGCCGAAGATCAAGCGATTACCCGCCCAAGCCAAAGCGTGGTGATCCGGGTGAAACAGGTTGTAAACGCCCCCGGCAAAATGCGCGCCCAGCAGCGTCCACGACGCGCCGTCGTACTTCCAAAGCGGTGTTTCACCAAAGTAGAGGGTGTTCGCGTTGGCGGGGTCAACGCTGATGACTTGGTCGTACCAGAGTTGATTCCCCACTCCCTGGGGCTGTGGCAACTGCGTCCAAGTCGGGCTGGCGGCCCAGGCATTGTCCGTCCGCCAGATGCCCAGGAGGCTGTCGTAATTCGTGTTGGCTTGGGCGCTTCCACCGCCAACGTCGTTCACGCTCACATAGGCGGTATTCGGGCTGGATGGCGAAATGGCCAATTGCATGCGTCCGGCGCCGCCCGACGCCGCCCAAGGCCCGTTGACCACAGCCCAGTTGTTTCCGGCGTCAATTGACTGATTAAGGCTGAAACCGGTCGTGCCGTCCGCGCTCAGAGTGGCCAGTTGATGATTGAAATTGCTTGGATCGGCCTTCAAATCGGTCGAGAATCCCGTTAGCGTTTGCGTCCAATTGCTCCCTCCGTCGCTGGAGAAAAAGACGCCGGCGGGTGGCGCCGCAGGGGGAGGCGTACCGCTGCGCCCGGCTTGGCCGCCGGTGGCGGAAGCCAGCACGAGATTCGGGTTGGCGGGATTGACGATCAGCGAGCTGAATGAGTCCCCCGCGAAGGTGGGGCCGCCCAGAAGCTCCCAGGTGTTGCCGCCATCACTGGATTTTAACAACCCGGCGCCATAGTAATCATCCGACGAACCAAAATTCGGTTCACCGGTGCCGGCATAAATGATCTGCGGATTGCTTGGAGCAAAGGCCAGCGCGCCCATGGACAACGAAGCCTGATTGTCGGTCAGAGGGGCCCAAGTCACCCCGGAATCAAAGCTCGCCCAAACGCCGCCCTGCGCGGCCCCAATGAGCCAGTGGGCCGGGTTGGAAGGATCCACCGCGATGCAGATGACCCGTCCAGCCGTCGGTTGCGCCGGCACGATTTGCGCGTCGAGTATCGGGGCGGGACCGATGCTTACCCACTGCGGACAGCCTGCCGAAGGCGAAGGCGTCTGCGGAACGGGCCGATTGTTCCGCGCGCGCGCCCCTCCGGCTTGCGCTTGAATTTGCTTTATTTGATCCTCGGCGCGCAGACGGGCGCCCGGCGGGATGTGGCCCAGCGGGAAAGCCCGTTGGTCATGCTTCCACGCCCACTGCAATTCATGGATGTTATTTGTCCTTGCGCGAGGTTCGAGCGGGGGATCGACTCTCTTTGGCAGGAGGCTCTGTGCATTTGATTGTGTCAGGGTGGCGAGGCCGATAACGACGCACACCACATGGCGGAGCCCTTTCGGGCGGGGCATAATCATGATTTTCAAAGTATGATCGGCTTCAACCGACTTAGGAGTCAGCCGTTTGGTTTTGCTGACCGTCCTTCACGCGCCGTTCAACAACCGTTCCAGTCAAGAGAATCAGGCGCGCGAGGAAATTAACGAGCCGGAGAATATCAATCTGTCCGTGGATTGCAACGATTATCTCACACGATTATCTCACACCCGCCTTTTGGAATTATCAGGGTGGCTGTACCGCATTTCCGCTGCCGTTGTGCAAGCGCCGACCGGCTTCTTGCGAGCTTGGAGTTTGGTTTTTGGAGTTTTTCTTTGTTGCGGCGGGACTTTGAAGGACACATCTTTAATTCCATGCCATTCCAAACGACACTGACTCATTACTACGCGCGGCGCGCGCAGGAGTATGAGCAAATTTATCAGCGAAGCGAGCGGCAGGAGGACCTTCAGAAACTGCGCGAGCGCATTCTGAGGACTTTTGCCGGCAAACACATTTTGGAAATCGCCTGCGGCACGGGCTTCTGGACGGAGGTCCTGGCCGGTTGCGCCTGTTCCGTCACGGCGATAGATATCAACGAGCAGATGCTTTCAATCGCCCGCGCAAAGGACTTCGACACGCGTGTTGTGACCCTGGCGCAGGCGGACGCCTACGCGTTGCCGGCTTTTCGGCGCCACTTCAACGCCGGATTGGCCGGCTTCTGGTGGTCCCATGTTCCCAAGGGACGTCTGACGGGGTTTCTGCATGATTTTCACCGCAGTTTCGTCGCGGATTCGACGATCATGTTTGTTGACAACGTTTACGTCGAAGGCAGCAGCACGCCTATTTCGCGCCGCGACGGCGACGGCAATACCTGGCAAATCCGCCGCTTGCAGGACGGCAGCACACATGAGGTTCCGAAAAACTTTCCGACTGAACAGGAAATCCGCGCCACGCTCGAAGACCTGGCGACGGACATCAAGATTGACTTTTTAAAATACTACTGGGTGCTGACTTACTCGGCCGGGCATCATGTCTAAGAGTTTGCGGCGAACGCCAAGCTCATAACTCGATGATCGACTACCGAATTGGCAACGATCTGGACCTGGACGAGGCGACCGAATTATACAGGGCCTCGACTCTGGGCCGGCGCCGGCCCATTGAAGACCGGGCGCGTTTTGCGGGCATGCTCAAGAACGCCAATCTGGTGATAACCGCCTGGGATGGCGCGTTGCTCGTCGGTATTTCGCGTTGCCTGACAGATTATCATTATTTTACCTATCTGGCCGATTTGGCTGTCCGAGAGTCCCATCAGAGGCGGGGGATCGGCAAAGAACTGATTCGATTAACACAACTCCACGGCGGCCCGAAGACCTCCCTTTTGCTGCTGGCCGCCCCGGCCGCCGAAAAGTATTACCCGCACATCGGCTTTGCCCACGCGCCGCAAGCCTGGTTGCTCAAGCCGGGAGAAGTGGTGGCGTGAAGAAAACTTCAAAATCCAAAATCCAACTTTCAGAAAAGCTTCAAACTTCAAGCGCAAAGCCATGGAGTTATATTCTTGACGGTTGAGGTTTGCAGGCTTGGAGTTTTTCTGAATTTTGGATTTTGACCTTTGGAGTTTTCATCATACAGTGTTCCCATGCATTACAACCCTTTCCCCGATCCATGCTGCCGTTCCGACGCGATTACGCGGAGGGACTTTCTCAAAACGACTGTCGGCGCCGCCGCCGCCGCGGCCGCCGGTTCACTGGCTTTGCCTGCAACCGCGCGGGCCGGACAAGCGGCCGCTTCCACGGCCGGCCCCAGGTCCGAGACTCTCGTCGCGACCCTTTTCAAAAGCCTGACCGATGAGCAAAAAAAGGCCGTCGTTTTTCCGTTCGACGATCCATTGCGTTCACAAGTTGACAACAACTGGCACATCACCAAGCCGTCCATCGCGGACTTTTTCAATCCCGATCAACAGGCGATGATCCGCGAAATCTTCGATGGCTTGCACAGTCCCGAATACGCCCGGCGCGTTTTTCAACAAGTCGAGCATGACGCCGGACAGGGAGGCTTTGGCAACTGTTCGGTCGCCCTTTTTGGCGCGCCGGGGGCCGGGAAGTTTGAATTTGTATTGACTGGACGGCACTGCACACGCCGGTGCGATGGCGACTCGGTGGCAGGGACGGCTTTTGGCGGCCCCATTTTTTACGGGCACGCGGCGCAGGGCTTTAATGAAAAGCCAAATCATCCTGGCAATATCTACTGGTATCAGGCGTTGCGCGCCAACCAGGTCTTCCAAATGCTTGACGGCAGGCAGCGCAAGATCGCCCTTCTGGGCGATCCGCGCAGCGAACAGGGGACCGCCACCGTCAAACTCTCCGGAAGAACGGACCTGCCCGGGATTCCGGTCGGCGCGTTGTCGCGCGACCAGAAAAAACATGTCCGCCAAGTGATGGCCGATGTGTTGGCGCCGTTCCGAAAAGCCGACGCCGACGAGGCGCTCAAACTCATCGAAGCCAGCGGGTTTGACAATCTGCACCTGTCATTTTACAAGAATCTGGATATTGGAAATGACGGCGTTTGGGATGTGTGGCAAATCGAAGGGCCGGCCATGCTGTGGTACTTCCGCGGCGCGCCGCATGTCCACACCTGGGTCAATGTGCGCCGGAAGGCCGCCGCCTAACCCGGATATTTGACACTCTGGTAAGGGCGAGGCTCCCAACAACCGCCCCGGAACCGCCCCCGTTCCACAAACGTCTCCAACAACGCCACCGGATGGCCGTGGCGCCCCTGCCAGTCCGCCGCGATGCGCCGGGCCACCCGGCCCAATATGTGGCTGGCCAACTGCGGCACCCGCACCCAGGGCAAAATCAAAAACCGGCGGTTGTTGGCCACCTGATGCAGTTGCCCCTGGCGCTGCGCCGCCGTCCAGCCAATGAAGGCATCCCGCCCCCGCGTCTTCCAAGCCGTCGCGCCAAACAAGACACAGGCCAAATCCCGCCCCCGCCGGGACCGCACCAGAGACTTGCCGGTTTGCCCGACGGCGCTGCTGTAGCCCAGGTAATGATACTGATGCAGCAATGAGTCAAAGACGGCAGCGTTTCGGGCCGCCGGCTCAACTCCTGGATTTGCAGCGGTTGGAGTTGGCTCAAAGAGCCCGTGATCAGATCCTCCGGGTGCGCCAGCCGCCGGATTTGGTTATGGCGCATGCGGTTGGGCGAAAGACGCCGGCGCGCCGGCAGCGCCCCCCTCCCCCCAGTTCCTCCAGCTTGAGCAGCAGTGTGCGCGCGGCCATGTCCTTGATTTGGCCGGCGAGGTTGCGCCAGTTTCAGACCTGGCACAGTTGGCGCGAGAGCCGATACCGGCTCCAATCCGGATGGGCCGCCGGCCCCCCCGCACCTGCTCCAACTCGACCGGGCCAATGGACCGGCCTTGCATGACCAAACTCGTTTCCACACCCCGACTCTGCACGGGCCGATATTTAGAGTTCAGCCCAAAATGAAATTAGTTCCTTCGCTTTTTATTTACTTAGACCGACGGATGTTCTTGGCATGGTGGCTTTGACGATTCTCATTTCGGCAGTCTATGCGCCGACGATTCCATTGATTTGGGCGATTTTTGCGGATGTCGCGGATTATTCGGAATGGAAAACGGTCCGCCGCTTCACCGGTATGGTA
>VFSW01013127.1_pt1 | contig 11530 bp, 9 predicted proteins | sample 5358111 | NCBI WGS metagenome assembly VFSW01 (sample SAMN11554181, study PRJNA540505) | mine drainage metagenome | isolation source: sediment from site ElyBrook_90M | place: USA: Ely Copper Mine, Vershire, VT | collected 2017 | reverse complement strand
ACCGGGAACCTGAAATTCGACGCCGCCAAGCCGGAGGATCGCCCCGGACTGGATGCGCCGGCGTTGCTGCGGCAAATCGGAGTCAAGCAGAAGGCGTTCCAATGCGCGATAATCGGCCCGTCGGAATTGTAAGGGACCGGTCCCGTGACAATATGAAGTTTCGAATCCAGCGGGCAAGCAAGCGCGTCCGCCGCCCCAAACCGGGATGCTTTGCGCGTGTGCTCAAGAGCACCGACCCCGGCAAACTCGAAGAGGTCCTGCTGCTGTGGCAGGAGCAGGTGCTGGGGCCGGTGCAGGACAAGGTGGTCATTGTCGATGGCAAAGAAATCCGCCACGCCGATGTGGAACTGGTCAGCACCGTCACAGGGGCCGGGCGCTGGCTTGGCACCACAGCGGTGGCCGCCGGCACCAATGAAATCCCCACCGCGCGCCAACAACTGGCCAAGGTCAACCTGGAAGGCAAGCTGACTCTGGCCGACGCGCTTCACACCCAGGACTTGACAGCACAACAAATCCTTTACGACCAAGAGGAGGATTACTTGTTGACCGTAAAGGCCAACCAAAAGGAACTCTGCCAAACCCTCTCCAGGGTGCTGCAACGGCAGCCCTTTTCCCCCTCCACACACGGCGCGGACCCGGGCGATGACCCGGGAGCGCAACCGAAAACGCCGGGAGATACGGGCCTTGGAAGTGCGTGAAGTCACCCCCGAGCAGGCCGGCTTTCCCGGCGCCCGCACCATCGCCAGTTTGCGGCGCCTGGTTCGGCGCAAAGGCAAAAAAGCCAAGGAAAAAGTCTATCTGCTGAGCAGCCTGAGTTTGGAACAATTGGACGCCTCGGGGTTTTTAAAAAAAATGCTTCCCAGCCGCGCTCATTTTTTTTGATTTCTCACTTGACAGCCACCGCAAACTGGAGAATGATGGCGACTGCATAAAAGAAGAGGGGGCCTGGATTCCAAACCGCTCAAGTGACCGGAATTGTTATTGGCGTGGTCCCGAAGTGATGCTTGCGAAAGATTTCACATGCAAGAAAAGGTGGCACAATATCTGCGACACGCAAATGCGCTTGAGCTTTGATTTATGAATAACGCCCTGATTGGCCCACTGGCCAGCCGTCTTCGCCGCCGTTCGCGTTTTCCGACGCTCGCCAGTTTTTTCGTCGTTTTTTTTCTGGCTGGCAGTTGTCTGGCCGCTCCGCCGATGGTCGACCTCAACGGCAACGGGATGAGCGACGTCTGGGAACTGATATATGGCGCATCGAGCCTTGACCCGAACGCCGACACCGACGGCGACGGCGTCATCAATAAATTGGAAGCCATCGCCGCCACCGATCCCTTTGATTCAAACTCGTTTCCGCAGGTGTCCTTCGGCACTTATCTGGGCACGAATTTCACCGTGACTTTGCCGTGCGCTCTTGGAAAGCAATACCAACTGCAAAGCATTTCCAGCCTGGACAGTCTCAGTGGGACCAATTGGTTTACGGAAACCAACGTGGTGGTGCGAAGCGGATCGGTGCTGACCCTTTCCGCCGCCGCCGGACCCACGGCCAAATTCTTCAGAGTCTCCATTGCCGACGTGGATAGCGACAGCGACGGCGTAAACGACTGGGAGGAATATCAACTGGGACTTGATCCCCTGAATCCATACAGCAATGGGCAGGTCGACAGCAATGGCCAGCCGATCAATGACTATACGTATGTCGTCGGAAAACTCGCCTCGCAGAATGTCATCTCCATTTCCGCGACAATTCCGGCGGCTGTTGAGCCTGATCCAGGGCAAATCTCCACCAGCCCGGGCCAGTTTACCATCACGCGCGGCGGTTTTCCGCTCAATTCGATTACCGTCAATCTTGGCCAGGGCGGCCCGGGTCCCGGCTACGCGATTCAAGGCATTGACTACCCAGGACTGCCGACTGTCCTGACCTTTCCGGTGGGCGTAAGTTCCCAAAACTTTGTATTAAAGCCCATGTCCAATACAAATCTGCTCACGTCGGTTATCGCCCAGATGAAATTAATGCCCGGTGCCGGTTACACGGTGTCCGGTTCCAACAGCGCCAATGTGGTCATCTATCCTTCCCCGACGGCCAACGGCCTGGGCTTGACCGGGTATTATTTCACCAACTCAAGCCCAACTTATGCCAGCCCGCTCAATTTCAACCCGGCCGACCTCATCATGACCCGCGTTGATCCGGGGATTAATTTCACATGGGGAAACACGACCAATCCAATTCCCAACAACGGTTACTATTGTGTGCGGTGGCTTGGGCAGGTTGAGCCGCAATTCTCGGAGACTTATTATTTCGACGCCCGCACCGATGACGGAGTCAAAGTTTGGGTCAACGACCAGCTCATTATAAACAATTGGACGCCGCATGGCGCGTTCGATTCGGTGGGGACGATCGCGTTGCAGGCCGGCGCGCGTTACGATATCAAAATGGAGTATTTCCAGCAGGCCGGCGCGGCGGTTGCGGAGTTGTCGTGGTATAGTCCCAGCCAGGCCAAGCAGGTTATCCCAGGCAACCGGCTCTTTCCCGCCAGCACGACAGCGGCGCCGACGACCATCACCAGCCCGCTGACGGCTGTGGCCTTCCTGGGGCAGCCGTTCAGTTACACCGTCACCGCCGCAAACAGTCCGCTTGCGTACAGCGCCGCCGGGTTGCCGCCTGGCCTGGCGTTCAACTCGGCCAACGGGCTGATCAGCGGCGCGCCGACATTGGCGGGCAGCTTCCCGGTCACCCTCGTCGCGAGCAACGCCGCCGGCCCCGCCGCCTCGTCGCTCCTCATTCAAGTTTTCAACACCGGCAGCGCGGTGTCGCAGGAGATTTGGAGCAATGTTTCCGGCGTCAATATCTCGGACATTCCGGTCAACACACCGGCCAATCTCACAAACGCCCTAGGCGGGTTGCAAGGAATAACCGGTTACGGCCAGAATTACGCCGAACGCATCACCGGGTACTTCACCGCGCCTGCGACTGGCAATTATTATTTCTGGGTGGCGGGCAGCGATTCGGCAGAACTATGGCTATCCAACGACAACGATCCTGTCAACAAGGTCAAGCGCGCTTACGTGCTTCCCACCCCAAATCCGGCCTCGTCGTCCTACAATGGCACGGCGCCGCAACAATGGAACCTCCAACCCAGCCAGCAATCCGGGTGGCTTTCACTCGTCGCCGGCCAGCAGTATTACATTGAGGTCCTTCATAAAGCCGGAGTTGGCACCAACGACAACTGGGCCGTCGGCTGGCTGCAAGACCCGACAGGCGGCGCGACCGCCCCGGCCGGCGTGACGCCGGGTTACCTGTTGTCGCGCTATTTTCCGCCGCAGCCTTCGGCGATTCCCGGCACACTGTATTCCGCCAATATGGAAGAAATTCCGGGAGTCATAACGATGGGAGGCGGGTCCGCCACCCTTCGCGTCAGCGCGGACGGCTCGCAAGCGGTCGTGAACTTTCAGGTCAATAATCTGACCTCGCAGATGTCCAGCGAGAGCATCAATAGCGACCCATATCTGGACAATCCGGCCGAATTGGTATTTGACATATCGGCCGCCAAGCCGCAGGCCGACGGAAGCTATTTGTGGAGGATTGGGCCGGTCGGAACGCTTCAGCCCGCGGACATTCTGGAGATCATCAACGAAGGCAAAGCGTCAATAAACATTTCCACCGGCGATTATCCCAACGGCGAATTGAGCGGCCACTTCACGCTGGTCAACGGCTCGCAAACCTTCACCCCCCCGCCCTTGCCGCCCGCCTGGACGGACGACTCGGCCAATTCAAACGCCGCCGCGCGCTTTCTCATTCAAGCGACCTTTGGGCCGAGTCCGGCGGACATCGCATCGGTCGAGTTTCTTGGCTATCCGCGCTGGATTAACGATCAGATGAGCCTGCCCCCCACCCATCACCTGCCCGTGGTGCTGGCCAATAAGAACAGCGACCCAACCGACCCGTACCCGAGCTCCGATTGGTTCAACACTTGGTGGCGGCAATCTGTGACCGCTCGCGATCAGTTGCGTCAGCGCGTCGCCTTTGCGTTGAGCGAAATCATGGTGGTATCGGAGAATGGAGTTCTTGAAAACAACGCGACCGCATTAAGCTCTTACTATGACACACTTTTGGACAACGCCTTTGGCAATTTCCGCTCGCTGATGGAAGCGGTGACGCTCTCTCCCGCGATGGGCCTTTACTTGAACATGCAGGGCAACAATGCCGGCAGCATCGTTACCGGGCTTCATGCCAACGAGAATTATGCCCGCGAAGTCGAACAATTGTTTACCATCGGTCTCAATCGCGAGTGGCCTGACGGCACACTGGTGATGAATGCCCAGGGGAATCTCGTGCCGACCTATGACCAGAATGTCGTCATGGGCTTTGCCAGCGTGTTTACCGGCTGGAATTATTACCAAATCAACCAATCCAACGGACGCCTTCCTTCAAACTGGTATCCGCCGTCCAACTATACCAATCCGATGGTGCTGGTGCCAACGCACCACGAACTTGGCTCCAAACAGGTGTTGGACAACGTGGTGCTTCCGCCGGCAATTGGGTCCCAGGCCAATCCGGCTAATACGAACTTTGATTCTTACTGCGCGCAAAACCTCGAGTTGGCGCTGAATTCGATTTTCAACAATCAGAACGTTGGCCCCTTCATTTCGCGGCAGCTTATCCAGCGGCTGGTCACAAGCAATCCCAGCCGCGATTATGTGTATCGCGTCGCCCAGACATTCAACGACAATGGTTTCGGTGTCCGAGGCGACATGCAGGCGGTCGTGCGCGCGATTCTCCTGGATTACGAGGCCCGCAGCACCGATTTGCTTGGCGAACCGACTTACGGCAAACAGCGCGAACCGCTGCTTCGCGTTACCGCCGCCGCGCGCGCGTTTTTGTCTCCGCCGCCCAACGCAGGAACTTACAGCCAGAACGGCACCCAGGTCATCACCGTCACGACAACCAAGCCGCACCTCCTCAACAATGGCGATGTTACCGCGCTGTCCTTCACCGACACATCGGGAAACCCGCCTCCGGCCTCGCAATCCTACGGCGTGACCGTCACCGGCTCCAGCACCTTTACCATCAATGCCCCCGGAGTCTTGAGCGGAACCTACAGCCAGGCCAATACCACCATCACGGTGAACATCTCCAATCACGGTCTGCTTCCCGGCAACCCCGTCTATCTCGTCTTTCCAACTGGCGGCGCGTCAAATGGCCTTTACCAGGTGGCCACAACCCACTCCTCATCCACCTTCACCGTCGCCGCCGTGGATTCGGCGACCCGAAACGGAAGTTGCGTGATGCCCAAGATTACCGGCGGGGGTTACACGCAGAGCAAAACCAACATCACGATGTCAACGCCCTATCCGCATGGCCTGAGCGCCGGTTATGATGTGTTCATCAATTTTAACGGCACCGGCCCCTCCAACGGAGAGTACCAGGTTCTTACAGTCGCGGACTCCACGCATTTCACGCTCATTGTCAGCAATTCCGCCAACCGCACGCAGAACGACGAGGTCATTTATCCGCTGGCTCCGCCGTCTTTGACGCGCTCGGGGAATGTCACCGTGACGGAAAGCACCTGGAACATGGGCTACACGGACGGCAGCAGCGGCTCCAGCCTCTCTCAATCGCCCTTGCGCTCGCCCACGGTTTTCAACTTCTTTTATCCCAGCTATGCGTTTCCGGGCGCGCTCGCGGCGGCGGGCCTGACGACGCCGGAATTCCAGTTGACCTCCGACACCACCACCGCGCTGTTGATGAATTTCATCGAGGGAGGCATCCTCGGCAATACCGGCAACACAAATGGCCTGAGCAGTTTCACCGGCGGCAACGGAGCCATCGTTTTGGACATCGGCCAATGGATGACCCCCTCATACACTTTGAGCGCCGGAATTCCCACCCTGGTGGACGGGCTGAACAGTCTGCTCGTGGCCGGCCAACTGTCTCCCGCCGCCAAGACGGACATTGTCAATTACCTCAACACATTTGCTTACAGCACGCCGATCACCGCCGCGCAAATGCGCGATCGCGTCCGGGCGGTCGTGCATTTGATCCTCAACTCACCGGATTTCGCCATCCAAAAATAACCTATGCGGTCAAAACAAATCTCAGTAATCACCCGGCGCGATTTCATCCGCCAAGCCGCCTGCGCCGCCGTCGGCACCGCGGCCATGACGTGCTCCATTCGCGACCTGCGGTTCATGAACGCCGCGGTTGCCCAATCCAACATCACGGATTACAAGGCGATGGTCTGTATTTTCCTTCAGGGCGGCAACGACTCCAACAATCTGATCGTTCCCACGATCACCTCGGAGTACAACAATTACGCCGCCATCCGCACACCGGTCCTGGCGTTGCCGCAATCTTCCCTGTTGGGAATTTCACCGCTCATCTCCGACAACCATGAGTATGGCCTGCATCCAAGCTGCCTGGAATTGCAGACGCTTTTTGGCGAAGGCAAGCTGGCGGTTCTTTTTAACACCGGCACACTGGTTTATCCGATGACGCGGGCGCAATACGAGGGCGGCATCCTTGAGACGCCGCCGCAATTGTTCTCGCACGCCGACCAGATCACCCAGTGGCAGACCTCCGTTCCCAACCAGCCGCCGACCAGCGGTTGGGGCGGGCGTTGCGCCGATCTTCTGGCATCGGTCCAGCCCAACGCCCCGATTTCGCTGGCGGTGACGTTGGCCGGCGCCAACACCTTTGAAGTGGGCAATCAAGTCGCCCAATACTCGGTTTCCACGGGCGGCGCAATTTCCCTCGGCGGCGTCACCGGCGCGCGGCTGCAGGCGCTGACAAACATTCTGAGCCTCCCGTATCCGAACATGCAGGCGCAAGCCTACGCGAACGTCGCCGAACACTCGATCAACACCGGCTCAGTGCTCAACAAAGCCATCGCGGCGACGGCCGGCAACTACTGGACCGTTCCGTTTCCCGTCAAAATCACACCGCCCACGGGAGGCAACGCGTTCAACTCCTCTTTAAGCCCGCAACTGGAAATGGTTGCGCGCCTCATCCAAGCTGGAAGCACCCCCGTCGCCAACGGCGGTTTCGGGATGAAACGGCAGATATTCTTCTGCCAGATCGGTGGCTACGATTTGCACACCAACCAAACGCCCGGCCCGGGCGCCACCACCATCGGCGCCCACGCCAATCTCCTGGCTGAATTAAGCCAAAGCGCGCTCGCCTTTCAACGCGCCATGGAGCAATTTGGGCTGTCTAAGAACGTCACCGCGTTCACTGCAAGCGATTTCAGCCGCACCTTCCCCAGCAACGGCCAAGGCAGCGATCACGGATGGGGCAGCCACCATTTGATCCTGGGCGGCGCCGTCAAAGGCCGGCAAACCTACGGCGATTTCCCTGTCCTCACAGTCAACGGCCCCAATGACACCAACACCGGACGCTGGATTCCCACCACTGCCATTGACCAATACTTTGCCACGCTTGCAACATGGTTTGGCGTGGACAATAATCATCTGGCGACGGTCTTCCCCAATCTCGGAAATTTTGCCGCGCCAAATCTCGGGTTTATATGAAGAAATGGGCTTCAGCCATCGCGCTTGTCTGCGCGGCCGGCGCGTTGCTGCTTTTTTTTCTTAGTTCCCGCTCTTCTTTTAACGCGCCCAACGCTTAGATGGCGCCGCCCGGTGCCGCCGACGAATCTCGCGCTTCCATCCCATCCAGGCAAGCCACCTGCAATACCAACGCAATCGCACTCAATTCGGCCTTGCCGCAAAATCCGTCAACGGGCCGGGGCGCGGCGGCCACGGCTGGATCTAATCGCGCGGCGCCAATCCCCCACCCTCTCGAATTCACGAACCTTCCCCCCGCGACTGTCCTTGACAATATGCGAACGACCTTCCACCAGTACGCCTCAATGTTTGGCGGCAACCCGGTCGGCACGAACCCCGAAATCACCGCCGCTTTGAACGGCAAAAACCCCAGGCAGGCAAATTTCATTCAGCCGGAGGCGGGCATGCGAATTGATGACAACGGGGAATTGGTGGATCCTTGGGGCACACCGTATTTTTTCCACCAGCTTTCCGGCGCCGTCATGGAAATTCATTCTGCGGGCCCCGACCGCATCATGTGGACCGCCGATGATTTGGTGGTCAAATAGACTTCTTGCGGGAAGGCGTTCGGCGGCGGGAAACGCCGAGGAGGCTCATTCAAAGAGCATGAAGATCCCTTTCGCTCAAACCGGCTTGCCGCAGAATGGCGCGAAGTGTTCCCGTTGGTATGTCGCCTGGATGCAGCGCCACGTACGTTTGCCTGCCATCGGCATGTCGCAGAACGACGTGAGAGCCAGATTGGCGTTTTACAACGAAGCCCGCGCGCTGCAGTTTCCCCAGCACCTCACGCGCTTTGTAGGGCATCTTCGGAAATGTCGAGGGTCGAAAACAATACCTGCGGCGGCGATGAAATCTGCTCGCCGTTCGCTTTTTTCTCCGCCAGCCACACACGGACCAATTCCAGCGCGGCAACCCGCGCCCCTTCGATGCCTGGGCCGTGGGCAGTCAGTCCCAGACTCGGCACATGGGCGTAATAGTACCCCGGTGAAAAACTCTCGTCCTCAATCGGCTCGAACAATACACCAAAGTTCATGCTTAAAAGCATACCGAGCTGCGGAGGCGCGGTCAACAACCCCATGGCCGTATCCTTGCCGTTCATACGGCGCCAATTTCCAAATCGCAGCGCCGGCCTAAAACCAAAATTGATAACTTCTTTCCTCGCCCACGATTGCCAACGTGACAGATTTGGAGGAGCCTGTCGCGAAATGAGTGGAACGCGATGGGCTTGCATAGCAGCGTTGCTTGGAATTGCGATCACCGGGATGGCTCTCTGGGATCTCAGGCCGAGGGAGCCGAGCTACCATGGGCGAAGTTTAAGTTCCTGGCTGAAAGAGTGGGACAATTCCTATTACGACCGAACAAACTCGGCAGCCATTGCTATTCGGGCGATTGGCAGCAATGGTGTGCCGATTCTGCTGGCTCGCTTGTCCAAAGAAACATCCCCAAGCGAGCTCAAATTCTGGCGATTCGCCTGGAATGCCGTGCCCGATAAGTTGAATCCAGTGCTGCGAAATTCCGGCCGTGCCCTCGAAGCTGCTGAAGCGATCAACTTTTTGGGAGGCGAGGCCAGGTCCGCGTTCCCGTCGCTAACCAACCTTTGGTCGAGACGGCCGCATCGCTTGACCGCCGCGATTGCCTTGGCCGGAATCGGCCATGACGGAATTTCTGTGTTGCTCCAAGCCTTGACCAACCAGGATTGGGTTATCCGTTTTTCCGCTGCAAACGCATTGGCAGAGGCCGGCAGCGACTTGGACAAGGTTGTCCCCGCTCTCGTCGAACTCGTCAGGATCAGAGGCAACGGGCGGGAAGATTCTCTGGTGCGGGGAGCGGCTGGAAGCTCTTTGGTGCATCTGCACAAGGAGCCGGAATTGGTGGTGCCGGCGTTTTCAGAATTCCTCGCCAGCCCGGATGCCGGAATGCGAGCTTTTGGGGCGAGTCTTCTCGGCGGTATGGGTGCTGATGCCAAGTCGGCAGTTCCTCTATTGGTCCGAGCATGCACCGACGAGGATGCCGATGTGCGCGAGGCGGCCCAAAGAGCATTGAAAAATATTGCTCCTGACGCCGCAGGCAAAGCCGGGTTGAAATGACTGTGCTTTTGTCGGCCGGGATTTGCACGATGCGGCCACTCTTGACAGATGGACAATTTGACGTATCCTAGACGACAGAATGTCAAACCCGCTTGCAGGGAAAAATGTGGAAACGCTCGCGGAGCTTAATGACCAGTACGCCTCGATGTTTGGCGGCAACCTCGTCGGCACGAACCCGGAAATCACCGCCGCTTTGAACGGCAAAAACCCCAGGCAGGCAAATTTCATTCAGCCGGAGGCGGGCATGCGAATTGATGACAACGGGGAATTGGTGGATCCTTGGGGCACACCGTATTTTTTCCACCAGCTTTCCGGCGCCGTCATGGAAATTCATTCTGCGGGCCCCGACCGCATCATGTGGACCGCCGATGATTTGGTGGTCAAATAGACTTCTTGCGGGAAGGCGTTCGCCGCCGGGAAACGCCGACGAGGCTCACGAGAGTTCAATCTTAAGCTTCCTCCCGAGCGCCACGGCGGCTTGCTCCAGCACTTGAAGAGTCACGGAAGAATCGCTTGCGGAAAAGAGGCGATCCAGAGTAGCACGATTGGTTTTCATGCGGCGCGCGAGATTGGCGCGGGAAATCCTTCGCCTCTTCATTTCCTGCTCAATCTGCCATGCGACGACTCGCTTGAGCGCGCTCGCTTCGCATTCGGCCAGCAAACCGTCCTGCTTGAGGAAGGCATCAAAATCAGAACCAATATGCTCTTCTTTCATGGCATTATTGTACCAAACGCAGGCGGGTTTTCGCCAGCTCCAAATCTTCTTTGGGCGTCTTCTGCGATTTTTTGATGAACCCGTGGAGCAAAACCATCCGCCCCGGGGCACTCGTGAAGATAACTCGAGCGGCGCGACCGGGCAACCGCGAACGAACTTCCCACAAATCTTTGTCAAGCTTGCGCACCAGCGGCATGCCAAGCGGCCAGCCGAACTGCACGGCCTTGATATCTTCGCCAATGATGCGCCGTTGTTCGCGCTGCATCGATCTTAACCACTCGCGAACCGGTTCGCGTCCGGTTTCGGTTCTGAAAAAAATGACGGAAAGAATTGGTTCAGTGCCGTTCATGAGCGGTTATTCCAATCCACGTTCAAGATGAGACCAAGGCGCGCCGGGCTTTGTGCCTCTGGCGAGGCGCGAGCGATGCGCATATCCGTAGCGATCTGCAACGAGCGAGCAACGAAGCCGGAGGCGCAAAGAACAAGCGAATTAGTCTCATCTTGAATGTGAATCGGAATTAGACCGCTTCTCGTTTCATATCACTCTGAACTCTGCTGGTGAACCTTCCGGTCAAATCACTGTGTGACCCACACACGAACCAATTCCACCGCGGCAACTCGCGCCCCTTCGATGCCTGGGCCGTGGGCAGTCAGTCCCAGACTCGGCACATGGGCGTAATAGTACCCCGGTGAAAAACTCTCGTCCTCAACCGGTTCGAACAATACGCCAAAGTTCATGATTAAAAGCATACCGGTCTGCGGAGGCGCGGTCAACAATCCCTCGGGCGCATTCGCGAGATGTCGGTGGACTTTTCGACAGCCGAAAATGAGAGGGGCCGTCCCGAAGGGACAGGAGACAATAGCCCGGCGTTTCAACGCCGGGTCCGACCCCGGAACATCGCACGTTCCCAAGGGACGGCTGAAGCTCGCCCATGAGGCGCAGCCATTCAAGCGTCCCTTCGGGACTTTTGAAATCGGCAATTTGTCCCGGCGTTAAAACGCCGGGCTTCTCCCACGAGTCCCTCCGGCACGCATGGCGGCCCTGGAATAACCGACATCTCGCGAATGCGCCCCAACCAACGGGGGTGGGGGGGGGGGGGGGGGCCGGGCCCGCCTGTGAGTGAGGGGGGCCCCCCCCCCCCGGACGCAAGGCAATGCGGGGCCACAT
>VFSW01013126.1_pt1 | contig 11530 bp, 11 predicted proteins | sample 5358111 | NCBI WGS metagenome assembly VFSW01 (sample SAMN11554181, study PRJNA540505) | mine drainage metagenome | isolation source: sediment from site ElyBrook_90M | place: USA: Ely Copper Mine, Vershire, VT | collected 2017 | reverse complement strand
TCTTGATCAAACCACAACCTGTTGTATCTGGTGGCGTCAAGTAAATACCCCTAATTTGCCAATCTCATGGCAGATGCAAATTATGTAGGCACAGCCGGCGTTAAACTACCGCGCATTGTATTCCCCAATGCTTATCCAGGCGCTGACCCGGCCTTCGCGCGCTATACCACTTTTGACAGCAACGGCAACGTCACCGGCGGCTTTGGCATGGAGAACATCGTTTCCGCATCAGCTCACTCTTCCTATCATGCGCTGCAAACCTCTCTCTCCGGCACCGTGGGTCACGGCGGGCCCGGCATCCAGGCCAGTTACACATGGGGCAAGTCGATCGACGATACCAGTACAGTGATCGGCGGCATGGGCTCTACCGGCGCCGTTTCTCAGGGCTTTCCACAGAACCCCTTTGACACTCGGCCGGAAAAAGGCCCCTCTTCGTTCGATGTAACTCACGGCTTTAGTCTCAGCGTTGCCCAGGATATGCATCTGGAAAGCGTCGGATTTTTGCGTCCCATCAGCAAAAAACTTACGGACGGTTGGGAGCTGTTGAGCATTTCAAGCATCAGTTCCGGTTCGCCCTTTACTGTTTACTCCGGCATTCAGCAGACCGGAGCCGGCTCCAATGGCGTGGACCGGCCCGACCAGATCGCCAAGCCACATCTCTCCACCGCGCGCAAAGTGCGTGAGGACTACTTTGGCGATGGCGCGAACAACGCAACGGATTTCTTCTCGATCCCTACCCATGTGGCTGGTGGCACCGGACCAAATGAGGGCCGCTTTGGCACCCTGGGTCGCAACACCTTCCGTGGGCCTGCTTACTACAACTTTGACTTCGCGCTGATCAAAGACACTCCATTCGGATGCCGCAAAAGCGGAGCAGAGCTGGCTGACGTGCAGTTCCGCGGCGAGTTCTTCAATCTCTTCAATATCGTGAACATGGGCCTGCCATCCAACGTCATCAATGGATCTGGGTTTGGCATTATCAGCAAGACTGCTGGCACTTCGCGGCAAATTCAGCTCTCTCTTAAGCTCATTTACTGATCCCGGTTTTTACGTAAGATTGCCGTTCCATGCGGCACTTTCCACATCGCTCATTGCGAGGAACGATTATGAACATTCGTCGATTCGCTATCGTCGTTAGCACAGTCACCGCAGGCTTGACATTAGGTCTGGGCGCGCTTGTTTCGCAGTCGCAGCAGGAGACTCAAGAGCAGACATCTCATCGCACGCTTGACCTCACGCTTACAAAGCCGGAGAGAGTTGGCTTCTCGACGCAGCGCCTTGAGTGGCTTCATGCACTCATCCAGAACGAAGTGGACCATAAGGAGATCGCCGGCGCTGTTACCATTCTGGCCCGTCACGGCAAGGTGGTGGATTACCGCACCTACGGGGTGCGCGACATAGCCACAGGGGCGCCAATGACCAGGGACACAATCTTTCGCGACTACTCCATGACCAAGCCCGTGACCGGCGTGGCGATGATGATTCTGTACGAGGAGGGCAAGTGGCTGCCTTCCGACCCCATCGCTAAATTCATACCGGAGTTTACGCACCTCAAGGTCTTCAAAGGCGTGGATGCGGAGGGCAAGATGATCCTTGCCGATCCTGACCACGCGCCCACCATGCGCGAATTGATGTCGCACTCCGCAGGCTTTACCTATGGCTTCGGAACCACGCCGGTGGATGCGATGTATCGCGACCAGCATGTGCTTGCGTCGAAAAATCTTCAGGAGATGATTGATAAGCTGGCGAATATTCCCTTGCTCTATCAACCGGGCAAGGCCTGGGTTTATAGCGCGTCGATGGATATTGAAGGCTACATCGTTGAGAAACTCACTGGTCAGACACTGCCGGATTTCATGCGCGAACACATCTTCAACCCTCTGGGCATGAGAGACGCGGGCTTCTACGTACCTGCAGACAAGCAGCAGCGCTTTGCCGCGAATTACCGGGACGATGGACAAGGCCACCTGGTTCCTGTTGTCAACGATGGGCTCACCAGCGGCTATGCCGCGCAACCAACCCTACCCTCGGGCGGCGGCGGCCTGGTTTCGACTGCGGAAGACTACTACCGCTTTACGCAGATGCTCGCCAACGGCGGTGAACTCGACGGCAAGCGCATTCTGGCTCCGTCCACGGTCAAGCTGATGACCTCAAACCATCTGCCCGCATCTCTGCTGACAGGAGAATTTGCCGGGGGAATGCATGTCATGCGGCCAGGCTTCGGCTATGGCTATAACTGCGCTGTCATCTTCGATCCACCCGAGGCCAGCCTGCCGGACGGCGAAGGGACTTTTCTTTGGGACGGAGCCGCAGGAACCTGGTTCTGGGTCGATCCAACCAACGACATCGTCTTTGTGGCCATGATCCAGCGAATGAGTAGCCCGGACAATCATCACATCGAGTACCTGAGCCACGCAGTCGTCGATCAGGCGCTTATTGATCTAGCCAAATGAGCATCAACTAACTCAATTGCGAGTGGGAGGAAAGGGAGGAATTCCGGCTCATCCTGCAGGCGCGGCCATCCATCCGCGATTCCTGTCCCCAGTCGGTAGATTCGCGCCTCGGTTCGCGCCCGTGTGTAGCCTGATCATCATACCGGTGTGGCGTAACCGGATGGTACACTCCGGCAACAGGGAGAGAAGGATGCGGGCAAGTGCAATCGAGTTTCGCTTACGGCTGGCGATCATAGCGATCGTCATTTCACTTGGCTTTTGGGCGCCGTGGATTCGGAGTTGGGGGATTGGCCAGCGCATTCCGCTTCTGGAGTGGAGCGCGCTTGAAGTGAGCCGGCTGGGTCTCGTCTCCTTCACGCTTGCCGTCCCCACCGTGATAGTCGTAGCGACGCTCTTCGCGGCCATCGGGGCAATTCTGCGCGTATGGGGCACGGCATACCTGGGATCCGGCATAGTAAACCACGGTCAGATGAAGGCCGGAGCCGTGCTGGCCGACGGCCCGTATCGCTTCATGCGCAACCCGCTCTACCTCGGCACATGGTGTATGGTGGCTGCCATGGCCTTCCTCATGCCAGCCACCGGTGCGCTGTTTGTGATGGTTCTCATCACGGTATTTCAACTGAGGCTGATATTCGGCGAAGAAGCCTTCCTCAACGCGCAGCTTGGCGAGTCTTACCAGTCCTATCTGCGCGCCGTGCCGCGCATCGTTCCTCAACTTCACTCCGTCCTCAAGCCCACCGGCCGTAGACCACGCTGGCCTCATGCCCTGCTTGCTGAAGTGAATCCTATCGGCATCTTTCTCATTTTGGCGGTTTTGTCGTGGAGCTATAACAACTGGCTCATGGTACGGGCCGTGATCGTAAGCTTTGGCATCTCGCTGGTGGTGCGAGCTCTGATGCCGGAGATCCGGCAACAAGAAGCGCCGTCCGCGTAAAGCGCAATTGCCGCTCGGGCATATTCTGGGCAAAACAGAAGGGGAAGAGCCATTGGCTCCTCCCCTTTTGTCCGCAGTCCGGAGAACTACTTCTTGGTTGGGGCGATCACGTCCTTGGCGGCCTTAGCCACGCGGAACTTGACCACGGTCTTGGCCTTGATCTTGATGGCCGCGCCGGTTTGGGGGTTGCGGCCAATGCGGGCCTTGCGCTCTGCCTTCACGAGACGGCCGATGCCGGGGATCACGAAGACGCCGTTCTTCTTGGTCTCCTTGATGGCGGTTTCCGCCAGCAGGTCCAGGAAGGCCGCGGCTTGCTTGTTGGTCATTTCCATCTTCTCGGCCATGTGCCGCGTGAGGGCGGTCTTGGTCATTCCAGTAGCCATGTGTACTCTCCTTCTGGGCGTGCCCTTGGGGCAGCCGGTGTTGCCTGGGGTTCTCTAGCCAAATTCGTTCCGCATGGGGGGAGTGCGACCGAGGCAACGTATGCACGAAACCCCTGTATTCACGCGGTCTTGAGAACCCTGTCGTTCGTTACAATGCGGCTTTCGGCCTGGCAAAGTCAATGGCAAAAGCTGGATTTCCACAATTTTCTTAGGTTTTTATGCAAAAATCACCTGTTTTTACCGAATATTGCCGGTTTTGTCCTATATTTTCGAGCGTGGATGGCCAAGAAACTCGTTCCGGACGCGCCTTGCCTTGTGCCCTAATCCAGGCCAAAAAGCACCTTTTTGCGCGGTGCCATGGCTACTGCAATCGGCGTATTCAACGCATCCACAACCGGCGCTGCCAGCCGGAAATGGCGGATCAGCGTGGCAGCAAACCCGGGCTCCAGCGCCGCCGCAGACGGTAGCGAGATGCTTAGCCCCCACTGGCGGCATTGGATCAGGTCGAGCGCGGGATGCTCCTTGGGGAAGCCCTTCGGCGGCCGCGTCAGCGCATTGCCCTCAAACTCGGCAAAGCTCTTGCGGACGGCGGGTTTCTGAAGCAGCTTCTTGAACTCCGCGTGATGCTCCAGCAGCCAGTGGCGAATGGCGGCCAGTTGATCCTTCTCCGGCATATAGGCCCCGGCGGCAATCACCACTTCCTTGGCGTCGATGTGGAAGTAGTAGCCCGCTCCCGAGGTCTTCTCCATGCCCTGGCGCGACCACCATGCGGCCACATGGGTCTTGTAGGGCTGCTTGTCGGCGCTGAACCGTGTATCCCGGTAGATGCGGAAGAGGCACTTCTCCGCAGGCCGCACAAAATCGGGCGCGAAGGTGCTCATGGCGTTCGTCACCTTACGGATGATGGCCAGCATCGGTTCTTTCAGCTCGGCTTCAAAGGTGGCCTTGCGCGGCGTGAACCACTCGCGGTCGTTGTGGCGGGCCAGGCCGCGGAGAAAGGTGAGGGCTTCGGGACGGAGATAGGCCGTGGGGGCGTTTGGAGAGGATTTAGGCGAGCGAGGCATAATGCTGGAAGGTTAACAAAATTGAGCCCTCAATGCACCGCAGGCTCCGCCGGGAGAAGCGTGTTTCGGCGCAATTCCCGGCAAAGTCGAGGGAATTCTAGCGAACCGCAGCGGCGTCGCACGCGGCCATCCTAGCCACCTTCTCGCGGTGCTTCTTGATATAGTGCGCGGCAACGTCGGGATAGAACTCGCGAATGGCGGAGAACGCCACGTCGCGCATCACGGAGTAGCCAAACTTGGTAGCCAGTACGCTGAAGCTGGTTGCGCCTGGCGGATAGTAGTAGCGCGAAACCACCTGGGTGATAACTTTGCCGCCGAGTCCAGCAAAGTTGGGCGTCCGGCGTCCTCCATAGGTGCGGGAGACTCCTTGCTGGCTAATAACGTAGAGCGTGCGAACGGGAATGCTGTGCCCTGCGCCAAGTGCGTAATAGCGCGTATCCTCGCGCAGAATGCTGGGCAGCAACCACGCGGAGAGGTAAGTGTTATCGGTCTTATCCAGGAATCCGCGCCACGTATAGGCGTAGAAGCCCTCTATGCCCCTCCCGAGGTCGGGGTGTGCGTTCATGGCTTCAGCGGTGAGGGACGTGAGACCAAGGAAGAAGAAGGAGGAATAATCCGTGGACTGCTGGGTGGCGACGATGAAGTTGTACTTCCAGCCAGGCGGGTGGGGCTTGGATCCGCCGGAGACGGAGCGAAAGTTCGGCATAAAACCCAGAATGCGCTGCGGCTGCCGCCGTTCGAGCGGGATGAGATCACCATTCCGCTCGACTTGATCCTCCGCGCTGTTTTTGGGGCACGAGTCGCCAGGCTTTGTGGCTTGCGCAGGCTGGCCGGCCTGAGTCTGGTCCGGAGAGAGACTCGGGGTAAATGGCCAGGCCAGTTCGGACGAAGAGGCTATCTCTCCTGAGCCGGCCGCGGAGTCGCTGGCGATCTGGATATTTGCTGAGGGCTGCGGCGCGTCAGGAAGCTGCACCGACTGGGCGCGGCAGCTTATGGCGAGCCCAAGGCAGAGAAGAGCGACAAAAAAACGCAAAAACACCATCCTTGAAGCGCAGGACAAAAACTGTCGCTCAAAGCGAAAATTGAGGTCAGTGGTCTGGTTCAATTAGAACAGAAAATCGATAGAAGCGTTGTGGCTTGCGGTGGAGAGATTGATTTGTGAGCAAACCGGCTTGTTCAATTCCGGGAGCCAGGCCCTCTACCGAATCACCTTCAGCGCTCCACGGAAAAGCCCGTCGAAGTCGCCAGCCAGCCCGGCCTCTTTGGCCACCGCCTGCTGGATCGCCTTTTCGGCGGCGGGCCGTTGATAGCCCAGGTTCAGCAGCGCGGAGAGCACATCGTCCACCGCCGGCCCTTGCACGCCGCCCGATTGCACAGGCGCCACGGCAAAATCGTCCAGCTTATCTTTCAACTCCACCACCAGCCGCTCGGCCAGCTTTTTGCCCACGCCGGGAATGCGCGTTAGTTGCGCGTGATCCTGGCCGCGAATGGCCTGCACCGTGTGCTCGACGGAGAGGCCGCTGAGCATTTTGACGGCGAGCTTAGGGCCCACGCCGCCGACTGTAATGAGCCGCTCGAAGAGCCGCTTTTCTTCCGCGTCGAGAAAGCCGAACAGGGCTATCTGGTCTTCGCTCACCTGCGTGTGGATGTGCAGTGCGGCCTCGGCGCCCACACTGGGCAGCGCCGTAAAGGTGGGCACCGAGATGGTGACGTCGTACCCCACGCCACCAGCCTCGACAATGGCCTGGCCGGGTTGTTTGTAGATGAGCTTGCCGCGCAGGTGAGCAATCATAAAATCTCCAATTCGAGAAGACGAGGTATACCAGTTGCAATCCTGGTCGCTCTATTCATCTGTAACATCTTTAGCTGCATCTGCCCCGCCGTTCTCTTCTTCTTTGCCTGTCCTCGGAAGAGTGTCAGTAATTTTGTAAAGTCGGCGAAAGTCGAAATGCCGGTCGATCTCTTCGAATGCGCTCTTTAGCATTTCACCATCTTCATTTGCTGCATGAATTGCTTCGCTTAGCTTCCCATACCACTCCTTGAGCGACGGCATGGAACCCCTGGGTGGATCGGGGATAGTGCTGCCATATTCCGTAAGAATTTCATCCCCTGAGCGTTTGTCGTTGATCTTAGTGACTCGGCGTGCGAATTGTTCGACAAACGTCCTTAGGAAATAGATCGCAGCTAGGGTTCTCCCGGTTTTCATTGCAATTACAGCATCGCGGTACCATTTCGACTCCGGTTTCGGGATGAAAGATGGAACAGCCACCTTCTCAATCGGTGACCGACCATGAATGGAAAGCTTCCAACCATCCCGGAGAATGAGAAACGCATTGAGTTGACGAAGACATTTCTGGCATTGAAATTGAACGATAAATATCTGAGAGTCGTTGTTGAGCTTTACTGGTGCGTCTTCTCCATCTGGCCGTCGATTCAGTTTGCGCATCTCGTTTGTCGTGTCTTGAAACCAGATGGGTTTGAATGGCTCAACATTCTTGCAGATCGAGCAAAAGAGCTCCGAATTGGTCACGACTATCTGCAGCGGAAGTTCTTTTGGTCCACTCCGGTTTACTATATAAAGCGTTCGGTCGGTAATGAGGATCGTTTCCGATGCATAGCTCTCTCCCACAATTCCACTGAAAATCGGAGCGTGGTCTTTCAGGAGGCGTAGCTTCATCTTTTCAATGATTGGTTTAGGGTCGATTACAACACTCTGATACAGATGCTTGGATTCAACCAGAAGCTTAAAGGAACTTGCGAGTTCCGTATTAAGTTCAGCATTAACCTTTTCTATTGCTTCAAGCGCATCGAGATTTGCAGGCTCCACCTATTCCTCCTCAAGCCGACTAAGCACTCGATTCCATAAGATTCATAAATGCAGAATAACTACGACAGCATACATTAAACTCCTTCTACCCCAGTATCCCCATCCGCTTCGCAACCCGCTCGAAGGTTTCCAGAGCCTGGTCGAGCTGCGCTTTGGTGTGTTCGCTGGTAAGGATGGCGCGGATTCTGGCCTTGCCTTCCGGCACCGTCGGGAAGGCAATCCCGGTTCCCATCACGCCCTCGTCGAAAAGCGCCCGGCTGAACTCCATGGCTGCGCGCCCCTCGCCCACGATGATCGGGGTGATTGGCGTCTCGGTGGCCGGCGTGGTCACTCCGCCAATGTTGAAGCCCGCGCGCTTGAGCTCACCCTGGAAATACCGCGTATTGGTCCAAAGCCGCTCGATGCGCTCCGGCTCCTGCTCTAGAATGTCAAAGGCGGCAATGCAGGTGGCCGCAACCGATGGCGGGTGCGAAGTGGAGAACAGAAACGGCCGCGCCCGGTGGTAGAGGTAATCGATCAGGTCGCGGCTGCCGCAGACATAGCCGCCCAGCGCGCCGATGGCTTTGGAGAGCGTGCCTACCTGCACATCCACCTTGCCGTGCATGTTGAAGTGGTCCACCGACCCGCGCCCGTTACGCCCCAGCACGCCGGAGGCATGGGCATCGTCCACCATCATGATGGCCCCGTATTTTTCCGCCAGCAGGGCCAGCTTGTCGACCGGGCCAATGTCGCCGTCCATACTGAAGACGCCGTCTGTAATCAACAGCTTGCGGCCTGGTTCGTTGGCCACTTCCTGCAGTAGCTCCTCGCAGTGGGCCACGTCTTTATGCCGGAAGACCTTGATCTTGGCCCGCGAAAGCCGCGCCCCGTCAATGATGCTGGCGTGGTTCAGCTCGTCGGAGAGGATAAAGTCGTCTTTGCCCAGGATCGAGCTGACGGTTCCAGCGTTGGCCGTGAATCCGCTCTGGAAGACAACGCAGGCCTCCACGTTCTTGAAGCGGGCAATCTTTTCTTCCAGATCCATGTGGATTCGCATGGTTCCGGCGATGGTGCGCACCGCGCCCGAGCCAACGCCGAAGGCGCGCGTGGCGGCCAGTGCCGCCTCAATCAGCTTGGGGTGGTTGGCCAGACCCAGGTAGTTGTTGCTGGCCAGGTTGATGACCTGGCGGCCGTCATAGTGGCAGACCGGCGCCTGCTGGTCGTCGAGGATGCGCAGCTTGAAATGGGTGCCTTTGGCGCGCAGTTCGTCGAGCGTGGCGGTTAGATGGGCAAGCTGGGGGCGAGAAGCGGCAGGGGTCATTGAAATACACCTCTAAACAATGAGGATAGCGCGGAAAAGCAGGGACGCGAATGCCGGGTCTGGCCGGCTGACGGTTTGCAAATCCTGCTTTCCTCGGTAACCCGCGCCGTTCTCTCTGCTATTGCGTCAAAACAAAGGGCCAGAAATAGCTCCGGTGCGCCCCCGCCGGATACAATGGGGTTCTATGCCGCTGTTCTTGCGCGGCACACCATTTTTTCTTGAGATTTGGAGCGGGTGCACGTGAGATGCATTTTTAGCCGCAGTCTGCGGTTTGAGTTGGTTGCAGGACTGAGTATCGCGTTGGCGATACCCGCGCTGACGGTAGCAGCGGAGAGTGCGCCGGCCTTGGCCACGCAGACCACGCTGGATGCGACGACGCGCGATCACGGCAGTCGCACGCAGGCTACCGTTACAGTTGCCGTTACCGGCGATGATGGACTTCCCGCTGCTGGCGGAGTTGCAATCGAAGACCAGGGCAGGCAACTGTCAAGCGCTGCGCTGAATGCCGAAGGCCAGGCCAGTATTGTGCTCGACCTGTCCGGCGGCGATCATTTGCTGCGAGCGGTATACCTGGGCGACGCTACTCATCAGAGTTCGACTTCGCAGGTGGCCGGGGTTCACGCACTAACCAGTAGCGGCACACCGGATTTTTCGGTCGCCGTATCCGATCTCACTCCAGCCACGACTCCCGCTAATACGCTTACGGCTGGCCAGTCGGGAACAGCGATTGTCACCGTCACGCCGGAGAACAACTCTACGCTGACAAGTCCCATGTTCGTCTCGCTTTCCTGCTCCGGGCTTCCCGACGAAGCGTTCTGCACCTTTACCCCACAGATCGTGCAGATACTGTCGACTACTCCCACTGCCTGTACCACCGGCACTCCCGTTGTCTGCCCGCCCACTAGTTCCATGATCGTTCAGACGCAGGTCGCTTCCACGGCTCACGCAGCGCCGGGCCCCCGGCGTGACTCTAGTCCCATTGCCTGGGCGTTTCTGTTACCTGGAGCGTTGGGCCTGGCCGGTATCGCTTGGGGTGGACGCCGGCGGCGCTGGTTGAGCCAGCTTTCGCTCCTGCTGATGGTGGGCGTGGTGACCATGCTTGGCGCTTCAGCCTGTTCGCCCCGCTACAATTACTTGAACCACGGGCCTATCATTAACCCCGCCACTCCCGCGGGTACGTATACGGTTACCATCCATGCGCAATCCAATAACGGTGTGACTGTGATTACGCATAACGCCACCATGGTGGTGACGGTGAAGTAAGCCAAGGACAATTTGCTTCTTTACTGACGAGTTGGAAGCGAATCAAAACCGGAAGGCCCTGCGAGTATCAAACCCCGCAGGGCCTTTTTGCTTCTTGCCGCTCATTGCACTCCGGGCAACGGCAGCTCGCACCCTTACTCCGGCTTGAGAATCACCTTGATAGCCTCGCCCGATTGAAGTAGTTGCATGGCCTGGGCAAACTCGGCCAGCTTCAGGCGGTGGGTAATGGCCGGTTCCAAGTCCAGCTTGCCGGTGGCCAGCAGGGCCTCCATCTGGAACCATGTCTCGAACATCTTGCGGCCGTTGATGCCCTGCACCGTAGCGCCCTTGAAGATGATGTCGCGAGCAAAATCCATCTCCACAGGCCGCGACGGAATCCCCAGCAACGAGGCGCGTCCGCCCGTCCTGAGCAGCGCAAATCCCTGGCGCATGGCCGCCGGATGGCCCGACATCTCCAGCAGTACATCCACGCCAGTCCCGCCGGTCAAGGCCAGAATCTGCTCTTCCATGTTGTCTGTCGCGGGGTCCAGGGCCATATCGGCTCCCATGGCGGCAGCCACGCCGCGGCGGTGGGCGTTTACCTCAATGGCAAACACCTTAGCTGCTCCACAGGCCTTGGCCACGGCGATGGAGAAGAGGCCGATGGCGCCGCAGCCTGTCACAATCACGGTTTTTGCGGCGATTTCCCCGGCCAACACGGTATGGACGGCATTGCCCAGCGGGTCGAGCAGCGAGGCGTAGTCGTGCGGAATGGACGGCGACAGCTTCCAGATGTTGGTCTCTGGAATGATGGCATAGCTGGCAAAGGCTCCATCGGCATCCACGCCCAGAATGCGGACGTGCTGGCAGATGTGCGCCTGGCCGGTGCGGCATTGCAGGCATTTGCCGCAAGCCACATGCATCTCGGCGCTCACCTTGTCGCCGTCTTTCACGGTGGTGACGCCGCGGCCTACTCCGGCGACGACACCGGCAAACTCGTGGCCCGGAATGAGAGGCGGGTGGATGCGTCCCTGCGCCCATGGATCCCAGTTGTAGATATGCAGATCGGTGCCGCAAACGCTGGCTGCCTGCACGCGTACCAGCACCTCGCCGGGACCAGGGCTGGGCACTGGCACTTCGCGCAATTCGATTCCGGGTGCAGCGAGGGCTTTTACAACCGCCTGCATAGTGGTGGACATTTTGGGGCCTCCTGAGCGATACGAACCATCAGTCTATCAACTACCGGCAGGCAAGAGCGCGGGAGAGCGGAAGCGGATCAGGGCCGACGCATATAAATGGACCAGTCTTGCTATATGCAAAACGGGGT
>VFSW01013125.1_pt1 | contig 11530 bp, 22 predicted proteins | sample 5358111 | NCBI WGS metagenome assembly VFSW01 (sample SAMN11554181, study PRJNA540505) | mine drainage metagenome | isolation source: sediment from site ElyBrook_90M | place: USA: Ely Copper Mine, Vershire, VT | collected 2017 | reverse complement strand
GACTATTGTCAGAATGAATAGTTACCTCCTGGTGATACCATAAAATCAGGTATACACAATGTTACAAATGATCTTGCCAAGTCTGAAAAAGTTATATGTAAGAAATATCTTCCATATGTAAGAAATATCTTCCATAATATGAAACTGCATGTATATCTAGAACAAGTGCTTGGAAATAAGGGATCGATTAGTGTACTACGCAGTCTTGTCAGATACAAAGGTAGAATCTTTACTATCAGGAGATTAGCCGAAGATGCTGGTATTTCACATACGGAAGCGACTGCAACAATAAGAGATTTGGAAAAGTTTGGCATAGTTCAAGTTCAACCTGTAGGCAGGGCCCACCAGATATCGTTAAACAAGAAAAGCTACCTCTTAAACAAAATAATAGAGCCAATTTTTAAAGTAGAGCAAAACACACTGCAAGAAGTAATCTCAATTCTTAAAAAAAACCTGGTCTCTAAAAAAATCATCTCGGCAGTAATTTTTGGAAGCGTAGCAAGAAGTGAGGAAAAAGAAGACAGTGACATTGATCTCTTGATAATATCAAATGATTATGATGATACCATTGAAATTGTTTCAAAAGTTATCGAGGAAATATCTTTGATGTTTCATACAAAAATATCTCACATAATATTCTCTGAAAAACAACTTCAATCAAAACGAAACAGCGATCTGATAAATTCAATTATCAAAGATCATATTCTAATTGCTGGTAAGGAATTGGTGAACATAATCAAGTGACAAAATCTGTAGATCGCAAAAAATCACAAAACTATCTTACCAAGGCAGAAAACCTGCTGGATATAGCTAGGTACGCCTTGTCCCAGAAAAAATATGACGCTACAGTAACCAATGCTGTTCACAGCGGGATTAATGCCCTGGATGCGCTTACAACGCATGAAAAAGGATTGAGGGCATCAGGCGAGCACGGCGAGGTCTTGTCATTAATCAAAGGGATTCTTACTGTACCAGAATATGATGATATCAAAAAGCAATTTTCTTAATTACTTGACCTAAAAAATGCCGCACAATACCAGCCTGATTTACAAGTCAAGAAGAAGCCAAAAATTCAATAAAATGGGCAGAACGTATCCTTGCCAAAGTCAAAAATAAATTACAAAAGTAGAGACAGGCTACTACTATTACAAGGGATATTTCATTGGTTGCTCCGCGATACAAAAAACATCAGGCATCTGTTTTTTCATTTAAGGGTTACGTGTGATTTCATACTGGGCCTTAATAGCAAAACCTGTACAGGTACCTCAGATGCAAAAACTAGTAGCCCTACTTTTCATCGCAATACTTGCAGGCTCTGTCACAATTCCTAATGTATTCTCAGATAGTGAAAATGAACAAAATACCCAAGGTGATAATAATCAAAATGACAACCATGTAAACCAAAATGCTACCAACAGCAATGAAGGTGACAACCATGAAAATCAAAATGAGACCAAAGGCAGTGACGATCATGGTAACAACCAAGACAATGAAACCAGGATACAATTTGGATTCTCAAATGCAACAAGTGTCAATATAACACTGCCAAACGGAACCACGATAACATTTGGGTTCTCAAATGGAACCAACATTGGCCAGCAGATATCTAATTTCATACACCAGATACGCAATGGATTCAAGCAGCAAGAGACCATGGAAAAGCAGGCAATCAAGGACTGCCGAGAGCAAGCCCGGGAAAATCCATCTGACAGGAAGAATATCATGAGCCAGTGCAGGGCAACACTGCAAGGGATCAACCAACAGTTCAGGGGTGAGCAAAAACAACTTCATGTGGATTTCAAGCAATTAAGAAGTCTTGTACCTGACAACATCAAGCAAGGACATGAAAACTTTGCACAAAAAGATGCCAAGATCCATAACAACACACTGGAAAAACTGCACGGACTGGGACATGACCTAAACCATGGAAAACAAAACCAGAATCATGGAAAACAAAACTCAAACCACGGCAAACAAAACCATGGCAGGCAGGACTAGATCTAGTCCCTGACATGAGGTAACCTGCAGCCATGGACTGTACACTGGTAAAAACAATCTAGACTTTAAAAAAGAGCCAAATCTTATCAATTGAGGACATTGGAGACTGGCCTAAAAGATATTGTCCACTAGATGCTGATGCAGACCTGCAGGCCATGTGATACAATTATCACCAATTATTGCCAGGACCTGTGACAAACAAGATCTAGTAATTGTCGTGTTTTTTCCAATTGTGACATTTCCTCGAATCTCAGGGCCGCCAGATGTGACAAACTGGTTTTGTGGAACCATTAAATCTCGCAAGTCTCTATTGCCAGCCTTCTACATCTAGGCCGGCTATTCGCTCAAAGTGCTTTTTGTTCTTTGTTATGAGGGTCTGCCTATTTGCAATTGCAATGCTTGCAATGAAGAGATCTCTGTCTCCTATTCCATTTGATCTCATAGAGGCTGCCAACTGGCCCCATATTCTGCCAGATTCATAGTCCAAGTTTAGTATGGCAAACCGTCCAAGCAGTTCTTCCGAGTCCTTCAGTGCTCTTGCCCTGTCCTTTGAGATATAAGCTCCGTGGTATAGTTCGGCAACGGTAATGGCAGTTACATAAACAGTATCTGCCCTCTCTTCAATCTCCCGCATCTTTTCAATTGCACCTTTCTCACGCCTTTCAAGTGCTATGATAAAGCTGGTCTCAGCACAAACCATGCCCTACAGCTTGACCTTTGCAAGCTTGAGATTCTTGCGTAACTCTTCGCTTGATCTTTGGATATGTTCTGCAAGCTCCATGTTTGGTTTACTCTTCTCTAGGTAGGCCAGGATTGCAGCGGGATTACCCTTGCCAAACTTGCGCAGTACAAGATCTGAGAAAGACTCGCCTTCTCTTTTCTGGGCCTTGAGTACCCTGTATGCTTCATTGTTGAGCGAGATTGTAGTTGTTCCCATGAAAGAGTATAATGCATGTACATGCATTTAAGCCTTCATTAGTAGAATCATCCAGTAATCCTTAGAGTGGATGTAAGCCAAGATACGAGTTTGATCAAGGCATTGAAAGAGACAATCTTCTGGTAAAGTATCTCTGCAATGGAACCATGTATCAGAAACATGTATTTTAAGAAATATTTCATGTATGAAAAAAAACCAAACCATGCTTTCTATGATTTTTTTCCATGTAAGACTCATTACAACATATGGATACCAAGAGCAAGTCCTATTTGTACACGTTACGCCTATGTCCAACTTCAACTACCATTATGATTAACTTGTCTTTTTGAATGCTCATTAGAACTCTATAGTCGCCAACTCTTACCTTGTAAAGTTCTAGTCCTGCAAGTCTTGAGACATGAAGAAATGGATCGTGTGAAATTTCTCGCAGTTTTTTATCTATCCTTTTTGCTGCCTGCTTGTCAATTTTTGCCAGTTGCTTTTTTGCAGTATCAGTTACTAGTATGTTGTAGGCCAAGTTCTTTTTCTACTTGTTCAAGAGTGTAGATCTTGCCCTTTTCTATGTCATCAAGGGATTTTCTGATGTTTCTTATTGTCTGAGGATCAAGATCATCATCCTGGGCTATCTTCATTAATCTCTCAATTATGTCATTGTATGTCTCCTTTGAGTAAATCTTAAAGTTCTCAAGTTTTGTTCGCGTATCGTCTTTTATTTTTATAGTGGTGTCCACTAGTATACTAAAGTATACCATCATATATAATGATTTACAAAAATGCTAGACACAAATGGGTCGAAATTTTTCCTATCTTACCAAAATATCTAGTCTTCAAGTTTTATCAAGAAAGATGACCTTTCAGTAGAGTTCAAAAGCTCATAAAATACAGAACCCATTGACAAATTCCTTGAGACAAGAAAAGCATAGGCAGATCTAAACACTGTTTATATTTCAAAAAGACAAATACCGCTACCTCCAGTGGCGATGTTGTAAAATCTGATATACAATGTCTCAAGTGATGTAACCAAATCAAGTTTGATAAAGTTGTATGTAAGAAATATCTTCCATATGTAAGAATTATCTTCCATAATATGAAACTGCATAAATATCTAGAACAACTGCTTGGAAATAAGGGATCGATTAGTGTACTTCGTACGTTGGTTGGTCATAAAGGTAGAATCTTTACCATCAGGCAGCTAGCAGAAGATGCAGATATTTCACATACCGAAGCGGCTGCAACAATAGGTGATTTGGAAAAGTTCGGCATAGTTCAAGTTCAACCTGTAGGCAAAGCCCATCTAATATCGTTAAACAAGAAAAGCTACCTCCTAAATAAAATAATAGAGCCGATTTTTAAAGTAGAGCAAAACACACTACAAGAGGTAATCTCAACTCTTAAAAAAACCTGATTCCTAAAAAAATCATCTCAGCGGTAATTTTTGGAAGTGTAACAAGAAGTGAAGAAAAAGAAGACAGTGACATTGATCTCTTGATAATATCAAATGACTATGATACCGCAATTGAAATTGTTTCAAAAGTTATAGAAGAAATATCTTTAAGGTTTCATACAAAAATCTCTCACATGATATTCTCTGAAAAACAACTTAATCAAAACAAAACAGCGATCTGATAAACTCAATTATTAAAGATCATATTCTAATTACTGGTAAGGAATTGGTGAACATAATCAAATGACAAAATCTGTAGTCGCAAAAAATCACAAAACTATCTTACCAAAGCAGAAAACCTGCTGGAAATAGCTAGGTACGCCTTGTCATAGAAAAAATATGACGCTACAGTAACCAATGCTGTTCACAGCGGGATTAATGCCCTGGATGCGCTTACCACGCATGAAAAAGGATTTGAGGGCATCAGGCGAGCACGGCTAGATCTTGTCATTGGTCAAAGGGATTCTTACTCCAGAAGAACATAATGATATCAAAACGCAATTTTCTTCATTGCTTGACCTAAAAAATACTGCACAATATCAGCCTGATTTTACAAGTCCGGAAGATGCCAAAAACTCCATAAAATGGGCAGAACGGATACTTGCCAAAGTCAAAAATAAATTATAGCGCCAGGCCATGACATGCGATATTTCATTGATTGCTCCAAGATACAAAAAGCGACAGGCTTTGATGCCAAGATACGAATTTGACCAAGCATTGAAAGCCTTCTGGTACTAGCATAATCCTCAATGGTGGGAACATCTAGCAAATGAAAACACATTACACTCACAGCACAAGACTGGTAAAAACAATCTAGACTCAAAAAAGAGCCAAATCTTATCAATTGAGGACATTGGAGACTGGCCTAAAAGATATTGTCCACTAGATGCTGATGCAGACCTGCAGGCCATGTGATACAATTATCACCAATTATTGCCGGGACCTGTGACAAACGAGTATCTAGTAATTGTCGTGTTTTTTCCAATTATGACATTTCCTCGAATCTCAGGGCCGCCAGAACCTATAACTGGTAATACCGTCAAGTATACCAGTAGGTAGTACTTAATAATCAAGAACTGCAGATATTTCATGTGCAAGACAGTAACACATCCGTAGTCTCAGTCAAAGTGTCAAGGCGTATCAAGGAAAAGATGCAATCGATGAACATATCGTGGAGTGAAGTGTTGAGAAAGACAATAGAGGCCAAGATAAAAGAGTACGAAAGAAAGCAAGACATAGCAGGCTTTCTTGAGTTTCGAACCAAAAACAAGGTGCCAAAGAACAGGACACAATACACTTCCGAAGTATTATCCGGGAAGACCAGAGAAGAGCGATGAGATGTACCGTAGACGCCAGCGTGCTTGTCAAGCTGGTAGTCGAGGAAGAATACTCCCAAAACGCCGTGAAGCTTATCTCAGATCCAAAGACAATTCTGTATGCCCCTAGCATCATTTACCATGAAGTAGGAAGTGTGTTGTACAAGATGACTCGGAGAGGTATCACGGAAAAGAATTATGCTGTGAGAGCATATGAGAGCCTCATAAAGTTGCCAATGGAGATATCAAGTGATGACTGGAATGTCTTACCGGGTATACTTGAGATGTCCTTAAGGCATGGATTGCATTTTTATGATTGCCTCTACATACACGTTGCCAAGAAGACAGGTTCGGCACTTGTTTCATCTGACCGCAAGCTTTTGGTTGCCGCTGGCAGGGAATGCAGCACAAAACATCTTGGAGATATATGAAATTTCTTGTCACAGGTTCTGCAGGTCTTGTAGATGAGCTAAAACCGGATGAATGTGAAAGAAAGGCAATTGCAGAATTTGAAAAGAAGAAAGTACGGGAAGTTAGAACTCACACCCTTGTAGTTTTGGCATTCAAAATATTTCTGGAAAAGGAGGCAAAAAGATTGCAAAAATGATTCGCTATAGGGTTCTTGGAACTAGAAAATGATCCATGTGATATGGTATCAAGACATGGCAGCCCAAAATTTTATAAAATTGGTGTAGACAATTATGGAATAATTTTATACATACAGCAAAGGAAAACTGATAATTTTTGTTATAGAAACTGATCATAGAAAGCGCGTTTATGGCAAGTCCAAGTTTGTTATACTCTCTTCACGGTGTGGTAAAACTAGGGACCAACTACTTTTATTCCTCCGATCTTGCTAAAATCTCCATCAAAGGTAGCAATTTTTTCAATGTAGTTCTCTTGCATGATTGATATCGTTGTACAGTCTGTAAAGCTAAGGGCAGTATCCTTTTGCTTGCGAAAAAGATCCCATGCTTTATCAAAGCTTGACTTTTCTACATCAATTATCCTAAGTGATTTTAATATCTCCCCTATCCTTGATGCCTTTTCAATACTTTTGAGACGGATCAAGCTTACTGTTTCTGTCTCTCCAAAAATATAATCTGTCAGACAAAGCGGCTCATGCATTTGTTTCATAAATTTCACTGCTTTGGAATGGTTTTGGTCCCTTGTATTAAAATAAGAAACAATAAAACTTGTATCAAGTATTATCATTTTCTCAGATACAGCATGTCATCTATTTGCACACTTGTCTTTTCTGTCCCTTTTCCCCAATCAAAGGGCTTGGCTCTGAGAAGTTGTGTTGAATCCATTTTTTCTGATCGTTCTTTCTGCTTCATCCAATCTTTCATTGCATGCGTTAATGCCTGACCCATTTTCATTTTATCTGATGTAATCATGGTTTTGAATTTTCTTAGTACCTCTTCATCCACATCTCTTACAGTAATCATGTTCTTCTTCATATGTATTACATGTAATACATATCTTATAAATTCAACTATGCTTGGTACTATCAACTACCAGCGGTCATAAAACAAGAGCAAACCAAACCGAGTATATCATTTGGCACAACACCTAATTTCATCAATATCTAACACAAAATAATTGAAGTCAGATATCACAATAATTGGCGCAGGGATACTTGGAACATCTCTTGCATATTTTCTGTCACAGACAACAAAAAGTAAGGTACTGGTACTAGACCAGGCACCGCAGGTAGGGTTTCACACAAGCTCACGAAACACGGGAAAAGTTCACGCACCGTTTCTTTATGATCCTGAAAAAAAGAGGATATTTGCAAAGGCAGCAAAACTAGGCTTTGATATGTGGGAACAATATTCCAAACAAAAAAACCTTCCATTTAAAAAAGATGGCGTGCTCGAGGTTGCACTTGACGAGCCAGGAATCAAGAGGCTTGAAAAATACATGTCATGGGGTGAGCAAAACGGACTGGAAAAAGACGATATCATTTTACTTGACAGGACAGATGTAAAGAAACTAGAGCCCGAAGTGGTGTGCCAAAAGGCAATCTTTTGTAAACAGGATGCATCAGTGGACTATGGCATACTTACCAAACATGTAATGGAAGACGCAAAACAAAACGGTACAACATTTCTGCTAAACACTAGGGCAGAGTCAATCCGAGACAAGAAAGATTTCGTTGAAATAAAAACAAACCACGATACCATCCAGACTGATTTTCTAATCAACGCAGCAGGAGGCATGTCAATTGATATTGCACACCAGATGGGTGTAAGAACTGATCTTACCGACATTCATTTTCGGGGCGAGTACTGGCAGGCAGGACTGGAATATCAAAATCTTACAAAGACAAGCGTATATTCCGTACCAAAGCATCCCGAGTACCCGTTTTTAGATCCACACTGGATTGTCCGCTCTGATGGAAGGTGCGAGGTTGGGCCAAATGCAGTGCCTGTCTTTAGTCCCTATGGATACACTTTATCAGAAAATATGAAAAAAATGCCATCCAAAGTACTTGAAATGCTCTCCTCTGGTGCTGCCAAGATGCTGTTTGACTCGCAGTTCCTCTCGCTGGCCTCTGGAGAATTATTGTCCTCAATATCTAAAACAGTGATGATAAACCGAGTAAGGGAATTTCTTCCAAAGGTAGACCCAAAAAAATTCAAGAAACGGGGAACTGCAGGAATACGGGCATCAGTGATAGACAAGGACGGCAAGTTTGTACCAGATGCCGTAATTACACAGGGCGAAAAATCATTTCATATATTAAATTACAATTCTCCTGGTGCAACAGGTGCCCTACCGTTTGCAGTATATGTCATATCTCAAATGAAAGACAAGGGACTGGTAAAGATAGAGCAAGACCGGTGCGGGCAGTGGAGCTTTGGAACGATATCCAAGATGCTGACATCGTAGAGGTACTGGATCAGATTTTAAAGTAAGAAAATTCTTACAAATATGATGGCAGTTCCTGATGAGATAATATTCAAGACAGTCAACAGAAAAATTATGGAATAATAAGGAAGATGAGATCTGGAATAAACTTTGAGCAGGAAGAGTCCGTTTTTGTACTGTTTCCATTTACAAACTTGGCTTCTTCAAAGAAACGACCAGTTCTTGTTTTGTCCAAAACAAATTACAACAAACAGTCTTTAGATTTTGTTTGTTGCGGTATAACATCCAATGTTGATAACTTGTCACATTCCGTACTAATTCAAAATAAGGACCTCTTGTCTGGAGTTCTTCCAAGACCCATCAGAATAAAGGTAAACACAATATTTACCTTGGAAAAGTCTCTTGTAATTCACAGTTTTGGTAAAATCAGAGAAAACGTGATGGAAAAAGTAAAGAAGGAATTCTATGATATGTTTTAAAGTTTATTTTTATACATTGAATTCTAGACTGTGAAAATACCAAATCTTGTATATCTTATAAAAGTCACTGATAAAACATCAGACCAGTCTTAGAAATTCATCTTTTGCAAGTCCTGCCTGTCTGATAATTTCCAACAAAGTTCCTCTGTCGATCTCTTTGTGATTTGGTACCACGACTGCTCTCTTTTTACTCTCATAAAATTTGACTAGAATTATGTGACTTTCTCTTTGTCTTGCAAACTGAAATCCTGTCTTTGAGAAGATCTTTACCAGATCACTGCCTGACAGTACTGGCAACCTTGTCATGATTATCTACTTCAAGACTTGTAACTATCATCTGTTCTGTACCAATTCCCTCTGGCAGTCCAATCTCTTCTATGTAAAGCTCTACGGCCTCTTTCAAATTTTTTAATGCCTCCTCCACAGTATATCCCTGACTTGTCACATCGACCTCAGGGGAGAGGGCCACATACTGTTTTTCTCCTTTCTTAATTATTGCAGTTAATTTCATCTTTGATCTATTGATTGGCAATGCTGTATTTATTGATTCTAAAAGATCACTCTAGTACAAAAAAATCATCTCATCTGCAATCTTTGGAATGTCTCAAGAGGCAAAGAAAGGAGGATTGCAATATTGATGTCCTGATAACTTGACAGTGCCCTCAAATGAAAGACAAGGGACTGGTAAAGATAGAGCAAGACTGGTGCGGGCAGTGGAGCTTTGGAACAATATCCGAGATGTTGGGAGAATAACACACCAATTTTCTAGGTGTCCATTTTTGTTTAAATGCTGACTCGATACTTTTTATATTATACTATAGTATACCATGGTATAACCATGGAACAAAGTACGATCAAGCTTTCTAAAAAGATCAAAAATGATCTCAGAAAGCAGATGAACCACCCTGGAGAAACCTATGAAACAGTGATTGCCAGACTGTTGAAAATCACCCAAGAAGATGATGTGTTAAGCAAGGCAGTGATAAAGAACATTGAGGAAGGCATTGCTGACATCAAGGCAGGGCGTGTGTATACGTCAGATCAAGTCAAAAAGAAACTAGGGCTAAAATGACATGGCAAGTAATCTGGTCTGAGAAATCTGTAAAGCAATTGGAAAAAATTGATACAGAAAATGCACAAAAGATCTATGATTCAGTATTGAATTGTATGGAAGATCCATTCAGAGTTGTGATGAGACTGACAAATTCACCATTCTATAGACTTCGAATATCCCATTACAGGGTAATTTTAGATTTACAGCAAAGCAAAATGATAATCTTTGTAGTGGAATCTGATCTTAGAAAACGTGTTTACAAAAAACATTAGCTTAACAAATGATTCTCCTCATGAACAAATGTGATACATTGCAATCCTATGTTTATTGCGATACAGTACATTTGATGAATATGCCATACTGTCATCGCCTCAAGGGTAATCAGAAGATCGATGAGATCAACCGGAGTTGACAGAATCTCTAGTTGCAATACTTATTAGAACGGAAAGACTTACCATAAAGTAAGGAAATGTCAGAGCTGAGTATAGGTTCAATCACCACCAAGGGCCAAATAACAATTCCAAAGGAGATCAGGGATTCGTTGGATCTAAAGGAAGGTGATAGAGTAATTTTTGTAATTGAGAACGGGCAGGCAACAATAAGAAAGGCTTCAAGGCAAAAACTCTCCGAGATTTTACGCAAACAGAAACCGTGGAAAGAACACAGCGTCAAGTTCCAAAAGAGAATGCGTAAAGAATGGCAATAACTGCTGTACTGGATACAAATATCTTATTGAATGCCAAGAATGTCAACGAATCCCATTCTACACATTCTTTGCAGGTGCTGGATGCAGTTGAGGCCGGTTCCATACAAGGAATCATATCAGTAATCTCAATTGCAGAATTATGCGCCGGATACTATTCCCAAGGAGACAAGAGGGGTAAGGAGGAATTGCTTGCCCATCTGATTTCTGTCAGGGGCTTTGTGATTGTAGATCTTGACCTTGAGATAGCTGATACAGCTGCGAGGATCCGTGCAGATGTAGGTATTAGATTGCCTGATGCTGTGATAATTGCTACCGGACTTGCAAAAGGTGCACAATATATTGTGACACACGACAAAGAATTAAAGAAAGCCAGTCGCTATTTGGAGGCAATCTCATCAAAAGAACTGCTCAGTAGGTCAAGATACGCCAAAAAGAAATAGCAGAAAAATTACCTTGTCAAGAAATACTCAAAAATATCCAAGAAATTTACATCAGAGTTTGACTTTAAAAAATGCCGAAGCAACAACAAAAAAATTATGGAATAATAAAGAAGATGAGATCTGGGATAAACTTTGAGCAGAAGAGTCCGTTTTTGTTCCATTCATATCTACAAACTTGGCCTCATCAAAGAAACGACTGTGCGGACAATGGAGTTTTGGAAAGATATCTAATCATAAGGATTGTCAGGCAATATTATAAAATATTATGTAATATCACAT